>RRZU012143057.1_pt1 | contig 39320 bp, 31 predicted proteins | sample 2165561 | NCBI WGS metagenome assembly RRZU01 (sample SAMN10456909, study PRJNA506462) | wastewater metagenome | isolation source: wastewater sludge | place: USA: Moscow, Idaho | reverse complement strand
TAGGCGACCTGGATCTCGCGGCGGCGGTTCGTCTCCTCGATGGCAGCCTCCATCGACGGCGTGATCTTGTCGGCGTACATGTGGACCTGGCCGGAGACGTTGCGCGCAGCGCGCCCGATCGTCTGGATGAGGGACTTGCCCGACCGGAGGAAACCCTCCTTGTCGGCGTCGAGGATCGCGACGAGCGACACCTCGGGGAGGTCGAGCCCCTCACGGAGGAGGTTGATCCCGACGAGGACGTCGTACACGCCGAGCCGGAGGTCTCGGAGCAGCTCGACCCGGGCGAGCGTGTCGACGTCGGAGTGCAGGTACCTCACGCGCACGCCCTTGTCGAGGAAGTAGTCCGTGAGGTCCTCGGCCATCTTCTTGGTCAGCGTCGTCACGAGGACGCGTTCGTCCTTCTCGACGCGCTGCCGGATCTCTTCGAGCAGGTCGTCGATCTGGCCCTTGGTCGGCTTGACGACCGCTTCAGGGTCGATGAGGCCCGTCGGTCGGATGATCTGCTCGACGACGCCGTCGGACAGGCCGAGCTCGTAGTCGCCCGGTGTCGCCGAGAGGTAGACCGTCTGCCCGATGCGCTCCACGAACTCCTCCCACCGCAGCGGCCGGTTGTCCATCGCGCTCGGGAGCCGGAAACCGTAGTCGACGAGGTTCCGCTTGCGCGACATGTCGCCCTCGTACATCGCGCCGATCTGAGGGACGGTGACGTGCGACTCGTCGATCACGAGCAAGAAGTCGTCGGGGAAGTAGTCGAGGAGGGTGTTCGGCGCGGAGCCCGCCTCGCGTCCGTCGATGTGCCGCGAGTAGTTCTCGATACCTGAGCACGACCCGATCTGCCTCATCATCTCGATGTCGTACGTCGTGCGCATGCGCAACCGCTGGGCTTCGAGGAGCTTGTTCTGCCCCTCGAGCTGGGCGAGCCGTTCCGCGAGCTCCGCCTCGATCGAGGCGATCGCCCGCTCCATGCGCTCGGGGCCGGCGACGTAGTGCGTCGCCGGGAAGATGTGGATGCTCGGCTCTGACCGCACGACCTCGCCCGTGAGCGGGTGCAGCGTGTGGATCGCCTCGATCTCGTCACCGAAGAACTCGATGCGGATCGCGAGCTCCTCGTAGACCGGGATGATCTCGACCGTGTCGCCGCGGACCCGGAACGTGCCACGGGTGAACGCCATGTCGTTGCGCGTGTACTGCATCCCTACGAACTGCCGGAGCAGGTCGTCCCGGTTGATCATCTGGCCGACGTCGAGCCGCTGCATGCGGTCGACATACTCCTGCGGCGTGCCGAGGCCGTAGATGCAGGAGACCGACGACACGACCACGACGTCGCGGCGCGTGAGCAGGCTGCTCGTCGCCGAGTGACGCAGACGCTCGACCTCGTCGTTGATCGACGAGTCCTTCTCGATGAAGGTGTCCGTCTGCGCGATGTACGCCTCGGGCTGGTAGTAGTCGTAGTACGAGACGAAGTACTCGACCGCATTGTTGGGCAAGAGCTCGCGGAACTCGGTCGCGAGCTGCGCAGCGAGAGTCTTGTTCGGCGCCATGACGAGGGTCGGGCGCTGCACCTGCTCGATGAGCCAGGCGGTCGTCGCACTCTTCCCTGTCCCGGTCGCGCCGAGGAGGACGATGTCCTTCTCCCCCGCGCGCAGGCGCGCTGTCAGATCCGCGATCGCGGCGGGCTGATCACCAGAAGGCGTGTACTCCGAGATGACCTCGAACGGTGCGACGGTTCTCTGGAGATCGGTGACTGGACGCATGCGTCCACGATAGGCCGCCCCTCTGACACAGGCGCACCGGTGACGTGGGTCATCCCCGCTCCTCCGCCAGCTCGGCCTGCAGGCGGTCCCACAGCTCGTCGACCTGCGCCCGAAGCTCGTCGACCGAGCCGGCACCGTCGATCAGGACGTCGGCCGCTGCGGCGCGCTCCTCGTCGGTCGCCTGCGCGGCGATGCGACGCCGCGCGTCGGGCAGCGAGCTCCCTCGCTCCTCGACGAGACGTCGGATCCGCAGGTCCGCGGGGGCGTGCACGACCACGACGATGTGATGAGCCTCCGCCTGCCCCGTCTCCACGAGCAGCGGGATGTCGTGCACGACGAGCGCGTCGCCGTCGGCCGCGACCGCCATGGCCTCGCGCTCCGCAGAGACCCGGGCGATCTCCGGGTGGAGCAGAGCACCCAGGTCGGCGCGGGCCTGCAGGTCGTTGAAGACGATGTGCCCCAACGCTGCACGGTCGAGCGACCCGTCCGGTGCGAGCACCCCTTCACCGAAACGCTCCACGACACGGTCGAGCCCGAGCGTCCCGGGCGCGACCACCTCGCGTGCGATCTCGTCGTGGTCGATGACGACCGCGCCGCGCTCGCGCAGCATCGCGGCGACGGTCGACTTTCCTGCGGCGATCCCGCCCGTGAGCCCGATGCGAAGCATGTGCCTCATCCTGCCCCCGTACCGGGGCGGCGGCAATCGGACCGGTCGCCGACCAGCCGGTCTAGGCTCGGTGCCCTGGGTGCGGAGCGCACGCGCCCCGCCGTGCACGGACCAGGAGGACGCATGACGATGTCAGGCATGGCGAGCATGGCCGGAGCCGGAGGCGGGCCTGCTGGGCTCCGCTCCTTCCGGCAGGACCCGAGCGTACGGGGCCACCGGCTCAGCCGTGGCACGACCCGTCGCATCCTGTCGTTCGCGACGCCGTACCGCCGCACCCTGACGGTGTTCCTCCTCCTCATCGCGGTCGACGCAGCGATCGGCGCCGCCGTCCCCATGCTGTTCCGCGCGATCATCGACGACGGGATCGCCTCGGGGCGTCGAGGACTCGTTCTCGGCCTCGCGGGAGCTGTCGCGGTGCTCGCGCTCGCCCAGGGCGCGCTCGCGCTCGGCCAGCGCTGGTGCTCGGCCCGCGTCGGTGAGGGCCTCATCCTCGACCTGCGCTCTGCGGTCTTCGACCACGTGCAGCGCATGCCGCTCGCGTTCTTCTCCCGCACGAGGACAGGCTCGCTCGTCCAGCGCCTCAACGGGGACGTGCTCGGCGCGCAGCAGGCGTTCACGTCGACGCTGTCTAACGTCTTCTCGAACGCGCTGACGATCGTCTTCGTCCTCGCCGCTATGCTCTCGATGTCCTGGCAGCTCACCCTCGTCGCGCTCACGCTCCTGCCTGCCTTCGTCCTGCCCGCGCGCTGGATCGGTCCGCGCCTCGCTCGGATCACCCGGGAGAGCTATGCGATCAACGCGGACACGGCGCAGATCATGAACGAGCGCTTCAACGTGGCGGGCGCCCAGCTCGCCAAGTCCTACGGACGTCCCGACGAGGAATCACGCACGTACGCGGCGGCTGCGGCTCGCGTGCGGGACATCGGGGTGCGCCAAGCGATGTACGCGACGGTCTTCCGCGTCACGCTCACGACGGTCGCGGCCGTCGCTGTCGCGGTGGTGTACGCCCTCGGCGGGCTCGCGTCGATCCGGGGTGAGCTGAGCGTCGGCGTCGTCGTCGCGCTGACCGCCTACCTCGGCCGCCTCTACGGCCCTCTCACCGCGATCTCCAACGTTCAGGTCGACGTCATGACTGCGCTCGTGAGCTTCGAGCGTGTCTTCGAGGTCCTCGACCTCGAGCCGACGGTCCGCGACGCCGACGACGCGACAGACCTCGCCGAGCACGTCGCGCTCCGCGGCGCGAGCGTCGAGCTCGATCACGTGACGTTCAGCTACCCCGCGGCGCGCGAGGTCTCTCTCGCCTCGCTCGAGTCGGTCGCGACGCTCGACGACAGCGAGCCCGAGGACACGCTCGTCGACGTCTCGTTGTCGGTGCCCGCCGGGGCGACGGTCGCGCTCGTCGGCCCGTCGGGTGCAGGCAAGACGACGATCGGGCACCTTCTCGCGCGCTTCTACGACCCCACGTCCGGGGCCGTGCGCATCGCGGGCCAGGACCTGCGGGCAGTCACGCAGCAGTCGGTGCACGACGTCGTCGGTTCCGTCCCGCAGGACGCGCACCTCTTCCACGACACGGTCGCAGGCAACCTGCGTTACGGGCGGCCTGAGGCGACCGACGAGCAGATTCTCGAAGCACTGCGGGCAGCGCGGATCCTTGACCTCGTTGAGAGCCTGCCCGACGGCCTCGACACCGTCGTGGGCGACCGCGGCTACCGTCTCTCTGGCGGTGAGCGCCAGCGGCTCGCGATCGCGCGCCTGCTCCTCAAGGCGCCGCCGGTCGTGGTCCTCGACGAGGCGACGGCGCACCTCGACTCCGAGTCGGAGGCTGCTGTGCAGGCGGCCCTCGACGCCGCGCTCGTCGGCCGCACGTCCATCGTCATCGCTCACCGGCTGTCGACCGTGCGGGACGCCGACCTGATCGTCGTTCTCGAGGCCGGGCGCGTCGTCGCGCAGGGCACGCACGAGGAGCTGCTCGCCGAGGGTGGCCTCTACGCGGAGCTGTACCGACGCCAGTTCTCCGAGGGGTAGCCGCAGCCGCCCGGATACGCCGTTGTGGACAGGTGCGCGCTACCGGGAATCGACCACCCGCGGCGAGCGACACGTGCAGCCGCGCCGATCGTCACGCGTACCGGGTGCGGGCGACCGCGCCGCTCGTCCCAGGGCAGGGAACGGGCCCAGGTACGCCGAAGGCCGGCCACCGCGTGCGGTGGCCGGCCTTCGGACCGTTGCGCCTGGCGGCGCCGGGATCAGTTGCCCGTGAGCTTCTCGCGCAGAGCGGCGAGAGCCTCGTCGGACGCCAGCGTGCCCGCGACCTCCTCCTGGACCGGGGTCGAGGAGTAGGTGGACGGAGCCGAGCCGCCGGACTCGCCCGAGGTAGCCGCGTCGGAGTCCGCCTTGAGAGCCTCGGCGACCTGCTTGCGGTGCGCCTCCCAGCGAGCGTGGGCCTTGGCGTACTGCGCCTCCCACTCCTCACGCTGCGACTCGTAGCCCTCGAGCCACTCGTTCGTCTCCGGGTCGAAGCCGTCCGGGTACTTGTAGTTCCCGGCCTCGTCGTAGTCCGCAGCCATGCCGTAGAGCGCGGGGTCGAAGTCCTCGGACTCCGGGTCCACGCCCTCGTTGGCCTGCTTCAGCGACAGCGAGATACGGCGACGCTCGAGGTCGATGTCGATGACCTTGACGAAGACGTCGTCGCCCACGTTGACAACCTGCTCAGGCAGGTCGACGTGACGGACAGCGAGCTCGGAGATGTGCACGAGGCCCTCGATGCCGTCCTCGACGCGCACGAACGCGCCGAACGGGACGAGCTTCGTGACCTTGCCCGGCACGACCTGGCCGATGGCGTGCGTGCGGGCGAAGGCCTGCCACGGGTCCTCCTGCGTCGCCTTCAGCGACAGGGAGACACGCTCGCGGTCGAAGTCGACGTCGAGAACCTCGACGGTGACCTCCTGGCCGACCTCGACGACCTCGGACGGGTGGTCGATGTGCTTCCAGGACAGCTCGGAGACGTGGACGAGACCGTCGACACCGCCGAGGTCCACGAACGCACCGAAGTTGACGATCGAGGAGACGACACCGGGGCGGACCTGGCCCTTCTGCAGGGTCTGCAGGAAGGTGGAACGGACCTCGGACTGCGTCTGCTCGAGCCAGGCACGGCGCGACAGGACGACGTTGTTGCGGTTCTTGTCGAGCTCGATGATCTTGGCCTCGATCTCCTTGCCGACGTACGGCTGGAGGTCGCGGACGCGGCGCATCTCGACCAGCGACGCGGGCAGGAAGCCGCGCAGGCCGATGTCGAGGATCAGGCCGCCCTTGACGACCTCGATGACGGTGCCCTTGACGGCCTCGTCCTTCTCCTTGAGCTCTTCGATGGTGCCCCAGGCACGCTCGTACTGAGCGCGCTTCTTGGACAGGATCAGGCGGCCTTCCTTGTCCTCCTTGGTGAGGACCAGAGCTTCGACCTCGTCGCCGACGGACACAACCTCATTGGGGTCGACGTCGTGCTTGATGGACAGCTCACGGGAAGGGATGACACCTTCGGTTTTGTAACCGATGTCGAGCAGGACTTCGTCACGGTCAACCTTGACGATGGTCCCTTCGACGATGTCGCCATCGTTGAAGTATTTGATGGTCTTGTCGATTGCGGCGAGAAAGTCCTCGGCCGAGCCGATGTCGTTGACGGCTACTTGTGGCGAGGTGACGGAGGGACTTGACATATTGTTGGGTTGCTCCGGACAGGTTTAATCGTAGGGACAGGTTGTTGGTTCTTTCGTGCCCGCGAACATGTGCACACGAGTACCGGTCAAGCCTACGTCACCGGGCACACGCTGGACAAACCCGGCCGCCTCCCCGCCGCATCACCCACGTCAAGGCCCGGCCGGCGGCCCGACAGATTAACCTGCTCTTCGTGCACAAGCCGCTGGCCCAGCCTTTCTTCCCCGGTCTTCCGACAAAGGTCCGCAAGGTGGGGGCGCCGCTCGGCGTGATCATCGCGCTGGGCACCGCGGTCGCACTGATCCTCGTCCTGATCACGGCCACCAACCCGGCCGGCGCCGTCATCGGGATCGTGCTGACCACCGCGGCCATCATCGTCGTGCTGCTGGCCTACCTGTGGCTGGACCGCTGGGAGCCCGAACCGACGCGGTTGCTGGTGTTCGCGTTCCTCTGGGGCGCTTCGTTGGCGATCGTGGTGTCGATCGTGCTCGAACTGGTCTTCGAACACGCGATCAACCCGGCCTCGACCGTCGACTCCGATGCCAGTGCCTTCACCGTCGCGTTCGGTGCGCCGCTCATCGAAGAAGCAGCGAAGGGCTCGTTCCTGCTGCTGATGATGACCGGCCGACGCCGGCTCGAGCTCAACTCGCTGACCGACTGCCTGGTCTACGCCGGCCTGGTGGCCGCCGGCTTCGCGTGGATCGAGGACATCTTCTACATCGCCAACGCCGAGACGCTGGCCGCCTCCCTGGCGACCGCGGCCCTGCGGTTGGTGATGGCGCCGTTCGCACATCCGCTGTTCACCACGTTCACCGGCATCGGGGTGTACTTCGCGCTCAAACGGCGCAACCCGTTGGCCAAGGCGGGCTGCATCCTGCTCGGCTATCTGGCCGCTGTACTGATGCACGGTGTGTGGAACGGATCGGCGCTGTTCGGTATCGGGACCTACTTCGGCGTCTACGCCTTCTTCATGGTCCCGATCTTCGGGCTGGTGATCGCCCTGGCGGTACACAGTCGGCGCCGCGAGCAGCGCACCGTCGCCGCGAAACTCCCCGGCATGGTGTCCGCCGGGCTGGTGACCGCCAACGAGGCGACCTGGCTGGGCTCGCTGGCCACCCGCAAACAGGCCATTGCCGCCGCACAGAGCTTCGGCGGAAAGAACGCCGCCCGCGCGGCCAAACGGTTCGCCGCACAGGTGGTCGAGTTGGCGTTCGTGAAAGACCGCATCGACCGCGGGTTCGGCAGCCCCGAGGTGGACGCACTGTTCAACGAGGAGACCCAGGCCCTGCGGGCGACACGGGCGGCCTACGACCCGACCCTGCGCGCCCTGGCGGGTTACCGAATCGTCGCGCCGCCGCGCTGACCCCGGGCGATGGCGCTGACCACGACATAAGGGGGACGCGAAGCTCACCGCGCCGTCGGCACCTGTGGTTCTCGATCTCGATCTGCCCGAAGGAATCGGACAGTCGAGCCTGCACCACCGGCGGATCGCCCCATTGATCGGGCGCGAATCCAGTCGCCGGCGCTCCGAAGACGGCGGCCACCCGGTGCCACACCCTCAGTGTGCCGCGGCGTCCCAGCTGCGCCCGTATCCGACCGACACCTCCAGCGGCACGTCCAGCGGATAGGCGCTGCCCATCTTGTCCCGGATCAGCTCTTCGATCTGGTCGCGTTCACCGTCGGCGATCTCCAGCAGCAGTTCGTCGTGCACCTGCAGGAGCATCCGCGAGCCGAGCCCGGCCGCACGTAATGCTTTGTCCACGTTGATCATCGCCACCTTGATGATGTCGGCCGCGCTGCCCTGGATGGGCGCGTTGAGCGCCGCCCGCTCGGCGGCCTCGCGCACCTGCCGGTTGCTGCTGTCCAGCTCCGGCAGATAGCGCCGACGGCCGAGCACCGTCGAGGTGTAGCCGTCCTTGCGGGCCTGCTCGACCACCGACTGCAGGTAGTCGCGCACTCCGCCGAACCGGGCGAAGTACTGGTCCATCTGCCCCTTGGCCTCCTCCGTGGAGATCTTGAGCTGGGACGCCAGCCCGTAGGCACTCAGCCCGTACGCCAGGCCGTAGGACATCGCCTTGACCCGGCGTCGCAATTCTGGTGTGACGTCGTCGATCTCGACACCGAATGCCCGGGAGGCGACGAACGAGTGCAGATCCTCGCCCGTATTGAAGGCCTCGATGAGGCCTTCGTCGCCGGACAGGTGGGCCATGATCCGCATCTCGATCTGGCTGTAGTCAGCGGTCATCAGTTCGGCGTAACCGTCGCCCACCACGAAGCCGTCCCGGATCTCGCGGCCGGCCTCGGTCCGGATGGGGATGTTCTGCAGGTTCGGCTCGGTGGACGACAGCCTGCCGGTGGCCGCAATGGTCTGGTTGAACGTGGTGTGGATCCGCCCGTCGGCCGCTGTCGCGGCCAGCAGGCCGTCGACGGTGACCTTGAGCCGGGTCTTGTCACGGTGGGTCAGCAGGTGCTGCAGGAAGGGGTGACCGGTCTTGTCGAACAACGATTGCAACGCATCGGCATCCGTGGTGTAGCCGGTCTTGGTCTTCTTGGTCTTCGGCATTTCCAGTTCGTCGAACAACACGACCTGAAGTTGTTTGGGCGACCCGAGGTTGATCTGCTTGCCGATCACGGCATACGCGGCCTCCGCCGCGTCGCGGATCTGGTCACCGAACTGGCTCTGCAACTGGGTCAACAGGTCCAGATCGACGGCGATGCCGGTGGTCTCCATGCCGGCCAGCGCCGACTGCACCGGCAGTTCCATGTCGGCCAGCAACGACGCCGAGTCGATGCGGTCCAGTTCGGCGTCGAGGGCCTCGGCCAGGTCGACCACGGCCCGGGCGCGCAGGATCAGCGTCTGCACGGCCTGATCGTCCACGCCATCTTCGTCGTCGAGCAGCGAAAGCTGTTGCTGCTCAGGGCTATCCGCCCGCAGCTCGCGACGCAGATAGCGCAACGAGAGGTCATCGAGGGCGAAGCTGCGCTGCCCGGGGCGCACCAGATACGCGGCCAGCGCGGTGTCGGACGTGACCCCGGCCAGATTCCAGCCGCGTCCGGCCAGATCGTGCATCGCCAACTTCGCCTCGTGCACGGCCTTCGGCTTGGTCGCGTCGGCCAGCCACCGTCCGATCGCCCCCTCATCCTCGGGGGTCAGTACCGCGGTGTCGATGTAGCAACCGTCGCCGTCTGCCGCCGCGATCGCGATGGCCGTGGCGTCGCCGTCGAACGCCAGATGCGTTCCCACCACCGCGATCCCGGCCCGCTGGCCGTCGCTGACGTGTTCGTCGAGCCACGCGCCGACCGCACCGGCGGCCAGTGCGCCACCGCGGACGTCGAACCCCTCGTCCACCTCGGGGTCCGTCGAGGCCAGCGTGTCGAAGAGCCGGTCGCGCAGCACCCGGAATTCCAGGTCGTCGAACAGCCGGTGGATGTGATCGCGGTCCCAGGGCTGCATCCGCAGCGTGTCGGGTGTCTGCGCCAGCGGCACGTCCTTGACCAGGTCGGTGAGCTCGCGGTTGAGGATCACCGCGGACAGGTGCGCGCGCAGGGCATCGCCGACCTTGCCCCGGACCGTGTCGACGTTGTCGACCAGACCCTGCAGCGAGCCGTACTCGACGATCCACTTCGAGGCCGTCTTCTCCCCCACGCCCGGGATCCCGGGCAGGTTGTCACTGGGGTCGCCGCGCAGCGCAGCGAAATCCGGGTACTGCGTCGGGGTCAGGCCGTACTTCTCGACCACCGCATCCGGGGTGAACCGGGTCAGTTCGCTGACACCCTTGCGGGGATAGAGCACGGTGACGTCGTCGCTCACCAGTTGCAGCGAGTCGCGGTCGCCGGTGACCACCAGCACCCGGTAGCCCTGGTCCTCGGCCTGGGTGGCCAGGGTGGCGATGAGGTCGTCGGCCTCGAACCCCTGCTCGGCCAGCACGGTGATGCCGAGTGCGACGAGTACCTCCTTGGTGATGTCGATCTGGCCGCGGAATTCGTCGGGTGTCGCCGCCCGGCCCTCTTTGTACTCCGGGTACTTCTCCTTGCGGAAGGTCTGCCGGGACACGTCGAAGGCGGCCGCGATGTGGGTGGGGCCCTCGTCGCGCAGCAGGTTGATCAGCATGGCGGTGAATCCGTAGACCGCGTTGGTGGTCAGCCCGCCCTTGGTCTTGAAGTTCTCGGCGGGCAGCGCGTAGAACGCCCGGAAGGCCAGCGAGTTGCCGTCCAGCAGCATCAGGGTGGGCTTCGTGTCGGCGTCTGGCGTGGCAGGACTCACGAAGTCAACTCTAGGCACCCCGACCGACAGACAAAACTGGAACACGTTTCAGTTCGGCCACCGATCTCCGTTACGCTGACCCGGTGCCAGAAGCTACCGAGACCCAGCCCGCGATCGACGGCTGGTGGGATATCGACGAGGCCGGACTTCCGCATCTGATCGGGTCGAAGTGTCTGCAGTGCGGCACCTACGTCTTCCCGCCGCGCGCCAACAACTGCCCCAATCCGGCCTGCGACAGCGACATCCTCGAGCCCGTCGCGCTCTCGCGGCGCGGAAAGATCTGGAGCTACACAGAGAATCGGTATCCACCGCCGCCGCCCTACCCGGCACCGGACCCGTTCGAACCGTTCGCAATCGCCGCGGTGGAGCTGGCCGACGAGGGCCTGATCGTGCTCGGCAAGGTGGTCGACGGCACGCTGGCCGCCGACCTGAAGGTGGGCATGGAACTCGAACTGGCACTGACGCCCCTGTATGTCGATGACGACGGCGTCCAGCGGCTGACCTACGCGTGGAGGATCCCATCATGAGTCCCGATCCGCTGTACATCCTGGGTGCGGGCATGCACCCGTGGGGCAAGTGGGGCCGCGACTTCACCGAGTACGGCGTCGTCGCCGCGCGGGCCGCACTGGCCGAGGCCGGGCTGGACTGGCGCCAGATCCAGCTGGTGGCGGGCGCGGACACGATCCGGAACGGGTACCCCGGCTTCATCGCGGGGTCGACGTTCGCCCAGAAGCTCGGCTGGAACGGCGTGCCGGTCAGTTCGAGCTACGCAGCCTGCGCCAGCGGTTCGCAGGCCCTGCAGAGCGCCCGCGCGCAGATCCTGGCCGGCTTCTGCGACGTGGCGATGGTGATCGGCGCCGACACCACCCCCAAGGGCGCGTTCGCCCCGGTCGGCGGCGAGCGCAAGAGCGACCCGGACTGGCAGCGCTTCCATCTGATCGGTGCGATGAACCCGGTGTACTTCGCGCTGCTGGCGCGTCGCCGGATGGATCTGTACGGCGCGACCGCCGAGGACTTCGCCCAGGTGAAGGTCAAGAACTCACGACACGGCCTGCAGAACCCGAACGCGCGCTACCGCAAGGAATCCGCCGTCGAGGACGTGCTGGCCAGCCCCGTGGTGGCCGACCCGCTGCGCCAGCTCGACATCTGCGCGACCTCCGACGGCGCGGCCGCGCTGATCGTCGCCAGCGCCGACTTCGCCCGCAAACACCTGGGTTCCCTGGACGGCGTGCCGTCGGTGCGTGCGGTCAGCACCGTGACGCCGCGCTATCCGCAGCATCTGCCCGAATTGCCGGACATCGCAACGGATTCCACCGCGGTGATGGCCGCACCCGAGCGCGTGTTCAAGGACCAGATCCTGGACGCGGCCTACGCCGAGGCCGGCATCGGCCCGGACGACGTCAGCCTGGCCGAGGTCTACGACCTGTCCACCGCACTCGAGCTGGACTGGTACGAGCACCTGGGCCTGTGCGCCAAGGGTGAGGGTGAGCAATTGCTGCGCAGCGGTGCCACCACCATCGGCGGCAAGGTACCGGTCAACCCGTCCGGCGGCCTGGCCTGTTTCGGCGAAGCGATTCCGGCCCAGGCCATCGCCCAGGTCTGCGAACTGACCTGGCAGCTCAGGGGTCGGGCCACGGGTCGTCAGGTCGAGGGCGCCACCGTTGGGGTCACCGCCAACCAGGGGCTGTTCGGCCACGGCTCATCGGTGATCGTCGCCCGGTAGCGGCGTTTCCTGACGAGCGTGCGTGTCAGTCCGCCAACACGCCGACGAACGCGAGCTTTTGTGCACCCTCGGCGGGTTCAATGACCGTCATGACCGAGACGGTGACGGTCCGCGTGAAGCCGGGTAGCACGAAGGGCCCGCTCGTCGAGCGCGGCGCTGACGGGGACCTGACGATCTACGTCCGCGAACGCGCGGTGGACGGACAGGCCAACGCGGCGGTGATCCGGTTGCTGGCCGAACATCTCGGGGTATCGCGCAGCCAGGTGACACTGACTTCGGGCTTGACGAGCCGCCTCAAGCGATTTCGCATCACCTGATCCAGTCCGCCGAAGGTGCGCAGAAGTCCCGTTGCAACGGCGTGTCGGCGGACCGACACGCACGCTCGCGGAGAATGGTCAGGCAACGCCCAGATAGGCCGCCCGCACACTGTCGTCGGCCAGCACATCCCGCGCCGGCCCGGAGCGGGTGACGGTGCCGGTCTCGAGGATGTAGGCCCGGTCGGATCGGCTCAGCGCCTGCTGGGCGTTCTGTTCCACCAGCAGGACCGTGGTGCCCTGCTTGTTGATCTCACTGATGATCTTGAAGATCTGCGAGATCACCATGGGCGCCAGGCCCATCGACGGTTCGTCCAGCAGCAGCACCTTGGGCCGGGCCATCAGGGCCCGGCCGATGGCCAGCATCTGCTGCTCCCCACCCGAGAGCGTGCCACCGACCTGAGACCGGCGTTCGGCCAACCGCGGGAACGTCTCGAACACCCAGTCCAGTCGCTCGTCGTGCTGCGCTTTGTTGTCGAATGTTCGCCCGTAGCAACCCATCTCGAGGTTATCGACCACCGTCATGCCGGGAAACACCCCGCGGCCCTCCGGCGCCTGGATCAAACCGTCGATGACCCGCTTGTGCGGTTTGACCCGGGAGACATCCCGGCCGTCGAACCACACCGACCCCGACGTCAGCGGCCGCAGACCGGAGATAGCCCGCATCATCGTGGTCTTGCCGGCCCCGTTGGCGCCCAGCAGGGTGACCAACTCCCCCTCGTGCACCGTCAGCGAAACCCCGTGCAGCGCTTCGATTCTGCCGTAGTTCACCACGACATCGCGGACCTCCAGGAGCACCCTGCGGTCGTCACTCGAGTTCGTCATCGGGCACTCCCAGGTAGGCAGCGATCACCGCCGGATCCTCCCGGATCTCGGCGGGCAGTCCGTCGGCGATCTTGCGGCCGAACTCCAGCACCACGATCCGGTCGGTCACACCCATCACCAGCCGCATGTCGTGTTCGATGAGCAGCACCGTGTAGCCGTCGTCGCGGATCGCCCGGATCAGTTCGATCAGGGCGGCCTTCTCGCTCGGGTTGAACCCGGCGGCAGGCTCGTCCAGGCACAGCAGTTTGGGCTCGGTGGCCAGTGCCCGCGCAATCTCGAGGCGCCGCTGATCGCCGTAGGGCAGGTTCTTGGCCTTCTCCTCGCCGCGGTGCGCGATCCCGACGAATTGCAATAGCGCGGCGGCCTTTTCGATGGCGCTGTGTTCCTCCCTGCGGTGCCGTGGCGAACGCAGGACGGCCCCGGGCACCGAGGTGCGGTGCCGGGCGTCGGTGGCCACCACGACGTTCTCGAGCGCCGTCATCTCACCCCACAGCCGGACGTTCTGAAACGTCCGGGCGATACCGCGGCGGGTGATCTCATGGCGCTTGATCCGGCCCAGCGGCTCGCCATCGAAGGTCACCGAACCGGAAGCCGGCCGGTAGACCCCGGTGATGGCGTTGAAGCAGGTGGTCTTGCCGGCGCCGTTGGGTCCGATCAGTCCGAGGATCTCACCGCGGCGGATCTGGAAGCTCACCGAGTCCAGCGCGGTCAGGCCACCGAACTTGACGGTCAGATCCGTTGTCTCCAGCAGGACCTGGCCCTCGGCGACGTTGACGTCGCGGTGCAGCGCCGCCATCTCCTCGTCGATGACGGGCGTGCCGTCCGGGTTCTCCTCGGGCGCGGTCATGCGGGCGCCTTGGAACGAGGTCCGCCGGATGCGCCCTTCAACAGTTCACGTGCCCGCTTGCCGTAGGCCAGCAGCTGCTGGCGCACCGGGAACAGGCCCTGCGGCCGGAAGATCATCAGCAGCACCAGCGCCAGGCCGAAGAACAGGTACTTCAGATCGCCCAGGTTCACCCCGAACAGGTGCACGCCCATCAGCCGATTGGGCAGGTATACGATCACGAACGCGCCGAAGATGACGCCCAGCTTGTTGCCCTGGCCGCCGAGCACGACCGCCGACAGGAACAGCATCGAGTTGATGATGTTGAAGTTCGTGGGGATGACGAACTGCACCTGGCCCGCGTACAGCGCGCCGGACAGGCCGCCGATGCCGGCACCGATGACGAAGGCCCACAGTTTGAACTTGAACGTGTTGACCCCCATCATCTCCGCAGCGTCCTCGTCCTCCCGGATCGCCACCCAGGCCCGCCCCACCCGGCTGCGTTCGAGATTGCCGACGATCAGCAGCACCACGGCCACCATCACCAGACCCAGCCAGTACCACCAGGTTCCGTAGTTCGAATTGCCCATGGCGTTGCCGGCCGAGAAGTAGCCGCCGGTAACGCGGTCCTCGCCGAAGCGCGGGTAGGCGATGCCGCCGAGACCGCGCGATCCGTTGGTGACGTCGTTGAGGTTGTCGGCCAGCAGCCGGATGATCTCACCGAAGCCCAGCGTGACGATCGCCAGATAGTCGCCGCGCAGCCGTAGCGTCGGGAACCCGAGGATGAGGCCGGCCAGCGCGGTGAAGGCCATCGCCAGCGGCACACACGACAGCCATGCCCAGTCCTTGCTGAACATCCCGTGCGCACTCAGCTGGTTCCACGGGCTCTGCGGGCTGGTCAGCAGAGCGACCGTGTAGGCGCCGACGGCGTAGAACCCGACGTAACCCAGGTCGAGCAGACCGGCCTGGCCGACCACCACGTTGAGCCCGATCGCCACCAGCGCGATCATCGCGAACTGGGCCATCACCCCGTCGAAGCTGACACCGGGGGTGTTCAGGAAGGACGGCGTGTAGATGGGCAGTAGCGCCATCACCGCGAATCCGACAACCCCGAATCCCCACTTCTGCACCCGGGTCAGTTCATCCCACCAGGTTCGCAGGGCGTCGCCGGGAGCCGAAAGGGTCCGGGCTGCTTCATGTTTCGGGGCGGTCATACGCGCGCCTTCCCGAGGCTCTCGCCGAGGATGCCGGTGGGCCGGATCAACAGCACCAGGACCAGCAGCACGAAGGCGACGACGTCGCGCCATTGGGTGCCGAACAGCATCTGGCCGTAGTTCTCCATCACGCCGAGGATCAACCCGCCCAGCAGGGCGCCGCGCAGGTTTCCGATACCGCCGAGGACGGCAGCGGAGAACGCCTTGATGCCCAACAGGAATCCGCCGGAGTAGATGATGCCCTGCGGCACCTTCAGGGTGTAGAGCAGCGCCGCCGCACCGGCGAGCAGCCCGCCGATGAGGAACGTCGTCATGATCACGCGTTCCCGCGACACGCCCATCAGCGTGGCCGTCGTCGGGTCCTGGGCAACCGCGCGGATGCCGCGGCCGAACTTGGTCCGGTTGATCACGATGTCGGTCAGCAGCGCGAAAACCAGTGCGGCCCCGATGATCACGAGCGTCACGTTGCTGACGTTGGCACCCAGGACCGAGAACTGCACCTTGGGTTGTACCAGGATGATCGGCTGCTGCGCGTTGTTGCCGCCGTACCCGTGAATGAGCTGCGGCAGGATGAAGTGCACGAACTCCTGGATCACGAAGGACATCCCGATCGCGGTGATCAGGAAGGTCAGCGGCCGGGCGTTGCGCCGCCGCAGCGGCCGGTAGGCCACGAATTCCAGGCCGACAGCGGCACTTCCGGACACCAGCATCGCGAAGAGCATCGCGATGCCGAGATAGAACACCGTCAGCAGGACACCTTTGTTGTAGGCGTTGCCGCTGGGGGTGAACCCCAGGATCATGTCCAGGCAGAAGTAGGCGCCGAACATGCCGAGCATGAAGATCTCGGAGTGGGCGAAGTTGATCAGCCGCAGCACCCCGAACACCAGCGTATAGCCGACGGCTACCAGGGCGTAGATCGCACCCCAGGACAGGCCGTCGATCGTCAACTGCCAGAAGCTCTTCAGCAGCCCATCGACATTGAAGTTGATGTTGGCCGCCAGACAGGTGTACTGGTTCAGGCAATCGGCCGTCATCCGGTGGCGGGCTCCTTCAGCTGGTGGAAGTGCAAGACGCGCCCGAGGCCGTCGGGTCTCGGGCGCGTCTCACGCATGAGTGATTACTGAACCTTGTAGATCCAGACCATGGCATCGGTCAGTTCACCGGTGTCGGTCCACTGGTAGTGCCGCGCCACGCCCTGGCCCTGGTAGTTGCGAACGAAGTCCAACAGGTCCGCGCGGGTGATCTTGCCCGAGTCGATGCCCTTGAGCATGATCGTGCCGAGGTCGTAGCCCTCGAGGCTGTAGGTGCCGGCGTCCTGGCCGAACTTCGCCTTGTAGTTCTTGGCGAAGTCGCCGGTGGCCGGGCTGCAGGGGCAGGACAGGATGGCGTCCTTGGACGACTGACCGGCCTGCTTGACGAACTCGGGATCCTTGGTGCCGTCGGCGCTGGCGAACGTCCCGGTGAAGCCGCCGTCGCGCAGCTGCTGCACGAACGGTGCCGCCTCGGCGTAGTAACCGGAGTAGAACACGGCTTCCGGCGAAGCGCCCTTGACCTGGTTCACCGCGGCCGAGAAGTCCTTGTCGCCCTTCTTCACCGAGATGTTGCAGGACGCGTCCGCCACGCCGGCGAGCGTGTCGCGCACGACCTTGGCCAGCCCGAGGCCGTAGTCGGTGCTGTCGTCGACGACGCAGACCTTCTTGTAGCCGAGGTTGTTCTTCAGGTAGTTGGCGATCGACTGGCCCTGCACGCCGTCGTTGGACAGGCCGCGGAAGAACGTCTTCCAGCCCTGCTCGGAGAGCGTCACGTTGGTAGCCGACGCCGTGGTGGCGGCCAGCCCGGCCTGGTCGAAGATCTGGCCGGTGGCCTTGGTCTCACCCGAGAACGCCGGGCCGATCAGGCCGATGGTGAAGGCGTCGTCGACGATCTGCGGGGCCACCTGGGTGGCCTTCTGCGGGTCACCCTCGGTGTCGAAGGTCTTCAGCTGGACCTGGCAGCCGGGGTTGGCCGCGTTGTGTGCGTCGACGGCCATCTGCACACCGTTCTTGATGTTGACGCCCAGGGCGGCGTCGGCGCCGGTCAGCGCGCCGGCCATGGCCAGCGACACCGGCGGGCAGGTGGCCTTGCCGTCACCGGCGGGGTCGGCAGGAGTGGATCCGGCGGGCGGTTTGACCTCGGCGCCGTTCTGGTCGATCGGAATCTGTTCGACGATCTGGAGATCGCTGGCCTCTGCTGAACTACCGCCGCTGCCGCTGGACTGCGACTGCTGCTGGCAGCCGGCGACGCCGAACGCCAACAGTGCTGCCGAACCGAATACCACCGCACTTCGCATTGTGCGACCGCGCACTATCCACCTCCAGGTAAGTGTTCACCAAGGCCCCGACGGGCCTGGCCGGCCCCCCAACGCTTCGGAACGAACATAGCCAACCGACGACGGAATCGCGTGGTCTTGGCGCAGGCGTGCCGTCGCGCCGGTCGGCAGGCAGGGCAAAGACGGCGGTCAGCGCGGTGAATGAGGCCAGAACGGCGCGACGGGAAACGCAGTGTTAACGCGCGCCGGCGGCTCCTACGGGCTGTCCGCGGCGCCCTCGGCCGCGGGATCCAACGTCTCGAGGACCACCTCGGCCACCCTCTTCATGGTGGTGCGACGGTCCATCGCCGCACGCTGGATCCACTTGAACGCCTCCGATTCGGTCATGCCCTGCTTGGCCTGCAGCAGCCCTTTGGCGCGTTCGACCAGCTTGCGGGTCTCGAGGCGGTCGCCCAGCGAAGCGACCTCCTTCTCCAGCGCGGAGATCTCGCTGAACCGGGTGACGGCGAGTTCGATAGCGGGGATCAGGTCGCTGATGGAGAAGGGCTTGACGACATACGCCATCGCCCCGGCGTCGCGGGCCCGCTCGACGAGGTCGCGCTGGGAGAACGCGGTGAGCACCACGATCGGGGCGATGCGTTTCTCGGCGATCTCCCGGGCAGCGTCGATGCCGTCGCGGCGCGGCATCTTCACGTCCATGATGACCAGGTCAGGGGTCAACTTCTCGGCCAGCTCGACCGCCTCCTGGCCGTCGCCCGCCTCACCGACGACCTCGTAACCCTCCTCGCGCAGCATCTCAGCGAGATCGAGCCGGATCAGCGCCTCGTCCTCGGCGATGAGAACGCGGTGTGCTGGAGTCTCGTCGGCGTCGGTGCTCATCGGCCCATTGTCGCGCAGACGGTCCACGATCACCCGCCACGGTGCCGACGGTGTCGCCGGAACGATCAACTATGGTGATGAGTCGCGCGCGCCCTCGTATCCCAATTGGCAGAGGAAACGGATTCAAAACCCGTGCAGTGTGAGTTCGAGTCTCACCGAGGGCACCAGGAACGACCGGGCTACGCGCCGACCCGCAGCGCGGCCCGGGGGCTCAGCCCCACTCGCCGAATGTCGTTGTCGTAGTGCGCCAATACCCGCGGATCCATCACCCGGCGCCACAGTGGCGGAACCAGCGCGAGCAGCACCATGGTGCCGTAGCCGGCCGGCAGTTGCGGTGCCTCGGCCCGGGTACGCAGCGTCTGGTACCGGCGGGCGGGGTTGACGTGGTGGTCGGAATGCCGCTGCAGGTGGAACAGCAACAGGTTGGCCACCAGGGTGTCGCTGTTCCAGCTGTGCTCCGGCGACACGCTCTCGTAGCGACCGTTCGCCAGCCTCTGCCGACGCAGGCCGTAGTGCTCGAGGTAGTTGACCGTCTCCAGCAGGCCGACACCGACGACGGCCTGCGCCACCAACCAGGGCAGCACCACGGGACCGAACCAGACGACCAACACGACGTACAGTCCGGCCGTCAACGCCCAGGCGTTGAGGACGTCGTTGCGGGGGTTCCAGCGCGTGCGCCCGGCCCGCGCCCAGCGGCGGGACTCGAGCGCCCATGCTGAGCGCAGACTCCCGACCAGGGACCGGGGCACGAAGCGGTAGAGACTCTCGCCGAACCTTGACGTTGCCGGATCCTCCACCGTCGCAACGCGTTTGTGATGGCCGCGGTTGTGCTCGACGTAGAAATGCCCATAGCAGGTCTGGGCCAGGGCGACCTTGCTCGCACGACGTTCGGCCCGGCTCGTCTTGTGACCGAGTTCGTGGGCGGCGTTGATCGCAATGCCGCCGATGATCCCGACCGTGACCGTCAGGCCCGCCTTGTCGACGACGTTCATCACCAGCCAGCCGCCGCCGCTCCACAGCCAGCACGCGAAGATCAGCGAGAGGTACTGCGCCGGCAGGTACAGGTAGGTGGCCCAGCGGTAGAGCGGGTCACCGTCGAGCCTGTCCGAGGTGGCGGCCGACGGATTGGACGACCGGGACCCGACAACATGGTCGAGCACCGGGATGACCCCGAACGTCATGACCGGCGCCAGCCACCAGAACGCGCCACTGCCGGTCAGCTGCACCAGCACCCAGGACGCGAACACGGCGCCCGGAACGAACGCGGTCAACATGAAGACGAACCGACGGACACTGCGCCGGCGCTGGGACGCAGGCACCGACAGCATGATCATCTTGGGACGCGCCCCCATCGCCTGTGGCCGGTTGAATACGCGAAAATGATAGCTCCGGAGACGCGAAGCAATCACGTTTCGATCACGACGGCGCGCCGACGTTTTTGCGGCCACCGCGGGATGTCACCGGTCAATGCACGTCAGCGCGCCGCAGGCGACCGCCGACGCACCGTGCGGGGCACAGAGGTGAAATTGGCCGGGTTACAGAAAAGATTTGCCATCGAGTCCGGCTGTCAGATTCCGCGGACCGGCTCAGGCCATCTGCTCGGCCTTGGCGCGACTGCGCTTCGGATCGGTGCCCGGAACGTGCTTCGGTGACGTGGGCGCCGCCGCCACATCCACACCGGTCACCCGTTGCTCGGCGGCCCGGAACTCCGGCAACGGGCCCATCGTGAAGTGGATGCCGTTGATGACCGACCACACCGCGGCCTGCCTCGCGGCCCGTTCGACGGGATTGGGAGAACGGTGCATGACCATGGCCGCGGCCCAGCTGGGCAGCGTGTCACGAATGGCCCAGTCGAGGAATTCACCGCCGGGCGGCTGCGCCTCGGCCGCGGCGAGGTTGGGACCGGTGGCCATGGCCGCGCCGTAGGTCAGCGCCAGCTTCGGCAGGTATTCCCGGAGGCACTCGAGGGTCTCGGCCTTGGTCTCCGGCAGGTCGGCCCCGCCCAAGGCGTGGCCGACCTTGACGAACTCGCGGTAGTAGCGGTCGATTTTATTGCCCCGCAACGGATTCGGATGGTAGTACTCGTGCGCGGTGGCGATCCCCCAGACCACCGTCGCGTAGTTCCACCGCAACCAGTCCGGGTCGTCGGCGTCGTAGGGCAGGCCGTCGGGCCGGGTGCCCTTGACGGTGTGGTGCATGGCGCGCACCGTGTTGGCGACCCGCTCGGCGGTGGCCGTCGACCCGTATGCCGTGCCGATGAAGAACGACACCGAATGGCCCAGGCGAAGGGCTGCACCCTCGGGGTCCACCTGCATGGTCGGCGCACCGTGCTCGTCGCGTTCCACGATCCGCGAGTGGTCGACACCCATCCAGAAGATGCTCGGGTCGAACCGTTCCAGGTAGGCCGCGCACTGCAGACCGAACACCAGCGCGGGCAGGTGCGAATGCACGTACCAGACCGCGCTACCCGGACCAAACCATCCCGGATCACCTTGCGGGCCAGCGAAATCCAGGCCACGGAAGTATCGGCTGCGGATCTCGTCGTCGTAGAACTGGGTGATCCGCTGCTGCATGAGTTGGTGCGGCAGGCGGGGCATCAGAGGGATCGCGGGCAGCGAAGGCATCTGCATGATCGGCAGCCTACATTTCTGGATACACCCGTGTCCAGACTGATCCGCGCTAGGCTGTCGGGCATGTCGAGCCCGACCCGCTGGGCCGGTGTGCCGCTGACCGACCGCCGCGCCGAACGCCGCGCACTGCTGGTCGAGGCGGCCTTCGAACTGTTCGGCGCCGAGGGCGAGAGTGCGGTGTCGGTGCGCTCGGTGTGCCGTCGTACCTCGTTGAACACCAGGTACTTCTACGAGAGCTTCCCCGACACCGACCAATTGCTCGGCGCCGTCTACGACCGCGTGGCCGAGGGCCTCAATGCCGAGGTGGAAGCCGCGATCGCCGCCACCGACGGCACCGACGTCGAGCAGTCCCGGGCCGGCATCCGCGCCGTGCTGGGATTCAGTTCCGCCGATCCGCGCCGCGGCCGGGTGTTGTTCACCGAGGCGCGGGCCAACCCCGTGCTGTCGGCCCGCCGCGAGATCGCCCAGGAACTGCTGCGCCAGATGGTGCTCAGCGAACGCGCCCAGGCACATCCTCGCGAGAAACCGGTCACGACGGCCGTCGCGGCAGCGATGTACACCGGCGCGATGGCCGAACTGGCGCAGCAGTGGCTGGCGGGCAACCTCGGCGACGACCTCGAAGCCGTTGTCGCGCACACCGTCCGATTGATGCTGTTCACCCACTGATCCGGCGCTGCGCGCTACGCTGACGTCGTGGCGGGCACGCGCCGCTCGACCCCTTCCGCGCCGACGAGTCCGCGATCCCGTCGGCCGAATCCCTGTGTTACCGCGCGCAATGCGCACTACGCGGAGGCGGCCGTCCGCAGATTTCGGGTCCTGCGCATCACCGCGGTCATCGCAGCGGCCGTCAGCGCCGGCTTCGGCTTCTACCAACTGACGCTCGGCTCGGCGTTGTGGCCGATGGGGATCATCAACATCGCCACCGCCGGGGCCTTCCTGACCCTTCCCCTGCTGCGCGGCTTCGGCGAACTGGTGCCGCCGCTGGCCTTCACCGCGCTGGCCTACGCATCGCTGTTCTACATCACCTGGCACGTCGGAACCGGCTCCGGTCTGCTGTTCTACTACCCGATCGCGGCGACCATCGTCGTCCTGACCCTGGGTGTGGAACGCATCGCCCTGGCCGGGGCGCTGGCCGCGATCGGGGTGGCGCTGGCCATCGTCCTCGAGCTCACCGTCCCGGCCGACACCGGTCTGCAGCCGGGTTGGAGCATCACCGTCGGCTTCATCGTCTCGGTCACCGCGGCGGCAGTCATGGCGTTCGCGGCGGTGTGGTTCGTCCTGCGTGAGATCGACCGTGCCGAAACCGCGATGGAGGTGGAATACGAACGCTCGGAACAACTTCTGGCGAACATCCTGCCCGCCAGCATCGCCGCCCGGCTCAAGGATCCCGCGCACGACATGATCGCCGACCGGTACGACGACGCGTCGATCCTGTTCGCCGACATCGCCGGGTTCACCGAAGGCGCCAGCGAGATCGCGCCGTCCGATCTGGTGGCGTTCCTGGATCACGTCTACAGCGAGTTCGACCTGCTGGTGGATCGGCACGGCCTGGAGAAGATCAAGACCACCGGGGACGCCTACATGGTGGTGAGCGGCGTCCCCAACCCGCGCGCGGACCACGCGCAAGCACTGGCGGCGCTGGCGCTTGACATGGCGCAGGCCGTCGCGCAGATGCGCGACCCGCAAGGGCGCGGGGTCGGCATGCGCATCGGGCTGGCGAGCGGACCGGTGGTGGCCGGCGTGGTGGGATCGCGCAGGTTCTTCTACGACGTGTGGGGTGACGCCGTCAACGTCGCCTCCCGGATGGAGAGCACCGACCCGACCGGGCGCATCCAGGTGCCACAGAACGTCTACGAACGGCTGCGCGACGAATTCGCGTTCACCGAGCGCGGTGACGTCGACGTCAAGGGCAAGGGCGTGATGCACACCTGGTACCTGATCGGCCGGCAGACCGCGGCCGCGCCAGCGGCCGACGTCGCGACGGTGTTGCCGCCCGTCAGCGGATCGCGCCGTTGATCACCGGCGTGTCGATGGTTCCCCGCTCGACGCCCCACAGGGTGGCGATTGTCTTGTACTCCCCCGACTTCATCAGATGCGCCAGCGCCTGCCGCAGTGATTCGGCCAGCGGTGAGCCCCGCTTCACGGGATAGCCGTACGGCCCCGCGTCGAACACCTCCCCGGCCGGGGCCAACGCGCCGCCACTGGTCTTGATCGCAAAGCCGGTGACCGGTGAATCCGCCGACATCGCATCGACGTGCCCGGCGAGCAGCGCCGCGGTCAGGTCGTCCTGCCGCTCGAAGACGACGCTCTCGATCGGGGGCAGCCCGGCGGCCACACACGCATCACTCTTGTGCGGCAACTCGTTGGCCTGCTGGATCACCCCGGTGGTGACACCGACGCGCAGGCCGCAGGCGTGCGCCGGATCGATCGGCGGGCCGGGCCGCTGCGCCCACAGCGTGCCGGCTTCGAAGTAGGTGACGAAATCCACCAGGCGCTCACGCTCGTCGGTGTCGGTCACCGAGGACATCCCGATGTCGAAGTCACCGGAGCCGACCGAGGGCAGGATCGCGTCGAAATCGACCTCCCGATATTCCGGCGTCACACCGAGCACGCGCGCGACGGCGTTCATCAGGTCGACGTCGAAGCCCACCAGTTGCCCGTAGCCATCCCTGAATTCGTTTGGCGCATAGGGGATGTTGACGCCGACGATCAATCGACCGCGGGACCTGATGTCCTCGGGCAGCGTCGCGGCGATCGACGGTACGGCACCGAGGGTCACCGGCGTATCGGCCGGGTGCTGATGGCCGGGACCACGGTGCGCGAGCACCTGCCAGACCCCGAGCCCGCCAGCCGTCAACAGCACCACGGCCAGCGCCGCCAGCACTGCGGTCCGGCGCGAGCGGCTCCGCGGCAGTGGCTCACCCGCCGAGTGCCGGCCCCGGCCACGCGACGCGCGCACGCGGGGTTCGTCCACCGCTGTGCGGACCGCAACCGCCAGATCGCGGCCGGTCTGGTAGCGGTCGTCTGGATCCTTGGCCATGCCCTTCGCGATGACGCTGTCGAGGGCGGCCAACGACGGGTCGCCGTCCGACGGGCGCGGCGGGGTCGACATCAGATGCCCGGCGATCTGCTGCTCGAGGCTGTCGCTGGGATACGGGTGCTTACCCGTGAGGCATTCGTAGAACACGCAGGTGAGCGCGTAGATGTCCGAACGGGTGTCACTCTGCCCCCCGCTGAACCGTTCCGGAGCCATGTACGCCAGCGTTCCCAGCGTGCTGCCCGCGGTGGTCAGACCCGCCTCGCCGGCGGCCCGCGCCAGACCGAAGTCGATGAGGTAGACGAATTCCCGGTCGGAGATCAAGATGTTCGTCGGTTTGACGTCGCGGTGCACCAGGCCGTTGGCGTGCGCGGAGTCCAGCGCCGAGGCCACCTGCTCCACCACCACCGCGCCGAGCCGCGGCCCCAACGGCGTATCCCGTTGCGCCAGAAGGTTTCCGAGGTTCTCACCTTCGATCAGCCGCATATCCAGATACAGCCGGCCATCGATCTCGCCGTAACCGTGGATCGGCACGACATGCGGGTCGTTGACACCCGAGGCGGCCTGCGCCTCACGTCGGAATCGCTCCTTGAAGACCTCGTCGCGGGCCATCTGAATGGGGAGCACCTTCAGCGCGATGATGCGATCGGTCTTGGTGTCGCGGGCGCGGTACACCTCCCCCATCCCGCCGCGACCGAGCAGTTCGAGCAATTCGTACTGCCCGAAGCGTGTCCCCTCCACCGTCACTCCCCGTTTGGCCGGAGCCCTACATCACCTTGGAAAGGAACGCCTGCGTTCTTTGGTGCTGCGGGTTGGCCAGCACCTCGCGCGGCGGGCCCGCCTCCACGATCACACCGCCGTCCATGAACACCAACTGGTCGGCCACCTCTCGGGCGAAGCCCATCTCGTGGGTCACCACGACCATCGTCATACCCGCTGCGGCAAGCGCTTTCATGACGCCCAGCACATCGCCGACGAGTTCTGGGTCCAGTGCCGAGGTGGGTTCGTCGAACAGCATCAGCTTGGGTTCCATGGCCAGCGCCCGGGCGATCGCGATGCGCTGCTGCTGCCCGCCGGAGAGTTGCGCCGGGTAGGCATCGGCCTTGGCCGACAGCCCGACCTTGCCCAGCAGATCCTTTGCGCGCGCGAGCGCCTCGGCCTTCTTCACTCCCTTGACCTGCATCGGTGCCTCTATGATGTTGGCCAGCGCAGTGCGGTGCGGGAACAGGTTGAAGTGCTGGAACACCATGCCGATGTCACGGCGCTGGCGGGCCGCGTCGCGCGGGGACATCTCGTACAGCTTGTCACCGCGCTCCCGATACCCGATGAGCTCACCGTCGACGTAGAGCCGGCCGCCGTTGATCTGCTCCAGGTGGTTGATGCACCGCAGGAACGTCGACTTGCCCGAACCGGACGGTCCGATCAGCACCAGGACCTGGCCACGGCCGATCTCGAGTGTGACCCCCTTGAGTACCTGCAGCGCGCCGAAGCTCTTGCACACCCCCTCGGCCTTGACCATGGGCGTGCTGTCCGTAGCGGAAACGGTCATACGTGTCCCACCTCTCCGAGCTGCTCGGCCTCGTTGAGCGCTTCGAGCTGCTTGGCGGTGAGCTTGCGCGAGGCGCCGCGGGAGAAGTACTCCTCGAGGTAATGCTGCCCGACCATCAGGATGCTGGTGACCAGCAGATACCAGGCCGAGGCGACCATCAATAGCGGAACGGGTTCGAAGATCACCGCCGAGATATTGCGCTGGGCACCGAACAGATCCTTGGTGAACGGCACCGCGGCCACCAGGGACGTGGTCTTGAGCATGCCGATGAACTCGTTGCCGGTCGGCGGGATGATGACCCGCATCGCCTGAGGCAGTACCGTGCGCCGCATCGTCATCCACCACGACATGCCCAGGGCGACCGATGCTTCGTTCTGCCCCTCGGGCACCGAGGAGATGCCGGCCCTGATGATCTCGGCCAGGTACGCGGCCTCGTTGAGGGCCAGACCGACGACCGCGAGCCAGAAGTACGGTGCCAGGCTCTGGATGTTCAGGTGAAAGAAGGTGGGCCCGAACGGGATTCCGAGCTGGATGTTCTTGTAGATGGTGGGGACCAAACCCCAGAACACCAGCTGCACCCAGACCGGGGTGCCACGGAAGATCCACAGATAGACCCAGGAGACCGCGCGCAGCACCGGGTTCGGTGACAGCCGCATCACCGCGAGCATCACCGCGAGCACAATGGCCAACACCATCGACAACACGGTGAGTTCGAGGGTCACCACGACGCCCTTGACGATGCGTTCGTCGAGGATGTATTTGCCGAAGATTGACCAGCGGTAGGCCGGGTTGGTGGCCGCGCCGTAGAGGAACAGCGCCGCCAGGACGAGCACGACGATCGCCGTCACCCAGCGCCAGGGATGCCGCAGCGGTACCGCATCGATCGCGGCGGGCGAGCCGGGCCCGGCGGCGGGGGGCGGCGATTCGTCGGTACTCATCGATTACGCAACCGGACTCAGTTGACTGCGCCGTTGATCACCGGTTTGTCGATCATGCCCTTCTCGACGCCCCAATTGGTGGCGATGGTCTTGTAATCGCCACTCTCGATCAGATGCTCCAGCGCCTTCTGCATCGCCGCGGCCAGGGCCGACCCCTTCTTCACCGGCCAGCCGTACGGCGCAGAATCGAAGATCTCGCCCGCCTGCACGAGCTTGCCGTTGCTCTGCTTGATCGCATACAGCGTCACCGGCGAATCGGCCGACATCGCGTCGGCCTGACCCAGCACCACGGCGTTGGTGGCCTGGTCCTGACCGTCGAACTTGAGGATCTCGATCGCGGGCTTGCCCTCCTCGGTGCACTTCTTGCTACGGGCCGGCAGTTCCTCGGTCTCCTGGACCGTGGTGGCCTGCACCGCAACCCGCTTGCCGCACGCGGTATCCGGCGAGATGTCCGCCCCGGCGGGCTTGGCCCACAGCGAACCGGCTGAGAAGTAGGTCACGAAGTCGACGGTGTTCTCACGTTCCTTGGTGTCGGTGAACGACGACATCCCGACGTTGAAGGTGCCGCCCTGGATGGACGGGATGATCTTGTCGAAGTCCGCCTCGCGGTAATCCGGCGTCAGGCCGAGCGTCGCTGCGATGGCGTTCATCAGATCCACGTCGAACCCGATGATCTTTCCGCTCGGATCCTTGAACTCGTTCGGGGTGTACGGGACATTGACGCCGACGACCAACTTGCCCGACGACTTGATCTCCTCGGGCACCATGTTGGCGATCGAGTCCACCTTCGAGGCCTGGGCCGCGGTGGTCTGCGTCGCCGGTGCCTCGGTGTCGTTGTTCTTGGTACATCCCGCGAGCGCCAGCGTTCCCGACAGGGCCACGACGGCGACCGCACGCATTCCGAGTCCGGACCAACGACGGACCTGGTTTCCAGCTTCCACTTTGTGTCTCAACTTTCTGGTCGGGCCGTTTCGTGTGCCCATGCAGTGCACGTTAACGACCGTGGAGCCATGAAGCACTGCCGGTAACGGAACAGTAATGAAGTGGCCGCAATCGTGGCAGCAGAACAGCGCTTTCCAGCGCAGCGCGCGCCGAGCGGTGCCGCGCTATGCCAGACTTCCGGCATGGAATCCCCTGTGCTGACCGAAGTCCGCAGCCTCGCACCGCACCTCTGGAAATCCACCCTGCTCTCGGGTGTGCTCGCCGTCATCATGGGTGCGCTGATGCTCGCGTGGCCGGGCAAGACACTGGTCGTCGCGGCCACCCTGTTCGGGGTGTATCTGCTGATCAGCGGTATCGCCCAGGTGTTCTTCGCGTTCTCGCTGCATGTGACCGCCGGCGGCCGGGTCCTGCTGTTCATCAGTGGCGCGGCGTCGCTGGTGCTGGCCGTGCTGGCGTTCCGGCATTTCGGTGAGGGCTATGCGGTTCTGCTGCTCGCCATCTGGATTGCGGTCGGCTTCATCTTCCGTGGCGTCGCGCACACGGTGTCGGCCATCAGCGATCCGGCACTGCCGGGCCGGGGCTGGGAGATCTTCTTCGGCATCATCAGCCTGATCGCCGGCGTGGTGATGCTGGCCTGGCCGGGCCTGTCGCTGCTGACCCTGTTGATGGTGGTCGGCTGGTACCTGATCTTCATCGGCGTGTTCGAGGTCGTGATGGCGTTCGTCATCCGGAAACAGACCAAAGCCCTGACCTCGTAGGCGGAACACGGGCGATAATCACAGCCCAGGCGTGACCGTCACGCTGGAATTGCAGACTACGAAGTACTACAGTCCGTAGTACTTCGTAGTCTGCATTTCCCCAGCCGGGAGTTGGTGCCCATGGACGCCCTCGATGTTTCACGGTGGCAGTTCGGAATAACGACGGTCTACCACTTCATCTTCGTGCCGCTGACCATCGGCCTGGCGCCGTTGATCGCGGTGATGCAGACCATCTGGCACGTCACCGGTCGCACCGAGTGGTACCGCCTGACCAGGTTCTTCGGGAAGCTGTTCCTGATCAACTTCGCCATCGGGGTAGCCACCGGGATCGTCCAGGAATTCCAGTTCGGAATGAATTGGAGCGAGTACTCCCGGTTCGTCGGCGATATCTTCGGCGCGCCGCTGGCCATGGAAGCGCTGGTCGCGTTCTTCTTCGAATCGACCTTCATCGGCCTGTGGATCTTCGGCTGGACACGCCTGCCGCGGGCCCTGCACCTGGCCTGCATCTGGATCGTCGCGATCGCGGTCAACCTGTCGGCGTTCTTCATCATCAGCGCCAACTCGTTCATGCAGCATCCGGTGGGAGCGTCCTACAACCCGGCCACCGGCCGGGCCGAATTGCACAGCATCATGGCGCTTTTCACCAACAACACCGGAGTCTGGGCCTTCCTGCACGCGGTCACCGCGGCGTCCCTGACCGCCGCCACCTTCGTCGCCGGGGTGTGCGCCTGGTGGATGGTGCGCAGCCGCACCGGTGGGGCGCCCGCATCGTCGGATTCCGACGCCGCCACCATGTACCGGCCGGCCGCGATCCTCGGTTGCCTCGTCGCGCTGGTCGCCGCGGGCGGGTTGGTGTTCACCGGCGACATCCAGGGCAAGCTGATGTTCCAGCAGCAACCGATGAAGATGGCGTCGGCGGAATCGCTGTGCCACACCGAAACCGACCCGAAGTTCTCGATCCTGACCGTCGGCACCCACAACAACTGCGACGGCATCACCCGTGTCATCGAGGTGCCCTACGTGCTTCCCTTCCTGGCCGAGGGCAAGTTCAGCGGGGTCACCCTGCAGGGTGTCGAGGACCTTCAACAACACGCGGTGGACAAGTTCGGTCCCGGCAACTACCGCCCCAATCTGTTCGTCACCTACTGGTCGTTCCGCGCGATGATCGGATTGTTGCTCGTCCCAGTGCTGTTCGCGCTCACCACACTGTGGCTGACCCGCCGCGGCCGGACACCCGATCAACGCTGGTTCGCCCGGTTTGCCCTGTGGACGCTGCCGACGCCCTTCCTGGCGTGCTCGGCGGGCTGGGTGTTCACCGAGATGGGCCGCCAACCCTGGGTGGTGGCGCCCAATCCGACCGGCGACCCGTTGGTGCGGCTGACGGTGCAGGACGGGGCGTCCCACCACCACGTCGGGCTGATCTGGTTCAGCCTCATCGGTTTCACACTCGTCTACGCGGTGCTTGCGGTCATCTGGTTCTACCTGTTGCGCCGCTACATCAGTGAGGGTCCGCTCGAGCACGACGCCGAACCGGCTCCCCCGGCACCGCCCGACGATGCCGACGTGGCACCCCTGTCGTTCGCCTACTAGGGAGCTGGTCAACATGGGACTCCAGCAGTTCTGGTTCATCCTCGTCGCGGTGCTGTTCGTCGGCTTCTTCCTCCTGGAGGGCTTCGACTTCGGCGTCGGCCTGCTGATGGCCCCGCTGGGCCGGATGGCCGCCGGGCCTCTTGCTCGCAGAACAACGCCGCTCGCCGAACCCGGCGCCGAGGACAAGCACCGGCGGGCGGTCCTCAACACCATCGGCCCGGTGTGGGACGGCAACGAGGTCTGGCTGATCACCGCCGGCGGCGCCATGTTCGCGGCATTCCCCGGCTGGTACGCCACGGTGTTCTCCGGGCTGTACCTACCACTGTTCGTGATCCTGTTCGCGATGATCCTGCGTGTCGTCGCGATCGAGTGGCGCGGCAAGATCGACGACCCGAAGTGGCGCGCCTGGGCCGACATCGGGATCGCGGTAGGTTCGTGGCTGCCCGCGATCCTCTGGGGCACCGCGTTCGCGATCCTGGTGCGCGGCGTTCCGGTGGACGCCAACAAGCAGATGCAGCTCGGGTTCACCGATGTGATCAACGCCTACACCCTGCTGGGCGGCTTGGCCACCGCAGGGCTGTTCCTGTTGCACGGTGCGGCTTTCCTCGCTCTCAAGACCTCCGGCGAGGTGCGGACGAACACGCTGGCGCTGGCACGGACGATCGCGCTGCCGGTTCTCGGACTGGTCGCGGCCTTCGGGCTGTGGACCGAAGCACTGCACGGCAAGCCGTGGACATGGGCGGTCTTCGGAGTGGCCGCGGTCAGCCTGCTCGTTGCGATCTTGTTGCTGCTGAAGGGAACTCACGACGGGTGGGCGTTCGTCGCGACAACCCTGACCGTCGTCGCCGTGATCGTCATGCTCTTCGGCGATCTCTACCCGAACCTGGTGCCGTCGACGCTGAACCCGGAGTGGAGCCTGACGATCTACAACGCGTCGTCGAGCCCGTACACCCTGAAGGTCATGACCTGGGTGGCCGTCATCACCGCACCACTGGTGATCGCCTACCAGGCGTGGACCTACTGGGTGTTCCGCGCGCGCATCACCGCCGACCGGATACCGGATCCGATCGGGTTGCCGGGACGCGTGTCCTGACCGGATCCGCCCGCCGGGGACCCATCGACCCGAGACTCTGGCAGGTCTCGGCGTCCACCCGCCAGCACCTGGTCGCCACCATCGGGTGCAGCGTCGTGATCAGTGCGTGCTCGATCACCGCTGCCATCGTGCTGGCGCAGCTTGTCGCCGGCGTGATCACCGAACCGGCGACGCGGAGCGTGCGGCACTGGGCCGTCTCACTGCTGATCCTGTTGGCGCTCTTCCTGATTCGCGCGCTGGGCACCTGGGTGCAGGCCCGGCTCGGCCAGCGCGGCGCCGCGGCGACGATCACCGGGATCGCCGATGGCGTGCTGACCTCGGTGACCGCCGACGATCCCCGCCGGGCCGCGGAACTACACGACGACGCCGCAGCGGTGCTGCTGCGCGGGCTCGACGGCCTGCGACCGTACTTCACCGCCTATCTGCCGGCGCTGTTCCAGGCGGTGATCCTGACCCCGGCGGCCGTGATCGCGATGGCCTGCTTCGATGTTCGGTCCGCCGTCGTGGTGCTGGTAGCGCTGCCGCTGATCCCGGTATTCATGGTGCTGATCGGACTGGCCACCGCCGACCGTTCGGCGGCGGCACTGCAGGCGATGTCGACGCTGCAGTCCCGGTTGCTCGACCTGGTCGCGGGGATCCCCACCCTTCGTGCGCTGGGCCGCGCCGACGGGCCACGCGACCGGATCACCGAACTCGGTGCGACCCATCGTCGTTCGGCCATGGACACCCTGCGCATCGCGTTCCTGTCGACGCTCGTGCTCGAATTGATCGCCACCCTGGGCGTCGCGCTCGTTGCCGTCAGCGTCGGCCTGCGCCTGGTCTTCGGTGAGATCACCCTGGCCAACGCGCTCACGGCACTGCTGCTGGCACCCGACGTATTCTGGCCGCTGCGCCGAATCGGCGTCGAATTCCACGCCGCGCAGGACGGAAAGACCGCCGCCGACAAGGCATTTGCGCTACTCGACCGCGACGGGGCCACACCGGCGGCCAGCGGTTCCGCGACCGTCGACGCCCGAGGCGCCACCATCCGGATCGCCGGTCTGTCGGTGGACGGACGCGACGGGCCGGCGCCGGAGTCGCTGACGGTCGACCTGGAGCCCGGCCGGCTGACCGTGCTCACCGGCCCCAACGGCGCCGGCAAATCGACCACCTTCCAGGTGATCACCGGCCTGACCCGGCCGAGCGCCGGCACCGTGCGCATCGCCGGCATCGACGTGACCGACCTCGAGCTACGACGGTGGTGGGCGCAGCTGGCGTGGCTGCCGCAGCGGCCCGTCCTGATCCCGGGGAGCATCGCCGAGAATCTCACGCTGTTCGGCGAGCTCGTCGACCTCGAAACCGCCTGCGCGGAGTCAGGTTTCGATGCCGTGCTGGCCGGCCTCCCCGAGGGTCTGCACACCCTCATCGGGCGCGACGGCGTGGGCCTGTCACTGGGCCAGCGGCAGCGACTGGGGCTCGCACGGGCCCTCGGTTCCGCCGCCCCCGTGCTCCTTCTCGATGAACCCACCGCCCACCTGGATGCCGCCACCGAGTCCCGCGTGCTGCGCGCGCTCACCGCCCGCGCCCGCCGTGGCGACACCGTCGTCGTGATCGCCCATCGTCCGTCGGTGCTCGCCATCGCCGACCAGATCAGCGAGGTGGGTCAGCGTGCGCACGTCTGACCCACTGGTCGCCGGGCTGCGGCTATTGCAGCCCCGGATGTCCCGCCTGCTGCTGGCCATCTCCTTCGGTGTCCTGTCGTTGGGCAGCGCGCTGGCGCTGGCGGCCGTTTCCGCCTGGCTGATCACCCGCGCCTGGCAGATGCCGCCGGTGCTCGATCTCTCGATCGCCGCGGTGGCGGTCCGGGCGCTGGCGATCACCCGCGCCGTCATGCACTACTGCGAACGGCTCGCCTCGCACGACACCGCCCTGCGGGCAGCCTCGAACGCCCGCGCGGAGATCTACGGCCGGCTCGCGCACCAACCAACGGCCACCGCCGCCCGGCTCTCCGGCGGTGAACTCGCGGGCCGACTCGGCGCCGACGTGGACGAGGTGTCGGACGTCCTGGTGCGCGCGATCCTGCCGATTGCGGTGGCCGCGGTCCTCTCGATCGCCGCGGTGGCCGGCATCGCGCTGATCTCCGTGCCCGCGGCGGCCGTCCTGGCCGGCTGCCTGCTCGCGGCCGGGGTGGGTGCGCCGTGGTTGTCGGCCCGGGCGGCGACCCGCGACGAACGCGCCGCCCGGCTGCAGCACGCCGGGCGCGACGATGCGACGATGCTGGCCCTCGACCATGCCGCCGAGCTCCGGGTCAGTGGCCGGTTGCCGATCGTCATCGCCGAAGCCGCACGACACCAACGGGATTGGGCCCGGGCGACCGACCGGGCGGCCATCCCCGCGGCGTTCGCCGCCGCCGTTCCCGTCGCCGCCGTCGGGATCAGCGTCCTGGGTGCGGCCCTCGCCGGTATCGCGCTGTCCGCCACGGCCAGCCCCATGACGGTGGCGATCCTGATGCTGCTGCCGCTGTCGGCCTTCGAAGCCACCACCGCCCTGCCGGCGGCGGCCGTCTCCCTGACCCGCGCCCGCATCGCCGCGGCCCGGCTCGTACCGCTGAGCCTCGAAACCGTCACCCCGACACCCTCGGCCGGGCCGGTGCCCGCGCACGCGACCCTGCGGGCCGACCTGCCCCCCGGCCCGACGGTGGAATTGCCGCCCGGCGCACGACTGGCCGTCACCGGCCCCAGCGGCGCCGGGAAGACCACCCTGCTGATGACGCTGGCCGGACTGATCGCCCCGCCCTCGGGGTCGGTCACCCTGGCCGGTACCGCACTGCCCGGCTACGACGACATCGCGCTGCGGTCCGCGATCGCCTTCTTCGCCGAGGACGCCCACATCTTCGCCACCACCGTGCGGGACAACCTGCTGGTGGTCCGTGGTGACTGCACCGACGCCGAGATCCTCGGCGCGCTGGGCGCGGTCGGACTGCGGGGCTGGCTGGACGCACTGCCCGAGGGTCTGGCGACCGTGCTCACCGGCGGTGCCGCGGCGGTGTCGGCCGGCCAGCGCCGCAGGTTGCTCCTGGCCCGCGCGCTGTTGTCGCACAGTGCAATCGTCCTGCTCGACGAACCGACCGAGCACCTCGATGCCGACAGCGCCGATGCCATCCTTCGTGCGGTGCTCACCCCCGGGCAGCTCTTCGGCACCGATCGCACGGTCGTGGTCGCCACCCATCACCTGCCGCCCGATATTGGCTGTCCGCGCCTGAACGTCGATCCAGACAGGTACCCTGGCTGCCAGTCCGCCGCATCAGGCCTGACGGGAGTGTTACGCCATGACTGAACCAAGCGATCCGGCCGCCACGCCGCAAAATCCCACGGAGACTTCAGGTCCTGCCCCGTCGTCGCCGTATGGGACCGGCACTCCGCCGCCGGGGTACCCGCCGAACTATGCGGCCGGACCGTATCCCGGTACCTATCCGCCGCCGCCCCCCGGCGGATACCCGCCCGCACCACCGCAGCCCTATGCGGGCTACGGGGCCCCCATGCCGGCCGCTCCGAAGAACGGCCTGGGCATCGCGGCATTGATCCTGGGCCTGCTGTCGTTGCCCGCCGTCTTCAGCGTCGTCGGCGGTTTCGCTCTCGGAATCCTCGCCGTCATCCTCGGTTTCGTGGGATATCGCCGAGCCCGCTCCGGTGCGGCCACCAACGGTGGGATGGCGATCGCCGGCGTCGTGCTCGGCATCCTCGGCATCCTCGTCAGCGCCGTGATGATCGCGGTCGGCGTCTGGGGCTTCAACAAGTTCGGTGGCCGCGACCTGATGGACTGCCTGCGCGACGCCGGCAACGACACCTCGGCGCAGCAGCAGTGCCAGGAGGAATTCCGCGGCAACCTGGAGAACCAGCTCAGCATCACGCTCACCCCGACGCCGTAGTCAGTCCGAGAGCGACGTAATGGCTTGCGCTACTAAATCTTTCGCGCCCGAACGTACGCTTCGGCGTATTCAGCGCTTGGGGAAATGTTTGACGATGCCCTCCTGGACCACCGTCGCCAACAACTGACCGGCATAGTCGAAGAAGTGTCCGGTGCTCAGGCCACGCGAGTCCGCCGCCACCGGTGAGGTGGTCGAGTAGAGCACCCACTGGTCGAACCGGATCGGGCGATGGAACCACACCGAATGGTTCACCGTCACCGCGAAGATCCGGTCGTGGCCCCACGACAGACCGTGCGTGGTGATGATCGAATCGAGCACGGTGGTGTCCGACGAATACACCAGCGCGGCATTGTGCAGCACCGGATCGTCCGGCATGACGCCCTCGGTGGTCATCCACACCCGGTTGTGCGGCAGCCGCTCCCCCTTGTCCCGCATGATCCAGGCCGGGTCATTGGTGTACCGCCATTCGATGGGCTTGAGCGCCTCGACGAACAGCGGCACCGTCTGCTCGTAACCGACCAGCAGGTCGTCGATCGTGGCCAGCCCGTCCGGCGGTTCGACCTCCGGGGCGGGCACCCCGTGTTCGAGGCCCCGACCACCGGACAGGTACGAAATCAGTGCGGTGGCCAACAACTGGTCGCCCTGGACGACGTCGACGCGGCGGTTGGCGAACCGCCGCTCGTCACGCAATCGGACGACCCGGAACTCGAGATCCTGGGCCGGATCTCCGCCGGCGATGAAATGCACCGACAGCGCGCTGGCCGGCAAGGTGGGAAGGACCGTGCGACTGCCCGCGACGAACGCCTGCGCCATCATCTGACCGCCGAAGGTCCGAATCGGATTCTTTGACGGATGCGTGCCGAAGAAGGTGTCCTCGTCGGCCCCCCGGAGGTCCAGTACGGCCAGCAGCTCCGCGAAGTCCGAAGCTGCCGGCAACATGCCTCCTCTGATGCTGGACCGTCTCGCTCCTCACCACCTCGTACCTCGGTGGCTCGTCGACTCGACTAGTGGTCGTCCTCCCCGATCCGGTGCACATGGATCAGGTTGGTCGAGCCTACTGTGCCCGGCGGAGCGCCGGCGACGATGACCACCAGGTCGCCCCGCTTGTAGCGGCTCATCATCAGCAGCTCGCGGTCCGCGCGCCGGATCATGTCGTCGGTCGATTGCATCCCGTCCACGATGAAGGTCTCGGTTCCCCAGGTGAGCGCCAACTGGGACCGGACCTCCGGCAGCGCGGTGAACGCCAACAGCGGCAGCGGGGTGTGCAGCCGGGCCAACCGCCGCACGGTGTCGCCGGACTCGGTGAAGGCCACCAGCGCCTTGGCGTCCAGTCGCTCCCCGATATCGCGGGCGGCGTAGGAGATGACCCCACGCTTGGTGCGCGGCACATGCGTCAACGGCGGTGCGGCGGTGGAGTTCTCCTCCACCGCCGAGATGATGCGCGCCATCGTGCGGACCGCGTCGAGCGGGAACTTGCCCACCGAGGTCTCCCCCGACAGCATCACCGCGTCCGTGCCGTCCAAGACCGCGTTGGCCACGTCTGAGGCCTCCGCCCGGGTGGGCCGCGAATTCTCGATCATCGACTCCAGCATCTGGGTCGCCACGATCACCGGCTTGGCGTTCTCGCGCGCCATCTGGATGGCGCGCTTCTGGACCAGCGGCACCTCTTCCAGTGGCAGTTCGACGCCCAGATCTCCGCGGGCCACCATGATGCCGTCGAAGGCCAGCACGATCGCTTCGAGGTTCTCCACCGCCTCCGGTTTCTCCAGCTTGGCGATCACCGGTACCCGTCGACCCACGCGGTCCATCACCTCATGCACCAACTCGACATCACTGGGTGAACGCACGAAGGACAGGGCGATCAGGTCCACGCCGAGATTCAGGGCGAACTCGAGATCCTCGATGTCCTTCTCCGACAGGGCCGGCACCGAGACGTTCATCCCGGGCAACGACAGGCCCTTGTTGTTGCTGACCGCTCCGCCCTCGGTGACCGTGCAGACCACGTCGGATCCATCCACGTGCGCCACGACCAGAGCAACCTTGCCGTCGTCGACCAACAGCCGGTCCCCGGGTGCCGCGTCCTGGTTCAGCCCCTTGTACGTGGTGCCCACCCGGTCGTGGTCGCCGACGACGTCCTCCACCGTGATCCGCACGGTCTCGCCGGTCTGCCACCTGGTGGCTCCTTCGGCGAACCGTCCCAGCCGGATCTTGGGACCCTGGAGATCGGCCAGGACCCCGACGGCCCGGGCCGCGGCGTCCGAGGCCGCCCGGACCCGGTCGTAGGCCGCCTTGTGGTCGCTGTAATCACCGTGGCTCATGTTGAGGCGGGCCACGTCCATGCCCGCATCGACCAGTGCACGCACCATCTCATCTGTGCCGACGGCAGGTCCGAGGGTACAAACGATCTTTCCGCGTCTAGTCACGACGCCTCAGCATAGTCGCGGGTCGGCGCCACCTCGACCGATACAGTTGCCCGCGCAGATTGTCCGCATGATGTTCGCGACGTCGTCATCTATACGACTGCCAGCGGCAGCGCCGACGGCCGCACCGGTGCCGGAAGGTCGGACTCGCCCATCAGGAACACATCGACGGCGTGCGCCGCACTGCGCCCCTCGGCGATCGCCCAGACCACCAGCGACGCGCCGCGGTGGGCGTCACCGCAGACGAACACCCCCGGTGCATCCGTTTGCCAATCCGACCCGCACGCCAGAGCGCCACGCCGGTTGAGTTCCAGGCCCAGACCACCCAGCAGCGGCATGTGTTCGACACCATCGAAACCGATGGCCAGCAACGCCAGGTCGCACGGGATCTGCAGCGACTCGCCGACCGGCGTGATGGTGCGCCGCCCGGTCCCGGGGTCTCGCGTCACCTGGACCTCGGCGATCTCCATGGCCCGCAGGTTGCCGTCCTCGTCGCCCACGAATCGCTGAACGGCGACCTCGTAGCGCCGATGCCCGCCCTCGGCGTGGGCCGGGGAGGACCGGAGCACCAGCGGCCACGTCGGCCACGGCGAAACCGAATCGTCGCGCAGCTCCGGTGGTTCGGGGTTGTAGTCGAGTTGGGTGACCGACGCCGCACCCTGGCGGTGCGCGGTGCCCAGGCAGTCCGCGCCGGTATCGCCGCCGCCGATGATCACGACGTGCTTGCCGGCGGCGCTGATCGGTGACGGTCCGTCACCCTCACATTCCTTGTTCGCCGGCACCAGGTGTTCCATCGCCAGATGTACGCCGTGCAGGTTGCGGCCTTCCACGTCGTTGTCCCGGCCGCGCAGCGCACCGACGGCCAGCACCACCGCGTCGAAGCGGCTGTGCAACTCCTCCGCCGAAAGATCAACGCCCACTTCGCAATCGGTGACGAACCGGGTACCCTCCGCCCGCATCTGCGCCAGCCGCTGATTCAGCGTCGACTTCTCGAGCTTGTACTCGGGAATGCCGTAGCGGAGCAGACCGCCGAGTCGGTCGTCGCGCTCGTAGACGGTGACGTGGTGCCCCGCGCGGGTGAGTTGTTGTGCCGCAGCCAATCCGGCCGGGCCCGAACCCACCACCGCGACGCTCTTGCCGGTCGAGATCGCGGCCGGTTGGGGCTCCACGGAGCCGTCGAGCCACGCCTGGTCGACGATGGTCTGTTCGATGCGCTTGATGGTGACGCTGCCGCCGGTCTGCTCGTCGGCGATCGACAACACGCAGGCGGCCTCGCACGGCGCCGGGCACAACCGCCCGGTGAACTCCGGGAAGTTGTTGGTGGCATGCAGGCGCTCGCTGGCGGCGTCCCACCGTCCGCGCCGAACCAGGTCATTCCACTCGGGGATCAGATTGCCCAGCGGGCAACCCGCGGTTCCGGAGTGACAGAACGGAATCCCGCAGTCCATGCAGCGCCGGGCCTGCTGGCTCACTTCGGCGGCCCGCGCGTGCGCGTCCTGCGCCTCGTAGACCTCACGCCAGTCGCCGACGCGTTCGTCGACGGGTCGCTTGTGGGCCTCGACCTTGGTCACCTGAAGAAATCCCTGCGGGTCAGCCACGGGTCGCCTCCATGATCGCTGCGTCGACGTCGCGGCCCTCGGCCCTGGCCATCCGGGTGGCCCGCAGCACCTTCTGATAATCGGTCGGCATGATCTTGGTGAACTGCGCGCTGCGCCGCGGCCAGTCCGCCAGGACCGATGCCGCCACCGTGCTGTCCGTGAAATGTGCATGGCGAGCGATGATCTCGCGCAGCCACGCCAGGTCCTCGGGTTCGAGGCGCTGCAACTCCACCATCGCCGTGTTCACCTGCTTGGGGTTCAGGCCAAGTACATACGCGATACCGCCGGACATGCCCGCTGCGATGTTGCGTCCGGTCGGGCCGAGGACGACCACCCGCCCACCGGTCATGTATTCGCAGGCGTGGTCTCCTACGCCCTC
>RRZU010528888.1_pt1 | contig 39336 bp, 32 predicted proteins | sample 2165561 | NCBI WGS metagenome assembly RRZU01 (sample SAMN10456909, study PRJNA506462) | wastewater metagenome | isolation source: wastewater sludge | place: USA: Moscow, Idaho | reverse complement strand
CATCTACTTTAATGTCAAGAGCTACATTATTAGCCATTTTTTCAGTTGTTGAATACAAATATGTAGAATCATTAAATAAAACATTTATCTGACAGTTCTCACCATTTATATCGTGTGATCTAAAAGATGTATTTACTGTTATAACATCTCCTGAATTTAACTCACTTAATTCTAAATTCAATTCATCTAAATGAATATATTCAAAGATAGGCAAAGTTCTGTCTCTTTGATGATTAACTCTCATCTTATCATTTAGTGTTGATGATTTTGAATTGTAAGCTAGACCCATTCCTAATAATATAAATTTATTAGTTTTTGAAGTTACTTTGACTTTTAATACATTTGCATTTTCAACAAGAGTTGAACTTAATGAATATTCGCTCAAAACTTTATTTGAATTAACAGATAAATCATAAGCATAATCTGAATGAGTTCCAAATATAACTGGAATAAGCATAAATGTTGAATACTCTTCTGTAATATTAAAAGTGAATTCAATTGTTTGTTTATTATTTAAACCTATATAATATTTTGAAACAGACCCATTTGTTATATACATATCTGATTTAGAATCAAAATCATTAACAGTTTCACATTTATCAAAATCGTGCATCAAAGTTTTACTCATTAGTGTTGCTTCAACATATTGAGTTAAAGTAGCAGTTACTAATTCATCATTACTCATAGAAGCAGGAACATCAATTGTATCATCCATTGCAGGATTTTCGTCATTGTCAATTATTAGAGCTTGAGAATCAATAACAAATTCATTACTGATTACAGTTTTCATGTTTCCTAATGAATCAACCATTTCGATAGCAACTGTATAAGTACCATCTATAATTTTGTCTTTATTTTTAAATTCAAATTTTGTATTTAATGGATCTAATTCACCAATGTTGAATTTTTCACCATTTGGTTTGATTAGGAATATTTCAAGATGTGAACCTAATTCAACTTCTCCTGCTACTTTAATGAAACCGTCATTAGAGTCTTTTATAAAATTTAAAGCAATTGATGCTACAGTATCAATTCTGAAAGCATTAGTTCTTCCTGTTGCAACAACCATAGGTTCGACATCTTTTTCATCATAAACTTTAAAAACACTAACATATAATCCATCAGGTAAAATGGTGTTTACTTTATATTTCCAAACTCCATTTTCAATAGTAGTATAATATTTATTATTTTGATAATCAATTATTTCAACTTTTAATCCATTTGTACCCTTACCTGAATAAGTAATTGTATTATTAATTGTAGGTGTTTGAATTGGATTAACTTCAAAGAAATATCCTCCTATAACCTCAGTATTAGGATCTTTAACATCTTCACCAGGATCAATAGGGTCTGGAGAATTTGGAGCATCAGGATCTGTAGTTCCAGGATTAATTTTATCTTTATCAACTTTATCTAATTTAATTAAAGGAATAAAGTTTCCAAATGAAGGAACAAATGAAGCTGCATATACAATTGTATCTGCTTGATTCCATTCAGCATAAGGCATCATTCTAGGATATTCATAATCTCTATAAGTTAAATAAAATGATGATTTAGTTGGAGCTACTAAAGTTCCTATTATACAATCTTGTTGTGTTAAATCATAAGCATCTTTAATATAGAATTGAATTTTATTTGCTGAATGATAATAAATAAATGTAAACACAACTTTATTATAAACAGAAGAGCCATCACTTTGAACAATTCCTTCAGCAATTAGTTTATTTAATTCTTCTGCAGTTAATGAATTGATTTTAATATTTAGTGAATTAGGATTATATTCTAAACCTGGATTTATAGAACCTGCTGACCCTTTAGTTTCAGGTTTAGTTGTAAGTTCTAATAGATTTTTTAAATCTTCTTCATTGCTAGAATTAATTGATCCTTGAGTTTCAGTTTTAGAATTACCTTTATTTAAAGTTCCTGATGTATTTACATCAATTTTTCCATCTCCATCTTTATCTCCAGGAATTGCATTATTATCATCAGTAATTATCATAATGTTTAAATTATCTAATTCTTTAATAAAATCATTACCCATATTATTAGCATAAGGATCTGACGAAGCATCAACAATTTTTCTATAACCTATATGATAAGGAAATATTTTATTAGTTGAGCTAAATAATACATTTAAAATTGAAGCTGAAACAGGCGCACTTAATACAGGATCATAGGAAGGAAATCTTAATACAATTTCAGAATTAACATTATTAACATATAACCAATTATCAGCTCCATTAAATGAATAACTGTATCCTATAAATGCTTCATCTAATATTGAATTAAATGTTGAAGTATCTTCAATGATAATTCCTTTAATTCCTCTAACCCAAACATTTGAATGTTTTATCACTTGTAAATGATAATATTTTTGTTTTATATTAGAATCAATTAATTTTATCTTTGTTGATATTTCCATAAATTCAAAGAATCCAATATTTTGTTCATATTTAGAAACTAGATTAAATTCATTTGCATTATTTGTATTATTTGATTGATTAGAATTTTCATCTTCTGGGGAGCTAGTATTTGAATCAGAATTAGCAGAGTTATTTGAATCATTACTGTTGATAATATCATTATTACCTTCATTTCCTTGATCTCCTGATTCATTATTATTTCCTGAGTTTGAATTATCTTCATCTTTTAAATCAGTTATAGAATTTAAGAATTCGATATCTGTTTCATATTTAGCATAGAATGCTTTATTATCTAATTCATTTTGAAATGTAATTGAATCATCAATTCTCACAAATCTTTTAAAAGAAGGAGAATTATATTCTTCTGCTGTTACAATATTAGTTTTAATAACTTTAAATTCATTTATAGGAGATAATCCTCTATAATCAATTATTAAATTTTCATCATAAAATACAGTTACAGCTTTATTATTCTTATAAGATAATATTGATTGATTATTTTCAAAATCATTCCAATCATTTAGATAAACATCTCCATCTTTATCAACAGCAACACCTATCATAGTTTCTGAAGAGTTTAGCGTTATTATTACTTCTGAATTAATAAAAGGATGTAAATTAGAAGAAATCTTTGAATTATTATTTGTATTATCAAAATAATTTATAATTGCATCTTTTCTTGAATTAGCTTCTTCTGGATTTGTAACTTTAGGTCCTAGCATACTATGAGTAATTGTATCTAAGGGTTCTTCATTAGTTAATTCAACATTTTTAATATTTTGAGTAAAGTGAAAATCACTTCTTATTTTAATATTAATATCTTTATCATTTATTGAAGTATTATTATAAATTCTTCTAAACTCAGTTATTCCAATTTTATCAGGAGCAACATATCTAAATCTAACAGCTTTTTTATTAAACTCTAATTGATTTAAAATAGAATGAGTATCAGTAAAATCAATATCATCATTTCTAACTTTTAAATCTTTATCTAAATATTGTAATGTAGATTTGGTTACAATTCCATATTCTCCAGTTTCCATAACAGGACAAATTCTTACTGATAATGCTGGTTTTATCTTATAAGTTGTGATTGTCGTAGGAGTATCAGGATTAACAGGATTCTCTCCATCTTCACCAACAACAGATCCTGGAGGAACATAGCCTGGAGGATATTCAGTAACACTTTCACTAGGAGGAATTATACTAGGATCTGTAGTTTCAATTGGAGGTAAAGGTTGTCTAGGCTTATTTGATATTTCAGGAAAGTTTAATAATACAGGTTGAAACATTTGAATAATATATCCATTATATGCAAATGTCCCTCCATCTATTCTAAATCCATTTTTAATTTGTGATATCGACATACCTGACAAGATACCTTTATGATAAGGATCTTGCATTGCTGATAATAGTATACCAAATCTAACATCATGTTCTTCTTCTTTATAAATTACATTGAATGAATGTTTGACTTCAGCCCAATTATATATCATGTATCATCTCCTTCTTCAGTTTTATCTTTTTTATCTTCTTCATTTTCTGTGATTGATATTTTATCATCAAATTCTAAACTTGTAATCATTTTTATTTCAAATGTATCTTTTCCATTAATTATTGAAATTGTAGGTTTTATTAAATATTTCAAATTATTAACATAATATGTATTCAAATTATGATAAGCAATATTTTTAAGATTTAGAGAATCAAATATTAATTCCCAATCAGGTTTAAGATTTTTTGAAATAAGAGCATATCTCATTTTTAATAATTCTTTCGCTGTATATATTGTAACATCAACTGACATTTCATTATTAAATGTAATAGTGTCATTTAATTCTAAAGGATGAAAGAACATGAAATTAAAATTAGTATTGACTATTGCATTGACTTGAGTTTTAGTTCTGTTTGCAAATTTAACATTAGTGTAAATTTTACTTCTCCAAAATGTATCAATGTAATTAAATAATACTACAGGGTATTTTATCTTTGAAAAATCATAATTTATAAATGAGTTAGGTTCAACAACACCTCTTTTAATTGGTTCATAAACTCCTTTTAAAAAATCATACTGCGAAAATAAAGCGTATTCAATTTTATGAGTTTTTGAGCTAATACTCATATCGTATGAAATATGCGTATAATCAAAAAGAGTCAATAGTAAATCTTTTGGAAAAATCAAACCATTTACTACTTTACCTATATCATTCATTTCTTCCAGAGTTAAACCTTTATAATTACCATTTGATGAATGTGAATTATCATCAGGATTAGTAGGCTTATCTAAAATCTCTTGAATATTTGTAATTTTAAATTTCTTAGAAATATCATTATAATTTTTAAGCTGTTTAATACTATTGATAAAGCTTCCTTTATAATTCCAATATTTTGATGAATCATATTTTTTATCAGGATAATATGGATAGTCTTGTGAACCTAATAATAGCTCCCAATATCTATATTCATTATCTCCTTTATATTCTTCATATAATCCATACACAACAGGAGGATCTTTTTGTTTTGGAATATCACTTTGCTTATAGAATAAATTGATTAAACTTCTAAATTTTAATAGATCTAAATTTTTTATTTCTTGATCAGATGTTAAATATTTCCATTCAGAATTATTAAGTTTATTTCTTGGAGCTGAACTTGTGGCTTTATTTACAACTTTAGTATAGTACTCTCTAACATTTTCATTTTCAAAAACATAAACAGGAAATAATTCTGTTTCATCAAATTCTTCATTATCTGTATAAATGTAATCAACATTAAAATATGAGCCTATCATATCTTCAATTGTATCTAAATTATAATTTAAATATAGTGGATTGATTAATTTAAATAGTAATTCATTATCTGATCCTAAAAATTCTAATTCATTTGTACTTTTTTGATCAAACGGAATTTCTGTAAACACATCTGCAATCAATCTAAAATAATCAACAGTTTGTAATTCAGTGTTGATTAGACGATATATTGAATTTTTATCTGATTGATTAACTAGTTCTAATGATTGAATTTCTTTCACTGAATATATTTCTTTTATTATATTTTCAATTTCAGAATATGTTCTAGCAAATTTATTTTTAATTTTATTTTGCAATATTGTAAAATCTTTACTAAATGTTGGAGCTTTATTAATATTAGGATTTACTAATCCTGAATCTCTACTTCCTTCAGAACCTGAATTATTTGAATTTCCGTTAGGATTATTAGGATCAATTATTATTGGTTTATCTATTGCAGGGACTTCAATATCTATAATATTAGAATTATCAGAATTTTGTGTAAATTGCATAGCCCTTTTATTATAAATTGCATGTTGTGTAAAAGCAGGAAACCAAGGATGGCACATATGATGATGTGTAAAATCTCCATTTTGATGAAACATTAATGAACCTAAACTAATGAAATCAGGATTTTGTTTAGTTCTAATTTCAGCAAATAATCTTCCAGCAGGTACTAATTCAATGTCAATTGATGCAACTGCAGTATCTTCGATAGTTTTTCCTAACTTACTCATTCTTAATATAAGAGCTTTCCATTTAGATTTACTTTGATATCCTGTTATTAAATCTAATAATTCAAATTCAGTATCAGGATAATAATATTGATCTTTGAATATTATTCCATTATCTTGTAATGCATCACCTTTGTTAATAAGCTCAACAGTTTTACTAGGAGTAGGTATAGGAATAGTTGAATCATCAATATCAATGTTTATTCCAAAATTATCACACAAGTTATGAAACCATAATAATCCAAATGATTTAAATGACTGCTTAAAATTAAATCTCAAAGTCAAATACATAGGTTCATCGTCTTTGTTTCTATAGAATGCTAATTGTGAATCCTTTGTAACTTTAAAATTTTGCATATTCAGATATGTATTTATAATAACATCATTATAATAAAAATTATATATTTTATTATCGCATACAAATGAAATACTCCTAAATACAAATCTCCAAGAATCGACTTTAATATTAACTAAAATTGCACCCGTATTGAAATCAACATTGAATGTAGATGTATCAACATTAGGAATTGAAATAGGTCCTCTAAATGTAAGAACATTTCCTTTAAAAAAATAGTCAGTAGGAAAAATTGTTAAATTTGGACCATCCCAAGTAACATATGTTTCAGTATTTTTATAAGCTAACGCATTATATGAGTGTATTCTATCAACAGTAAAATCTAAATAATTGTCAACATCTGTTGAATTAGTATTACTAAATGCTTCATAATCTACACCCGAATAAAGGGTTTTCAAAACCATAATTATCCCCTTTAATAAAGAGTTTAATTGTTGTTAAAACGGCAAAAAATAACACAGAAATTAATCTGTGTTATTTATTAAAGTTAAATCTGTCACTAATATTCTTAAGTGCTTGTGAGAATGTAGAATCATCTATTATTTTAGATTCAATTTTATCTGAATATTTAGATTGAGCTTCTCTTATTTTATCTTCAAGGACTCTCCCCTGTGCTATTTCACTTAAAGGTACGTTATTTGTAAGCATTGCATATATCTCTTGAATACCCAATGCAAAAGTATTGTGTAAAAAGTGAGCAACAGTAGCTGTGCCGTGAAATCCGATTCTATGTAATCCAGTCATTCCTGCGTGAACTGCAACAGTAATAAGTCTTAATGCAATTCCTTGCTTTAATGATCCTATACCTTGACTAGCAATTGTTATAACATATTGAGTAAATTCAAAAGCATTAAATACTGCAAAATATTCTTTTTCTAAACCCAATTCAAGCGCTGCTCTCTTTGAAGCTTCTTCATTTAATGATGCAGCGATTCCTGCTGATAATAGCATACTACCCTTAAAAGGCGCAGCTTCATCTAATGTCTTTTTAATTACTTCTGGATCTGAATTATCAGCCCATAATCTACCGCTCAGAGCATTAAAGGTTCTACTTTGATCTGACAATATTTGTAATATCTTATCAGCATTTTCTTGAACTTTCTTATCAGATAAAGTTCTCTTTGCAATAATTGCAGCTAATCTCATATTTAATTCATAAACTTTTTTACCTAAAGATTTAGGTAAAAATTTCATCAATATTACAAGCATAATAGAATTTGAAATAAAATCTATTGATAGTAAAAGAAATGCATATCTAATACGATCTCCACTTGTTAATGTTGAAACAAATTGTTTAATCTCTTCAGCAGTTTTAAGATTTCTACCTGCTTTAGCATTTATAAAACCTAATAATATTTTCATTCTTAAATGGTAAAATACATTTATAGACCCTTTAGTATCTTTCAACATATTAGGACCTAAATCCATAATAGATTTTTGAACAATAGGTTTTAATTCTTGAATAATTGACATTTTTAATCCTTCATAGCTTGTTTATTAATTTTATCATATAATGGAGCATATTTAAGAATTGTATTCATTCTTAAATTAACATCTGAATGTACTTCATTATTATCATATTTTTGATTTGGGTTTATTTTTGAACCAGATAATTTAGCTAACCCTGAAACTAATTCACTACCATAACCTCTAGCTGTTGCAAATTTATCAGCTTGTATTTCAACATATCTACCAATAGCATTCATATACATCGCAAATGAACCATTAATTAATTGCTTATAAAATCCTGAAGCAATAGGCATAGCAATTAATGATGCAACTTTACCCATTAATCCTATATGAACCATAACAGATTGCGTTGTTTCAAAATGACCTATTTCATGTAAAATTATTGCTGAAATTTCAGATTCAGTTACCATCTTATTTTGATTAGAAACATTTTCAAACATCAATGTTAATTCACCAGTTAATATATTCATTGAAGCATTCCATAATGAAATATATTCAACTCCACCTGAAGGAACATTTTCAAATTTACCTACAACAATATTTACTTTTTGAATTCTAGTTTTAATTTTTGATTTAGATGCTATTGAATATGCATTTAACCCTTTTATAATACATTTCAAAATAAATGATCTATCATTTTTTGATCTCTCATCAGTATATAAATCAACATCTTTAATATTTAATTGCGATTGTAATTCTTTTGCTTTAGTATGCAACTGCACAACTTTTGAATTATCATAAGAAACATGAACATTTGAGTCATCTGTAAAATTTTTAAATGAAACTTTATTTGGACATAATCCTTTGGCGTGTTTAAATGAAGCTTCAGATTTTTTAATTCTAAGATTGAAGAAATATCTATAATATTTCGCTCCAATTGATTTATTAATTTTAACTTGAGGAGTCAATTCAGCAACAGTTGAAATATCAGAAATTCCTTGAATAGACTCTAAAAAAGTTTCTTTAATTTTAGATTTATTCAATTCTTCAATTTTATCTTTAGTTAGGTCAATAGATTCTAATTGACCTTTAGATTTATTCAATAATGCGCAAACTGCAAATGATCCAAATGCAGCTGATCCAAAGGCTAACACAAATGAAGTAAATCCATCTTTATTAGCTCCTGCGTCAACTTTAACCGATTCCCAAGCTTCTGAATATTGCGGTAATTTATAAAATGGTCTCATTAATATAAAAGCAGGTTTCATAAAAGGTTTTATTAATTTACTAATTATTTTTTTACCAGTTGCTGAAAATAAAAAATCTAAAATTTTCCAAGATTCTTTTATGATAATATCTTTAGTATTATCTTTATCAAATTTGTAACCTAATTTATCAGCGATTGTTGTACCTAATGAATTAGATCTAACACCTTTATCTTTTCTTCCATAATACATAAAAATACCGTATGTAATTCCAAATAACAGACCTATATTTCTATAAATATTTGTTGCGTCATTTGTTAATGATTTTCTTAAAACATACATACCAGTTAAATTCAAACCTATAGCAATCAAAGAAATCATAACCCTATTAAGAGCTACTTCTTTTCCTGAATCAAGAGAAGCATCTTTTAATATTGCAGCTAAAGTATCTTTAAGCCCTGCAGTCATTACAGATGATACAATACCTTCGTCAAAATACTGACTTTCTAATAATATTTTTTTCATTAAATTCCTTCTAATAAATCAGGATCATATTTACCTATTACTGTGATAACATATTCTTTTGAATCTATATTCATAAAGGTAAATATCTTTTTCTTGTTGTTCATATTTTCAACATAATCAAATTCTGCAGAAGTTAGAGGATAGCTCAAACCTGATTTAATATGTATTTTAAAAGGTTTGAATTCTATGAATGCTGAACTTAATTGCTGTTCTGTAAATGCTATTTCAAATGTTCCATCACCAAAATCATATGAATGGAAAATAATAGTTTCATTCTTTTCTAAATCAATTGATGTTAAATTAAATAAAGTTACAGGATCTGTTTTAGATCTAGCTACATCAAAATTAAATTGTAAAACATTGAATATAGGATTAAATGTTGCAACTAAATGGTTAGGTATTTGTAAAAATGATTCAAAAGTAAAAGTTATTCTATAAGATGGTAATTCTTGATCACCAAAATAATTAGAACCATCTGAATAATCAAGCAGTTTTATATGTGAATTAATCTTCCAAGGAATTCCATATAATCCTCTATTATATGTTGCATTATAAGTATAAGCTACTTTTGAGTTAAGCATTAATAGTTCATGACCATATTCATCATCAATATGTTTAACCATAGCATCCGGTAAATATAAAGTACCTTTTGAAATATTATTGTAATACCTATATCTTGTATTGAATTCTCTATTCATATGTAGAATTATATCTGTTAATTCAAGATAACTTTCTGCTAAATATGTAACTTCAAAGTTAAAATTATATCTGTTAGTAACAGGATAAATTGCTAAGTTACCTATTTCAACATAAGGTTTAAAATGTTTTGTTATATAAGCTTCACTTATTTGACTTTGAGTATGCCAAGCGCAATTTATTCTTTCATCAATTTTAAGTTGACCAGGAGTTATAATCATTGAAGGATAAATGTTTGTATATACTTCTTGACCATTTTCTTGCCTATGTAGATGCTCAATTCCTTTTTGATAAGTTGAAATCATTTTATAATTTACTTTTCTAGGAACTTTAGATGAAATAAGATCTAAAACATCATAAAGATAATTAATGATAAAATTATTAGGAAATAATGGATTTATATATAATGATCTAACAACTTCATCTCTTCTAACAATTCTTCCCATAAGAATCCTTTATCAGTAGTTTTGAAGCTATAAAAAATTAAAAAATAAACTAAGAGAATAACTCTTAGTTTAATGGATTTTCAATAAATGCGTCTTTTTCAAGATTGTCAAATGTATATTCAATAAGATTATCAAGATCATTTCTTTCAATCTTGAAGAAATAAGATCTAGAATCTCTTCTAGGAAAATATTTCGATGAAAACATTCTACTTATTACACATACTAATTCTTCAGAATCAGCAAATTTAAAAAGATGAATATCGCATTGATTTAAAATTTTCTTTTCAGACTCTGGAGAAATTTTAAATCTACTCAAAATTATTGTTTCACCAAATATAGGAATAGCTCCTTCACAATATCCTGAATATTCTCCAACCACTGTAATCTTTGGACCATCATAATTACTTATTTTAAAATTATCAACAATTATAGGTTCATCACTTTCAACTTGTGTAATTTCATATGTATCTGATTCAAAAACTGCCGATACTGCATTTGTATTTCTATTCAGCATTAAAGTTAGATTAATACCTTGCTCTAATATTCGAATAGAAATGTGGTCGTTAATATCTAACTGTTGATTCATTTTTATTTTTCTCCTTATTCAAGTTAGTTCCTTCTGTTAATTATTTATATTTTCCTATAGAATAGGTCAACAAATAATTTAACATATTTATTTGTTTTAAATGTTTCTTCATTAATAGAATATTTGTCCTGATGTATTAATCCTAATTCATCAGTCAATTCTAAAAATCTTTGAACAATTAATTCCTTTGCTTCATCAGGCTTATTTGCAGTAATAGCATTACTGATTGCATCATCAATTTTATTATGAAATGAATTTAAAGCTACTTTAAGTATTTGATATACTGAAGTTACTAATTCAATATCATATTGATTTTGATTTATGCACATTTGTTTCAATAATTTATGATCAGTATTCCAGATTGTAAATATCGCTTCTTCTTTTATTTCTTTCTTAACAGCATAATTACTTATTAATGAGAATACTGATTTCTCAATTGCACCTTGAACAGCAACTGTAAGTATTTCAACATTATTTACATGATAGAATTTATAACCTGACTGTTGAGAATTATTCAATATATAATTATACAATTTAGTATTTTTAAAATCTATAAATCTTTGATTAGGTTCATAAGTTTCTTCAGATCCAAATCCAGGATCACATTCACCCATTGATTCTACTACTTTATTTTCTTTATATTGAGCATTGATTGCATCAACATTTTCTTGCACAATTATTTGAGCTGATTTATCTTCAACTAGATTGCTTTCCTCTACAATTTGAGCATCTGCAATTTCAACATTTTGATTAGATTCATCAGGAACTGTTGATGATACTAATTCAGGTTGCTCAATTCCAAATCCATGATCATATCCGTCAGGAACTGTTGATGATACTAATTCAGGTTGCTCAATTTCTGTTATAGTTTCTTCATAACTATTTGGATTTTCAACAGAATTATTTTCATTTTGAGCTTCAGGTTGGACTTCAGGAATTATTTCTTGAGATTCAACAAAAGTATTATTAATTGAAGAAGTTTCACTAATATCTGTTATGTTTTCAGACAATGCACTTTTGAGAAAGTCGTTCATATCATTAGCTCCAGCTATGTCGGCAACATATTCTGATTCATCAACTTTTATTACTTCTGCTTTAACAGGAGCTTTATATTCAACATGTTCACTTTTCATAGCTTGTAACTCATTTGATATTTTTGATTGGAAATCTTTATTCTGCATAGATATTGAATTTTGATCAACAGGTGCACCAATATCCGCTTCACCTAAGAACATGGAAATTAAACTCATTTCTTCAAGTTCTGTTTCTTCTTCTAGATCAATAGCTTGTTGATTTCTTGTATCAACTTGTTGCTGTTGCATTGTAACTTTTCTAGAATCTCTTTTTTGAATATTTGAATACTCTTTAGCTCCTACAATATCTTCTAAATCTTGTATTCTATTTAAAAGAATCATTAATGATTCATTTGTATGAATATTATTTGCAATTGCTTGCATTTTCAATTTAGGATATTCCATTAAAGCTAGAGCTATTCCTTGAACATGATAAATGTTAATCGGAATATTAATTCTTTTGAATTCTTTATTTTCAGCAATGTTATAAGCGCCAATTGATAATACAAAAGAGTTTCCGAAATCTTGAATACAAATACCAATATCAACTTTTGCTGAAGCTAATGTTTGAGTATTTGTAGCTTTACCATTTGAAAATATTTGAGCATAATTTTCATTACCTTTCACTATTTCATTAATTTCGCAACCGAAATTATAAGCTCTACCTATGTCAGTGACTGTTGCTCCAAACATATTTCTTCTTGCTTTATTATCAAATAATGAAATATAAAGATAATGATTAACATCAATCATAGTGTTATCTTTCGATTGATTAAAAGTTAAGATTGAAACTTTAAATGTAAATTCAGAAGTAATTATAGAATAGATGTCTGATTTAGTTCTTAATATTTCTGAATCTTCTCTTCTATAATTAGTTTTTGAAACGTCTTCTAATCTTAAAGGATTTCTATTCTGTCTATACCTTTTAATCCAATCACCCATATTGATTCCAATAACAGGTTTGTATTTATCTCTTGGTTTCTCTTGTTGCTGATTTGTAACTGGAGCATTCTGTGAATCATTTTGCTGTTGGTTACTTTGATAATCTTGTGTTTGATTCTGTTCAGAAGTATATTCTGGTCCTGAATTTTGTTGATTGCTTTGATTTTGGTTTTGATTAAAATCATATCCTTGATCTGAATAATCGTCATACATTTTATTTTCATCCTTACTTAAATTTTCTATATAGATCTGTTTGCATATATATTTTTTTAGAATTGAAATCATTATCTGCAACATTTGAATATACAGCTAATGAATTGATATATTTTTTACTACAATTCATAAGGAAATATATAAACCTTTTATCAACATCTTTGTCTCTCAATAACACTAAATCAAATTTTGTTAAATTTTCATAGTATGCATACTTGATTGTTTTAATTAAATTCAATTTTGACAATGAAGCTACTATTGAATTTTGACAATTGAATTGATTTTCAATAAAAGTATTATTTATTGTGAAAATTCCTTCAGATAATATTAGCTTCTTTTTACTTAATAAATCATTAGAATAATTAGCAGGAGCCCAAAAGTCAGATGAATTTTTATCTTGAATTAAATCAATTTTCATATGTTTGAGTTTAGTTTTATCATTAATTGCTCTTAATATCAATTTCTTATCATGATAAGTAACATACGCTATATAATCATCATAATTAGGAACATATTTATATCTTTCTCTTATGATTTCATCATACTTATAAATATCAAATATGAATTTATAATTGAGAGCATCATTAAATGATAAATCTTTTCCTATTCTTTTTGAAATGTATTCTATTTTATTAGGGTAAAAATTGAACTCACCCTCACTCATTTTATCATACTTACCTTTTGCTTTAGTGTAAATGTATTGAATCTCTTTAGTTTTATATTGATTAAGCAAATCTGTATCTAAAGGAATGTTTAATGTATCGAACATCTTTTCAATAAATTCAACAGCAGTTAAATATTCACCACATCTAAAACATTTAGTGAATCCATCAGGATAAATATAAGCTTGACCATAGTTTCTAGTATGTCCTACTTTTTGAGAATCTCCGCAAGAAGGACACCTAGTATTAACGGCTCCTTGAAAATCTATTGCAAAATGATTATTAAGTCTACATAACTCTTCTAAAGTCATGATAGATTCCTGCTGTTTTTACAGATATGTGAAAATTTTTTATATTATCAACTTTGTAATTATTCTCAAAAGGAATTTTATGCACTATTTGATCTAGCATTGTTGAGCGATCAATAGAATCACCATTAAATGATACAAAATGCAAATGTCCATTTCGATATGCACATACAACAAAATTCTCAGGTGTATGTTCAAAATGATTTAAATCAACAATATCTCCACCTTTACAATCTTGAGATAAGCTTGCAAATATTGGATTTTTATCAATGTCAAATACGCCTGGTAAATTTATAGCTAATGTATTAGAATGTATAGGAACTCCATTTTTAACTAACCCATGAGTAATTTGATAACTCATTCCTGGAGTAATATAATATTCTATTCGCCCATCAAATTCACAAGTATATAAAAACCCAACAACATATTCTTCAGAATTTAATATTCTAGCTCTATATTTAGGTAAATCAACCATATTTTGATCCTTTACAATTCATCATAATTTACATCAGTTTTCTTAAATAATTGCTTATATGCACAAGATACTAATTTAAATTCAAAATCTAAAACAATATAATCATGATTTATCGTTTTACAATCTTTAGGAATTCCGTTTTTTGATGTAATCATGAATTCTGTATAATCATTTAAACATTGAACAGCTGTTTCAATTTTAGGTTGAATACCTAAATGTCTAAATGATGATATTTCTCTTTTACAATTTAATTCAATGTGCTCTTTATAAGTATTATAAATTTCCATCAACACAAGTCTCAATTTCTCTTCAGAGAAATCTTCAAATAAATGCTTTAAAACATTATGTTCTAAATTATTATTGAATAATTTTTCACTTTCTTCATACGTTAATATTTTCATAAAAAATCCTTTGTAAATTTAAATTCTCCTATATCCGATAATCCGTCAGCATCAAGGTATTGATTAACTTCTTGCTTATTGTTCAACATTCTAAGAGAGCAATTTCTCTTGAATTCAATATTTAAAAATTTATATTTGTAGATAAAGCATTGAATCATATCTTTATCTCTATACAATCTTTCAGTTATTTCTTCAGAGCTATATTTCCCATTTAGATTATCTATTCTTTCTTCTAAACTAATATCTAAAATTACAAGATCATATGTTAATTTATAATCTTTAAATATTTTATTTGAATATAATTCTTCTGAAAATGCCTTTATGCTTTCATTATTTGAAATAATAAATATCCAAGAGCATTCATCAGCAATTTGTTTAAAATCATTCAAAGAGTATCCATAGTTACATGTTCCATGTTTAACATGTTCTAACATTTTATTAGATTCAATCATACTTTTTAACATTTCAGAGGATACAAATTTATAAGCTTTTCCTTCATCTTCACCTGATCTAGGAATTCTATCAGTGTATGAAATAAGTTTACCAATATGAGGATTTTTATCAACCATTGAATTAACAAGAAAATCTTTACCTGATCCACTAGCTCCTAAAACAAATGTAATGTGTAATAATTTACTCATTTTATTTTCATCCTTATTTATTTTTGATTTGAAAGTATTTTCACTTTCACATTAATTATTTATATTTGAAACATTAAAAAAGCACCCGATGATAGGTGCTTTTAAATATTGTAAATTTAAAAATTAAATTCCTAATTGTAAATCAATAGTGTTTTGACTTATGTTTACAATTTCGTCTAAAGATTTTTCAATAGTTGCTCTATGAACATATCTTACATTTCTTCCTTCTAAAGTTCCGTGAACATCAATCACAATTTTATCACCTAATGAATAAAATTTCATATTGATTGTATCACCTCCAAAGTTGTAATCAAATAAAAATCTTTGAAGTTTAAGAGGTTGAGATAAATTGATAGCGTTATCAGCAAATAAATCTCTATCAGCTAATGATGTTTTGTAATCATCAGTTTTAGATGATGATTGAACTCTAATAGCTAATCCGACAGTTCCATCAGCTGCTTCTTCTCTTACGATACTTGCTGAAGCTTTATATAAATCAATAACTGATTTTAATTTTTGCATTGTTGCTGTTGGAATGTCAATATTAAATAATTCAACTAAATCAGGAGAAGTAAATATTGCATCAAAATCTTCTTGCTTGTGATGGTTATTTATGATTGGAATATTTGATTCAAATATTTGACCACCTGAGCCATTTCCAAATACAAATGTGATTTTATTTCCATCTTCTCTATGAGAAACTGGTAATTGATATCCTTCACTCAAAACCTTTAAAGTTTTTGATTTTAATCCAAAATCTACTAATGTCATTGTAGCAGGAATATCTAAAGCTTGATTTGCTTCACCTGCAGCTCCAACTGAATTTCCAAAGTCAATATAGATGAAATCTCTTGAATTTGTATAAGCGCATAATGTTTTATTTCTTATTAATGCGTCATTGATATCAGGAACTGCTTCTAGAACCTTCATTAAATTTTGTAAGCTATCTGGACTGATTGGTGTCATATTATTTTCCTTCTTGTTTTATTTCTACTTTATCATACGTTAAATTAAAGATTTCTTCCTTACAAGGATAGAATTCTCCTTTAACACCTTTGATTATATAATCACTAGCTCTAGCTAAATGATCGCCTTCTAATGTTCTAATTATTATCCCATTACATTTTATTTCAAATTCTGAATTTATGAATTCTCTGATTTCAGAATAATTAGTTCCTGTAAATTGAACAGCGTCAATAACTACAGGTTTCTTAACATATTGCATTAATTTCCTTTCTTTGAATTGCTAATATTATATGTTAATTTACATTAATTATCAATTAATATTTCTCCAACTAAAGCTAAAACAGCAATATCAGGAACTAATCTACTTGTCATAGCAGCAGTATATTTACTAAGTTTTAATTTAGTTATAGAATCTACTTGATAAACTAAATTTTTACTGATATAATTTATATCAATTAAATGTGCGTTATTTTTACAAACTGAAACTAACTCTTCAAATTCAGGAGAGTTTATATTTCTAGTATTTAACAGATTTAAAATTAATGAAATAATTCTTGAATTCAATCCTATTACTTCATGATCTAGTTGTAAAATATTATCAATCGTATATTGTTGAGCTATTTGAATCATATCTCTAACTGAAGGATAATAATACTTCACTAACGCTTCTAAATCTTCTTTAGTAAATTGTACATTTTCTGCACTTAACACATCATGTAAATATTGCTTTGTATAATCTACAGGTAATGAATTAAAGTTATAAACATTAAACCTTTTAACAAAGGGTTGATCTAATTCAGCAATACTATTTGTAGATACAATGAAAATTGTTTTTTCACTTAATACTTCAACAGCTTGTCTAAAGAATTTATAAAAATCTTGAACTCTTGCATTTTGTAACTCTTCTAAATATACAATATTGAATGGAGATTTTTCAGGAGTTTTTGCAGCAAATCTATATATCTTTCCTTTAGATGCATCTTTTGCATCAGGTCTAATATCATCAATTCCAATTCCTGCGCCATTTAATATCATTAAATCTTCAGGCGATTTAATCCATTTTTGAATTAATATTTGAGCCATTGTAGTTTTACCCGAACCACTTGGACCTACGAATATTAAATTTGGACATTTTTGAGGATTTTCAGCATAATCTCTAAACTTTTTCATTTGCCATTCTGGTAAAGTTATTTCATCAATGGTTTTTGGTCTGTATGTTTCATACCAACTTCTTTTTTTAATCTTTTCAGATAATCGTTCTTCAGCCAATCATACTCCTTCATTTTAAAATCTTATAATTATATTTAATATTTAATTAAATCAAGATAAGTGTGCCCTGCTAGATTTTTCAAAGATACAATTTTAAAATCATCATATAGCTTCTGATGCAAATATTGATTCACTTTAGGAGCTTTATCTTCTAATTTAGCTAAACCTGTACCTAAACCATCTAAAGGAAAAACAACAGTTGTATATTCTCCTGAACTTAGTCTTATCTTGATATTTTCAATATCTGTAAATATTACATTTGTAGCAAACTGATAATTTGAATCACTAAAGAAAGCATTATCATTCATATTAGGTTCAATTTTAGTAGCAATTCCTGCTACATTTTGCATACCTCTAATAACAGCTTGACCGCCTGTTCCTTTTCTTCTACAATTATCACCAAATATAAAAAGAGAATTAGGATTTTTCTTCACTAATTCTCTCGTTATTATTTTTGAAAATTTAATCTCATAATGAAGCATAATAATCTTTCAAATCTTGTTGCTCAGATTCAATATTTTGGATTACTTCTTCTGCATTATTTTGAGATCTGATTTGATCATAATCAGAATTATCTAAGATTAAAGCTTTAACTGACTGTTTAGGTAAGTTATTTTCTTTAGCCCAATCAATAATGCTTTTATTTTCAGAATGTAATTCTTTAGCAATATTCATAGTTAAAGCGAATACTTTATCTAAATCTAATTTTCTAGGAATATTGATTTTTGAACCTGGCCAATATTTTGTAATGATTTTTCTACCTACAGGATTTTTTCTGAAATCTTTTTGAATATTGAATGAACTAAATACACTTAATAGTTGCATAGCAGTCATTTGGATTTTTGAATCCTCTTCTTCTTTTTTAGAATTAGATTCTTTAACTTTATTGTATTCATAAACCAATAATTCTAAAATATCATTTGTATGATCTCTTGTAACTGTTGATTCTTTTTCAACAAGTTCTAAAATTTCACTAATTTCAATTGATAATTTTCTTGAAGAATCTCTATAAGTTGATTCAAATATCTCTAAAGTTTTATCAAAGTTATCATAATCAATTGAGTTTAATATAGCTCTAATCAAATCATGAATTTTAGCGCAAATTTCTTCATAATGCTCAACTATCTTTTCAGATAACTCTTTAGAAATTCTTCCCGATTTAGCTTGTTCACTAGCAGTATTTATGAACACAAACATTTTAATATTATTTGCAATTTCTCTAACCACAGGTCTTGATTCTAATAATGCTTTTGAAAATAATGTTTCTAGTTCTGCAATATATTTTTCATTTTTCTCTGTTCTAGTTTCAGGATATTTTGCAAACAGCTCTTTAGTTCTTTTTACAAATCCTATTAGAACAGCAAATTCTCCTCCTTTAGCTAAATCTTTTAATCTTTCTAAAGTTTCTGGTTCTATATTTTCATTTGTGAATTCATTAGCATTTTCTATTGCTTTATTTAGATCTAATTCTTCAGATTCTTCAACAGCCGGTGCAGAAGATTTCATTTTTAATGAATTCCAATCAACTTTAATTGATTGCATTTTTTCTTTGTTTGACATTTCAACACTTTCCATATTTTACCTTTTAATTCAATTTTGATTTGTTTCAACTTGTATTTATTTTGTAGATGAATTAGAAAAATAATTCATAGTTCATACACAGCCCATTTTAATTCATTCAATTCTGCAAGTTCATCATAAGTTGCAACTAAATCGCCTAATTCAGTTAACAATCTAAATGCAACATATTTTGATTTTGTATCTTTACTCAAAACTATACTTCTCACTTGAGCTATTTTATGTACATATTCTTTTCTTCTAGGACTATCACAAGAATTTCCTAGATATGATATGAAAAGAAATATTATAAATGCTATAAGTATTATAATAGAAATTATTAAAAACAGTGAATCAACATCAAGATCTGTCATGATTTAGTCCACTGTTTTCAAAATCCGGATTTATTTCAGCGTGCAAATTTAATGAAATTTGCATCTCTGATTTTAAATTGTAGAAAAATAATTGATCTATTAATTTTCTAATTTTCTTAGTTGCTGCTTCGAGAGCTCTTATATATAATGTTCCTGAAGCATAACCGTAATCTAATATAATTCTACCTTCAGATACTATTTTAAAATTAGTTGAAATCATATTGATAGCGGCTCCTAATTTTATCAAAGATTCAGAATCTAAATTACTAAATTTAATTTCAAACTCAATTGACGCTCTATGATTTTTTGCATCTATATCGCTGATGTCTGTTATAGTTATCATAATTTCTCCTTATTTATTTAATTTAAAAAATAAAAAGTTAGATGCATTTCTGCACCTAACTAATTATCTGTAGTTTGAGAAGTTTCTTTCTCATGAATTTTTATCCCTGGTTTCTTATATCTTTCAATAATTCCTTCAGCCATACCACCTGCAAAATAAAATCCTAAAATAAGAGTAAAAGATAAACCTAAACTCTCATTTAGAATATGTAGTGCAGTTCTAACATTTTCGACATTTGTTCCAAAATATAGCATAGACACTCCTATAGAAATAAGAATAATATAAGGCAACCCTATTATTACTGTTAAGAACCTTTGTGTCAATTTAAAAGGTTCATACATTTTTAATAAAGCTGATTTGTCTTGAATATCTGAAATGTCAAAAGCTCCAAATATATTTTTTAAAACTTTAAACATTATTGAACCTTTCATTTTCATTGTTGTTCTTCAAGATTCTTGAATATTTAAAACATTATTTAATTATTTTGAGCGATTATTTTCTTACAATATATCTCTTTAATTATTTCAAGAGTCAGATAAGGATCTCCTGTTACTTCACATCTATTCAAAAATATATTTCTAAAATCATGTAAAATTGGAGGAAGTTGATCATCTCTAAATACTGTTGAAATAGGATTACTTATATAAAATCTTTCAAATTTGCAATCTAATAAGAAACTAAAATCATCTAAATTCACAGAATGACTATGAATTCTAATTACTCCTTGAATTTCTTTAGGAAAATTTTCAAAGTTATCAAATGAATTATTTATTGCAATTAAATCACCTTTAATTATTTGAGGAAAATTATTAAATGAAGTCAAACCTAAATCTGATACATTGAATGTACCGTCAAATTCTAAACCAATGTCATTTTCAGGTGATAAATGAACTCCTTCTGAATTTATAATTAATTTTTCATTCATTTTTTGAATCCTTGAATATAATATAATTTAGAATCTTCACGATCAACTTGGAAAATTTTAGCTAAATTTGTAAGATTTTGATGAAAGCAATCTGCAAATTCTACATTAAAAAATCTAGATTGAAATGCTGAATATTTCATTAACTCATCAATTCTGATTCTATCTGCAGGATGATAATAATATCCATATTTTTCATTTTCTTGATAATCCATACCTTGAGTATTTATTTCTTGATCAACAAAATCATCTTTGAATTTATCTAAAACAGAAGCAGATGATTTATAAATGTCTTCAGCTTTAGTTAGATTATACATCTTGTCTGCAATTTTTAAACTCTTTGAAAACTTTCCATCAAATTTAAGAGATATATCAACTCCTCCTGGTGGAACTGGAATATTATTAAGTTGAGAACTAATTTCACCTAACGCATTAAATATTTTATCCTTTTGTGAAGGATCAATTAAAAAGTTATATTCAATAGTGCATACAATTTTTTTATCAGGATCAGCATCAGAAGTAGAATCAAATTTAACCTGAGCATTTTCACAATCAGTATTTGATTCAACATTTCCATCAGCAGCTTGAGCATTCTGAGCATTTCTCAATGTTTCATCTTTTTCAAAACTATCAATAATATACTCATGATTAAGAGAATCAATAAGATTGATAATGTAAGATTTTTTGATTTCTTCTCCAGCGCTAATTGAAGAGTTAATGTCAACAATTATATTATGAGCTCTTTGCATTTTACTTAATTCATGAACTGATTTAGATTTTATTTTACCTAATTTAATAGAATATATTTCTGTATCAAAATCAAATGCATAATTTCTATTTACAATATAAGCTGCAACAAATCTTCCATCTTTAATACCAATATATCCTGTTTCTAATTTATACAACTCTGTAATATATTTTTCATTTAGATCCATATATATGAATTGATTCTGCTCATTGAGATTTCTATTGAACGCAACATCATAACATTTTAATTCACTAGCTGAACAATAAATCCCTGCTTGATTTGCTTTAAGAATAATATTTTCAAGAGTATGAGCATTTCCTTTTAAAGATGACTCATGTTGAAAATAATTTTCAACAAATTTAGGAAATGTGTAGGCATCATAAGTAACAGCAAATCCTAATATGTTGTCAGTCAATATATTTTTTATATGATGATTTGACAAACTAATGATGCTACCAAGCCCTATTACACTCAGCAATGGATCTAAATGATACTCAGAACCTATTTCAATATTAGGTCTAGTTGATGAAAGGATTAAAGTCATTTTATGACTCTGTTTTTTCACACATATTATTTCATATATAGAATCTGGTCTTTTGTTGATTGCTGCAACTTTATAAGATTCAGAATTGAAATATCTTTTAACTTCAGATAAAATTACATTATAAGATTCAAGATATTTACATCTTATATTTTCTTCGATGAATATGTGAGATATATTTGAACGATCTGCTTCAACATGGGCTAATCTATTAATATTTGCTAAAATACCATAACCATCAGTATAGTTTATGTGTTCTTGAATATTTAAATAATAATTATCAATCAATATTGTACCTGCTGTATGCTTATATTTATCTTTTTCATGAATAACCAAGCAATTAATTCCAAAATTTCTAATCATTTGAGTCTTTGCAACTATCACATCAGGTAGAGAATTTGTTACAATTTGTATATTATTTTCTCCAAAAGTGTTTACCAGCTCTTGATAGAATTCAAGAGCTCCAGGTAATAATTTGCCTTTACAATATTCAGTATGATTATTCCACAACTCTTGTTTAATTGAAGGGAATTTTTCATATAATTCAGTGTGAGATTTAATAGTCTCTTTTTTAAATTGTTGCATATATTTCTCATTTAAAGAATGTAAGTCATATAAAACATCGTCAAAATCTAAGCTAATTAACATTTTTTATCCTTTTTATTTTTAATTTATCTTTAATCAAATCTAGATTTGATTGACTACCTTTTAAAAGCTCATCAAGTGATATCTTGATTGAATATTTTGCAGTATCTGAAAGATCTTCAGATTTAAGCAAACGCATTATATCAGCAATTCCATTTTCTAAAGCAACATTATATTTTGTATGATTTACAATTGAAATAGTTAATGCTGTTCTAAGCTTCCTATATTTCTTTTTCAACTTTAATTTACTCATTTAGCTTCCTCTATTTTAATTGGATCAGATAACATGAATATCATGAATTGCTTATCTGTCAATACTTTTTGACCTATGATTGTTCTTAACTCATTATCTGAATCAGCAACGATCAATGGATCAGATAAATCAGCTCGAAATGTTCCATTTTCATCACTTATGAATTTATATTGCAATTCAGTTAAAATTTTAACAATTTTGTCAGAATTGCTCAATGTATGATGATCCGATTTTACAAGAGCGTCGTCTAAATTAATTTTAGAAATTCCTTGAAGATTCACATGATTAGAAAAATTAAAATCTGAACTTCTCAAAGGAGAATCAACTTCATCTGAATATTGAAATGCTACATTACATTCATTAAAATTAAGAAACTTGATTAAATAAATTACACTTTGAATACTGTATGCTCCTTGATTCAGAAGATTATTTTTAAACGCTTGCATATTATTATATTCTTCAGAATATCTTCCAAATATTTCATTATAAATCTCATTGTCGTCTAACTTTCTATAGCTTTCAACAACTTCATCTGCAATATATATACATGATATTTGAAGATTATTGATATAGTTAGCGACATCATCTAAAGTTCTTGAAACACTAAATTGTTCAAGATCATAATCTTCAGATTTCATAACTTCGTTGAATATGGATTCAGTAATTGTGCCTAGCGATAAAGAAATTAAAGTTTGATCAAAGTTTTTAGCTTTAATTAAAGTATTTCGAATTTCAGATAATTTTGACACCAGTAGCTCAGAATTTTCAAATTTGAAATATTCAGGTTGCGTATTTTGATTGATTGAATCTATCATTAAATCATAATGGTAGATTCTTGCAGCTAATGCTTTTTGAAATCTAGAAATAGTTCTCATCATAGCCCCCCCCCTAATACAATTCACTAAATTTTAATAAACCTGTTTTAACATAATTATCAACAATGTTTTGACAAGTTTCAAAATTATAGTATCCTTCAGGATACAGATTAATGACATCATCTAAAGTGATTTTATCTTTTGTATGATAATTACCTAAAACATCAATTAAAAATAATACACCTCTTCCAGGATTTCCATTTGCAAATGAATCACCTATTAAGAAAACAGAATCATCAATTTCAGGAAGATTTTTAGATTCTTTGAACACTTGATATCTTTTATATATAATTGCCGCAACTGTTGAACTTTCATACATATGATTTGCAAAATCTTTAAGCTCTTTTAAAGCTTCACCTTCCTTTTCAATTAATACAAGGTTTACAAGTAAACCTGTTGTTTCCTCACTCATCAACTCATATTGCTTATTTTGTATGTCTTTACATATTAATTCGTCCATTTTTCATCCTTATTTGTTTTTGATTTTGATTTAGTTCGTTTAATTCCTCCATTAGCGACACTTCTCTCTTTACATTTATATCTTCCCCACTTGTCAGTTTGTCCCCATTTAGGACCTAGATGTCTTTTCATATTATCCTTTCAAGATTTAATGAATATGATAGTTAATTCATTTAATTCTTCATCAAAGAAGAATTCGAAATTATCATATTTATTTTGAAACTCAGTACAAAATGTTTGAATTTCAGCCATAGAATCATATATGCTAAATTTCTTTGAATCTGGCAGATCTATTGTCATCCTTATATCATAATCTGCAGAATTCAATAGCAATTCAGCATTAAAAATTGATTCAATATCATTTTTAATTCTTTCTAACACTTCATGTTTTGAAATATAATTAAGTGCTAAATGTATTAAAATTCCTACAATTGTAATTATAAGAATAAATAAAGCCATTGTTTGCGAATCCATCACCCTCCTCCAAATATTACAATTAAAGTTGATACACTCATTTTATTTTGCTCCTTTTAATTCGTGAACGTATCGTTCACTTACTCTAAATATTTTTCTAGTTGGGATTGAATTGACAATTACAATTAAATCATAATACATTACTCCATTTATATAAAATGAATTACAATTTACGCTGAACAAATTTCACTTCCAAATATAACATTTGCAAACTCTTTGAATATTGCAACAATTTCATAGTGCGCAGTCAAAAATGATTTTGAAACTCCATTGTAATCTTCAATGTAAAAAGTATTTTCAAATCCATCATTTAGCAAATTAATATTTTTAATTTCATTGAATCCGTGACGATTTCTAAAATCTTGGAAATTATCAGAATTCATAAATTTAATAAATTCACTTTTCTTATTATTAACTATGATTAGATTGTGAATATAACAAGAAATTGCGATATCAACTATTTTTCGAATTGATTGTGTTGGTATTGTCTCTGCCATTATATTTATCTCCTTTGATATAATCTTAGCATTTGCAAAACAATATATTGCAAATGAATTTAATAATTTGAATAACAAAAAACTTTTGTCATTTATAGTTTCTATACTTTCAACATCGTCTGTAAATTTCATTGAATCTTTTAAAATTTCAATTTCAATAACATTGAACAAGCCTAATGTCGAAAGATAATCTTGATGATTTAAATTTATATATTCTACAAATTTACCTTTGAGGTAATCATTCTCAGTTATTGTAGAAATCAAATATTTATTGATCAAAGCTATTTCCATCTTTTCATCCTCTTTTATTTTTCAATCAGCATTTTTAGATCAATAGAAGTCGATTCAATTTTTTGCGATTCATCTTGATCTTCTAATAAATTTGTTTCATCTATTTCTTTGAAAAATTCTTCAAATGATATGGGTTGAAGAGTTCCTTCATTTAATGCCTCAATTATTTCTTGAGTCTCTTTTTTGTTTGGAATAGAATTAATGATACTCTTCTTCACCTCTGGCGATACTTTTAAAAATAACTCGTCATCTATTTCTTTCATGATTATCTCCTTTTCATTCTTCTTTATTTTAATATTTTTAGCTAATTCTTCAATCAGCATTTCTAGATCAATAGCTGTTATAATTCAATAAGTTTCTTCATCTACAAGAGGTGAAAATATACAAACGAATGATTCATAAACTAATAGCATAATAATTCCTTTATTTTAAAATTTAAAAAGGAAAGCTTTCGCTCTCCTTCTAATTATTTGTATCTTAAAAAATCATGTTTTCAAATATCGCTGTAGGATATTTATCTTTGCTCACAATATAAGGAAAACTTGATTTAGCTTTATAGTAATCTAAATATTGCATTAAAAATGATTTTTCAACAGCTATGATAGTGTTATTACCATTTCTAACATTTGTATTTAAACACCAAACAACATCAGGTAGCAATCTTCTAAAGCTTCCAACTACTGTTGACATTTTAGTTAGTAATAAATCAACTGAATGTATCTCACCAAATAATGATTTGAATTCAGCTAATTCAGATTCAGAAGTTGGAGGTGAATCATCTAACCTTAAATCCTCAGCAATTTCATCAAAGTTTTTATGTTTTCTATTCATATAGAATTCATAATTAGCGTTGTAACTATAAGCTTCATGAAGACCTTTTGATTTCACTTCTAACAGTTTGTGATAATACATCGCTAAATACATTTCACTCATAGTATCAACTTTATCATAATCATAAATTGCTGAAACTGTATATTCAACATTATATAATCCATTTCTAGAAATTCCATGTTCTAAAACTGTACTTAATGCAGATTTTAATGGAGCTTCAATTTTATTTCTCAATAAGAATGGAGCTAATGTTTTTAACATTGATTGAATGATTTCATTATTGATGTTAAATGTAACAGAATCATTATTGTTAGCCCAATTATCTAAATGATTATCGTGCATATATTTTGCAATAGCTGTATATTCTGTAGCATAAATTTCTTTAGCTAATTGATCAGAAACTGCTGTGATTGAAATTACATCACAATATACAACTTCTTTATTTTCATTTATATAATTTGCAACAACTCCATATAATTTTGGAGCAGGTTTTACTTTACTTAAAGCATAACCCATTTTAAACACATCAATTGGTTCAGACTTAACATCATCTGTAATATTTAATTTTAATTGTTCAAATGTAGAATCTTTATTCAATTCAATATATTCTTCCATGAATTTTGATAATTGAATTTGTTCAGCAACTTGTTGAGTTTTAAAATCTTCTGCAACTTTAGAGATTGTATCATCATACAAATCTTTAATTTCTAAAATATTAACTACATCTTTAAGCACACAATCAACAAAAGGATTAGCTAATGATCCAACTAATATTTCTTTTTCTAATTTTTCAAAAGCTTCTTTTGAATCAACATTCATAATTGCTGTAACAGCATCTACTACTCTAGAATCAAATGTTCCTTTTTGTAATGCATCCATTACACCTAATTTATATTCATTCAACTTTGTATCTTTATTCATTGATTTCCTTCTTTTTAAATTTATCATCATCTTCAAAATAATGATATGCAAACGATTTACCTGTTAATATTCTAATGCAATCTTTAATTCTCATATAGTATTTTCTAAAGCTAAAAGATGGTTCTAAAGGCTTAGCAATCATCCAAATAGTTTTTCCATTAGCTAAATCAAAGCTACTATGAACTGCATTAGTTCTTTCTTGTGAGACTATATCATCAAGCAACTTGCTCATATAAAACGCTCCTTTTAATTTTTGCAAAAATTAATGAAGGAAAGAAATTGCTTTCTAACCTTCTGTTAATTATTTATATTTTTCTAAATAGCTTCTTTGATATATGTTATGTACAAAAATCTAAGGATTGCGATTCTAAATTCATGTTTTGTTTTATTAAAAGTTTGACCTGGAAAAATTGCATTAATCTTATAATGTAAAAACTGATCAATAGATTCAACTAAATGTTTATATTGAGCATGAAATCTTTTATCATTTAATGCAGTTATCATTGTAGTATACAATTTATTTTGAACTTCCTGTTCAGATTTAAATGGCAAAGTTCTTAATAATTCAGAATAAAAGCTTCTATAGAATGCTTTATCTGATTGTAAATCTTCATGAACTTTATATAAAACTTTTGAAATTTGTTCAAACATTTTCAATTTATAAGTTGCACTTTTTATAATATTGTCATCAATTGTAGTATTGATACTTTGAATTCTCAATATGTTTCCTACAATATTATTAATTGTTGATTCAGCTAATGTATTTCGTTTAACATCAGAATTCATAACAGCATAATATGAAATTGCAAAGTTTTTCAAAGATTGATTTATTCTTGTTTTTACATAAGAGAATGTTCTTGAATAATCTACATTTGTGACAGTATTTAAATTAATTAAATCAATTAGCTTATTTATTTGTGAAATACCTATATATTCTATGAACTTTAAGTGAGAACCGTGTTTAAATGAATTCGCAAATAGAGAGCTAGGATGTGCTGTTTCAATGGCTAAATTGAAAGTATCATTATTACAAGAATGAAAATATTTATAAAACATTCTTGAATATACATATATAGAATAAATCAAAAATATATTATTCACTAATGAATAATTCTTCTTAGTTAATCCTACAATCAAAATAATAGAAAAAGCCTGATATAATCCATTTTGAAATAATGAATAATCTTCTAGAAGTTTTGAATTAATTAATTTGATATCATTAACTGACATAACAGATCTAATTACACTCCAAGCTCTTCTTAACTCATCTAAAGGTAAACCTCTTGCATCTAAGCAAATACCTTTTAACATCTTATTTTGAACTAATAATTGTCTATTAAGCATCTTTTCAATTTGAATATCATCAACTTTCATTATTAATGATTTAAATTCAGAAATAATCTTAATGTCTTTATCTATTTTCTTTAAAGATAGATGTCTTTCTGCATCAAATTCTAAAAAGGATTGTATTTGTTGTGATTCGTCATACAATATCATTAATAACACCTTTCAATGTTGTTCATAGTTAGATAAATTAAATCTACCTAACTTTTATTTTAACATTTAATTTTACAACAGTCCTATCTTTAAATCTAATTCTAAATACTTGAGGATCTAAATAATTAATTCTTCCTTTTAAGGTCATATCTTTTAAATCAACATACATTGTTGATGGAGCTCCTAGAAGCGCCACAATAGGATTTCTCATAGTCATATCAGAAGGAAATGAAATGATTTTATCATAGAATTTACCAAATAATAATTCTAAATCGACTTCACCTATAATGTTCTCCATAACTTCTTCCTCTAGATCTTCATCACTTAAATTTATACCTGACATAATTCTAGCACAGTTTAAAGAAGTTAATACATTGTTTCTTGAAAATGCATTTATAAAATGCAGATCTTGTTGTTCACTTGTATTAGTCTCATATTTAACGTAATCTTTATTGAAATTAATTGAAACATTTAAACTAGAAATATGTAATAATTCTATATCTCTTCTAGGAATTGCTTGAATATTTAATTCTGAAATATTAACATTCATCATATGTCCTTAATATTGATATATTGTATTGAAGAATCAATATCTTGTATTTTATATGAAATGTTTGAAATCATTTCATTATTAATAGGTAATTGTTTGCTAGATATTTTGAATTCAAAGATTGATAAATCTTCAATATCAAATATTAATTGCGAATATTTTAAATCATTGAATTCTATAAATAAATCATTTGGATCTACAATAATTGCAATTTTAGTTTTAAATTTTAAACCTTTATTTAATTTAACTTTAAATTTAATTTCAGTTGTAAAATCGTCAATAGGTACAATATTAATATAAACTATTTCATATTCTTTACTTTGTTCAGTAGCTTTAATTACTGTTATATATTCATCAGGATTCTTAAGAGCTTTTTTATTAATGTATGAATAATTATTAGCTGTAAAAGTTAAAACATTATCCGTAAATAGCATACCTGCTGGTTTAGAACCATTTGCAGCTATTGCAGACACTGTAGGATGAGAACTAGCGTTCCAAAATCCAGGATATATATTATAAGCAAATGTTCCAGGATATTGTTCAACAAATAATTCTTTGAGATTATTACTTACAGAAAATCCAAAGTATCTGCCTGACGGTTTAAATGTTATTGCCTTCAATGTTACTAAATCATATTCAGCATCATAGTCGCAATCATATTTTAAATTTTTATAAAATTTTAAATCTAATTCAAAATACATAGTGCTAGGAGGAACTACAGATGATTCAACACTCCAGAAATCAAATGCTATTATCATATCTGTATAATCTAATTCTTTTATATTTTTAGGGGTAAATGTACATTTACTCATATTAACAATTGAATTTAAATCAATTTCCTTTCCATTAATATTAAATATTTTAGAGTCGGTATATATCTCTTTCAATAAATCAAATGCTGATGAAGTATTTTTATTTTTTGGTGTTCCTCCTGGAGTACCACCATTTGCGTAATTATTATAGTGATAATACATTGTTGTTGTTTGAGCTTCATTAGTATTATATTTCCCATTTAATGTGTCAACAACAGCTGAATCACCATATACTCTAAATTCTGAAATTTCAACATTATAATATAACGGAGATAATAAAAATCCATAATGTACAAAATGATTCCAATAAGGCATTAGATTATATTCAGATAAATATCCAAACTGACCTTTAGGTAAATCTGTTTTACAACCATGAACTTTATCTGTACCAGGTTTTGAATCAAATATTTCATCTTCTAATGTTCTATTTAATAAAGGATTAGAATATTGCTCTCTTATTGATTTAAATGATTTATTTGTTTCAATTAAAGGAGTATCATTTTTATAATAATTACAAATTGAACTATTTTTATCTATTATAAATTGCGTATTTGGTGTTAATCTTTGTTCAGAATTAATATCAACATCTAAGAGTAATTCAGGAGTTGTATTAAAATTCCATTTATTTCTATTTTCTCCTGGTTTTTCAAATATTTTTATTAAATTATCAAACACATTAATATTTAATTGAAATGTAGAAATTGCCATATTAGACATCAATTCAATTTGATAAATATCATCTTTAACATTTCTAACATTAGCAAATATTTTTGAATTAATTGCTTGTACTTTTAGAAAAACATTTATAAATTTAGATGAATCAGAAGCAAATTTCCAAGAATTATTTGAAGGAATCATTTCAGCATTTAGATCAATTTGCATTAATCTAATATAAATTGAATTTAAATTATTACATATTAATGCAACATTACCTAATCCATTTTTAGATGGGAAAACTAATAAATCATTTTTCCAATAATTAGTTGCATCCAAACCATTTACAGCTTCTGGACCATAATTGATATTAGTAAATGATATTGCATAGTTAATGCTTTCTTGCACTTTCAAATCAAATGTAAATGATCTAAATAGTCCTGCATATTCACCTAAAAATGATAATGAAACTTCAGGAGTATATTCTAATACAGTTAATATCGAACACTCACTTACATTGACTGCAATATGTCCATAATTATGTGGCTCCCTAAACCCTCCAAATCTATATACTTGCATTGAATCAGTTTCTTTATTTAACTCATTAGCTGTAATTATTCCTGATAAGTCTCTAGCTAAGATAGTTAAAAATTTTGAATCAATTGAATCATTAATAATGTAGAAAGGTCTAGTAATTGAAGACTCAATTGTCTCCTTGTAATCAATTTGAGTCAATTGATTATTTATCAGTTTATAAATATATAATCCTTTAGCTGAACCTATACTCTTCACTTCAACAACATAATCATTTGCGCAATAATATTTTTTATTAAGAGTTAAAGAAGTTGTTTTAGAAATAGAACCACTATCATTTAAAACAACAATTCCATCTTTAGCTGCAGCCATTTCTACACTCTCTAAAAAATCTTGGTCATATAATTCAGAATAATCATGCTTCACAAAGCCTTTAGAAATATCTTCATTCAAATCATAAACATAAGCTGAAGGAGTTTCAGCAATGTGATTAAAATGACCAATATTTGTATTAGCCCAATTGTATCTAACAGGATATTTATTAGTAGTGCTACTTGTTAAAAATATTTTATTATTTTTTTTCTTCAATTGAATTGAATTTCCAAGAACACCGTTGTGTTTATCTAAAAGTATTGTTTTTCTAACAAACATTATGTCTCCTTTACACCTGCTTCTAATTTCATATTATCTTTACAAATATATTCACTGTTTAAATGATAAGCGTGGAACCAAGCTCCACAAGACTTATCTTGATTATTAACATTGAAATATTCTTTAATTGTAAATCCATCTAATTTTGTAAAGTAATCTATCACATCATTTATAAATGACACTTCATCAGATTTTAAAATAGGATTAATTTTCATCAAACTATCAAATTCATTTGATGATGTTAAAGGATATATTTTTTGACCACCATTCGCGAAATGTTTATCATAAACTTCACGAACAATAGGTCCAAATATTTTAGGTTCAAATTCATCATCTGTTAAAAATTTATGAAATATTGAAAGATATAAAATATTCACTAAATATATAATCATATTTAATTTTAAATTATTAACCCAACCCTTATTTAAATAATTACATCTATTAACGATATATGAGCTTAAATCAATAGCTTTCATTTAAAGCTCTCCTTATTTAAAATTAACATTGAAGTTATTATATTCTTCAACTGTAGTTTGAATGTAAGGTAATCCACCTAATAATTCTCCAGAATCTGAATTCATGTAACCACTAACTCTATATCTAACTTTATGAATGTTAGTAATATTATTTTTCACAAATTTTAATCTATATATATTTGATTCATTTAAATTTTGATTGATTACAAATTCAGGATTTTGATTTTGTTCAAATTCATCATCAACATTTATTAACATATAATCAACATTTCTAACTAAAGTTTCAGAATACATTTCAACTTCAACTCTTATTTCTGCTTTAAGAGGAACTGTAGATTCTAATTTACAATATATTACATCATCAAAGTTGAATGAGTCAACATAAATGATTTCATCAACATCATTACCATTTTCATCTTTAACAGTTTTTATTTTAAATGTTTTAAAATCTATCTTAGGATAAGGACTTAATTTTTCATAATTAGCTCCAAACATTAAAGCAAGCATAGATCTAAATCTAAAATATGTTTCTTCAACAGTTGGTAAATATGTAATATTTAACTGAGTTTTAATTCTTTGAATATCTTCTTCTGAACTCCAATCAATTTCAGCATAGAATCCTTCTATGTTCTTAATCTTAATGTCAGATAATGCTGAAGTAAATGGAACTGTTGATAAACCTTCAATTATTCTACAAAAATTTACAACTTCAATTGAATCAACAGTTGAATTAGGAAATATATCTAGTGGCGTCATAATAGGCTTTGCTTTAACAGCATATCCTACTTGAGTGTCTCCTAAATAAAATCTAACAGTTTCAGGTTTACTTAAATAGAAATTTCCTCCTGAGTTATTTGAATCAACTTCAGTAAATACATAAGGAACACCTGATCTTATATATTGAGGAAGCATCAAGCCATAACCATCTAAAGTTTCAGTAACATATCTCAATCCTGATACTGTTTTTGTTGTACAAAATACACCTTGTCTAATTGCATATTTAGCAGAACCTGTAACAGTTATCCCATTAGGTAGAGGAATAGTTGGTTGAGGAACTTGTTCTGTAGGATCTATATGTTGAATTGTAAAATCAATGTATTTTTTCAAATCGTGTATTTTTAAATCCAAGTTAGAATTACTACCTTGATAAGCTTTATCAATTTCAACTCTAACATTATAGTCTTGAGCTTTCATCGTTCGTATTGTTTGAACTTTAACATTAACAAAGCTTGTATTAGCAGGAATTCTAACAGTATCTAATGCAAATATGTTTTCACTTAATTCAGCTCCACTAAATTTTAACTTCACATATATTGCTTCATCCGCTTGTTTAGATAATTGCAATTGGTATTCTAAATTAAATCCTTCTTTTACAGGAGTTGTATTTGCAGTTAAAATGCTTACTTCAATACTATCATCATCAAACATTGGTAATACAATTAATGAATCTTGCATATTTATTTTTGATTTGAAGCTACTATGATTTTCTTTTAATTCATAATTGGTAGGGATTACATTTTCAAAATTATCATCAATAAATGAATCATTTACTCTTTTAAAATCAAAAGCTGTATAATTGTATGATCTTATATTTGAGTTAGCAAATCCTCCAACTCCAGGATATTCATGATCAATTAAAGCATCTTGAATTCCTAAATCAACAATTAAATATCTTTGATATTGTGAAACTGTAAAATCATCTTTAGTTTTAATCGTAATATTTAATGAATTTTCACCTGCTTTCATTAAATATTTTTCATTATATATAACTCCATCAATATAAGGCTCTACATCATTTTCATCATGATTAATATCATAGTAACCTTTATTATACACACTGATATTAGGGTAAATATATGCATCTCTTTTTAATTTATGATTCGTATAGATATTGATATCAAAAGAATCTCCTTCATTTATTTTATATTTATTCAATCTAACTTCAAAAGTTAGATTTTTGTCAATCAATTGATTTTGTTTTGAATATGATTTATTTAATAATTGAATTGCATTATCAGGTTCAATTATATTTAATTCTTCATCAGGATCAAAATCATCTCCTTTTATATCCATTTTTAATCTTAACATTTCTGCTACAAAATCATTTTCATGAACAATAGATGAAACTTCTTGTTTTTCTAAACTCAGATATGTTTGATATTGAATGTTTCCATTTGTAGGAGGAATTATTAAATCTTGAGGATTATAGTTAGCAAATTCATCTGTTAGAATAATTGAACCATTTTCATTGTCTATTACTTTTGCATTTGAATATAGCATTCTTAATACTTGTATCATTTTAACAGAAGTCATATTAGATTCATTAAATAATTCTTTAAATTTAATTATTGTAGATGGATTAGCTATAATTACAATTTTACCTATAAACAAACATATGTATTTAGCATTTGAGTGATATTTTAATTTTGATTCAGAATCTGTAAATTCAAAACTTGTAAATAGATTTGGATGCATTGCTGTTTCAACAACATTTCCATCAATATCAATTCTTCTAAAATGAGGAACTGTTGCAATAATAGGATCACCAGCATCATCTGTTCCAATAATTACATTTTGAGTACTATGTTGAGCAATTGCACAATATCTTAAATTTGTAATCTTAGGATAAATTAATTTTGAAGTTATTACAGTTCTTGCTAAATATGTAATTGGTTTGATATCAGTTTCATCTTCAAATATTTTAGATTTTAATTCAAAATCATTTTCTGATCTTGTTATTAATCCAACCTCAATTGAATCTTTACCTCTTAATTTAATTATAATTCTTTCACTAATTTGACCATCATGTATGAAATAGTTTCCTGATCCTTCAATGTTAGCTTCAAAAGTATATAAAGTGTTTCCATATAACACAGTATCGTGAGTCAATCTTATCTGATTAAGTGTGCCTGAATATTGATCATTTATGTCTAAATCAGATTCATTAAAATTGATACTTGAATTAGCATATTCAACTTTTAATTTTGGATTAGCTGTTAAATAATATTTTTCAAATGTGCCAAGACCAACATTAGAGCCATTTTGAGATACAATAATTAATTGATTATCTTTTGTAGTTTTAATTGAATATATCGGCGAATTAAATATTTTCTCTAATTTAAACTCATTTGTTTTTGAATTATAAAAATGTAATTCTGCTCCTGCGATTTGATCATAATTAAATCTTGAATTGGATTGTACTAAATTTACAGTGTAATTTATTAACATTCCTTCATATAAGAAAAATATGTTAATAGGCGCAGGCAGGCCCGTACTGCCAGGATTAGCTTGCTTAAATTTTTCAGTCACAATTAATTCAGATGAATTTTCATCTAGTTGAAGTTCATATAGAGTGAATTCTTCACCATTTAATAGATACTGGACACTAGACCAATTGGCGCTACGCATAGAAGTAATATTGGATACAGTTATATATTTTCTATTATTTAAATTATACTCATCTGCAATTTTAGGAATAACCAAAGGTAAATCAGATAAACTTTTAATTATTGTATTTGAATGATAATCTTTAAATGATAATATATTATAATATATTTCATCATTTAGCGCTAACGTATCTAAAATTTCAATCAAATATTTTCTACAAGTCAATTTATATCCTGTTGAAGACTTTATTATAAAGTACATTTGCACTTCAAATTGCGTATTATTTAACTTGTTATAAAATGTTGAAATGTTTATTTTTTGATTTGTACCTGAATATTTAAAATCAATAGAACCTCTAAATTCATCTAAATAATGATATCCTAAATTAAATTCTATTTTACTTGATTGAATTTCCTCTATTCCTATATTATTACATTTTAATAATTGAATTACTATTTCATTTTTATCTTTTGAATAATGAGGAGAAAAATAATATGAAGCATTATTATGAAAATTCAAAAAATATCCTGATCTTGACCCTTCAATCTTTTGAGGATATTTTGTACTATACGCATATTTATCAATATGATAATTAGCTGAAACATTAATATTATGATGTATTAGTGAATAAATTCCATTACTGTCAATTTTAAATGAAATATAATGTTCATTATTTGTATCAAGGAACCCAAGCTCTCCCCCACATGTACCATCAGTTATTCCATAGATATTAAAGGTTTGAGTATCTTTATCATATTTACATATTTCAAATTTTGAAAATGAGTTTGTTGAAATAGTTGTAACTGTTTGTGTTAAAAATCCATCTTTAGTAATTGCAACGACTAGATTACATTTAGTTGGTTCAATTCTAATTTCAGCAAAGCATTTATAATCTAACACTGTATCTAATGTTACTTTTTTACCAGGTATTAAAACTTGAACATCATCACCTGTTTGAGGATCCTGAATTGTTTCATATGTGTCAGAAACAGTTTTTAAATCAAAATATGAATCTAATGTTGATTCTAATAAAGGAAGATGCACAATATTTGAATAACTATCAGTTTTAGCAAAATGTTTTCTAACATTATTATTTTGAGTTCTAGGAGAGTTAGGAATAGCGTCAGCATAAAAATTACTATTACTTTGTTGAACATAATAACCATAAGGGAAAATTACACCTGTATTAGTTTCACCATCCCAGTATCTATCTGATGCGAATTTTTTAATAACTTGAGAAATATCTGATTTTTCATTAAAATTATGAGAATAATTATAATGATTCCATTGTATAAATTTATCATATAAGCTAGGAACAAATGTTTCCCAAGTCCAATATGTACCTAAATTTTCTTGCATTTTAACATCCTTTTAAATTCCTGAAAAATATTCTTCTTCAGATATAGTTTTTGTTTGAATATCAATTATTCCTGACCCAAGCACTTTAACATATAATTCAGTTAAGTTAACATCATTAGTTTCAATTGATACACTAGTAGCTAAATTTGCATTATATGCTTCTTGAGTTAATTGCATACCATTATACATTTTATCTGTATTTGATGCATCTGTCCAAATTCTTTCAATATTAATATCTCTAATCAAAATAACATTTGAAGATTTACAATAGATTGTAACTTGAGTTTGAATCTGTCTATTAGCAACAATTGCTCTAACTGTTATTGGTTGAATTTCAATTCTATTTTTATAAGAGAATCCTTCTAAACCTTTTATTTCAACATATTCTGAATAATCATTAAACTCTTCAATTTGAAAAATGTCAATTGTTTTATTTGTAGGTCTTATGAATAGATTTCTATTAATATCTAAATACATATGTTTGTATTTTTCAGTTGAATTATCTTGAACAGCATAGAATACTTCCCAACCTGATTGATAATTATATTTTAAAAATTGAATCATATTTGATGTATGATAATTAACTAATACTTCTTTATAATTAACCATATGATTTTTTGATTCTAATCCTATGAAATGATTATTCATTAATAATTCTTGAGTATTATTTAATTTATCATATGTAAACTCTAATGATAAAATATCATAAGTACCTCTTAAAATATCTATTACATAATTTGATTTATAAGCATAATGCACTATTTTTTTAGTAACATTTTTTGTACTAATTGAATCAGTTGAGAACCCTATAAAAGTTCCAGGTTGAATTGTTAATTTTGAATCAAAAATATAACCAGGATGTATTTCAATATCATTTATATCAGTTAATGTTTTATAATCATCAATTAAATTTCCATCATTATCTGTATATTTGATTTTGATTTCTTCATAAGTAAATGCTTGTTGAGCATTATCTAATTTTGATTTATCAATTGTACAAACTCTATAAATTGGAGAATAGAATTGTTTAGATCTAAAAGTTATATAATCAACATTCATAATTAATAGTTTTATTTGATCAGAGTCTTCATAAACTTTGACAGCTTTACTATATCTATTATTATATAAATAAGGTGAATGACCTGTTGTACCTACTAAAGGAATATCTATAACTTGCTTCTTTATAATATCTGAATCACTCTTTTCATAAATTATGAAAGATTCATCAGGAGATTGTGAATCATATATTGTCAATGGAAGTGGAATTGTATTGTTATATGCATTAATATTAACATCAAATGTTCTGTTATCGCCTGAAACAATTCCTGTATAACTATATATTCTATTTCCTGAATATATTGTATATCTATCTGAATACGCTAAACATTCATTAGGGCTAGCCTTTGTTATAGAATTAGTTGAATTAGCTTCAGCTACAGTCATAGGATTTAGCCATTTCATTGAAACAGAATTATTTAACTTATTAAATTTAACAGCCAAATCTCTAAATCTAAAATTACATGGTCTGGCGTCGCTGGCGTTGATATAACTATTTGCAGGAAAGTT
>RRZU010029898.1_pt1 | contig 39404 bp, 38 predicted proteins | sample 2165561 | NCBI WGS metagenome assembly RRZU01 (sample SAMN10456909, study PRJNA506462) | wastewater metagenome | isolation source: wastewater sludge | place: USA: Moscow, Idaho | reverse complement strand
ATTGGCGGCGGCGTGCAAAGTGGCTATTTATATGCTGTAGAAAACGGCTATGATATCGCTGTGCAAATGGACGGTGACGGCCAGCACGACCCCCAATATCTGCCCGCCGTGATAGAGCCTGTGGCAAACGGCGAACTGGATATGTGCATCGGCAGCCGTTTTATCACAAAAGAGGGCTTTCAAACCAGCTTTATGCGCCGCCTCGGCATTAATATTATCAGCCTGCTGATTCATTTGCTTTGCGGCACAAAGGTGCGCGACACCACAAGCGGCTTTCGCGCGTGCAGCAAGGAATTAACGGCCTTTTACGCCAAAAACTACGCGCAGGATTATCCCGAGCCCGAGGCAATTATTTCGGCCGTGCTGGAGGGGTATCGCGTGGGGGAACGCCCTGTTATCATGCAAGAGCGTCTTGGGGGGGCATCGTCCATCTCCACCTTGCATTCGGCGTATTATATGATAAAGGTAACCATCGCGCTGGTGGTATATCGCATTACCATTAAACGCAAAAAGAAGGGTTGATTGCCATGAATAATTTAATCAGCGATATGGATCATGTTTTACGCATTATCCTTTTACTGGGCACAGTGCTGTATCTTGGCGTTATTTTGCTTTTACTAAAAAAGAAAAAGCTGACTGTGCGGCATTCGATCATTTGGCTTTTGTTTGGCTTTGTGCTGTTTATTTTTGCGGCGGTGCCGTATGTGGTATACGTGCTGCGCGACCTTTTGCACGTGGAAATGCCTGTAAACCTTGTGTTTATGATGATTTTTGCGTTTGTTTTGCTTTTATTGTTAAGCCTTTCTATCACCGTGTCGGAATATGGCGAAAAAATTAAACGCCTTACGCAGGAAAACGCGCTATTGGAAAAACGCTTGCGCGAAATTGAACGCGCATTTACCAGCAAAAAGCACGAATAACAGCGCGATTTTGCACTTTTATGCCAAGCGGATTTTTGATTAAAGGAGCTTTTGCCAATGCAATTTATCACCTTTGCATTTTTACTGTTTTTTGCGTTGGTGTGCGCCGTATATTTTATTTTGCCGCGCTGCGTGCGCATGGCATGGCTTTTGGTGTGCAGCTATCTCTTTTATTTATACGACCCCGCAAATCTGGGTTTTGTGGTGCTTTTAATCAGTGCCACTGGCGTTACATATGCGGCGGCGCTGGCTGTAGAAAAGCTGCCAAAGGGCCTATTGCGCGGCTTTTTTTTAACAGCGGCGATGGTGGTTTCGCTGGGCAGCTTGGTGTTTTATAAGTATTTTGGCTTTTTGCAAGAGCTTGGCGCAGGGTTTGCATCGCTGTTTGGCCTGTCGTGGCGGCAAAACAATTTCAGCGTTGCCGTGCCGCTGGGCATCAGCTATTTTACCTTTATGGCGCTGGGATATGTGCTGGATGTATACAAGGGCAAAATGAAAGCCGAGCGCAATTTTTTTCATTATGCGCTTTTTGTCAGCTTTTTTCCGTGTATTGTTACGGGGCCTATCGAGCGTGCAAACAATATCTTGCCCCAGCTGAAAAACCCGCAGCCTTTTTCGTATAACCGCGTGGCCGGTGGCGCGTTTCGGATATTGTGGGGCTTTTTTAAAAAGCTTGTAATTGCCGGAAATTTGGGCACTGTGGTAACAATGGTGTATCGAAACCCCGGCAATTATCCGGGGCCCATGCTGTTTTTGGCAAGCCTATTATTTACCTATCAGTTATATTGCGATTTTTCGGCTTGCAGTGATATTGCCATTGGCTGCGGCGCTGTGTTTGGCATAACGATTATGGAAAACTTTAAGCGTCCGCTGGCTGCCGCAAGCTTTAGCGATTTATGGCGGCGCTGGCATATCAGCCTTACCAATTGGTTTCGCGATTATGTGTATATTCCGCTTGGCGGTAACCGCAAAGGCACCGCGCGCACATATATCAACCAAATGCTGGTGTTTATGGCAAGCGGGCTTTGGCATGGCGCATCGGCCGCGTATCTGTTTTGGGGCGCATTAAATGGCGTGTATCTGTGCGTGGGCAAGGCCACCGCCCCGACGCGCGCGCGCCTTGCAAAGCACAACCCGCTTTATCGCATAAAGCCCGTTAAATATCTGATACAAAACAGCATTACATATTTGCTTTTTACAAGCTGCATCGTGTTTTTTTGTGTGGCGCTGCAAGGCGGCAGCATTGCCGATTCGTTCCAGTTTTACGGACAGATGCTGCAAGATTGGGGCTTACTGTTCACGGATTTTGCCGCTTTTTTTGCCCGCTTGGTACCTGGCATACTAAAGCCAGAGCTGGCGCTGGCCTTATTGATTGCCATACTGCTCACCGAGCTTTTGGAATACCTTTTGCCCATCATCAACGTGCGCATTCGCCGCGTGTTTTTCGTTGTGCGATGGCCGCTTTACTATTTGCTGATTATCGCCATCCTTGTGTTTGGCGCATTTGGCAAATCGGAATTTATTTATCAAAACTATTAATGGCAAATGCTATTTTACTGGCGCTTGTGCAAAAGCACGCGCATAGAGAGAAAAAGCGCACAAAACAGTGACCTGTTTTATGAAAAAGGAACGGTTTAACGCATGAAAAAATGGTGCATTTCGGTTTTGCGGCATACGGTATGGGGCTTTCGCATTGTGCTTGGCCTTTGCTTAATTGCGCCCATTTTTATTACGGCTTTTTGGTTTAATTACACGGTAGACCGCAGCGGCTATTTTCAGGGCGACCAGTTTGTGCGCGACATTGCCCTGATGCTTTTAGACGGGCAAAACGTGTCGGGCTACGAGCAAATGGATGAACGGCAGGTGTCGCGCTTGCTTGTGCAGAATGCAAAAAAACCGCCAAACACTGTGGCGCTGGGCTCTAGCCGCATTTTGCAAATGGATTCCAAAACCGCCGGCACAAACGATTTTTTTAATTACGGCATGGTGGGCGCGGATTATATGGATGTGCTGGGCACCTTTTACTTAATGGACAAGGCCGAGAAGCTGCCCGAAAACATCATCATCGGGTTTGACCCGTGGCTTTTAAACGGCAATGACGACGCGCTGGACAAACGCAGCGACAAACAGCTGTTTGCTGAATTTGCCACAAAGGAATTGGGCGTTGACATGGGATATCAGGCAAAGGATGAATCGGATAAATATCGTGCGCTGTTTTCGCTGTCGTATTTCCAGGGCAATTTAGAATATTATTTTAGAGATGCGCTTTTAGAAAAAAAGCCCAGCCCTGTTTTAGGCGATATCGAAAACCAAATAACCGAAACAAAGCGCGGCGACGGCAGCGTGTATTATACAAAAGAGCTGCGCAATGCCACGCGCGAGGAAGCAGATGCCCTTGCGATGGCACAGGCAGGCACTTTTTTGCGCATGCAGGGCTATGAAGCACCCGACAAAACATTGCTGCAAATATACGATAAGTTTTTTACATTGGCGGAGCAAAAAGATGTAAATATCATTTTGGTGCTCACGCCCTATCACCCGCTTTTGTGGAACATTGTGTGGGCGCAAAAGGCCGATTTTCCAGGATTTTTTGAAACCGAAGCCGCTGTGCGGGCGCTGGCCGAGCGCCACAATATACCCGTTTACGGCTCGTATAACCCTTATGCGCTAGAAGATATCGGCAGCGACGATTTTTATGACGGGCTGCATGTGCGCACAAGTGGCATTGCAAAGTTCTTCCCAGGGATGCCCGAAGCGCTGCGCGCACAGGAAAACGGCGAGTTTCCGCCCGCGCTTGACCCGCTAACCCCCATTCATTCCTTAAAAGCCTAATAACTCAGCGCAACGCGCCCTTTGTTATGCAGAAAATAGTATGATGCCCGCAAGGCTATTTTGCCTTGCGGGCATCCCTTTTAGCCAATCAATGCCTTGCTGTATGCTTTTGCGAAACGTAATAAAGCCGCGGCTTTTGTGGGGCAATCGGCTATATCCCCCATTTAAGCGAAACAATGCGCCACATTTTTTAAACGATTGCCTTGCCTTTGCACTTAGCGCACGAAAAAGCCGCCGCCAGCTTTGCTGGCGGCGGCTTTATTTACGTGTTTATACGGGATGCGATTTGTTTGCAAAATCGGCGTGGTCTGCGTCAACGCCAACCAGCTTATTGTTGCGTGTTTCAAAAAATTTCGGTGCAACCTGCGGGAACATTGCGTAGGTAAGCACATCCTCTTCCTGCGTAACGTATTTGTTTGCTTCTGCGCGCAGCTTATCCATTTCAGGCGGCAGCAAATCGGCAGGGCGGCAGGTGATGGGCTCTTCGTCGCCGAGAATCTTTTTGGTAAATGCATCGCTGATGGGGGCAGGGGTTTTGCCATATTCGCCACGCACCATCGCTTTAAACTCTTTGGTAACCATCTTGTAGCGCTCGCCTGTGATAACGTTAAACACGGCCTGTGTGCCCACAATTTGGCTGGTGGGTGTAACAAGCGGCGGATAGCCCGAATCCTCGCGCACGCGCGGGATTTCTTTAAGCACGTCCTCCAGCTGGTCGCCTTTGCCTGCATCGGTAAGCTGCTTAAGCAAGTTAGACAGCATGCCGCCGGGCACTTGGTATAAAAGGGTGTTGGCGTCTACGCCCAGCATTTTGGGCGAAAGCGAGCCATTTTCCAAATATTTTTCGCGCAGTTTTGCAAAGTGCGCGCGCACAACATCCAGCTTTTTCAAGTCAAGGCCTGTGTCGTACTCGGTGCCTTGCAACGCCGCAACCAGCGATTCGGTGGGCATATGCGAAGTGCCAAGCGCAAGCGGCGAGATGGATGTATCAATGATATCCGCGCCGGCTTCAATGCCCTTTAAGATGGACATGGAGGCAAGGCCGGAGGTGTAGTGGCTATGGATATCAATGGGGATATTGACGGTGCTTTTCAGTGTTTTTACCAGCTCTGCTGTGGTGAACGCCGTTACAAGGCCGGCCATGTCCTTGATGCAGATGCTGTGTGCGCCCATTTCTTCCAACGTTTTTGCATAATTGGCAAAATATTCGTTGTTATGCACGGGGCTTAATGTATAGCTGATGCAGCCCTGCACGTGCGCGTTTTCTTTCACGGCTGCTTTGATGGCGGTTTCGAGGTTGCGCGGATCATTCAGCGCGTCAAAGATGCGCAAAATGTCGATACCGTTGGCAACGCTTTTTTGCACAAAATAGCCCACAGCGTCATCGGCATAATGGCGATAGCCCAGCATATTTTGGCCGCGGAACAGCATTTGCAGCTTGGTTTTGGGGCATTCCTTACGCAAAATGCGCAGGCGATCCCACGGATCCTCGTCTAAAAAGCGAATGCAGGAATCAAAGGTAGCGCCGCCCCAGCATTCTAAGGAGAAATAGCCCACTTCATCCATTGCAGGCAAAATGGGACGCATTTCGTCCATCGTCATGCGGGTGGCGATTAAGGACTGGTGCGAGTCGCGCAAGACGACTTCGGTAATTTTAACGGGTTTAGCCAAAATACATCACCTCTTTGAAATTTAGTTTAAGGATACAAGCACATCGCCAACGTTTACAACGTCGCCCTTTGCGCAAGAAATCGTTGCCACGGTGCCGTCTTGCGGCGCCACGATGTCGTTTTCCATTTTCATGGCTTCCAAAATCACAAGCACATCGCCCGCTTTCACGGCGGCGCCTGCGCTTACTTTAACGTCCAAAATGTTGCCAGGCATCGGAGCCGATACCTTTACGGCACCAGCAGCGCCAGCAGGTGCAGCAGGTGCAGCAGGTGCGGCAGGCGCTGCGGCGGGAGCGGCAGCGGGGGCAGCGGCGGGGGCAGGCGCGGGGGCAGGTGCAGCAGCAGCCACAGGCGCTGCGCCAGCGGCGGCTTCTTCAACAGATACGCTATAGGCTGCGCCGTTGACGGTGATATTGAAATGTTTCATAAGAAAATCCTCCTAAAATAATGAAATTGTGAGCCCGCATATGGGGCAAAATGTAAAAATTTACGCTTTGTGTTTCGCATGTATGCCTTTACCCAGCAGCAAAACTGCGTTGCAGCAAAGGCCAAACTGCTTTATATAACGCATGCGTTACAAGCGATTACAGCGCCATATTGCCATGCTTTTTCGGCAAGCGCTGTGCGCGCTTGGTGGAAAGCATATCCAGCGTGCCCACAATGGCAGCACGTAAATCGGCGGCATCGGCGGCGATGTCGGCAACGCCCGCTTGCACGGCGGCTTTTGCGCTGCAAACCTCGGCTTCGTATTCTGCCGCAAGTTTATTGGTTTCCGTGATGATGTTATCGCCCGCGCCCAGCTTGTCTTTATACAGCACGGTAACGGCTGCTTTCGGCTCGATGGGTGCAATCACGCAGCCGTTGACAGCCACGGTGATATCGGCGTTTGCAAAGGCTGTGTAGGCAGAGCCAATGGCCTTACCTGTAAACACGGTAACTCTTGCGGTGGTTGCGTCCGCATAGGTGCCCGCAAGGCGGGATGCTTCACGGATACCGCCTGCAAGGTCTTCGCCAGAGCTTTTTACAAAGCCGTCGGTGTTGACAAGCGTGATAACGGGAATGCTGAACGCATCGCAAAGGCGCACAAAACGGCTAACCTTAGAAGCGCAGTTATGGCAAATGGCTTTATCTGCACCTGCAAGCGCCACAATGCCCGTTACATTGCCGGCCACAGTGGCAAGCGCGGTAACGGCGTTTTTGCCAAAGGCCGAGAAAAGCTCTGTGCAGCTGCCTGCATCGGCAATGCTTTCGCATGCGTTAGCGGCGCTGTATTTAGCAAGATTTAATGTGGTGGCGGGCTCGGCCGGCTCAAACACGGACGGGCTGGACAGATTGTTCGAGGGCAAAAGGCCCACAAGCTCGGCAGCCTTTTTGGCGGCGGCTTCGGCGCTATCTGCCACAAAATGCACCGCGCCTGCCTTTGCGGCAAACTCGGCACTGCCCGCGTTTGCAAGCTTGTCGCCTGCGGCAGCGGAAGTGAACGGGGCGGTTAAGAACAGCTCGGCATCTTTTGCCATAATGCAGATATCAGCCGAAACAGCGCTCATGGCATTGCTGGCACCGCACACGCCTGTAACAACGGCAATTTGCGGCACAACGCCCGAAAGCTGCGCCACAGCGGCATTCAGCGAAGCGGCAGCCGTGAGGCAAGCAAGGCCTTCCTCTAGCTTTGCGCCGTTGGAATTGTAAAACGTAACCACCGGATTGCCTGTTTTTGCAGCCATGTGTAACACTTTCACTGCATTTTGCACGTCTTTGGCGGCAAGCGCCGCGCCATTTTGCGAAATTGCGTAAACGGGTGCGCCGTTTGCGCTGCCGAACGCGGCGGTAACTGCGCCCTCGCCTACCGCGAACAGCGCCTGATAAGTACCTTCATCGAAGAAATTGGCAAGAAGTTCCTTGCCTGTTGTTGTCTTAGCCATTTACAGCCCTCCTGCTTTTTGAATAAATTCAAATCATATTTATTATACTATTTTGATAAAATAATAACAAGCCTTTACTGTGCACATTGTGTAAATTATTTGCATTCGTGGAAAAGTTTTTCGTTTGGATAAGGCGAAGTGTCGTTTTTGCAAAACACCGCCGCCCATTCGGCAAGGCGCAGATTTTGCGTGTTCACAGCAAAGCTGTGCGCGCCCGCGCGCTCCCCTGCCGCCACGGCGGCACGCACTGCGCCGTCGATCAGCGGATTGCTTTCAAGGGCAACGTCTAGCACAAGCGTGATATCGTTTTCTACCTTGTAAAGCGCATGGCCCAAATATGCAGGGCCATCCATAACTACATACCCTTCGATGTCGCCATCGAAGCGATTATCGTTTAATACGCCGAGCACATCCGGCTCGTTAATGGGGCGCATGGCAATCATATTAAAATCATTCCTTTCAAGGGGAATTGCGGCTTTTTTATCCCGTAGGGATAATTCCGCCAATTTGCTTTGGCGGAAAAGCCGCAAAACCCCGAGGATGAAAGAGTATTCTTTCATCCGTGCATTCCTTTCAAGGGGAATTTGCGAAACAGTATTGTGCCAATACTGTGTTTATCCCGTAGGGATCATTCCGCCAATTTGCTTTGGCGGAAAAGCCGCAAAACCCCGAGGATGAAAGAGTATTCTTTCATCCGTGCATTCCTTTCGTGGGGAATTTGCGCAACAGTTTTGTGCCAAACTGTGTTTATCCCGTAGGGATCATTCCGCCAATTCGCTTTGGCGGAAAAGCCGCAAAACCCCGAGGATGAAAGACACTCTTTAATCCGTGTATTCCTTTCATGGGGAATCGTTGCTTTTTGATAAGCATTATTTGATAATGCCGCCTTTTCTTGGCGCGGCCGCGCTGCGGCTGTGCACAGCAGGTTTTTTACCGCCTTTGCCCGCGCCCTTTTGCGCATAGGCTGCGTTTTTCCCGCGTGTGCGGGCAGCCTGTTTTGCATTGCGCTCGGTGTTTTTTTCAATGGTTGCCGTGGTTTTGCCTTTTGTTGCAGCGGCGCGCAAGGCCGCTACCTCCTGCGGGGTTAAATTGCGATGCTCGCCCGGTTGCAGCATGCCCAGCTTAACAGCGCCCAGCGAAGAACGGCGCAAGCGGATAACGTCTAAATGCACCGCCTCGCACATGCGGCGAATTTGGCGGTTTTTCCCCTCGCGGATTGTCATTTCCAGCACGGTTCTGTCCGGCTCGTCGGTGATTACGCGGATAACCGCCGGCATCGTAACGGAGCCATCGTCCAGCGTGACACCGTTTGTTAGCGCGATAATCTGCTCCTCGGTGGCGTGCGGGCGCACGGTAACGCGATACAGCTTCGACACGCCGTGGCTGGGATGCGTGAGCAAATTGGCAAAATCGCCATCGTTGGTAAAGAGCAAAAGCCCCTCGCTGTCTTTGTCAAGACGGCCCACGGGAAACACGCGCTCGGGCACATCGGCCACCAAATCCATCACGGTTTTGCGCCCGCGCTCGTCGCTGGTGGTGGTGATATAGCCGCGCGGCTTATACAGCATCAGGTAATAATATTCCCGCTTTTTCGGGATGAGGATTTTTTTGTCGTCCACTGTGAGCAAATCGCGCGCAGTGTTCATTTTATCGCCCACCGAAACAGGCCGACCGTTTAGCTTAACGCGGCCCTCGCGGATAATCTGCTCTGCGGCGCGGCGCGAGCATACGCCCATTTCAGAGAGCACCTTTTGGATTCTTACATCTTGCATTCTGTTTCCTTTTCTGGCTGTGTTTTTTCGTCTTTGTGGAAAAATCCCGCCACCTTGTCCACCATTTCGGGCATAAGGCCAAGCGCGCGGTCGATATTATTCGATGTGTCGGACAGTTGAATCAAGCGCACGCTGCCATCCTTTGCCGCAACAAGAAATGCCACGGGCAAAATCGAAACGCCCGCGCCCGAGCCGCCGCCAAATAAATCCTTTGTGGATTTGCTGGGGAAATCGCTGCCGCCCGAAGCAAAACCAAAGGTGATTTTGGAAACGGGCAAAATGGTGGTGCCGTCTGCCATCGCAATGGGGTTGCCAATTATGGTATTGGAATCCACCATGCTTTTTATTTTTTCAAGGGTTACGTCCATCAGCCCTTGTATGGGATGCTCACTCATTTTCATACCATTCCTTTCTTAGGGACATTATACAGATTTTTTCTTATGTGGCTTGCGTTTCATGGGGATAAGCTTTTCCTTGAAAATCCGTTTTGCGGCATAAATACCCACTATTACTATTATAAGCGGTGAAGACCATATATTACAATAGAAATATCTGTGATATTTGTGTTCATTTGCAAAATCGGGTATAATGGACAGCTCTTTAAACGAAAGATGCAGAAAATTGCGCAGCGTGGCAATGGCGCCGCCCAAATATGCTTGCAGCTTGCCATAGCCGATTGCCGTATCCGCGGGGTCCTCTTGATGATACGGATACACAATGCGGATTTTGCGAAAAAACACACCCTTTAATAAAAGCCGTATCGCGCCGTTTGCGGTAGACACAAGACCCGAAATTTGCTCAAGGGTTGGCAAGGTTGGTTTTTGCTTGGGCTTTTCGTCCGATTGCGGGGGCGTTTCGGGCGTTTCTTCGGCGGGTTTTGGCGCTTTTTCGGCTTTTTCTTTGGCGGGGTATAGGGTAAATTTAAAACCCAGCACGCGCAAAAGCACCGTAAGCTTAGTATAGTCATATTCTACCGACACGCATACGGGCATGAGCAGCAAAAGCAAAAGAATGCCCAGCAGCGCAAGAAAAACCCATAAAAGCACTGTAAAAAAAATCTGCATATGATACCCATTCCTTAACCATTGAGAATTGGCTTAAAACGGATTTTAAGCGTTTTCCTCGTTATCCACATCGTTTGCATCCCGCAAGGGCGGCGCGGGCGAAAGCTCGGTTTGCGCGGTGGGCGCGGGCGCTTCGGCGGCCTCGCTTAGTGCGGCGGGCACCTCGGGCAAAATATCGTCGGCATGCAGCGAGGGCAGCTCGGATAAAGACGAGATGCCAAATGTGCGCAAAAAGGCATCCGTGGTGCGAAACGCCACGGGACGGCCCGGCAAATCAAGGCGGCCCGCCTCTTCCACAAGGCGTTTTTGTAAAAGCGTTTGCACGGTGGACGACGAATCCACGCCGCGCACTTGCTCGATAAACGAGCGCGAAACCGGCTGATTGTATGCGATAATCGCAAGCACCTCCAGCGCCGCGGGCGTAAGCGGTGTGTTGCGGCGCGTATCCAGCGCGGCTTTAATGTAATTGCCATAGGCGCTTTTGCTGGCAAATTGCCATTCGTTTTCCAGCTGAATGAGCATGATGCCGCGCTCGCTTTCTTCGCAGTCGTCTTTAATCGACACCAAAAGGCGCTCTACGATTGCGGTTTCAATGGCAAGCACAGCCGCAAGGCGCTCGGCCGATACGGGCTCTGCGTAGGCAAAAAGCATGGCTTCTACAGCAGCCTTATATTGTTTTAAATCCATAGCAATTTTAATCCTTTCTTACAAAACAAGCGCGCCGCATACTGCGTGCACAAAACGCTTTGCACAGCGCATCATGTGCATTACATGCGGCTTCGCCCGCGCTTTGCAACGCTGATTTCCTCATCCACATCAATGGTGATGCGCCCTGCGCGCACCAGCTCCAGCATGGCCAAAAAGGTGGCCACCATTTGGCTGCGCCCGCCGCTTTTATAAAAAAACTCGCCCAAACGATGGGATTTGCCCGTTACAAGGCCGCGCAAAATATGAATGATGCGCGATGTAACCGACACAAACGGCGCTTGCACAATGGGCTCAAATTGCTCTTGGCGCGGCGGCCGCTTGCGAGCAGAGCGCCCCATTAGGCCGATATATGCCTGTTCCAACAAAAAGATATCATGCGTTTGCCGATAGGTTTCGTCCAGTTCCACTTCCATTGGCTCGCGCACAACGATAAAAACGCCCTCGCTCATGGCGCGCAGCTTTTCGGCCACGGCCTTGCACATGCTGTATTCCACAAGCTGGCCGGTAAGCTCTTGGCGCATACGCTCGGCCTCGTCGGATTTGGGCAAAAGAAAAAACGATTTCATCTGCACAAGCTTTGCGGCCATTTCGATAAATTCGCTGGCACTTTCTAAAGACGCATCCTCGGCGGCATCAACAGCCGCTAAATACTGGTTAATCAGCGCCACAATCTCAATATCATAGATATTCATTTTATTTTTGGATATTAAGTACAAAAGCAAATCCAGTGGGCCTTCAAACTCGTTAAGCTGAAAGCTGAGTGCCTCCATGCAAATGCCTCCTTTCAAAAAATGCCGTAAAATATCGTTATAAATATTGAAAACACATGTGCGGCGCTATTTGCGCCTTGCTAGGCACGGCACATCGCGCCCGCGTATAGTGCGCGGCGCTTTACATCGTATATGCGCAAAGCCGATGCCCGCGCGCCAATGCAGCGCACGCGCGTTTACAGCGCTTGCGACATAAACGCCATGTCTACAAAAAGGGTGCCCTTGTCGAAAAGCCAATGGAAAAACAATTGCACAAATTCCAGCGGCGCATCCAGCACGCCCGTCATCAGCACCACAAAGAGCGCCAAAAAAATATAGGTTTCGTAACGCATGATGGCAAAATACAGGCGCTGCGGCAGAAAAATCAGCAAAATGCGCGAGCCGTCTAGCGGGGGCACGGGAATAAGATTAAACACCGCAAGCAGCACGTTCATTTGCACCAGCACCGAAAAGAACAATAGCAAAATATCTCGCGGCCTGCCGATGGGCAGCATATATTTAATCATCTTATAGCCAAAATAGCCAAAATAGCCGAGCAAAAGGTTGGATACAGGCCCCGCAAGCGCCGAAAGCGCCATGCCCAGCTTAGGCTGGCGAAAGCGGTTTGCGCCGATGGGCACAGGCTTTGCCCATCCAAACCCTGTTAAAACCATGCATAGTGCACCAAATAAATCAAAATGCGCAATGGGATTCAGCGTTAAGCGCCCATGATCCTTTGCCGTGGAATCGCCCAAAAGATACGAAGCCAGCGCGTGGCTTGCCTCGTGCACGGGGATGGCCAACAGCATTACAAGCGCGCGGATTGCATAAATAACAATATTTCCAGACATGAAATAACTCCAATTACGTTCGTTCCGTGGTAAATGGCGAAATCGCTTTCGAAATAAAACGTGTTTTCGGTGCCATTTACAGTTCATTATACAGTTTTTTGGCACGATTTACAATAAGAAAGAAGTTTATTTCTGAAAAGGCTTGCTTTTTATCAGAATCTTTGATATTATATTCTAGCGACTTGAAAAGAGGAGGTGCAGTGAATGGCCAAGTGTGATTGTTGTAATAAGGGCGTAACCTTTGGTATTAAGGTTTCGCATTCTCATCGACGTGCTAACAGGACTTGGAAACCGAATGTAAAAAGAGTGAAAGCTTTAGTGGACGGTTCCCCCCGTTACATCTACGCCTGCACCCGTTGCATGCGTTCGGGCAAAGTTACCCGCGCCGTATAAGAGCAAACTGAAAGCCGCCTCCATCGAGGCGGCTTTTTTTGTTTGTGTTAAAGTCAAATGCGTTGGCGCTATGGTTTAGCATCTGCATGCAGCAGTTTTACACTGTGCGCACAGCATGTATCGTAGCTGTGCTGCGCTGTGCACTTTACACCTAAACATATACGCTTGCATTTGCATTCATTACCTGTTGCGCTGCGTGTTGGCTATTGGTTTTGCGTGATAGCCGTTTTATGCTGTGTGCATTATTCGTCGTGCAATGCGGGAAAATATTCCTGCTCGCCGCGATGGCCGGGCGTGCCGCCCTCGGTGGCGTCTAAATCGGCATAGGGCTTGCCGTCTTGCTGGCGGCTTTCGGCATGCTGCGCGCTGGAATCCTGCTGTTTTGCGCCTGCATCGGCGGGTTTTTGCGGGTTTTTGTGCTCGGGTTTATTGCAGTTGGGGCAATGTGCATTTTGTGTGCTTTCCTCATGGCCGTAATAGGATGCATAATTGTCGGCGTTTTGCTGCACGCTGTTTTGGCTGTTTTTGTCTGCATAGTTTGGATTGTTGTGATGATTGTGGCTCATTGTAAATCCTTTCCTTTCAGGGAAAATATTTGGATTTTGCTTGACGGTTTTGCCCAAAGTTTTGAGCAAAAAGGCGTATTGATTGCGCGCAAAAAGCTTTTTGACGCAAAATACCCCCGTGCTTATTATGTGCACGGGGGTGTTTTTTATACGCTTTATTGAATGATACGTTACGCCTTATTACACGATACGTTACGCCTTATTATACGTTGCGTTCAGTTTTATTCCACCGTTACGGAAGTTTTGTTTTTCAGCATCACATCGTGGCTGCCGCCCTCGACAATGCTGGTGGAGGACACCACGGTAAGGCGCGCTTTTTCTTGCAATTCGGGGATGGTAAGCGCGCCACAATTGCACATCGTGCTGCGCACTTTGGACAGTGTAACCGACACGCCGTCTTTTAATGCGCCTGCATACGGCACATAGCTGTCCACGCCCTCTTCAAACGAAAGCTTGCCCGCGCCGCCCATATCATAGCGCTGCCAATTGCGCGCACGGTTTGAGCCCTCGCCCCAATATTCTTTTACATAAGCGCCGTTGATGCGCAGCTTATTGGTGGGGCTTTCGTCGAAACGGGAGAAATAGCGGCCCAGCATCACGAAATCTGCGCCCATTGCCAGCGCTAAAGTAAGGTGATAATCGTGCACGATGCCGCCATCGGAGCAGATGGGCACATACACACCTGTTTCTTTAAAATATTCGTCACGCGCTTTTGCCACCTCGATAACCGCCGTGGCTTGTCCGCGGCCAATGCCTTTTGTTTCGCGCGTGATGCAAATAGAGCCGCCGCCGATGCCGATTTTGATAAAATCGGCACCTGCCTGCGCTAAAAACCGAAAGCCGTCTGCGTCTACCACGTTGCCAGCGCCGATTTTAACGCGCTCGCCATATTTGGCGCGCACCCATGCGATGGTGCGGGATTGCCATTCAGAATAGCCCTCAGAGGAATCGATGCAAAGCACATCTGCGCCCGCCTCAACCAGCGCTGGCACGCGCTCGGCGTAATCGCGCGTATTGATGCCTGCGCCCACAACATAGCTTTTGTGCGCGTCTAAAAGCTCGTACACGTTTTCTTTATGCGATTCATAATCCTTGCGAAATACCATGTATTTCAAATGCTGGTTTTTATCAATCAGCGGTAGCGAATTGATTTTATTATCCCAAATAATGTCGTTGGCTTCTTTTAAGGTGGTGTCATCGCTTGCAACCACCAGCTTGTCGAACGGTGTCATGAAATTGCTGACAAGTGTATCGTTGGCCATACGGCTGATGCGATAATCGCGACTGGCCACAATGCCCAAAAGGCGCCCGTTTGCCGTGCCGTCGTCTGTAACAGCCACGGTGGAATGCCCTGTTTTGCCTTTCAGCGCCAATATGTCGGATAAGGTTGCATCCGGACGGACATTGGAATCGCTGGTGATAAAGCCTTTTTTATAGCCTTTTACACGCTCAATCATCGCGGCCTCATCCTCGATGGATTGCGAGCCGTAAATAAAGGCAACGCCGCCCTCTTTTGCAAGCGCGATGGCCATCGTGTCGTTAGACACCGATTGCATAATGGCCGAAACCATCGGGATGTTCATCGTGATGGGGCATTCTTCCTTGCCTTTTTTGTATTTTACAAGCGGCGTAGCAAGGCTGACAGCCGAAGGCATGCACTCGGCCGAAGAATAGCCGGGCACCAACAAATATTCACCAAAGGTACGGGACGGCTCGCTGAAATAATGTGCCATTAACGCTCCCCTTACCACTCACTTGCCATATGGCCCGGAGTAGCTCCGCTTTTATGGCAAGCGGCATGCCAAATTTAACAACTGTGGGCAAAATTTTGCAGCCCCCTCAAAAGGGGTATTTTCGATATAATAGCATTTTCGAGCAAAAAACACAAGAGACAAGATGCAAGAGAAGTTTTGCCGAGGGCTTTGCACTTCTGTGCATTTTTACGGCGATGGCAAAAACGCACAGCCAAAGCCGTTCAAAAGAACGGTTAGCCGCGGGCTAACCGTTCTTTTGAAAGCTGCCGCGCACACGCGGTGTGCACAGCTTTGCCAGCTTATATTGTATATAATCAAAATCTTTAAAAAACGCGTCTGCCGCCTGCATGGCCGATTGCTCATCGGCCAGTTTTTCCAGCGCAAGCGCCACGGCTGGCGTTTCATCCAGCTTTACAATGGCGCCATTTTCTGTAAAAAACAGCTTTATCAAGCGCGTTGAGCTGCTTTCTAAAAAGCACACGCGGATTTTTAGCACGTCGTCGCCGTCTTCATCCTGCGCAAAGGCCGCGTGCGTTGCCACGCGCCACGCAGTGCCGTTAATGTTTGCCACGCCCACGGCATCGCCGTCAAAGCCCAGCGGCAGCACGTTGACCTCGTCGCCTTCTTGCCATGTCATGTGCAGTTGCTCGGCTTCTTGCGCAAAGGATATGCTGCGAATACCGCGCGGATAGCTATCGCACATGGCCTGTAAAACCAGCGGCAAAAGGCCATTGGCATTATTTTCAAGCGTTAATTGCTTGCCAATAAGTGCTTTGGCTTTAGCGGGCAAGGTGTAGGGCGCGGGGGGTGCCTCTTTTACAAAAAGTGCTTTGATGCTTTGCCAAACGCTTGGCGCATACGGCGCTGTATACGCTGGCACCGCCTGTGCAAAATGCAGATTTTGCAAGGTAAAGGCAAGGCGCGCCGCCTCGTCTTGATTTTCGGGCAGTGGCACTGTTTTTAACGCCGATGGTGCAAAATGGCGGCCCACCGCTTGATAGGCAAAGCTGTCGGTAAACAGATGCCCGTTGCCGGCGTTCATCGCCACAATCAAATCCCTGTCGGGATACACAATTACATATTGCCCAAACATGCCGTTAAACATATAGCTGCCATCGGCACTGTGCGGCCAAAGCTGATAGCCATATTCCTCGCCGGAGGACGCGCGCGTGCTGCGCACGCCGGTGGCCGAATGAATCCATTTTTTATCCAAAAGCTCAATTTCTTCGCCGTTTACACGCCAAAAGCCGTTTTGCAAATACAGCTGCCCCAGCTTTGCCAAATCCTCTAAAAAGAGATACATGCCCCAGCCGCCTTTGGTGATGCCAAGCGGGCATGTTTCCCACGAAACAGGGCCAAAGCCCATCGGCGCAAATAGGCGCTCGCGCAAAAATTCCAGCAGCGTTTTGCCCGTGCGTTTAGACACAATGGCCGACAGCATATAGCTGTTCATGCTATTATAGTCCATCTCGGTGCCGGCTTCAAACACAAAATCGCTTTCTAAGAAAGCGCGCGCCCAATCCTTTTCAAGCACCGCGCCTACCTCGCGAAAATTGACACCGCTTGTCATGCTTAACAGATGTTCTACCGTTACGCTTTTCATGCGGCGATTAGTTAAAAATGTGCATTTTTCGGGCAAAATATCGCAAACTTTTTCGTCTAAAGCCAATAGCCCGTCCGACACCAGCAGCCCGATGGCCGTGCCCGTAAAGCTTTTGCAAAGGCTGTGCGTTACATGCCATGTTTGGGCAGTATAGGGCGCAAAATTGGCATCCACAATCACTTTGCCATGCCGCAAAACCAGCACGCTGTGCACACCCGCCGTTTTATCTGCCGCAAGCTCGCGCAAAAACGCATCCACCAGCGCATAGGGCACGCCCTGTGCGGCGGGCGTGCTGCGGGGAAAGCGCACACCGTCATACATAGGCGCAAGCGGCTTTTGCGCAAGCGGCGCAAAGGGCAAAAGATGCTCCGTGTCATTTTCCAGCAGCTTTTTTACAAAGGAAAGCGCTTTTACATTACTGCGCAATTGCATTGAAAATCTCCCTTTTCCCTTTTATTGTTTTTTCATCAGACGCGGGCGCAGCGTGGCGCAATATATATACACGATGCGGGCTACAGCAAGGTCATAAATCCAAAAGGTGATATTGCCCATCAGCAAAAGCAATGCGGCAAAACCCATGCCGCCCTGCGCAAATTCTGCCGTAAGATATGGCAGCGGAAACAAAAACAGCACAAGGCCATACATGCAAAGCACACTTGCGTTGAACACGCAAAATTTTGCGATTATGCGCCCAAGGCGACTGGGCAGCTTTTCCAAAAGGGCTTTTAAAAGCGGATAATAGCCCAAAAAGAAAATAAAAATCAAGCTCATTTCTTTATCGGGCACCAAAAATATGGCCAGCAGGCTGATTGCCACATATAAAAGTGCACCGCTCTTTTTGCCATATTCAATGGCAATCGGCATAATCAAAATGCCCGCAATAGCAGGTGCGCAAAAGGTGGCCAGCGGCAAAATGCCACCCATCAGCATCACCGTGGCAGCAAGGCCGCCCGTGATGCCGCAAAGCGCAATCTTTCGGCTTTGCTCTCGCATGGGCTTAGCAGCCGTTGCCGCAGCCGCAGCACATGTCCATGCAAATCATGGCCGAGCACATATCGCAGCACGAGCAGCCGCCGCGCATTTGCCCGCCATACGGGTTGCCCCCGTAAGGATTGCCGTTCATATTGCCGCGCGCGTTATTGCGCATATTGTTATACGCCGCCGAATATTCGCGGTTATCGGGCGCAAGGCGGCACGCTGTTTCAAAATAGCGCGCTGCATCGGAAAGCCAGCCCTTATAATAATAGGCGCTGCCCATTAAAAAGTTCCACTCGGCATCCTCGCCGCCATAGGGCATAGCATTCAGCTTTGTCAGCGCGTCCTCTGCCATGCCGCGATTGATTAAATCGCGGATTTCGCCGTAGGCGCTGCCGCTGGCCTGATTGCCTGTGCCGCGCACAGCTTCCCCCGTGCGTAAACGCCCCATTAGTTCATCAAAGGCGGCGTTGATTTGCGCCATTTTGGCCTCGGCTTCCTCGCGCAGGGGGCCTGCCTCATATTGTTCCACATTGTATTTTTGCGCAAGTGTTTTATAAGCCGCTTTGATATCGTCCTCGCTTGCGCCCTCGGCAAGCCCTAATACTCTATAAGCATCCATATTGTAAACTTCCTTTCTGTTTGAAAGCGGTGAACGATCGGGTTTAATCTTTATCCTGCATTTTGGCGCGTTTTTCGCCCGCATGCGCAATGCTTTGCGGCAAGCCTAAAAACAAAATATTGTCTAAAATTTCTTTATTTTGCCCGCATTCCAGCAAATTGTAGCAAAGCGCGGCCTCGCCCGCGCACATGCGCAGTACTTCGCCTGCCGCTTGCACCGCCGCGGGCTTGGCAAGCCCCTGTTCTATAAACACATTATAGCCGCCGCGCGCAAGGTCGCTTTCAAAATCCTCTGCCGCGTCTAAATAATAAATGGTTTTTCCGATAAACATCCCCAGCCGAAACAGCACCTTTTCTTCGGTGGGCGTTTTGGCGGCGCTGGCAAAAATGGCACCTGTCATTTGCGCCGTAGGGTCTGCCGCTTCGTCGATGCTTTGGCTGTGCCTTGCTTCAAGCGCGTTTTGCGCTTGCATGGCGCTTGCCAATATCTCGTCTACGCGCGGCAAGCGCTGCTGCGCTTTGCGATGCTTTGCCTTTAATAAAACGCGCAGGCCGCGGGCTGCAACGCGTTTTGCAAAGCCCTCGTCCGCAATATCATCGCTGATTTTATGCCATGCGCTCAGCACAAGGCAATCGGCCGCAAGGCGCAAGCCCTCGGTGTGTGTGGCAATGCAGCGTTTTTGAAGCGGGTTTGCGATGCAGCGCTCGGCTGTGTGGCACGCGGTGGCATCGTGCAGGCTGTCGGCCAGCATGGCAAAATACACAAAATCGTAATTGAGCAGCATGCGCGTAGTAAAGCCATATTCCTGCTTTAGGGTTTTGCACAGGCCGCAATAATAGCTGCGATATTCGCCCCATTCGCGCACCTTCAGTTCGCCGCGGCACGGCAAGATATATCCAAACATACGCCGTGCCCCCTTTTTTGATGTGCCGCCTTTATGGCGTGTATAAGCCTATGGCTGCGGCAAAGCCATACGCGCTTGCATAGTTATCATACTATATTTTGTACTTCTTTACAATTCCATTCATCCAATCCGAACGCAAATTTAAAAAAATTTGCAGTTTTTTCATATTTAGATGGCATTTTATGCGGCTTTGGGCGGCGGCGCCGGATAATTATCGATGGTGTCGAAGCGATAGCCGTTATCTTGAAACCATTTGATAATGGTAGGCAGTGCCTTTACGGATGTATCGTTTTTGGGGCCGTCGTGAAACAAAACCACCGCTTTGCTGATATTGTCTGCGCCTTTAATGACAGTGTCTGTAATATATTCAACCGAGCGTTTACCGCCAACGGAATCATTGGCACATACATTCCAATCAAAATAGCGATACCCTTTTGCCTCTGCCTCGGCTTTCAGCTGCTTCATCACGCCTTTTTTGGCCACAGTATTGGTGCTGCCACCTGGAAAACGCAGGATATTGGGCAATTCGCCTGTAAAAGGCTCTACTGCGCCGCGCAATTGGTCTAAATCCTGCCAATAAGCCTCGGCGGTACGATAAATTTTGCTGTATTGATGCGTGGCTGTGTGCAGCGCAATCAGATGCCCATCGCTTTTGGTGCGCTGTAAAATGGGTAAATATTTTTCGTTATTTTCATCTGCCATTACAAAAAATGTAGCCTTAACATTGTACTCTTTTAACACATCTAAAAGCCCTTCCGTTACCTGCGAGGGGCCGTCATCAAACGTGAGATACACCACCTTTTCGCCCCCCGCATTTGCAGGCAATGCCCCTTGCGCTGCATTGAGCGCGCACACAAGGGAATCCTCTTCACTGCAAGCGGTATTTACCGGAAGCGCCACGCGCAAAACAAAGGCGCCTATGCATAAAGCGCCCAGCATCCCCAGAAAAAATCTTTTTTTCAAGCGCACTGTCCAAAACATTGTAGCATCAATTCCTTTCATGGAAATCGCTTTGCGCAAATTGCCCTCGCCGCCCTTGCTTTGCGCATAGATTTTCTATATACTATAAATATGAAATAGGAGGTACATTATGCTTGCAATTATTACACTATCTATCGCGGCCCTTTCGGCCGTTTTAAGCGTGTGCGTGCTGCTGCGCCTGTCGGGCACGGCCACAAAACGCGACATTGAAGGGGCGCTGCGCGGCAACGAACAGGCCTTTAGCACCCTGCGCACCGAAATTACCGGAGCCGTGTCTGCGTCGCTTGCCAGCGTAAGCGAGATGCAGGCCGCCACACAAAAGCAAATTGCCGCTATGCAAGACGCGCGTCTTGGGCAAATTAGCGAGCAGCTTGGGCAAAGACAGGCCGCGCTGCAAAAAACCGTTAGCGATCAGCTTGCCCTTGTTGAAGAACGCATGAAAAACAACACCATGCAAACGCTGGCGCAATTGGAAAGCATTCGCGCCACGATGGAAACGCGCATCACCGCGCTGCAAGGCGAAAACACAAAAAAGCTAGACGAAATGCGGCATATTGTGGACGAAAAGCTGCAAAAAACGCTGGATGAAAAGCTAAAGCAATCGTTTAGCATGGTAAGCGAACGGCTGGAGCAAGTGTATAAAGGGCTTGGCGAAATGCAAACACTGGCCGTGGGCGTGGGCGATTTAAAAAAAGTGCTTAGTAACGTAAAAACGCGCGGCATTTTGGGCGAAATCCAGCTGGGCGCCATTTTAGAGCAAATGCTTTCGCCCGAGCAATACGATAGCAATGTAGCCATGGTGCGTGGCTCGTCTGAGCGTGTGGAATACGCCGTAAAGCTGCCGGGCGACGGGCAAACCCCCGTATATTTACCCATTGACGCTAAATTTCCATCGGACGCATACATGGCGCTGATGGACGCATATGACCTCGGCGATGCCGCCGCAGTGGAGGCCGCCGCAAAGACATTGGACGCGCGCATAAAGGGCTTTGCAAAGGACATCCACGATAAGTATCTGCGCGTGCCCGACACCACAGATTTTGGCATTATGTTTTTGCCTGTGGAGGGGCTGTATGCCGAGGTGGTGCGCCGCGGCCTGATTGAAAAGCTGCAAAGCGATTATCATGTGGTGATTGCAGGCCCCACCACGATGGCGGCGCTTTTATCCAGCTTGCAAATGGGCTTTCGCACACTTGCCATTCAAGAACGAACCAGCGAGGTTTGGAATGTGCTGGGCAGCGTAAAAAGCGAATTTGACACCTTTGCGAAAGCGCTGGAGCAAACGCAAGCGCGCATTAATCAAGCGGGCAACGAGCTTGAAAGCTTAATTGGCGTGCGCACAAGGCAGATTCAGCGCCGATTGCGCAGCGTTACCACCTTGCCCAGCACCGCTACACCCCTATTGGAGGATGGCGCAGGGGCAGAAAATTTCCTCGGGGAATAATCCTGCATTTTGCACACATTTTCTTTTGCCTAACCTAAAACAGTATATTTTATGTTTGACTTCCGGCGCGCATATGATAGAATGAATATATATACATCGGTGTCATAAAAGCCCAAACCAATTCTTTTGGAGTGTAAAATAATGCGAATAATCGCCATTTACATGCTGTGCTACAAAAACGTTCCCTAAATTACCATGCAAAGTAAGCGTAATTTTCCGAAAGGAATGGAAAAGATGGAAGAAGTGCAAACAAAGCCAAAGCCACGCATCATGGCCATTGATGACAGCGAGCTTGTGCTGGGCATGATTGAAAATTCTCTGGCTGATGAATATACGGTTTTGCCCTTTACGCAAAGCCCAGAGGCAGTGCTTGCCATGCGCGAGCTTTCGCCGGATTTGATTTTGCTGGATTATGAGCTGCCCGGCCTTAACGGATTTCAAGTGGTGAAATGGATGCAAGAAAACACCAGTCTTGCAGATATCCCCGTTATGTTTTTAACCTCGTATCAAGACATCAACTTTGAAGTGCGTGCATTTGAGCTTGGCGCTGTGGATTATATTCACAAGCCGTTTTCGCCCATTTTATTAAAAAAGCGCATTGCGCTGCATTTGGAGCATGCCGCCAACACCGCACGGCTGGCGAGCTATAATTCTATACTGCAATCCGCTTTAGATGAAAAAACGCATATTATCAAAGAATTGCAATATGCAATTGTGTTTACTTTATCCGATCTTGTGGAGATGCGTGATCGCTCTACCGGCGGGCATATTCAGCGTACCACCGCTTATTATCGGCTTATTTTGCAGCATCTTGAAAAAAGCGGTATTTATCCGCAGTACCTAAAAGGCTTGGATTATGAAATTGTGTGCGAGGCAGCGCAGCTGCACGATATCGGCAAGGTAGCGATACCCGATTGCATTTTGCTGAAAAACGGGCGGCTGGAAGAATCGGAATTTGCGGTGATGAAAACGCATACGCTGATTGGCCATAATGCACTTGTGAAAGCAATGATGCTCACGCACGACAAGGACTTTTTAAATTTGGCCGCCATTGTAGCGCTGACGCATCACGAGCGCTGGGACGGCACAGGCTATCCATACGGCATCTCGGCAGAAGCCATCCCCTTTGTGGGGCGCGTGATGGCCATTGTGGACGTGTATGACGCGATTGTGTCTGAACGGCCATACAAAAAGGCGTTCCCCCATTCCTACGCGATACAGGAAATTGCCAATGGCCGCGGCACGCATTTTGACCCCGTTTTGGTGGATGCCGTACTGGAAATCGGCGATGAATTTTTAAAAGTGGCAAACAGCGATTAACCACAGATTTGTGCATCTTATGTGAAATTGCGCAAATTGCGGCGGCCAATGGCGACGAGTGGTTGTCACCGACGTGTAAAAGAGGTATAATAACCAATGTATGGTTTTTATACCTCTTTTTGGTTTTATTGGGTATAGGCCGCTATGAAATGAACAAGAGGTGATGGCAAATATGCCGCAAGACAATCGTACAAACCGCCCTGCGCAGCACAGCCCATACCAAAATAGGCCTGCGCCGCAAAATCGCGCGCAAAATCGGCCCGCGCCGCAAGGGCAGCAGGGTGCATATAATCCACAATATAACCAGCAGCAGCTGTATTATAAAAAGCTTGCCAAAGAAAAGCGCCGCCGTATGCTGCGCCGCCGCAGAATTGTGTTTGGCTGCTTTGTGCTATGCCTGTGCCTGCTGATTTTTTTTGTTTTGCGTTTTGCTCTGCAAAAAAACGATAAAAATTCGCCTGCCTCCGCGCCTGCCTCTGTTGCCACATCGACCCCTGCTTCCCTGCCCGCCGCCGCGCAAAGCACCCCGCCGCAAAATGCCAGCACGCCCCCGTCGACAAGCGTTTCTACGCCTGCGCCAGAGGCCACGGCTGTGCCCACAAACGTGGATTTATCTTCATGGGAGCTGCTTTTAGCCAATGCCAATAACCCCATTGCCGAGGGCTATGTGCCAGAGCTTGCGCTGGTGGATACGCAGCAGCATCAGTTTGACAAGCGCGCCGCACCCGCATTAAAAAAGATGATTGCCGATGGCAATGCCACTGGGCTGCAATTGATGATTTGCTCTGCCTATCGCTCGCATGAGCGACAAACCACGCTGTTTAATCAGCTGGTTAGCGAAAACAAGGCAAAGGGCATGTCTGAAGAAGAAGCCGTTGCAAAGGCCAAAACAATCCGCAATGTGCCCGGCACCTCCGAGCACGAAACAGGCCTTGCGGCGGATATCGTATCGGTAAAGCATCAAGTGCTGGAAGAAACCTTTGAGAACACGCCCGAATTTGCGTGGCTTTCTGAAAACGCGCACAAATACGGCTTTATCCTGCGCTATTCGCGCGAGAAATCGGCCATCACTGGCACGATTTACGAGCCCTGGCATTATCGCTATGTGGGTGTAGAAAACGCCACTGCCATAAAGGAGCAGGGCATCTGCCTTGAGGAATATATTGCAGCAAACGGCTAATGAATATGCAAAGACGATGAATCGCACAGGCAATGCCTTTTGCACACGAAACAAGAAAGGGCGCGCCCCTTTTTGAAAGGATTATAAACATGCACAATTATGAAGTTGCACACGCCGCGCGTGTTACCGTGCTGGACGCGGATAAATTTAAGCGGTGCCGTGTTTCCATCAATTTTATTTGGCCATGCAGCCGCAAAGCCGCAACCGCAACGGCGCTTTTATCGTTTATGATGGAGCGCGGCTATGCCGATTGCCCCGATATGACCGAGCTTTCCAAGCGCCTTGCAAAGCTGTATGGCGCTTCGCTTGCTGTAGACACAGGCACAAACGGCGCAAACCGCGTGCTGAGTGTGTCTGTAACAGGCATTAAAGATGCCTATGCCATTGAAGGCGAAAACCTGACGCGGGATTATGCCGATTTGATGTTTGGCGTGGCCTTTCGGCCTTTTCTTGTAGATGGCGTGTTTGACGCGCAGGCCCTTGATATTGAGCGCGAAAAGCTGCGCGAATTGCTGGAAAGCGAAATAAACGAAAAACGCACCTATTGCATCCGCCAAGCGCGGCGCAAATTTTTTGGCGATGCGCCCGAGGGCGTGGAGCGTCTTGGCTATGTGGAGGAGCTGGACAGCATTACCCCCGCCGATGTAACGGCGGCCTACCACGAGATGCTGCGCATGGCGCAAGTGGAAGTGCTGGTGCTGGGGGCAGACGACGCGGTGGTGCGCACGGCACTGCAAAATGCGCTGGCGGGGCTGAACCGCACGCCCTGCCCTTTGCCCGCCTTTTCGGCGCAGCCGCGCCAAGAGGAAGCGGCCTACACGCAGGCTATCGACGCTGTGCAAGGCAAGCTGTGCTTGCTGTTTACCTGCGAAAAGCCTGTTCCAAAAACGGAATTTTCGGCTGTGCGCGTGGCTGTGGCGCTGTTTGGCGGCACGCCCACTTCGCGCCTTTTTATGAATGTGCGTGAAAAAGAAAGCCTATGCTATTATTGCGCGGCGGGCTATTCGCAATTTACTGGTATGCTGATGGTAGACAGCGGCATTGAGCACAAAAACGCCGCAAAGGCCAAAGCCGCTATTTTGCGCGAACTAAACAACGTGATAAACGGCGACATTGCTGAAAAAGAGCTACGGGAAACCAAAGCCAGCCTAATCAATCATTTAACGGCGATGGAGGATAACCTTTCCTCGCTGGAAAGCTGGCATTTTACCGAGCTTTTGGCTGGCACGCAGCACACGCCCGCCGAGGTGGCAAGCGAGATTAACGCCGTTACCGCCGCGGATATCAAAAAAGCACTGCAACATTTTACGCTTAGTGTAAGCTATCTTTTAACAAGCGCGGAAAATGCCGCGCAATAGCAAAAGGCACAGGGGTATAGCGCCTTTATCAAAATGCCCCTGTTTGAAAGGAATGACTGTATCGTGAAGCAAGTGTCAAGCGCAGTGCGCGATGCCACGCAATATGAAGAAATCCATTTAGAAAACGGGCTTACCGTGCTTATCAAGGAAATGCCCGAATTTATGGGCGTGCACGCGGTTTTTAGCACCAAATTTGGCAGCATCGACAGTGGCTTTACCGTAAATGGCGAAGCCGTGCGCCTGCCTGCGGGCGTTGCGCATTTTTTAGAGCATAAAATGTTTGAAAACGAGGACGGGGATGCGTTTTCCCTGTACGCCAAAACTGGTGCATCGGCAAACGCCTATACCGGCTTTGACAAAACCTCGTATATTTTTACGGCCACCGAGTGCATTGACGAAAGCCTTGATATTTTATTAAGCTTTGTATCCCATCCCTATTTTACCGAAGACACCATTGCCAAAGAGCAGGGCATTATCGGGCAAGAGATACAAATGTATGACGATGCGCCCAATTGGCGGCTTTTGTTTGCCATACAGGAATGCCTATATCATCAGCATCCCATTCGCGAGGATATCGCGGGCAGCATCGCATCCATTGCCGAAATTACGCCCGCGCTTTTATACGCTTGCACCGACGCGTTTTATCGCCCGTCTAACATGGTGCTGGCGGCAGCGGGCAATATCACAAAGGCGCAGCTTTTATCCGCTTGCGAGCGCGCGCAGCTGCTGCCAAAAACAGGCGATGTAACGCGCACGGCGGTAAACGAGCCGCGCGAAATCCGCGAAAAAAGCAAAGAATTTACCATGTCGGTGGCAAAGCCGCTTTTGGGTGTTGGCTTTAAAGAGGATCCCGCACTTGGTGAAAGCGTTAAAAACGAAATCATCTGTTCGCTTTTAACAGATTTAATTATCGGCGAAATGACGCCGCTTTATCGCCGTTTATATGACGAGGGATTAATTAGCCCCGATTTTTCGGGCGAGTATTTAAACGTGCAGGGCGCGCTGACGCTTTTATTTTCGGGCGAAACCACCGAGCCGCAGGCCGTGCGCGATGCGCTGATGGCCGAGATTGAACGCGTGCGGCGCGAGGGCGTATCGCGCGAGGTATTCACCCTGTGCAAAAACAGCATTTACGGCGATTTAATTGCGAATTTGGAAAGCGTAGATGATGTGGCATCCGGCATGGCAAGCGCGTATTTTAAAGGGCACACTTTATATGACGAAATTGAAGCGCTGGCCTCTATCACGGCAGAAGAGGTGGACGCAATGCTGCAAAAAACGCTTTTGCCCGATGCCTGCGCCACCGTGATTATCCGCCCTATTGACGAGGACGCCCTTGCAGAAAATGCGGGGTAATAAATAGAGGATGGTTTGTACAATGAGTAATTTTGTAGAATTTCCAAAGCTGGGTATCGGCTTTACAGTAAACCGCGTTGCCTTTTCCATTGGCGATTTTAACGTGTATTGGTATGGTGTTTTAATCGGGCTTGGGATGCTTTTGGCGCTTTTATTTGCGTTTCGCAAAGCAAAAGAATTTGGCATTGATGAAGACCGCATGATTGACGTGATTTTGCTTACTACGGTGTGCGCCGTGCTTTGCGCGCGCGCGTATTATGTGATTTTTGCGCCGTTTGAATACCAAAGCGTTTGGGATATGATTAATTTCCGCGACGGCGGCCTTGCCATATACGGCGCAGTGATTGGCGCGTTTTTGTTTGGCTATCCCATTTGCAAATGGCGCAAGGTGCCTGCGTTGCCAATGTTTGACCTAACGGCGATGGGATTTTTAATTGGGCAAGGCATTGGGCGCTGGGGCAATTTTGTAAATCAAGAGGCCTTTGGCACCAACACTTCCCTACCGTGGGGCATGTACAGCCCCGCCACCGAAAGCTATCTCACCAGCGTACAGGCTACGCTTGCCGCCGAAGGCGTTATGGTAAACCCTGCCGCCCCCGTTCACCCCACGTTTTTGTATGAATCACTTTGGTGCCTAATTGGCTTTTTGCTTTTGCTGGCATATCATAAGCGCCGCCGTTTTGACGGCGAAATCATGCTGTTTTATGTGATGTGGTACGGGCTTGGCCGCTTTGTAATTGAGGGCTTGCGCACCGACAGTTTGATGACAGACTTTTTAGGCTTGCGCACCAGCCAGCTTGTGGCGGCGGTATCTGTGCTTGCCGCATTTGGGCTTTGGGTGTATTTGCGCAAAAAGGGCGTGCGCCGCATATCGGCAGTGCCCCAAACAGCCAACACTGCACAAGCGCCGCAAAGCGAAGGCGAAGTTGAAAGCGAAGCGCAAACCGCTTTACCCACAAACCCGCCCGAAGCCCCCGCCGAAATGCCCGCCGATGATACCGCTGCGCAAAACGCAGCCGACGATGACGCGCAAAGTAATCCACCACAATCAACGGAAAAGGAATGATAGAAATGGCACATCTTGCACAGCAGATTAACGGCAAAGAAATTGCCGCCGCAGTAAAGCTGGACGCCGCCAAAAAAGTGGCCGCGCTTGCCGAAAAAGGCATCGGCGTAAAGCTGGTGGTGGTGCTGGTGGGTGAGGACCCCGCCAGCAGCGTATATGTGAACGGCAAAGCAAAAGACTGTGCCGAATGCGGCATCGCCTCCGATGTTCTGCGCCTGCCAGATGCCACCACCGAAGCCGCGCTTTTGGCGCTTTTAAATACGCTGAATGCCGATGCCGAGGTGAATGGCATTTTGGTGCAGCTGCCGCTGCCAAAGCATATCAATGAAAAAAACATCATCAACGCCATCGCCCCTGAAAAGGATGTGGACGGCTTTACGCCCGTCAACGTGGGGCGTATGGTAATTGGCGATGATTGCTTTTTGCCCTGTACCCCTGCGGGCTGCATGGAATTAATCCGTTCAACCGGCGTGGATGTCTGCGGCAAAGACGCTGTCGTCATCGGGCGCAGCAATATCGTGGGCAAGCCCGCCGCCTTGCTTTTAAGCGCGGCAAATGCCACGGTAACCATTTGCCATTCGCGCACGAAAAACCTTGTGGAAAAATGCGCTGCGGCTGATATTTTGATTGCCGCTGTGGGCAAAGCAGGCTTTGTAACAGGCGACATGGTAAAACCAGGCGCAATTGTAATTGATGTGGGCATTAACCGCGATGAAAACGGCAAGCTTTGCGGCGATGTGGACTATGCTGCCGCTTGCGAAAAGGCCGCTTTTATCACCCCTGTGCCCGGCGGCGTGGGGCTGATGACGCGTGCTATGCTGATGCAAAACACCGTTAAGGCGGCAACGCCGAAGGAATAAGCGCGCAATGTATCGCGCATGCTTTGTGCAAGGCTTTGCGCAAGGCCGCTTTGTACCGTCTTTGTGCAAAGGCATTCTACCGCACTATGCTTTGTGCAAGGCGCGCGATTGCGCAGCATTTTTTACTGATATACTTAAAAACAGGCTGGCCGCTAGTAAAAGCGGCCAGCCTGTTTGTTTGTGTGCGCTTTGCGCAGGGCATCCTTAAATGGCAGTTTGCTCTTTTTGCTTTTTTTCGTGCCCGCGCACATGCGCCGCAGACATCATCAGCAACACAAGCGGATACAGCTCTAAACGGCCAAGCAACATATTGGCGCTTAAAATCAGCTTAGAAAAATCAGAAAACGCGCTAAAATTGCCCATAGGGCCCACCATGCCGAGGCCGGGGCCAATATTGTTTAAGCAGGCCAGCATGGCGGTAAGATTGGTTTCTAAATCAAAGCCGTCCACGGTAAGCAGCAGCAAGGTGCCGCCCGCCACCAGCATGTACATAAAAAAGAAAAGCGAAATGCCCGAAATTGTTTGTTCTTCCACCGCTTTGCCGTCCACCTGCACAACACGCACAGCATTGGGGTGCAGCATATGATGCAATTCGCGCTTTAAGGCGCGCCATAGCACCAAAAGCCGCCCCACTTTTAGCCCGCCGCCTGTGCTGCCTGCACACGCGCCGCATAGCATCAGCAGCATCAGCACCGTGCGCGCCGTTTGCGGCCAAAGGTTAAAATCGGCCGTGGCATATCCGGTGGTTGTAATAATGGACGACACTTGAAACGATGCGTGCAAAAGCGCATCGGCAAAGCCATTGTAAAGCGGCAAAATAGTAACGGTAATAATGGCAATGCTAACGCCCACAATGCCCAAATACATGCGCAGCTCGCTGTTGCGCAAGGCTCGGCCAAAATTTTTTATCAAAAGCAGATAATACACCCCAAAATTTACGCCAAATAAAAGCATAAATATCGTAATGACCACTTCGATATAGGGGCTGTTATACGCCGCGATGCTGGTGTTTTTTACCGAAAACCCGCCCGTGCCTGCCGTGCCAAACGCATGCACAAGGCTGTCGTAAAGGTTCATATTGCCAAACAGCAGCAGCACCACTTCAATTGCCGTAAGCGCAAAATAAATGCCGTATAAAATTTTGGCCGTATCGCGAAACTTGGGCATCAGTTTTTCAACAATGGGGCCGGGCATTTCTGCACGCAGCAAATGCATCGAGTTTGACCCTGCGGGCAAAACCACCATCATCAGCACCAAAACGCCCATGCCGCCAATCCAATGCGTGAAGCTGCGCCAAAACAAAATGCCCTTGCTTAATGGCTCTACCGCTGGCAAAATGCTGGCGCCCGTTGTGGTAAAGCCACTAACGGTTTCAAAAAAGGCATCCACAAAATGCGGAATCTCGCCCGAAAAATAAAACGGCAACGCGCCAAAAATGCTCATTGTAATCCACGAAAGCGCCACAATGGCAAAGCCCTCTTTTGCATAAAACGTGCGATGCACAGGCTTTACTAGCGCAAGCGCCAGCCCCGCCGCAAGCGTAAGCGCAATGCTAATCACAAATGCCCACGCGCTTTGCTCGTGATAGATAAACCCTACAGCGCACGGCAAAAGCATAAGCGCCGCTTCCATTATCAAAATGCGCCCTGTGATGCGCAAAATCATTCGTTTATTCATGCTTCCTCTTCACCATCATAACAAGATGTCGTCAATGTCATCAAACTGTGTGTTGGTGGTAACCAAAATTACCCTGTCGCCCGCTTCCACCGTGTCGTTGCCCCCCGGTATCAACACGCTTTTGCCGCGCACAATGCCCGCAAACAGCACGCCAGGCCGCAATGACAGCTTTTTGATTTTCACGCCCACCACGCGCGCATTGGCATTTACGCGAAACTCCAGCGCTTCTGCCGCATCGCCCAGCACCTTATACATCGTTTCTACCGCGCTGCCCATTGTGTTTTGAATGGCGCGCACATAACTTACAATGCGCTGTGCCGTAATATTTTTGGGCGAGATTACGCTATCCAGCCCCGTGCTGCTCATCAGCGATATCAGCGACGGATTGTTTACCTTTGTAACCACTTTTGGCACGCCATGTGCCACGGCGTAAAGCGAATGAATAATGTTTTCTTCGTCAATGCCCGTAAGCGACACAAATGCGTCGCAGTTTTCAATGCCTTCTTCGCGCAAAAGCGCATAGTTTGAGGCATTGCCCTCGATAATTAGGGCTTTGGGCAAAAGCTGGCAAAGTTCGCGGCAGCGGGCGGGGTTTTTCTCCACAATTTTCACTTCAAGCCCCGCGTCCAACAGGCCGCGGCTTAAATATGTGGCAATATGCCCGCCGCCCACCAGCATCACGCTGTGCATCTTGGTGCGCGCAGTGCCCGCCACGGTAAAAAAGCGTTCCGCCTCGCGCGTGGCCACCGCCACGGTAATTAAATCGCCTTTTTCCATCACAAAATCGCCGCCGGGTATATACACCTCGGCCCCGCGCCGCACACCGCACACATTCACGCGCACGCTGCATCTGCGCCCCAAGCCCGAAAGCGAAAGCCCTGCCAGCGGGCTGCCCTCGCCTATGCGCATTTCAATCAGCTCCACCTTGCCGTGCGAAAATAAATCCATTTTCGACACGGTGGGATAGCGCAGAATTTTAAATATTTCGTCTGCCGCCGCAAGCTCGGGGTTTATCGAGGTAGACAAGCCCAAATCATCGTGCAAAAACGGCAGCTGGTCGGCATATTGCGGATTACGAATGCGCGCAATGGTGTTTTTGGCACCCAGCTTTCGCGCCACAAGGCAGCACAGCATGTTCACTTCGTCCGCGCTGGTGGCGGCAATCAGCAAATCGGCGTGCGGCACGCCCGCCTCTACCTGCACATCGTGGCTTACGCCGTTGCCGTGTATGCACAGCACATCTTGCGTATTAACCGATTTTGTTAATGCGCCCTCGCGCGTGTCGATAACCACAACGCCGTGGCCTTCCTTTGCAAGCTGAAGCGTGATGGCACTGCCCACCTTGCCGTCGCCTACTACTACGATGTTCATATATGCTCCTTTTATATGTACGTTATATGCGCCTTTTAGGCGCGTTTGCGCATAATTAAAAGCATTGTTTGCGCTGCATATGATTATAACAGGAAAGCGCAAATTTGTCACTAATTTTACATAAAATGTGCACAAAAGAACATAAAATAAATTATAGAAAAGATTCGGCATGCTTTTTGCAGTATTTTGTCCCAAGCGCGCGATTGGGCGGGCGTTGTGATGTGCTGTATTTAATGGGTTTGATAAGTGCGTGCTTTGTGATGGCTCTATTAGACGTGCACGATTCGGTGCGCTATATTCGATTATTCTTTTTGATTGGCTTTATTACTAACTCGCTCTATTCCCTCGCGCTCTTAAAGCGCACCTGTCCTTTGCAGCTAAGAAATAAGGCGGCAAGCTTTTACAAAAAGCTTGCCGCCTTGCTTACACAAACGGGCATTCGGGGTATAAACAAACTGCGCACCTTGATGCAATTTGTTGGGGCTACATTATGTGGATAACAGGAAGTCAACAATGCTAGAGAAAAGTGTACTTTATTTGCAGCTTTCCTTTGTATGCCTTTTTGTAGTCGTATTAGCTGTCTTTGCAATTTTGAGGAGGTGTTTTTTCAGCGGCAAAACATAGGTCGGTCTTTAATGATGCGCCCGCAAGGATATTTAATTCATCAAACACAGCGACTTGCGTTCCATCAAGATAATTTGCTGTTCTCACTGTTGCTCGCGCCGTTGCTCCCAAATAGGAAGTAATTTCATCCAGATCTATACCTACATCGGCAAATATTTTAGTGTCGTAACCGTCAGAGAATGTAACTGTACGTGTGTACTGAATTTCGGACTTTGTTCCAAATACATAGTAGATAATACGTACTGTAAGTTTTGGGTATAGTTTTCCAGTCCCGATATTTTCTCCAGAAATTGCCACCATTGCTTGAATCTTTTCATTGGGGTATAAATCAAATGACTGAGAAAACAAACTATCGAGTGAAAGAGCATTAGAACCATTGCCTTCTATAGATATTACATCTATTCTAATTGATTGAGCCGCGGTTCTACCCGCATTTTGAACATGTAGATATAGCATACCATTAATCGTCTCACCTTGCATACTTAATTGTGGTTCGAGACTCTTTTTGTGTTGATTCTGTGTCTTAGCATTAAAATATAACGCAATGACTACTGCTATGGCGGAAATAAGCGCCGATACGCTGGAAACAAGGATTGATACTCCATTGTTGGTATTTAAGTAATTTAAACAATCATTAAAAATTTTCACGTTCACTCCTCCATTTACATATAACATGCTTAAATAGCTCATTTGAATTTAAAGTATCAAAGCCACGACCATCAGAAGCGGTACATTATTCACATAATGATCAACTGTGTTAACGTCCTATTATTGCTATACTCTCCCCTTTCCGCTTTTCACGGTGAAAAGCCATTTTGGGGCACGGTATTGCGGCGCTGCGCTTTATTCGGCTGTGTGCTTGTCTGCGTTTTCGCTTGGTGCAGGTGTATCTGCTTTATCGGCTTTATCGGCTTTTTCGCTTTGTGCAGGCGCGGGCATAGGCGGCAGCGGTACAAGCCTTTGCGGCTCGCCGCACGCGGGCGGCTGCTGCGCAAGCTGATCCGCAAATGCGTCCGTAAGCGTTTGCAGCGCATCGGCAGCGGCAACGGCCTCGCACAGTGGCTTGCAAATCAGTGTATCTTGCGGCAATGGCCGCTTGGCATCGCGTTTATCCACTGCAACTCCCCCTTTTTTACAGTTTCAGCAAATCTTCGTGGCTGATTTCGATGCTTTCAAACTTTGTTTCGGATGCATTGGCCGAATGCGGCGCAATGTAGGTTTGAAGCACATGCGTGTTTTTTAGCGTCCATGTTGCGTTTGCCGTGCCGTTTGCCTCGTGCATAATCTGTATGGTTACATCGGCGCTTGCAAAGGGCGATTGCCCGTTGCCGCCCGCAGCCCATGCGATAAACGCGCTGTCGGTTGATATGCCGTTGCGCAGGCGGATTGTGCCGCGCTGCGCAGCATGCGCCGCCGATGAGGGGCTGCCGCGATAAACAATCGGCTCTAATGTGCTGGCGCGGCAGGTCATCTCGGTAAAATGCGCACGCACCACGCCGTCTATCAGGATGCAAAAGCAGATATTTTGTGGCGAAAATTCCAATTTTTTCACTTCCATCCCTTTTTTTACAGTATAGCATGTTCGACAAATTTTTACCAATACAACATCTATCTTGCACTTTGTGCAAGATATACAAAAGCCCATGCGTTTGCAGGGAAATTTTCAATTGCATAATGATGCAATTTCCCCCCTCGCTTTTGCAGGCATAAAGCGCGCATTGGCGCACTGTATGGCCACGGCGCGGCGCAATGCGCACGCGCAAGCGCATTTGTCAACACAAAGTGGGATGTGGTATAATAACTTCATAGTTGCAGTTATTATACCTTTATGTCCCCACTCGCAGAGCTCGGGGATGACAATTATCCCATATCAAAGATATGGGATACTAACTGCCGCATGTTTATTATCGGCAATGTGGCTTTGCCACGGCCATTTGATTCAAAAGCGCCCGCCATAGGCGAATGCGCAAGTATCCCATATCAAAGATATGGGATACTAACTGCCGCATGCTTATTATTGACCTTGTGGCTTTGCCACGGCCATTTGATTCAAAAGCGCCCGCCATAGGCGGATGCGCAATTATACCATATCAAAGATATGGGATACTAACTGCCGCATGCTTATTATCGGCCATGTGGCTTTGCCACGGCCATTCGATTAAAAAGCGCCCGCCATAGGCCGATGCGCATGCCGCATAATAAAGGCGCGCAGAACGTGCGCGCAGCATGAAAAAAGGCGATGCATTGCAAGATGCACGGAGGAGCCAATGCAATTTAATTCAACAGCATTTTTATTGTTTTTCCCCGCTTGTTTACTTACCTATTATATAGTGCCGCAAAAATGCCGACGCTTTTTATTATTGGGTGCAAGCTATTATTTTTACATGTGCTGGAACGCCAAATATTTTGTGCTGATACTGTTTTCTACACTCATCACCTATTTTGGCTCGCTTGCGCTAACGGCGTTAAACAAAAGCGGTTTTTCGCAAAGCAAAATACGGCGCTATAAAAAGCTAACGGTTGCCTGCGTGATTACCGCAAGCCTGGGCATTTTATTTATATTTAAATATAGCGCCGCGTTTTTATCGTATTTTAACGCGCTTTTTGTGCGTTTTGGGGCTTCGCCTTTTCCGTTTACCATTGATTTGCTTTTGCCTGTTGGCATTTCGTTTTACACCTTTCAAAGCATCAGCTATATGATGGATGTGTATCGTGCAGAGATTGCCGCCGAACGCCGATTTGTGAATTATTCGCTTTTTGTTAGCTTTTTTCCGCAATTGGTGGCGGGGCCTATTGAGCGCAGCAGCAATCTTTTGCCGCAGCTGAACACGTTAAACGGCTTTGATTACAGCAATTTTACTGACGGATTGAAAATTATGGTTTTCGGGTTTTTTCAAAAAGTGGTTATTGCCGACCGCGTTGCCGTGATGGTAAACACCGTATACAATCATCCTGTCGAATATCACGGCGCGCAGATTTTGTTGGCAACGCTGCTTTTTGCCGTGCAAATTTATTGCGATTTTGCAGGTTATTCCAATATTGCAATTGGCGCGGCGCGATGCATGGGCATCCACTTAATGCGCAATTTTGCAACGCCGTATTTTGCGCTGTCTATCAAAGAGTTTTGGCGGCGCTGGCATATCTCGCTTTCCACATGGTTTAAAGATTACTTATATTTCCCTTTGGGCGGCTCGCGCTGCTCGGTTTGGCGTGCAAACTGTAATTTACTGCTTGTTTTCACCATCAGTGGCCTTTGGCACGGCGCGGCGTTGCATTTTTTGGTGTGGGGCGTTTTGCACGGTGTGTATCAAGTTGTTGGTAACCTCACGCGGCCTTTTCGCAAGGCGGCATATCAGCGCCTGCGCATCAACGAACACGCATGGTATGTGCGCGCATGCAAGCTGCTGTGCACCTTTACGCTGGTGAGTTTTGCGTGGATATTTTTTCGTGCCAATTCGATATCGGATATTGGCATTTTGCTTCGCTCGCTTTTGGATTTTACCGCTTATACGCAAGAATATTGGCAGCTGACGGCACTTGGCCTTTCCGCGCGCGAGGTAACAATTGCGCTGTGTGCCATTGTCGTTTTGCTGGTTACATCCATTTTGCAGCGAACGCCCGGTGCGCTGGCGCGGTTTAACAAGCTTGCGCTGCCTATTCGCTGGGCGGTTTATTTGTGCGGTGTTTTCGGCGTGCTTGCCTATGGCTATTATGGGCCGCTTGCCGCGCCAAGCGTATTTGTGTATTTTCAGTTTTAGCTTGCATGGCCATGCGCAAACTGACCTGTTTTGTTGAAAGGACACGCTGTATGAAAAAGCATCAAAAGCTTTTGCGTTTATTGTTATTTCCTGTTTTGCTGTTGCTTGTGATTTCGCCGTTTCTTGCCTGTGGCGAATTGTTTACAAATACAATGGTGATGGCGCTACAGCCCATGTTAGGGGAAAATTTTGTTTATGGCATGGCATACACCAATAACGCCTCGCATTATAAACTAGATATGATTAACCACCGCAAAGCCGATTTGATTACCATCGGCAATTCGCGCGTGCTGCAATTTAACGATTTCTATTTTACAAAATCGGATGGCGGCTTTTATAATGGCGGGTCGATTGCTGCTTCATTATCGGCCTGCCTAACGGCGCTGGAATCGATTGCCCCCGAAGCGCTGCCAAAAACGGTGCTTTTGGGGCTGGATCAAAGCTTTTTCAGCAAAGGATATACCACGGCGAATCATTTTGCAGAAAAACCCGAATTTTTAAACAAGTACGATTATAAAACGTTTAATTTACTGTATGAAAAGCTGATGCAGGATTATCAAAAGGGCAAATTTCGCTTTTATCAGCTTTTGCAGCATCCCGCGCGCATCGGGGTAAACGCAAAGGTTAGCGGTAATGGATATGAGCAAGACGGCTCGTATGTATATAGCAGCGTTTACAACGATACTGCGTCAGATTCTGCGCGTATGGCGCCGATGCTTTCGGCAGTGGCAGACGGCACGGGCCGCTTTCAAGGCAGCGAAACGCCCTATGCTGCCTCGGTGGCAAAGCTTGTGGAAATCATTGATTTTTGCAAAGAAAACGATATCTATTTAATAGCGTTTACGCCGCCATATTGCAAATCTGCCATAGAAATTATCGATAAGCGACCCGATATGCAATTTGTGCGCGCGCTGGACGAAACGCTGCGTCCCTTGCTGGAGGACGCCGGATTTGAATTTTACGATTACAGCGACCCGCGCGTTTTAGGCATGGACGACAGCTATTTTATAGACGCATTTCACGGCTCGGACACCGCCTATCTTTTGATGACGCTGGATATGGTGCGGCAAGGCTCGCGCCTTGCCGAATATGCCGATGCCAACACTTTGCAAGCGCTATACGATAACCGTGTATCGGCGCTTGTGGTAAAATAGCGTTTACAGAAAAAACGATAGAATAGGAGATTTTACAATGGCCGCAATTTTATTTGTTTGTCACGGAAATATCTGCCGCAGCCCAATGGCCGAATTTGTTATGAAAGATTTGCTTATAAAGCGCGGATTATCTGCGCAATTTGTGGTTGCTTCCGCTGCCACAAGCACAGAGGCGCTCGGCTGCGACATCCACCGCGGCACGCAGGCAACCTTGCGCAATGCGGGTATCCCCTTTGCGCGCCGTGCCGCCGTGCAGCTTACACGCGAAGATTATGCACGCTATGATTTTTTAATCGGGATGGACAGCCAAAACATCCGCAATATGCTGCGCATTTTGGAAAGCGACCACGCGCACAAAGTGCATCGCCTTTTGGATTTTGCCGCGTGCCCGCGCGATATTGCCGACCCGTGGTACACAGGCGATTTCGCCTTAACCTTTGCGGATATCACCGAGGGGTGCAACGCGCTTTTGGCCCATATTTTGCAGGCGTAGGCACGCAGCCGAGGTGCACTCGCCTTTGGCGCGCGGGGATTCATCAAAAGGCAGTGCATATGGCACGTGGCCGAGGTGCATTAGGCCTTTGGCGGGCGGATATGGAATCCGCCCCTACGGTGGCGTTTGCAAATTGGCGGGGTTACTTTTTGCATTAGCACCGTTAATTCCCGCATCGGCGGCGTGAATACTGCATTATAAAAAACAAAAACCATCAATCATTACTGATTGATGGTTTTTATTTGAGTAGTCTGCGTATTAATGTTATCCTCGCACATTTAGCGTAGGATTCGAACTATCACGTATCTCAAGCCTAATTAGCTTACAATGCTTTTTCGGCCAGTCATGATTTTGCTATGTCATTAGGAAAATCGGTATTTTCATTCTCTGAGCAACGCTTGCCAGAGGTAGAACATATCGTATAAAATATCGAAACCTTTTGGTTGCTGATTCTATAGACTTTTTTGCTGTAACACAGTATAGCATTATGAGATAGTGAATGTCAACTTTGCGGAGGTATATATATCGAAAAGCTCTGTGCTTGATTTTGCCTATACCAGCCCCTTGGCGGAACGGCACACATCTCAGCACAAAGGCTCTACAATCGGTTTTAATGGGTGAGGTGGTGTTGCTATCCTCAGTGTCGCACAAATCGCTGACAAAGGGGCAACAGTCGGTTTCAGTTTCGAGGATAGTTTCCTCGGTCAAAGAGCTTTCAAAGGTTTCATCCTTGATGGCTTTCATCAGTGCCAGCTTTGAGAGATTATTTTTCTCAGCAAGTGACAAATAAAAAGAACGCTGCTTGTTGTTTTCACAGCATTCCAAAATAACAGTGTTCTGTGTCCAAGAGAGTGTCTGAGCCTTCTTCATCAGCTCTGGCTCTGACTGATAGGTAATATAAAAATCACGCATTCTGCGAAGATTTCTTGGGGAGAAACCCTTGAGATGAGGAAATTGCTCAGATAAAATCTCAGCCAAATGAACCACAAATGCTTTCTCGCCTTGCTCACAAATATTTTTTCCAATCAAGCTGTACAGCTCCATGAGCTGGGCATTGGATGGATTGCTGTCAGTATAGCAGCTATTAATTTTTTTCATAATGTGCTCCACAAAAATGGTGCTGTCGTTTTTAAACAATTTCATAGATTTCTCCTTTCCGACTCCATTGTGGAGTCTATTTTTATGTATTTGGCAGAGATTACTGCCAAAAGCAAAGGACGGTTTGCACCGCCGATTGCTATATTTTAGGCTGATTTTTTCAATCTTCGCACTTGCAGTTGAATGGGTTGCTCGTAGACAATCCCACATTTGAAGGTGAATATCAGCTTATCATCACCCACCACCTTGATGGTATCAATGAGTTGTCTTACAAGGTCATCATCATATTCATCATTTTGGTCGGGTTCACTGTATAGGGTTTCTTCTAAGTCATTGATAGTCGACTCTATATTGATATT
>RRZU010503533.1_pt1 | contig 39450 bp, 39 predicted proteins | sample 2165561 | NCBI WGS metagenome assembly RRZU01 (sample SAMN10456909, study PRJNA506462) | wastewater metagenome | isolation source: wastewater sludge | place: USA: Moscow, Idaho | reverse complement strand
TCCGATGATCCACCGTTGGTCCTCGTCGGTCGATCACCTCACGACGAGCCAGCACGTCCAGAAGATCCGCAGGCGTGAACCCATCCAACGACGCCGAGGCCAACACATCCAACGCGGCCTCTATCGCATCCAACGCGCCCAGAACACTGTCCCGGCCGGAGAGTGCGGGCGATCTCATGATTCGAACACTAGTTCGATTCGCTCGAAAAGGCAAGCCCCTCAGCGCAATTTGTCACAGTTCGATGCGGCTGACGTGGGCGGGTCTGTCTCGGAAACCTCACGATCGGGCGGCTTCTCGGACACGGCGCCTGTCTGCTGGGTGTGAACCGCCACGTCGATGGTCAACTGGATAACGATGACTACGAAGAATTCGGCCGGGAACAAGCCGCGCCGGCTGTTGCTTGCGGGAGCGGCGTCCTTGGCGCTGCTCGGAGTTGCCGCGCCGCTCGCGTTCGCCGAGGCACCGGCATACGACGCCAGCGGCTACGTCGACTCGACGGCCCGCTGCTCCTCGCCCGACACCGCGGTGGTGTTCGGCAGCACGGACTCGTCGCGGATCGCGATCTGCAAGGACAGCACCGGCGCGTACGAGTACCGCGGTGTCCGCGTACGCGACGGCGCCAAACTGGTTGCGCCCGCGGCACTTACGAGCAAGGGATTCGTCGTCGAGTCCGACGGGGCCACCTACACCGTCAGCCAGGGCGCACTGCAGGTCACCTACGACGGCACCGTGGTGCGCGACGAGAAGATGGTGGACTTCCACGGTTCGGTGCCGGCGTCCTCCGCGTCCGCACCGACGGCCACCGCGACCGCGACGGTCACCGCCACAGCCACCGCGACGCCCACACCGGCGGCCCCGATCAAACCACTGCCGGCCGAGGTCGGCGGGAGCGCGGCGCACGCCAGCTGAGTCTGCTTGGGACTACCCGATCCGGATCAGCTTCTTGTTGACGAACTCGTCGATGCCGAACCGGCCGAGTTCGCGACCGAACCCGGAACGCTTCACCCCGCCGAACGGCAACTCGACCCCGTCGGCGCCGACGACGTTGACGAACACCATGCCGGCGTCGATCCTGTCGGCGACCCGCTGCGCCTGTGCGGCGTCGGTGGTGAACACGTAGGACCCGAGCCCGAACGCGGTGTCATTGGCCAGCTTCACCGCCTCGTCCTCGGTGGCCACCTTGTAGACGGTGGCCACCGGTCCGAACAGTTCCTCCTTGGCCGACGGCAGGTTCGGATCGACGTCGGTCAGCACCCCTGCCGGGAAGAAGGCACCGTTGCGCGCGCCTTCGGAGGTCAGCGTGGCTCCGTCGGCAACCACCTGGTCGACCTGCGCCGCCAGCCGCTGGGCGGCCGCCACTGACGACAGCGGCGCCAGCCCCTCGGCGGCCTCGAGAACTTTCTTGGTGAACTTGTCGAGGAATTCGTCGTACACGTCGGCGGCCACGATGAATCGTTTGGCCGCGTTGCAGGCCTGCCCGACGTTCTCGAACCGGCCGGCAATGGCGGCCTCCACCGTCTCGTCGAGGTTGTCAGAACTGAGCAGGATGAACGGGTCGGATCCGCCGAGTTCGAGCACGACCTTCTTCAGGTTGCGCCCGGCGATCTCGGCCACCGCCGCACCCGCCCGCTCCGAACCGGTCAGCGAAACCCCTTGCACGCGTGGGTCGGCGATGGCGGTGGCGATCTGTTCGTTGGTGGCATACACGTTGACGTAGGCGCCCGCCGGGTAGCCGGCGTCGTCGAAGATCTGCTGGATGGCCGCGGCCGACTCCGGGCACTGCGGCGCGTGCTTGAGGATGATGGTGTTGCCCAACGTCAGGTTGGGACCGGCGAACCGGGCCACCTGGTAGTAGGGGTAGTTCCACGGCATGATGCCCAGCAGCACACCCACCGGGCCCCGCTTGATCACGGCGCTGCCGTCGCCGTCGAGCAGCGTGATGGGTTCGTCGGCCAGGAACTTCTCGGCGTTGTCGGCGTAGTACTCGTAGATCGCGGCACTGAACTCGACCTCACCGACGGCCTGGTCGAGCGCCTTGCCCATCTCCCGCTGGATGATGGCGGCGAGTTCGTCCTTGCGTTCGTTGTGCAATGCGGCGACCTTACGGATCAGTTCCACCCGATCGGCCAGCGTCGATTTCTTGGACCAATCCCGGTAGGCCGTGGCGGCAGTCGCCAGGGCCTGCTCGATCTGATCGTCGGTAGCGGTCGGGTACTCCTTGACCACGTCACCGGTTGCGGGATCGACCACTGCGTACAGACTCATTTGCTCGTCTTCCTTCTCATGTCTCATGTCTCGCCCCCACGATGACAACATTTTCACTCAGGTACCGCAGAACGTCCGGTAATCCCCGAACTCGCCCGGCGCGGGCTGGGCGTAACGCTCCAGCCCGGCGCGTTCGGTGTACGGCTCGGCGACCGCGTCGAGCAAGGAGTGCAGGGGTTCGAGTTGCCCGCTGCCGGCGGCCGCCAGTGCCTCCTCGACCAGATGGTTGCGCGGGATGTAGACGGGATTGACCCGATCCATTGCGTCGCCGTCGGGGCCCAGCGCACGCCAGCGCGCCAGCCAGGAATCGAAACCGGCGAGGTCGATAAAAAGCCCACGGGCGGGTTCGGCATCCCCCCGCGCGGCATGCGCCAGCGCGCGGAAGAACGACGTCCAATCCACCCGACTCTGCTCCAGCAGCTCCAGCAGATCCTCCACCAACTCGGGTGAAACCTGTTCGGCCAGGCCGAGTTTGGCCTGAATTCCGGTGGACCACGCATTGCTGTAACCGGTCCGGAACGTCGCCAGGGCGGCGAGCGCGAGTTCGATGGCCCGATCGGTGTCCGTGTCGATCAGGGGGAGCAGTGTCTCGGCGAAGCGGGCCAGATTCCATTCGGCCGCCGCCGGCTGGTTGCCGTAGGCGTACCGACCGCCGTGATCGATGGAGCTGAACACCGTCGCCGGGTCGAAGGCCTCCATGAAGGCGCACGGCCCGTAGTCGATGGTCTCCCCGGAGATCGTCATGTTGTCGGTGTTCATCACACCGTGCACGAACCCGATCAGCATCCAGCGCGCCACCAGCGCTGCCTGGGCGGCTACCACCAATTCCAGCAGCGCCAGATATGGGTTCACCGCGCCGGCGGCCGCCGGGTGATGCCGGGCAATGGCATGGTCGGCCAGTCTCCGGAGCAACTCGGTGTCGTCCCGCGCGGCGACGTACTGGAAGCTGCCCACCCGCAGGTGGCTGCTCGCCACCCGGGCCAGCACCGCACCGGGCTGCGGCGTGTCCCGGAACACCGGTTTGCCCGTCGCGACCACCGCCAGTGCGCGGGTGGTCGGCACACCCAGGGCGTGCATGGCCTCGCTCACGATGTACTCCCGCAGCATCGGCCCGACCGCGGCCAGCCCGTCGCCGCCGCGGGCGAAGGGGGTGGCCCCGGAACCCTTCAGATGCAGATCCCGCAGCCCCCCGTCGGTGCCCGTCAACTCGCCGAGCAGCAGCGCCCGGCCGTCGCCCAACTGCGGTACGAAGCCACCGAACTGATGCCCGGCGTAGGCCTGCGCCACCGGGGTGGCCGACTCCGGCACCAGGTCGCCCACCAGGAACCGCAGCCCGTCGGGCGTGCGCAGCCAGTCGGGCTGCAGTCCGAGCTCGGCGGCCAGGGTGTCGTTGAGGGCCAGCAGCAGCGGTTCGTCGGCGCCCTCGGCCTTCCAGGGCACCGCCAGTTCGGGGAGCTCGCGGGCGAACCGGCCGCCCAGGTCGACGATCGACGGGGTGCTCATGGAACCAGGCTACGGAGTCTTGCGGATCTCCAGGACGATCGAGCGCACCCGATCCACCGCGGCGCCGGGATCGTCGTGCTCCCAAACCCGCACCACGGTCCAGCCGTGTTCGGTCAGCACCTGATCGGTGTCGGCGTCGCGACGGCGGTTGGCGTCGAGTTTCTGCAGCCACCAGTCGCGGTTGTTCTTGGGGAGGGTGCCGTGCTCGGGGCAGGAGTGCCAGAAGCAACCGTCGACGAACACCGCCACCCGTTCGGTGGGGAAGACGATGTCGGCCCGACGGCGCCGGCCGTGCGTGGGGAGCGCGGGCCGGTCGACGAAGAACCGGAGGCCGGCCCGGTGCAGACCCGACCGGATGGCCAGCTCCGGTTTGGTGTCGCGACGTTTGGCTCGGCTCATCCGGCGCCGGATGGTCTCGCTGGCCGCGGGCGGCCTCGTCATTTCACGTCATCTCAGATATGACCGAATGCGGTGTCGTACTCGTGTCCCATCCGGACGACCATGTTGGCGTAGTGGAAGGGATCGCCCGGTTCCGGCGCCGGCGCGCCGGTGACCAGAGTGACCGGGCCGCCGTCATTGCGGAAATCCAGCACGGAGATGCCGACGCCGTCGAACCCGACCTCCGAGGACTGCGACCGCCGCGGGATCTCCCGGACCTTCTCGATCACCCGCACGGTGTCGGCGGGCTGGCGGTGTTTGGTGTACCGCACCGGATATTCGGTCAGCGGGTAGTTGTTGGTGACCGAGGAGACGAAGGAGTCGCTCGCGTTGACCTGGACGAACCCGATGGCCAGGGCGGAGCGGGAGGCGCCGTGTACGCAGAGGTGCGAGGAGTTCAGCTCGTCGTACAGCCGCGGCAGCGCCTTGATGTGTGCGGTCATGCAGGCCTTGGCCTCGAGGGCGATCAGCACGGCGCCGACAGCGCCGACCGCGATGTCGGGCAGCTGATCCAGCGCCGCCGTCTCCTCGGGCGTCAGTTCGATACCGTATTGCGCGGCAAGCCTTTTAAAGCTCGGACCCGATGGTGGGACGGGCGCGGCGGGCCGGGCGATGACGAGGTCGAGGTCCTTGCGGCGGCCGGTCGCGAAATCGGTCATCCGATGGTTGACGCCGAGGACGACCTTCTGTTCGCGGGCATGCTCACGGAGCCGGGCCGAGTGCGTGAGCATGTCGAAGGCGATGCCCCAGCAGCCGACCTTGGAATGCCGGTCGGAGCGGGAGTTGTACTGCCAGGTGTTGCCGAACTTGTCCGGCGGACCGGGACGCTGCAGGAAGCGCGTGAGAATCTGCGGACCGTGCACCGCCTATCCGATCCGCTTCTCGAGGTAGGCCAGCTCGTCGTCCAGTTGCGCGCGGAACCCGGGATGGCGACCGAGGTTGCCCTGCTGCAGTCGCCCGCGGAACCCGGCCAGGGCGCGGTGACTGAGCGGTTCGGCGGTGGCCGGGTCGACGATGTCGAGCAGGTGCCGGTGCGGCTCGTGCCGGGGGAACTCCGAGACGGCCACCCGCAGGATCTTCCCGTCGGCGCCCCAGGCCGCGCCGGGCCAGCGGCCGGCCCGATCCCAGACCTCTTCCTCGGTGACCGGATCGCCGGGTGCGGCCATACGTTCGGCCACCCACTGCGAGACGCCCACGGTGACAGCGTTGCCCACCAGTTTCCACCGCGGCCCATTGCGCCGTTGCCCGTCGGCGAATACATCGGTCCAGCCGCGCGGAAAGCCTTGCAGCTGTTCGGCATCCGTGATCCCTGGCTTGATGAAGCGGCGGCCCTTGCGAGCTCGGGGGAGCCAGATGCCCGGCGGGGAGGGGATGCCGATGGTGGAGCCGCCCTTGAGCGTGGGTACCGCGTCCACGGCCCAGCCGAGACCGCCGCGGCCCTCCGTCCAGTAGAAACCGAACACGTTGTCCGCCAAATCTTTCGGCTCGCGAGGTCCGGCGTCGTCGGCGAACAGCACGGAGCGGGGGTCGAACTGGGTGGACGCGAGCAGGATGACGCGCCGGCGGCGCTGCGGAACACCGGTGAACCGGCTGTCCACGGTGCGGTAGGCCCACCGGTATCCGAGGGATTCGATCTCCTGAATCAGGTAGTGCATTGCCCGGCCCTTGTCGAGGACGAGCATGTTGGGCACGTTCTCGATGAGCAGCGCCGGCAGGGCCCGCCGGCGCGACGTGAGCCGCAGCGCCTCGAAGACGTGACTGACCAGACCAGAGGCCGAGCCCGCGATACCTGCGGTGCGCCCGGCCTGCGACAGATCGGTGCACGGGAAGCCGGCCGTCAGAACGTCCAGCCGGGTGGGCAGGGAGCCCAGTTCGCGCACGTCCGGATGCAAGGTGGCGTGCGGGAACCGCGTCCGCAGGACGGCGGTGGCCGGTTCCCACGATTCGCACAGCAGGACGGTGTCGAGCGCGTCGCCGTATGCGTGGGCGAAGCCCTGCTCGATGCCGCCGATCCCGGCGAAGAGCCCCGCAATCCGGAACACCGCGGTGACCTCCTGTTCTCGCCGTTTCCCGAACGGTACCGATGTGCGGGGCAATTCTCGAGTTCCGTGAGTGGGTGGCGCACCCGCAATCTGCTGACCGTCATGGTGGCATCGAGCACCGACAATCCCGGCTGAACTCAGGGCGGGTTCGAAAAGGCGGCGGGTTCTCGCTACCGTGTGGGCTGGAGTACTGCAGTTCAGCCGGGGTTGCGACCGTCGTCAGCGCCCCACCACCCGCCCGGCGCCGTGCGGAATGAGGAACGCCAAGGAGATCTCGTGACCCTCAACACCGTCGCGTACGAGCTGGTTCCGCCGAATCTCGAGCTGGGCCGTGAGCAGGCCATCGACGAGGCGCGCAAGGTGCTGGAGTGCGCTTCCGCGGTCGGCCTCGAAGGGGTTGTCCGGCACGTGATGATGCCCGGGATGATCGAGGAGGACGGCGACCGTCCGGTCGAGATGAAGCCCAAGATGGACGTGCTGGATTTCTGGACGGCCATCAAGCCGGAACTGCCCGGCATCAACGGCCTGTGCACGCAGGTCACGGCGTTCCTGGACGAGGACGCCCTGCGGGCACGCCTGACCGACCTGGGCGATTCCGGGATCGAGGGCATCGCGTTCGTCGGCGTGCCCCGCACCATGGCCGACGGTGAGGGCTCGGGCGTGGCACCCACCGACGCGCTGTCGATCTTCGACACCGTGGTGCCCAACCGCGGGGCCATCCTGATACCGACCCGCGACGGCGAGCAGGGCCGGTTCAACTTCAAGTGCGAGCGCGGGGCCACCTACGGCATGACCCAGCTGCTCTATTCGGATGCGATCGTGGGCTTCCTGACCGACTTCGCCGCCGCCACCGAGCATCGGCCGGAGATCCTGCTGTCCTTCGGCTTCGTGCCGGGCGTCGAAACCCGGCTCGGCCTGATCAACTGGCTGATCCAGGATCCGGGCAACCCGGCGGTAGCGGCCGAGCAGGAATTCGTCGCCACCCTGGCCGCCGCCGACCCGGACCGCCGCCGGCAGCTGACGCTGGATCTGTACAAGCGGGTGATCGACGGCGTCGCCGAGCTGGGCTTCCCGCTGAGCATCCACCTCGAGGCCGCCTACGGCACCAACAAGGCGGCCTTCGATACCTTCGCCGAACTCCTGGCCTATTGGTCCCCCGCCAGGCAGTAGCCAAAAGCGCGGAGACGTACGAATGGGCGAAAGTTCGGCGCAGCAGGTACGTGCCCTGCGGGACCGCCTCGACGGGCTGACGCTGCGCGACGCGGCCCGACTGGGCCGCAAGCTGACGGACCGCCGGGCCGACCCGGCCACGCTGGCCGCCCAGTTCGACACCGCTGAAGCACTGGTCGCCGCACGCCGTGCCGCCGTCCCCACCATCACCTACCCCGACCTGCCGGTCACCGCCCACCGCGACGAGCTGGCCAAGGCCATCGCCGAACACCAGGTGGTGGTCGTCGCCGGCGAGACGGGATCCGGCAAGACCACGCAGCTGCCCAAGATCTGCCTGGAACTGGGCCGCGGTATCCGCGGCACCATCGGGCACACCCAGCCCCGCCGGCTGGCCGCCCGGACCGTGGGCCAGCGCATCGCCGACGAACTGCACACCTCGCTGGGCGGCGCGGTCGGCTACACCGTCCGGTTCACGGACCAGGCCAGTGACCGCACCCTGGTCAAGCTGATGACCGACGGCATCCTGCTGGCCGAGATCCAGCGCGACCGCCGGCTGCTGCGCTACGACACCCTGATCCTCGACGAGGCCCATGAGCGCAGCCTCAACATCGACTTCCTGCTCGGCTATCTGCGTGAGCTGCTGCCGCGCCGGCCGGATCTGAAGGTCATCGTCACCTCGGCCACCATCGAACCGCGGCGCTTCGCCGACCACTTCCACGGCGCACCGGTGGTCGAGGTGTCCGGGCGTACCTATCCCGTCGAAATCCGCTACCGCCCTTTGGAAGTGCCCGTCGTTGCCTCGAACACCGACGATCCGGACGACCCCGACCACGAGATCGTCCGGACCGAACTTCGCGACCAGACCGAGGCGATCATCGACGCCGTCGCCGAGCTGGAGGCCGAGCCGCCCGGCGACGTGCTGGTGTTCCTGTCCGGGGAACGAGAGATCCGCGACACCGCCGAGGCACTGCGCAGCATTGGCGACCCGCAGCTGACCGAGGTGCTGCCGCTGTACGCCCGGCTACCCACCGCGGAGCAGCAGAAGATCTTCGCCCCGCACACCGGTCGCCGAATCGTGTTGTCCACCAACGTCGCCGAGACCTCGCTGACGGTGCCGGGTATCCGCTATGTGGTGGATCCGGGCAATGCGCGGGTCTCCCGCTACAGCCGGCGCACCAAGGTGCAACGCCTGCCCATCGAGCCGATATCGCAGGCCTCGGCCGCCCAACGAGCGGGCCGTTCTGGCCGTACGGCACCCGGTGTGTGCATCCGGCTGTACTCCGAGGCCGACTTCGAATCCCGGCCCCGCTTCACGGATCCGGAGATCCTGCGCACCAACCTGGCGGCCGTCATCCTGCAGATGGCAGCCCTCGGGCTCGGTGAGATCGAGCAGTTCCCCTTTCTCGATCCCCCCGACAACCGCAGCATCCGCGACGGCATCCAACTCCTGCAGGAGCTCGGCGCGTTCGACCGCGCGGGCGCCCTGACCGACGTCGGGCGCCGACTGGCGCAACTGCCGGTGGACCCGCGACTGGGCCGGATGATCCTGGCCGCAGACGCCGAAGGTTGTGTGCGCGAGATCCTGGTGCTGGCCGCGGCCCTGTCCATCCCCGATCCGCGGGAACGCCCCACCGACCGGGAGGAGGCCGCGCGCCAGAAGCATGCCCGGTTCGCCGACGCCGACTGCTCCTCCGATTTTGAGGCCTACCTGAACCTGTGGGGCTATCTACGCGAAAAACGGAACCAGCTCTCCGGCAATGCCTTTCGCCGGATGTGCCGCGACGAGTTCCTGCACCACCTGCGGATCCGGGAGTGGCAGGATCTGGTGGGCCAGCTGCGCAGCATCGCGCGTGATCTGGGCATCACCGAGCAGGACGAGCCGGCCGACCCCGCCCGGGTGCACGCGGCGCTGACGGCGGGTCTGCTCTCGCACATCGGGCTGCGCGACGGCGACACCCGCGAGTACGCCGGCGCACGCAACGCGAAGTTCGTCCTCGCGCCCGGATCGGTTCTCACCAAACGGCCGCCGCAGTGGATCGTGGTGGCTGACCTGGTCGAAACCAGCCGGCTGTTCGGACGCATCGCTGCCCGCGTCGAACCGGAGTCCGTCGAACGCGTTGCGGACCATCTGGTGCAACGCGCCTACAGCGAACCGCACTGGGACGCCAGACGCGGTGCGGTGATGGCCTTCGAACGGGTCACCCTCTACGGTCTGCCGTTGATCCCGCGCCGCCGGGTCGGGTACGCCTCGGTCGATCCGGTGGTCGCCCGGGAGTTGTTCATCCGGCATGCGCTGGTCGACGGGGAGTGGCAGACACGACATCACTTCTTCCGTGACAACGCCCGGCTGCGTTCGGAATTGGCCGAGCTGGAGGAGCGGGCCCGGCGCCGGGACCTGCTGGTCACCGATGAGGATGTGTACGCCCTCTACGACGCCCGCGTTCCGGCAGAGGTGTTGTCCGGCAAGCACTTCGACGGGTGGTGGAAGAAGCAGCGGCACCTGACCCCCGAGCTTCTCACGTTCACCCGCGATGAGCTGCTGCGCTCCGAGGACGCCGACGAGCATCCCGACAATTGGCGATCCGGCGACCTGTCGCTGCCACTGTCCTACCGGTTCGAGCCGGGTGCAACCGATGACGGCGTGACCGTGCACGTGCCCGTCGAGGTGCTGGCCCGACTCGGGGGTGACGCGTTCGCCTGGCAGGTGCCGGCCCTGCGCGAGGAACTGGTCACCGCGCTGATTAAGTCACTACCGAAAGACCTGCGGCGCAACTTCGTTCCCGCCCCGGACACCGCGCGGGCGGTCCTCGCGCACATCGACCCCGACAGCGGGCCGCTGCTGGACGCGCTGCAGCGCGAACTGCGCCGGCGCACCGGGGCGCTGGTGCCCGTCGATGCGTTCGATCTCGACAAGCTGCCGGCGCATCTGCGGATGACCTTCGTCGTGGAGAATGCCAACGGCACGGAGGTGGCCCGCGGCAAGGATCTGGACGCGCTGCAACACCGGCTCGCCGGCTCTGCGCGCGCGGCCGTGGCCGATGCGGTTGCCGGTGACCTGCAGCGGACCGGTCTGACCGGCTGGCCCGAGGACCTCGATGAATTGCCGCGCGGCGTTGAGACATCCAGCGGCGGTCACACCGTCCGCGGCTTCCCGGCCTTCACCGACACCGGCACGGCGGTCGACCTGCAGGTCTATCCGACCGTACCCGAGCAGCTGGCCGCCATGGCCGCCGGCTCCCGGCGGTTGCTCCGGCTGTCGGTGCCGTCGCCGGCGAAAACCGTTGAACGCCAACTGGAACCGAGATCGCGATTGGTGCTCGGGAACAACCCGAACGGCTCACTGGCCGCGCTGGTCGAAGACTGCGCCGATGCGGCCACGGGCGCCCTGGTGCCTGAATTCGCCTGGACCCGAGTGGAGTTCGGAAAACAGTGCGCCCTACTGGCCGAGCGGTTGCCCGCCGCCACGGCCGACCTCGTCCGGCGGTGCGAAGCGGTGCTCGGTGCCCTGCAGCAGGTCGAGGTGGCGCTGCCGGACAACCCGGCGCCCACGCAGGCCGGCGCCGTCGCCGATGTCCGGATCCAACTCGCGGGCCTGTTCCCGAAGGGCTTCGTCACCGCGACCGGCGCGGCCGGGCTGGCCGATCTGACCCGCTACGTCACCGCCATCGAGCGACGGCTGGAGCGACTGCCGCGCGATGTCGCCGGCGACCGGGACCGGATGCACCGCGTCCACACCGTCGAGGACGCCTACGACGATCTGGTGACCGCCCTATCGCCCGCCCGGGCCGCCGCACCGGATGTCCGTGCGATCGCCCGGCAGATCGAAGAGCTGCGCGTGAGTCTGTGGGCCCAGCAGCTCGGCACCGCCGGGCCCGTCAGCGAGCAGCGCATCCACCGCGCCATCGATAAGGTGCTCGCCGGCTGAGTGATTTCGGTGCATACACCGTCGGTCAGCGACGGGAATTGCACCGAAATCACAGGCCGGTGGCGACCCAGGGGTCTCGGTCGGCGGTCGCGGTGTCCAGTACCAGTTCGGCCACCCGGTCCCGGTGCGCTTCGGCAGAGCCCAGCAGGGCCGCGTCGGTGCTGGCGCGCTTGAAATACAGGTGCGCCTGGTGCTCCCAGGTGAACCCGATGCCGCCGAGCACCTGGATCGTGTCGCGGGCGATGCGGCTGAAGGCGGCCGAGGCTACGGCCTGCGCGATGCTGGTGGCAATCGCGGGATCGTCGGTGCCGTCGGCCAGCGCCCACGCCGCGTGATAGGCCGCCGACCGGGCGTGCTCGAGGTCGACCAGCATGTCGGCCAGCTTGTGCTTGACCGCCTGGAACGAACCGATCGGCCGGCCGAACTGCAACCGGGTCTTGGCGTAGTCCACCGCCAGATCGAGCAGGTGCTGGCCGGCGCCCACCTGCTCGGCGGCCAGCAGAGCGGCGCCGACCTGCAGGGCCTGGGTGATCACCGCGTCGGCCTCTTCTGGTCCGGCCACCAATGTGCCTGGCGCGCGTGACAGTTCGACGACGGCCTGCGGCCGGGTCAGATCAAGGGTGCCCAGTGTCGTGCGCGTGACGGCCGGTCCGGTCGTGTCGACGGCATAGAGCCCGAGCCCGCCGGGGCCGGTTGCCGCACAAAGCAGGACGTCGGCGGCACCGCCGTCGACCACCCGGGGCACCGTGCCGGTCAGGGCACCGTCGCCGTCGACGGTCACCGCCACCAGAGCCGGGTCGAACACGCCCGCACGATCCGGCACCGCGAAGGCCGCGGTGCGACGACCTTCCACCAGATCCTCGAGCAGTTCGGCGCGGCCGGCGCCGGAGGCCGCGACCAGCGCCGGGATGGCCAGGTACACCGTGCCGAACATCGGTCCGCAGGCCAGCGCGGCACCGAGTTCCTCGACCGCGATGGCCTGGTCCACCAGGGTGCCGCCGGCCCCGCCGTCGGCCTCGGGCACCGACAGACCGAGCACGCCGAGTTCGGCGCCGAGCCGCCGCCACACGGTGGGGTCGAACGGTGGATCGGACTCCATCACCCGGCGGGCCGCGGCCTCGCCGGCCTGCTCGCTCGCGAATTTGCTGATGGCAGCGCGCAATTGGATCTGCTCGTCGGTGAACAAGAACTCAGCCACGGGGGATCTCCTTCCAGGCCATGGTGTCGGCGCGTAGGTCGCCGGGCAGCCCCAGCACCCGCTCGCCCAGGATGTTTCGCATCACCTCGGATGTGCCGCCCTCGATGGTGTTGGCACGGCTGCGCAGGAAGCGCTGCTGGATCGGGCCACGCCAGTCGGCGTCCTCGGCCGGGTTGTAGGTGTGGTACAGAATCCCTTCGGGCCCAAGGAAGTCCATGCACCATTCGTACATCTGCTGATTGAGTTCGGCGCCCACCATCTTGCCGATGGACCCCTCCGGGCCCGGCCCACCGGTGGTGGCTGTGGCCCGGGAACGCTCCGAGGTCAGTCGCTGGGCCTCGGCGCGCAGCCACAGCTGGGTCAACCGGTCCCGCAGCACCGGGGTGCGCAGATCGGGCCGGGCCGCCCACAGCCCGACGGCTTCGCCGATCGGACCCGCCCCGCGGCGGTTTCCACTGCCGCCCAGGGCGCTGCGCTCGTTCATCAGCGTCGTCATCGCCACCCGCCAGCCGTCGCCGACGGCCCCCAGTCGGTGTGTGTCGGGGATGCGGGCGTCGGTGAAGTAGACCTCGTTGAACTCTGCCTGCCCGGTCATCTGACGCAGGGGTCGCGCCTCCACGCCGGGCCCGTGCATGTCGATGACGAAGTACGTCAGGCCCTTGTGCTTGGGCATGTCCGGGTTGGTGCGTGCCAGCAGCAGGCCCCAGCGGGCGCGGTGCGCCAGGCTGGTCCAGACCTTCTGCCCGTTGATCACCCATTCGTCACCGTCGGCCACCGCGGACGTGGCCAGACCGGCCAGGTCGGATCCGGCGCCGGGTTCGGAGAACAGCTGACACCAGATGTGCTCGGTGGTGGCCAGGGGCCGCAGCCAGGACTTCTTGAGCTCGTCGTCCTGGGCATGCTCCCGGATGGTCGGGGCGGCCATGCCGTAGCCCATCGGGTTGAGGCCCAGCGGCACCGGTCCGCCGGCGCCCTGCAGGATCCGATCGGCCACCGCCTGTAGGCCGCGGGACAGGCCCAGCCCGCCCATGCCTTCGGGGAACTGCACCCAGGACAGGCCCGCGTCGTAGCAGGCGCCCAGGTATTCGGGAATGGGAACGGTGTTCGGGTCGTGCTCGGCCACCACCCGGTGGGCGAGGTCGGCGACCCGATCTGCGTCAGAGGTCATCCCGTCACGATAGGAAATCGACGCCTGTCAATCGCACGTGGGGTATGACGCGGCCCACTCACCAGGTGTCGACGAAGCGCCGCCGCGGTGGCTCGGGGGCCCCTGCGGCGGCCTCCAGCGTCGCGGCGATCACGGCCCGCGTCTCGGCCGGGTCGATGACATCGTCGATCTCGAAGAGCTGGGCGGCGTTGAGCGCCTTGGCATTCGACTGTGCGGCGGCAGTGGCCAGGCGAACCCGCTCCTCGCGTTCATCCGGATCGGCGATGGCCTCGAGCTCCTTGCGCAGCCCCAGCCGGACCGCACCTTCGAGGCCCATCGGCCCCAGGTGCGCACCGGGCCACGCCACCGTCAGCAGCGGCTCGTGCAGGCTGCCGCCCGTCATCGCCTGCGCGCCCAGGCCGTAGCCGCGGCGCAGGATCACCGCCACCAGCGGCACCCGCAGCGCCGCTCCGGCCACCAGCAACCGGGAGGCCCGCCGCACCAGGCCCTGCGCCTCGGCGGCGGGACCGACCATGTACCCGGGACAGTCCACCAGCGAGATCGCCGGCAGGCCGAACGCATCGCACAGCTGCAGGAATCGGGCCGCCTTGTCCGACGCGGCCGCAGTGATGGCGCCGGCCATCACCATGGTGTTGTTGGCGATCACCCCGACGGGGCGGCCGTCGATGCGGGCCAGCGCGGTCACCATCTCCGGGGCGAACCGCTCCCGCAAGAACGTGACCGAGTCGGCGTCGGCCAGGGTCTCGATCACCGGCCGGACCGGATAGGCACGCCGGGCACGCTCGGGAATCATTGTGCGCAAACGGGTTTGATCGTTCTCCGGGCCGGGTGCGGCACCGCCCTGGAAGTAGCCCAGGAGCTTCTTCGTCACGGCGACGGCCTCGGCCTCGTCGGCGGCGACGACGTCGACGACACCGTTGGGTTCCTGCACGGAGATGGGACCGACGTCGTCGGGCGCCACGTCACCCAGCCCGCCGCCGGCGATCATCGCCGGCCCGCCCATCCCGATCGACGTGTCGGCCGTCGCGACGATCAGATCCGAGCAGCCGGCGATGACGGCGTTGCCGGCGAAACACCGGCCCTTGACCACCGCGATCCGCGGGACCACGCCCGAGAGCTTGGCCCACAGCGCGAACGCGCGGACATCCAGGGAGGACACCGTCGGATAGTCGGTGTCGCCGGGCCGCCCGCCGCCGCCCTCGGCGAAGAACACCGTCGGCAGGCGCATCCGCTCGATCAACTCGAACAACCGGTCCTTCTTCAGGTGGCCGAGCGCGCCCTGCGTGCCGGCCAGCACCGTGTAGTCATACGAGAGGACCGCGCAGGGCCTGCCGTTCACCCGTGCAGTGCCGGCCACCAGACCGTCGGCCGGGGTGCGGGCGATCAGGTCGTCGACGTCGCGGCGGTGCCGCTGCGCGGCGATCGTGAAGCGGCCGTACTCCACGAAGGACTCCGGGTCGACAAGGTCGGCGATGTTCTCGCGCGCGGTCCGGCCACCGGCGTCGTGCCGGCGGGCCACCGCGTCGGGCCGGGCAGCGTCCTCGGTCAGCGCGCGGCGTCGACGCAACTCGGCCAGGTCGGGGTTATCGGGGTCCGGCATGGGCACGACGTTAGCGTCGTACGCTTCGCAGATGTCGACGGTGAGCAAGACCCGTGCCCTGACCGTGGTCACCGAGGCCTACATCGTCGCGATCGGCGCCGCCGCGGTCTGGCTGTGGTGGGGTCCGTCGACCGGCCGGCTCTGGCTCGACACCCTGATCGCGGACGTGATCGCCACCCTGGTGGTCTTCGTCTTCAGCCGGGCGTACCGGAACTCCAGCTTCTACGACGCCTACTGGAGCGTGATCCCGCCACTGATGCTGTTCTACTGGTGGGCCCGCAGCAGTCCCGACGTGGACGTGCTGCGCTGCTGGCTCCTGGCGATCGTCGTGGTCGCGTGGGCGATCCGGCTGACGGGTAACTGGATCTACGGCTTCCCCGGTCTGCACCACGAGGACTGGCGTTACCCGCTCCTGCGTGGACGCGCGGGTCGGTTCGAGTTCGTGGCCGACCTGTTCGCCATTCACCTCATCCCGACACTGCAGGTGTTCCTCGGCATGGTCCCGGCGTACGTTGCGGTCACCCGGCCCGAGGCGGGTATTCGGTGGTTGATGTGGGTGGCTTTCGTCATCGGAATCGCCGCCGTGGCATTGGAATTCGTCGCCGATCTGCAGCTGCACCGGTTCGTCGCGCAGCGCCGTCCGGGTCAGGCGCTCGACACCGGGCTGTGGAGCTGGTCGCGTCATCCGAACTACTTCGGCGAGTGCAGCTTCTGGTTCGCGGTGGCGCTGTTCGGGGTGGCGGCCGCGCCGCGGGATGCCTGGTGGTTGTTCGCCGGCGCGTTGTTGATGCTGACGCTGTTCCTCACGGCCAGCATCCCGATGATGGAGCAGCGCAGCCTGGACCGCCGGCCCGAATACCAGGCCGTCATCGACCGGGTGTCGAAGTTCGTGCCCCGACCACCGCGTGCGACCCGATGAGCCCTCGGGTGGTGATCGCCGGGCTCGGCGACTCCGGGTTGCTGACCGCCATTCGGCTGGCCCGCACCGAAATCGAGGTGGTGGGGATCTCGACCAAACCGGCGCTGGTCAGCGGCCAGGAGTTGGGGGTCCGGCTGGCCCGGCCCGCCGACTGGGCGCGCGACTACTGGATCCCGTTCGAGCGATTCCGGGGGCTCGACCGCGTCCGCATCGTGCAGGCGGAGCTCACCGGTCTGGACACCGACGCCCGCACCGTGCTCGTGCGCGCCGCCGACGGCTCGGCCGGCACCGAGCACTACGACGCCCTGGTGATCTCGACCGGTGTCACCAACGGGTTCTGGCGACAGCCGAACCTGCAGTCCGCCAACGAGATCGGCGCGGATCTGCAGGGCGCCCACGACCGCCTGGCCGCGGCCCCATCGATCGCGGTGATCGGCGGGGGAGCGGCCGCGGTCAGCAGTGCGGCCAACCTGGCGGCCGCGTGGCCCGGTAAACGCATCGATCTCTACTTCCCCGGCGAGCGGGCGTTGCCGGGCCACCATCCGCGGGTGTGGGCGACGGTGCGTCGCCGCCTGACCGGCACCGGCGTGGGGTTGCACGCCGGTCATCGCGCGGAACTGCCGGACGGGTTCACCGGCGAGCGGATCACCGCCGATCCGGTGCGGTGGAGCACCGGGCAGCCCGAGGTCGCTGCGGGTGCGGTGCTGTGGGCGATCGGGCGGGTCACGCCGAACACCGGCTGGTTGCCGCCGGGGCTGCTCGACGACGACGGATTTGTCCGTGCCACAAGCGAACTCACCGTCCCGGGATATCCGGGCGTGTTCGCGATCGGCGATGTGGCCGCGACGGGTCCGTTGCGTAGCTCGGCACGCAACCGAGCCGACGCCTTGCTGGCCCGCAACGTGCGGGCCTGGTTCGACGGCGGTTCGCTACGCAGATACCGGCCGGCCGGACGGCGGTGGGGATCGGTGCTCGGCGTGCAGCCAGACGGCCTGCAGGTCTTCGCTCCCAACGGACGGGCGTTCCGCTTCCCGGCGTGGTCGATCGATCGGGTGCTGCACCCGTGGATCGTCCGACGTGGCATTTACGGCGGGATCCGGGACTAACGTGCCTACCATGCGCCTGCTCCCGGCTGCCGTGCTCGCAGTGCTGTGCGCGGCTTTCGTCGCACCCGAAGCCCACTCGGATCCGGTCCCCTCGGTGTCGGCGGCCGCCGCCGACGTCGGCTTCGTCGACGTTCGCAGCGTGGTGCCCGACGCCGTCATCGACCTGCGGTACGCGACCGCCAACAACTTCGTGGGCGCGCCGTTGTACCCGCCAGGCGCCCGCTGCCTGGTGCACCAGTCGCTGGCCCCAGGCCTGGCAACAGCGGCGGAAGCGCTTCGCGCACAGGGCCTTCGGTTGGTGTTCTGGGACTGCTATCGGCCGCACAGCGTGCAGGTCCGGATGTTCCAGGTGGTGCCCGACCCGAACTGGGTGGCCCAGCCCGGGTCGTACTCCAAGAGCCATGAGTCCGGTCGCTCGGTGGACGTCACGCTGGCCGGTCCGGCCGGATTGCTGGACATGGGAACCGATTTCGACGACTTCACCGCGCGGGCCAACGCCCTACACGCCGACGGATTGACGGTCACCCAGCAGCGCAACCGGGCGCTGCTGCGGCAGGCCATGGCGGCCGGCGGGCTGCAGGTCTACAGCGGCGAATGGTGGCACTTCGACGGCCCGGGTGCGGGTGATCGCCGGCCGATCATCGACGTGCCGGTGAGCTAGCGACATGCGTGATGCGGACAAGCTGGCGGCGCTGCGGCAGAAGTACGCGGAGGAGCGGGAACGCCGGCTGCGGCCCGACGGCATCGGTCAATACGTCGAGACCGAGGGGGTGTTTGCCGGATTCGCCGACGATCCGTGGTCGGACCCGAGCTTCGAACGTCCCCCGGTCATCGACGACGTCGATGTGGCATTGGTGGGCGCCGGATTCGGTGGGCTGCTCACCGGCGTCCGGTTGCGCGAACTCGGCGTCGACAGCATCCGGCTGATCGACAAGGCCGCCGACGTCGGCGGTACCTGGTACTGGAACCGGTATCCGGGGATCGCCTGCGACGTCGAGTCCTACGTGTATATGCCGCTCCTGGAGGAACTGGATTACATCCCGACCGAGCGCTACGCCAAGGGCGCCGAGATCCTGCAGCACTGCCGACGCATTGCCGAGCACTATGATCTCTACCGAGATGCGCTGCTGCACACCGAGGTCCACAAGATCCGGTGGGATGCCAACCTGTCCCGCTGGTTGATTTCCACCGACCGGGGCGACTGCATCCGGGCCCGCTTCGTGTCGCTGGCCAACGGCTACATCCACAAGCCGAAGCTGCCGGGTATCCCGGGTATCGGCGAGTTCGCCGGAATGACGTTCCACACCAGCCGCTGGGACTACGACTACACGGGCGAGCATCTCGAACACCTGGCCGACAAGCGGGTGGGCATCATCGGCACCGGCGCCACCGCGATCCAGTGCGTGCCGCACCTGGCCGCGGCGGCCGGTCAGCTCTATGTCTTCCAGCGCACCCCGTCCACGGTCGATGTCCGCGGTAACCAGCCGACCGACCAGGACTGGGCGGCCGGTGTCGAATCCGGTTGGCAGCAGAGGCGAATCGAGAACTTCCAGATCCTGACCGCCGGCGGTCAGGCGGACGAGGATCTGGTGGCCGACGCGTGGACCAGCATCACCCGCAAGCTGCCGGTGATGGCCGGACCGCAGGATACCGAGCTCGCCGACTTCGCGAAGATGGACGAGATCCGTTCCCGCATCGACGATCTGGTGACAGACCGCGCGACGGCCGAGGCGCTAAAACCGTGGTATGGGTACTTCTGCAAGCGGCCGTGCTTTCACGATGCCTATCTGCAGACGTTCAACCGTGACAACGTGACGCTGGTCGATACCCGCGGTCTCGGGGTTCAGCGCATCGAACCCACCGGTGTCGTCGTCGACGATGTGTTGTACGAACTGGACTGCCTGATCCTTGCCACTGGTTTCGAGGTGGGCACCGAATACCGCAGACGAACCGGCTTCGAGGTGGTGGGCCGGGAAGGAATCACGTTGACCGACAAATGGTCCGACGGGGTGCGCACCTTCCAGGGGTTGACGGTGCGGGGGTTCCCGAACTGCTTCATCGAGAGCATTGCGCAGGCCGGGTTCACCGTCAACTTCCCCTACCTCCTGGACATCCAGGCCCGGCAGGTGGCCTGGATCGTCGCGCAGGCCCTCGACCGGGACCTGCCCGAGGTGGAGCCGACCGCCGCCGCCGAGGACGCCTGGGTCCGCGAGGTTGTCCGCCGCTCGGAGGGCACCGCCGATCGGGCCCGCAGCTGTACACCGGGTTACTACAACCGCGAAGGCCAGGCCAATGCCGTCACCCGGCAGGGCAGCTTCTTCTTCGGCACGCCAACCGAGTACGCCGAGATCCTCCAAACCTGGCGCAGCCGAGGTGATTTCGAAGGGCTTCTGGGTTGAGGCGACGGCGCTACCTGACGGGCCGAATTCGGGCGGTGGCCCATCGGCACCGACCGAGGGTGGCGATCGTCGGGGCCGGGTTCGGCGGGATGGCCGCCGCGGTGGCATTGCGCCGCAGCGGTATCGATGATCTGGCCGTCATCGAGGCGGGTGACGGGGTGGGGGGTACCTGGCGGCGCAATACCTATCCGGGTGCGGCGTGCGACATCCAGTCCCACTTGTACTCGTTCTCGTTCGCGCAGAACAGATCCTGGAGCCGGCCCTACGCGCGACAGCCGGAGATCCTGGCCTATCTGGAGGCGGTCGCCGATGCGATGGACCTGCGCCGGCATCTGATGCTCGGCACCCGGCTACGGGAAGCGCGGTGGAACGCCGAGACTGCCGAATGGGATCTGCTGCTGGACCGTGCTGGAACGACGACGCCGACGACGGTGGATGTCCTGGTCAGCGCCGTCGGTCTGTTCGGGGCGCCCAAGCTGCCCGACATCGTGGGCCTGGCCGACTTCGGCGGCCCGATCATGCATACCGCGCAATGGGATTCGTCGGTGCAGCTGCGTGGTCGCAAGGTCGCCGTCATCGGTACCGGAGCCAGCGCGGTGCAGGTGGTTCCCGAGCTGGCCAAGATCGCCGGATCCGTCACCGTGTTCCAGCGCACCCCACCATGGATGGTGCCCAAGGATGACCGGCCCTACAGCGCAGCCGAATTGGCACGGTTCCGGTGGAACCCGCTGGCGGTCCGGCGGTCGAGGTGGCAGATCTGGAAGTTCCAGCACGACTTCACCGCCAATCGCGGAGACGATCCCATGATGGAGACGCGCACCCGAGTCGCGTCCGGCTTCCTGGACCGCACGGTGGCCGACGAAGAGTTGCGCCGCGTGCTCACCCCGGACTATCCGTTCCGGTGCAAACGGGTTCTGCTCGGCGACGATTACTACCGTGCGCTGCAACGCGACAACGTCCGCCTGGTCAGCGAGCCCATCGCCACGGTGTCGGAGGGCAGCGTGACCACCACCTCCGGCACGGTGGTCGATGCCGAAGTGATCGTGCTGGCAACGGGATTCGAGACCGCGGAGTACCTGGCCGGTATCGAGGTCATCGGCACGGGCGGGCGCCGACTGCACGAAGTCTGGGGCGACGACCCGAGTGCCTACCTCGGTGCGGCGGTCAGCGGGTTCCCGAACTTCTTCATGCTCTACGGGCCCAACACGAACCAGGGCGGCAACTCGATCGTCTACATCCTCGAGGCCGGAGCGCGGCTGGTGGCCGACGCCGTCGGCAGGATCGCCCGGCGCGGCGGGTCGATCGAGGTCCGGCCCGAGGCCGAAGAGCGCTACAACGAACAGCTTTCCGCCGAGCTGGAGAAGACGATCTGGACCCGGTGCGACAGCTACTACCGGTCACCGAGTGGACGCATCGTCACCCAGTGGCCCCACACCGAACTGGACTACGCGAGGCGGACGCGGCGGTTACGCCGCCGGGACTGGATCCGGCGCGATCAGCCGGGCGGCGGTGCCGGGTTGGCCGCCGCGATGCGGCCGAGCTGACCGAGGATCTCGACCGGGTTCATGGGCGCGGGCCCACAGCCCGGCAGGCAGTCGTCGATCTTCTGCCAGGGCTGGCACTCGCTGGTCTTGAACGAGGTGTCGGTCGCGTCGATCTGGACGATCTGCGGTTGCTTGCTCATCGCGTTGTCGACGATCTTGTCGCCGCTGACCCGCTTCCAGTAGCAGACCCCGCCCTGGACGGGGCCGGGCGAGCTGTAGGTTCCGGGGACGATCTGGCTGCCGACCGAGTAGGTGCCGTCCTTGTCAATGCTGACGTTGGCGGGTCCGGGGGCGGGGCCGGGTGCCGGTGGCCCAGGGTCGGCCTGGGCTGTGGTCGCTAGGGCGCCGGTCACCAAACAGCCCGTGAACAGGGCGGTTGTGGCGATACGGATGACGAACGAGGACCTCACGATAGACAGTCTAAGCGATTTTCCGGTTCGGCTGCGGTGACTCGGGTTTTCTCACTGTCCAGGTCGAGCGCGACGACGGTGTGTCCGCGCTGCAGGAGGATCTCCGCGCAGCGCTTGCCGACCTGACCGAAGGCGCCGGTGAGCAGTACGGTGCTCATCGCGCCTCCCTCGCGACGGTCAACCGCCGGGCGCCCCGCACGGCGGCGCTCCGGATCCGGTCAGAGATGAAGACCGAAAACAGCCGTGTGACAACATCTTCGCGCAACCGGGTCAACCGTGATGTGGCGAACCGCCACTGGCCGTCGGTCTTCTGGTGGGTCTCGTGGTAGTGCCCGTAGCCGACAATCGTCACTCCCGGGGCGAAGCGCACGACGTCCTGCAGCGCCCAGATCCCGGTGGCGGTGGTCGAGGATGTCATCGTGATCTCCGGCGTGTGCACCTGGTGCGCGGTGGGCCGGGACGGGCGGCCGAGGGTCTTGCGGACGAACGCGACGAAGTCGTCGGCGCCGGTGATCACCATTTCGCCCGCGCTCCCGGTGTCGCTGACGAAGTCGTCGGCGAAGATCTCTCGCCACCCGGCCCAGTCCTTGGTGTCGAGCAGGCGACAGTACCGGGCCTTGAGTTGTTTGATCGCCTCGATCTCGGCGAGCATCTCGGATTGTTCGACCATCACCGCGTGAACGTGAAGTTTCAGTGGAAGTTGTAAAACGCTCCACTCAGCGGTCCCTGGGGCATCGTGCGAGTGGAACTCGCAGAGCGCGCTGAGTCGATCCGAAAACTAGCCCTTGCGGCACTTGGCCGCGGATTCGGCCGTCTTGTGGTTGATGACGCAGGCCCCGTGGTGATACACCGCGGAGCCGCCGGGGCCCGCGACGGGGCGTGGGGTGTTGTACTCGGCGAGCGCGGCCTGGTAGGCGACGTGCTTGCGCCAGGCGCGCACGGCGAAGAACGCGATCGCGATGATCCAGGGGACCTCGAACAGCCAGGCCACCAGTGTCCTGGTTGTCGACGGGTTGCCGGCACCGCCCAGGTGCACTGCCAGGTAGGCGCCGAGGAAGTACGGCCCGGCAAGGGCGATCACCAGGATCGCCACGATCAGGAGGCCACCGGCCTGGGACCGGCTCTGGGACGTGCGTCGACGAGTCATTGCGCGGAATCGTAGTTCGCGGACCCGATGAGCTGCACCAGGCGGTCGCCGATGGTGCCGATCCGGCGTTCCGGCAGGGTCTGCAACGGGTGCACCCGGACTGGTACGGCACGCTCGACGCGATCAGCGCTGGCTGGCTTGTTCGTCGGCGACATCAGGCGCGCCGCGGCTCAGGTGATGGGCTCGCTGATTCTGTGCGAGATCCGGGTCGGAGAAGAAGTCGACGTCGACCAGATCGGTCATGGGCGCGAGTGTCCTATCACTGGTAATCGGTTGGGACCAAGAAGCTGTTCCGCCCGGATCTGCATAACCCAGGCCCGAACGATCTGGCGGTGGCCGCCCTGTTCATGCACACGCTGACCATCGGCTGGGTCGAACCGGTCGACATCAGCAACGCGGTGCTGTTCCTGGCCTCGGACGAATCCCGTTACATCACGGGCCTTCCCGTCACCGTCGACGCCGGGAGCGTGCTCGAGCGGCCGGGTTGACGGCCAAGTCGCTACGCCCGCACTCTGCGGGCCGCTATCTTCGAAGGCGATGAGCACCCCCTATCCGCCACAGGGTCCACCGCCGGGATATCCGCCGGCGCCGTCGTGTTACCGGCACCCGGACCGCCCGACCTATGTGCAGTGCACCAGGTGCGGACGTCCGGTCTGTCCGGAGTGCATGCGCTCGGCGGCCGTCGGTCACCAATGTGTCGACTGTGTGGCGGCCGCCGCGGCTACCGCGCGCCCAGTGAAGACGGTGCGTACCGGTTCGACCGGGCGGTTCGCGTTCGCCGATGCGCCGGTGACCTACTCGCTGATCGCGATCAACCTCGTCATGTTCGTTCTGCAGATGTCGTCGCGCAGTCTGGAACCCCAACTGGTGTTGTGGCCGCCCGCTGTTGCCACCGGGGAGTACTGGCGGATCTTCTCCTCGGCCTTCCTGCACTACAGCGTCACACACATCCTGTTCAACATGTGGGCGCTGTGGGTGGTCGGTCCGCCGCTGGAAAAGTGGCTGGGCCGCAACCGGTTCGTGGCGCTCTATGTGCTCAGTGCGCTGGGCGGTGGGGTGCTCGCGTACCTCATGTCGCCGTTGAACTCGGCGACGGCGGGCGCCTCCGGCGCGATCTTCGGGCTGTTCGGTGCGACTTTGATCGTCGGCAAGCGGATCAACATGGACACCCGCGGCATCATGGCGGTGATCGTGATCAACCTGGCGTTCACCTTCGTCATCCCGTTGATCAGCTCGCAGAACATCAGCTGGCAGGGCCACATCGGTGGGCTGGTGACCGGCGTTGTGGTGGCCTGGCTCTACGCCTACAAGGAGCGGAACAACTCGCTGCACGTGTGGGCCAGCGTGGGAGTCCTCGCCGTCTTCGCCGGGCTCGTCTGGTGGCGGACGCAGCACATCCTGGCCCTGATCAGCTGACCCACACCGCGCCGGGTGTCAGGCGGGAACCTCGGCGACCATGTCCACCTTTTCGGGGTCGAAGCTCAGAAATCCCTTGAGGGGCAACGTCTCCGGCAGCGGGTCCGGATAGCTCCAGGCGATGTCCTCGACAACGGTGTCCCCGGCGGAGAACGTCCAGTAGGTCGCATAGCCCTTGTAGTTGCAATAGCTGGTGGCGTTGTTCCGGCGCAGCAGATCCATCCGGATCAGGGCGGGGTCGACATAGAGCCGCGGCGCCAGCGCGGTCTCGAAGACGATCATGGTGTCGGTGGTATCGATCAGCGTGACGTTCCCGATGGTCACCCGCAGCCGTCTGGTGGTGGGCCGGCAGTCCACCCGGTGGTACGGGTTGGGTGGGTAGTGCACCAGCTGGCGTCCCTCCTCGAACCAGTTGTCGACGGCGTCCCACGGCACCCGGACGTAGCCGGGCGCCAGGGGCTCGGGCTCGGCGGGCAGGTCGCCCACGTCGCCGGCGCGGAACGCGTAGCCCAACGGGTGGCCCTTGCGGTGGATCAGCAGGACGTCCTCGGTGTCGATGACGGTCCGGTCGTCGCGGACGGCCTGTACGCGCCTCCGGTGTGGTTCGGCGAAGACCAGATCCGGGGCAATCGGTGTGGAGTACCAGCCGGCCGGATCGGTGGAGAACGGGCCGCGGCCCGCGGTGAGCGTCATGGGGGCAATCGTAGGACGGGCTCTACAAGATCAGACAAAAATGGACTAATGTCCGATCGGTGGAACCAGGGCGCGCACCAGGAACCGGTCGACGAATCGGCGCTTTTCCGTGGGCGGCCGGTGTCGCCACGACGGACCGAGCAGGAACAGCGTGGTGGCGTGCAGCCACTCGACCAGCGACCGGTCATCGATGTCGTCGTGCAGCCGTCCGGCCCGGCGCCAGCGCGCCAGCAGCGGCCCGTAGTGCCGGAGCAACACCTCGGCGATGGGTTCAGAGCCCAGCTCCAGCACCGCCGCAAGTGCGGAACTGCCGCCGGCGAACAACGCCTGATTCACCGGATCCACCGGCGCTTGATCCACCGAGAACACCGGCACCAGAACCATTTCCGGCAGGCATCGCGCCGGGCTCCCCGGATGACGCAGTCCGGCAACCAGATTCGCCAGGGCGTTGTCGATGCGGCCGAGGATCAGTCCCAGCAGCAGGTCGTCGCGACCGGGGAAGTACCGGTAGAGCGTCGATCGCGACACCCCGGCTTCATCGGACACCTCGGCCATCCGGATCGCGGTGTCGCCCCGGCGCACGATGCAGCGGGCGGCAGCGTCCAGCAATCGGGCCCGGGCTTCGTCGTCGTCGAGGATCGCCCGATCGTCACCCCACCGCCGGGCTTGTCGAGCGGTGTCGTTCCGCGCGGACGAGGCCCGGCGAGAGTCGAGCGGCCGACTCGGTTCCATGCCGGGATATTAAGCCCACCAGCCGAATCAGGAAGGATTCCGATGCCATACTCCGCGGCCGATGAATCATTCACCCACCAACTCCCGGTGACGTTCGACCAGGTGCACGAGCCGGACCCGAGCTGGTCGGACCGCTGCTACTTCTTCGCCGCCGCCCTAGACGGCTCGTTGCTGCTGTCCAGCGGGTACGGCAACAACCCCAATACCGGAACCGGCCTGGGGTACGTCAAGGTCAGCATGGCCGATGGCCGGCACTGGGATCTGCTCGCCGGTCGTCCGGTCACCGGCGACGACCGGGGTGAGCTTTCTGCCGGACCGATGCGCTGGACGTGCATCGAGCCACTGAAGAAGTGGCGCCTCGATGTCGAACCCAATGCGTCCGGCATCGCCTGGGAGTTGTACTACGAGCCGACCGCGCCGATGTGGGAACTGCTGCCGATGAAGGTGCACGCCGAGAACGGCGAGCAGCTGGCCGACATGTACCACATGAAAGAGCCCGGCCGCTGGACCGGCTGGGTGGAGATCGACGGCGAACGGATCAGCGTCGACGGCTTCCACGGCGGGCGCGACCGGACCTTCGGGGTGCGCGTCGCCGACAAGATCGACTTCTGGTTGTGGCTCGACGCCGGCTTCGAGGACTGCGCCATCGAAGCCTGGATCATCGAATCCGCCAACGGCGCAACCCTGTACGTCGACGGCGGGATCACCCATTACGACGGCACGCTGTCCAAGCGATTCGTCAAGATCGAACACGACGTCGAGTTCGACGGCACCCGCAAGCGACCCGCCCGCGCGGCGCTGGTGTTCACCGACGAGGACGGCAAGACCTATCGGGTGACCGCTGACACCCCGACCCAGGCGGTCAATGCCTACTACGGGCTGCCGATGTCGCACTGCCAGTACGAGGATCTCGGCCCCGGCGTTGCAGGCGGGTACTTCATCCACTTCGGCTGGAACAGTAACGATTCCGCGCAGTTGACCGAGACCGAGGACAAGTCGATGGCGCTGGATCAGCTGATGCGCTTCGAGATGGACGGCCGAACCGGTTGGGGCATCTTCGAACTGCTGATGGGCGGCCAGGGGTACCGGCGGTACCCGAACTGGGCGGCGATGGACATGTCGGCCTTCACCCAGGGCAAGGCGCCGACGGAGCGCAGCCTGGAGGCATGGCTGGGCGCGCAGATCCCCGACGCCGACGAGGTGCTGGTGGAAGGACTCGACCGGGTCGACTTCGGCCATTCGGCCGAAATGATGGCGTTTACCGTGGTGGAGTGCCGTGGCGCGGGCAAGATCCGCCGCGAGGTCATTCTGCGGCAACGTCCTGAACCTCCGGCCCTGCTGGAACCCTACGACCTGCCAAGGCAATTCGAGATCCTGCGGACGTTGGCCGGTACCGATGTGCGGGTGCCCCCCGTACTGTGGCTCGAGGAGACCGGCGACGTGCTGGGCCGGCCATTCCTGGTGATGGAACGCGTCGGCGGGGACGTCTTCGAGATGGAGGCGCCCAGCGGCGTGCCCGACGCGACCGTCGTGCGGATGTGTCAGAGCCTCGTCGAACAGATCGCGGCCATCCACGCCGTCGACCTGTCGGCCACCGGACTGCAGACCCTGGACACCGGTGGCCACCTCGACCGGGAGATCGACCACTGGGCCGCCGAGATGCAGCGCGTCAAACGCGGCTCGTTGCCCGCACTCGAACGCCTGCTCACCGAGCTGCGGGCGACCAAACCGCTACCGCACCCGACGGTCACGTTGGTCCACGGTGATGCCAAGCCGGGCAACTTCGCCTTCGTGGACGGCGAGGTCAGCGCCGTATTCGACTGGGAGATGACCACGATCGGCGATCCGCTGACCGACCTTGGCTGGCTCGAGCTGTTGTGGATGCAACCGGTGGGCATCACCAGCCACCCCGCGGCACTGGGCATCGACGAAATGCTGGCCCACTATGAGAAGGTCAGCGGCATCACCGTGGCGAACCGCCCGTGGTACCGGGCGTTCAACGCGTTCAAGATGGCGGTCATCTGCCTGATCGGCGCGATGCTGTACGACGAGGGCCACAGCAACGATGAGAAGCTGTTGTTGGCGGCCTACGGCACCGGCCTGCTGACCAAGGTGGGACTGGGCGAGCTCGGCGTCACCGAGGAACTCGACGACGGTCCGGTGCTGCCCCGACAGGCTTTACAAAAGTAGGCCAGACTGTCTCGCTGTGGCGAGGGACTTCTCCCGCGTCGAACTGTCCGGCGACGACCTCGCCTTCCGGGCTGAGCTGCGGCAGTTCCTGGCGGGGGTCGTCACGGATGAGGTGATCGCCCACGCGCACCGTCGACGGAGACCGGACCAACATCGGGTCGAGTACGTCTTCCGGTTGGCCGGACCCACCGGGGGTCTACGCCGGCACGCTGGAGGTCTTCCGCAACATGATCGGCCAGCACGCGCTCGGCCTCGGTAAGCCGAATTACACTGCGGCTCAATAGCAGTCACGTAGGGACATCGATCAGATCTTGAGCCCGACGGCGTGCCGCAGCTGTGCGAGGAACTGGTCGTCGTCATCGCTGCGAACGATGTAGTGCGACACCGCAACCCGGACTGCGGCCGCCGCCTTGACGGCGCCGTTGGGTCCGCTGACCAGTTTCTCCAGCTGGGACCGCATCAGCGGGATCACCTTCGAGAGTGCCTCGATGGGCACTTCCGGCTCGATGTCGACGATCCGTACTCCTGAATAGGACTGCTGGTAGTCCACGATGAAGCGCAATGCGGCATCGAGTTTGTCGTTACCCCGCAGGCCGACGGTGGCCTTGGTGATGCCAGAGTCGAAGTTCTCGCGTTCGTACACGCCGAACGCCTTCAGCAGATCGTCCTTGGAGGCGAACCAGCGGTACAGTGTGGGCCGCGAGACCCCGGCCTGCAGGGCGACCTCCGACAAACTGAGCTTGGCCTGTCCGCTGCGGCCCAGCACCTCGGCGGTCGCGCGCAGGATCCGATTCCGTGAGGACATCTCCTCCTCGGTCTGCGCGGCCGGCCCACTCATCCAACAAGCTTTACAAACGGATGCTTGTTTGTAAAGACTTTCGGGAAAGTGACCTGCGGCCGCGTCGCCTTGGGCACTGACTGCTTGTCATGGCCGGACCGGGCCGATCGAGTTCGGCGAGCCCGATCTGCTGCACAGCAACTTCGTGCACGGCGTGAAGCGGCTGCCGGCCCACGTCCGCTAGCGGGGGCGGACCGGGACCGGTACGGACACATCGAGTGTGGGCGATATGCATCCGAATCCAACGCTTTTCATCCATATCCCCCACGTTCGGCGACCCGTACCGGCCCGAGCACGAATCAACGACTCAGGACGCTTGCGCTAGCGGGGGCGGACCAGGACCGACTGCTGGATGGCACCGACGGGGCCGGTCTGGTCGAACAGCGTGCCGAGGGTGACCCCGATACCGTCTGGGCCGTAATTGGTTTCGGCCCGAATACCGGTCCACTCGCCGGTAGGTACTCGGTGCAGGTGCACCGCGAGATCGGTGTTGAGGAACGTGTACTTGCGGATATCGATCTTGCTGCCGAGCCCGTTGGCGCAGTCGGCCACCGTGAAGAGCCGCTGCATAGGGGTCAGGTCCTCCCCGGCCACCAGGCCGACCTTGGGGGCCAGCCAGGATTCACCGGGTCCGGGGACGCCGAGCTCGGTCAGCCAACGCCAGTCGACACTGTGCACATAGTTGGTGGCCCAGTCCCTGGTCATATCCCGGTTGCGGGCCTCGGACAGCGGGCGCATCGGTGCTGCGGGTGCGTGCAGCAGCCCCGCGGTATCGAGGGTCTGCAATCGCCAGCCGCTGGCCCGGGCCACCGCCCGCGGTCCGTCCGGTCCCCGGGCGAGCATTTCGGTGCTGACGAGCTCGATCTGCTTGCCGGAGCGCTCGATCCGGCTGTTGATCCAGAATGCGCCGTCGGCCGGCACCGGGCCCAGCAGATCGACGACGACGCGCACCAGCCGGGTGTCGTCGCGTTGCGCGCAGCGTTCGAGACCACGCACCAGGAGTGCCGAGACCGGGCCGCCGTGCTGGATCTTGTCCGACCACGTGCTGCGGACCATATCGGTGGCCGAGAACTTCTCGCCCCGTTCGTCATTGGCGTCCAGCAGTTCGTAGTAGTTGGCAGCAGTCATCAGTGCTGGTGTACCTCTCGATCCAGGGGGCCGGTGCCGGCGACATCGACCGTCAGCGTGTCGACGCGCGAGTGCTTGGTGCCGCGCAACCGCTCCGGGTAGGCGTCGGTGCTGCTGAGTAGGAACAGGGTCTTGTTCTCCGGGCCGCCCAGCGCGCAGGCGATCGCGACCCGGCCGCCCGTTTCGACACGGTCGGTGATGGTCCCACCTTCGAGGATCCGGTCGAATCGGTGTGCCAGCGTCAGGGACGTCCACACGCCGCCGCCGACGTCGAGCGCCAGCCCGTCCGGCGGGCCCTCCAAGCCGTCGGCGAACACCCGTCGCCCCGACAACCCGTCCGTGTCGACGGTGAACGCGGTCAGGCGGCGCCCCGTCGACTCGGCCACGATGAGGGTCGACCCGTCCGGCGTGAGCACCATGCCGTTGGGGAACTCGAGATCACCGGCGACCACGGTGGCCGTGTTGTCGGGGTCGATCCGGATGATGACGCCACCCTCGCGGGCCTGGGATCCGACGTAGGCGTGGCCGGCCTCGTCGACCACCATGTCGCCGAGGGCGGCCGGAGCCAGCTCGGACAGGTCGGCGACGACGGCGACGTGATCGCCGTCGTAGGCGAGCACCTGCTCGGCCTCGGTGGACACGATCAGCAATGTGCCGTCGGGACGGAAGCCCAGTCCGGAGGGGGCATGACCGGGCAACGGGACCATGGTGGCCGAGCCGCACAACGTGACGGTGTGCAGGGCCTCGCCGAGCATGTCGGAGAACCACAACATGCCCTCGAACCAGCGCGGTCCCTCGCCGAAACAGAATCCGTCGGACAACGAACTCAGTGAAGTTGCACCTTTACAAATCACGTCGTAAGTGTCACGCTCGCTAGGTGCCAATGTCAACCAGCCTCCGCGCGTCATGAGCATGAAGAAGTACTACGGCCACACACTGTTGTACCTGCACGAGACCATCGAGCTGGGCTCTGGTCGGGGTGAACAGTTCGCGGCGGCGTTCGGCGAGGTCTATCAGCCCATGATGGAGGAACTCGGGGCCAGACTGTTCGCGATCTGGGAGGCGACGCCCTACAACGGGCGCTGGCCGCAGGTCACCATCATCTGGGAGATCGATGCGTTCGCCGATTATGCCCGCATCGGCCGCGCCCAGGCCGCCGGTGGCAGTCATCACGGGGTGGCCGCGAAGTGGGCGCAGTACCTGTCCGGCCTGGGAGCGACGGGGGAGGGCCGGATCATGTACGCCGGCAAGTACAACAAGACCCTGGCCCAGCTGCGCGAGGCCAACTTCGTTGCCGGACTGGTGATCCAGGAGATCATGCAGACCAAACCGGGCCGCCAGGACGACTACATCCGCGAACTGGAACGGCTCTACGTCCCGTGGTCGGAATCCACCGGCAAACGCTGGCTGGGTTCGTTCATCACCACGTTCCGGTTCAATGAGGTGATCCACTACTGGGCCCTCGACGGCGACTGGGACTGCTTCGACAACCACTACCCGTCCTGGAAGGACAGTCCGCCGGCCGAGATCGTCACCTGGATGAGTGTCGCGCCGGCGCTCCGCGATGGCTGGGAGGACTCGATCCTGCAAGCTCTACCGCCCTCACCGCTGCAGGGATAGGGATATGAATCAGACCGTGTTGCAGCACTTCTCGTACGACCCGTTCGATCCGGACGTGATGGCCGATCCGCTGCCGTACTACCGGCGGCTGCGGGACGAACATCCGGTGTACTACCTCGACAAGTGGGACACCTACGCATTGTCGCGGTTCGACGACATCTGGCAGGTGCTCGGGGTCACCGACGGGACATTCGTCGCTTCGGAGGGCACGCTGCCGGCCGCCAATGTGTTCGAGCACCGCAACGACGGGCCGGTGGCTGATCCGCCGTTGCACCCCATGCCTTTCCACGCCAACTTCGACTCACCGATCTACGAGAACGTGCGCCGCTGCACGTCGGCGCAGTTCCGTCCGCGGTCGGCCGCCACGCTGGCCGACCGGATCCGCACCCTGGCCAACGAGCGTCTCGACGAGCTGCTGCCCCGCGGCAGGTTCGACCTGACCCAGGACTACGGCGGCATCGTGGCCGCGTCCCTGGTATGCGAATTCGTTGGCCTCCCGGTCGATCTCGCACCCAACGTGCTCGCCACGGTCAACGCAGGCAGCCTGGCCAAGCCGGGTGAAGGTGTCGAGGTCGCCAACGCGCGTCCGGGCTACCTGTCCTATCTGACTCCGATCGTGCAGCGACGCCGGGCCGAAGGTGCCGACGGTTCGGTACCGATCGCCGACAGTCTGATCGGGTTCCGGTTGCCCGACGGATCGGAGTTCACCGACATCGAGGCGGCGACGCAGATGCTCGGAGTCTTCATCGGCGGGACCGAGACGGTCCCGAAGGTCACCGCGACCGGGTTGTGGGAACTGGCGCAGCGGCCGGCCCAGTTGGCCGCGGTGCGCGCCGACCTCGACGCCAATGTCCCCGTCGCGCGTGAGGAGATCATCCGATACTGCGCGCCCGCACAGTGGTTCGCCCGAACCGTCCGGCGTCCTTATACGATCCACGACACCACGTTCCGGCCCGGACAACGGATCATCACCCTGCTGGCATCGGCGGCCCGTGATGAACGGGAGTACCCCGATCCCGACGACTTCGTCTGGAACCGGCCCATCGAACGGCTACTGTCGTTCGGTCACGGCCAGCACTTCTGCCTCGGGGTCCATGTGGCCCGCCAGGAGATCACCATCATGATCCAGGAGTTCCTCAGGCGGGTCCCGGACTACCGGATCGTCGCCGACCAAGCCTCGCGGCCGCCGTCGAGCTTCCAGTGGGGCTGGAACAACATTCCCGTGGAGGTGTAGGACATGTGGTGCCATCGGCTCGTCGCGCCGTATACCTTCGAACGGATCGACCTCCCCGAGCCGGACCCGGAATCGCTCGCCGAGCGCCAGGTTCTGTTGCGCTTCCTGGCCGCCGGGATCTGCGGCAGCGATCTGCCCGGGTTCAAGGGCACCCAGGGGAAGCTGCCCGGCGACACGGGCCCGTGCGCCGCGGGGATCGACGGATTCCCCATCCACGAGATCGTCGGCGAAGTGCTCGCCAGCCGCCACCCCGACCACGCTGTCGGTGACAAGGTGGTGGGCTGGGCGTCGGGGTTCGACGGCCTGATGGACGTCGTGCGTTCCGTCGGCGACGGCCTGGTGTCCTACGATCCTGCGCTCGGCCCGGAACTGGCGATCGGGCTGCAGCCGTTGGCGTGTGTGCTCTACGCGCTCGAACAGGTCGGCGACCTGACCGGCAAGCGGGTGGCGATCATCGGCCAGGGTTCGATCGGACTGCTGTTCGCGTACGTCGCAAAGGCGTTGGGCGCCAGTCACATCACCGGTGTCGACCCGGTGGACCGGTCCGGGCTGTCGGCGACGTTCGGGGTGGACACCGCCGTCCGGGCGACCAGCGACCGGTGGGTCGGCCGGCTCGAGTACGCCGACAAGGCCGACGTCGTCATCGAAGCGGTCGGGCATCAGGTGGCCACGCTGCAACACGCCGTCGAGGCCGCCGCGTTCGCCGGCACTGTGTTCTACTTCGGGGTGCCCGACGACGATTGCTATCCGATCAGCATGCGAACCATGTTGCGCGGCAACCTGACCCTGAAGTCGGGTGTCACCGCCGATCGCACCCGCGTGCTGCACGCGGCCGACGAATTCGCGCGCGCGCACCCGGATCTGCTGCCGGCCTACATCACGCACACCTTCGGCGTCGACGACGTCCAGGCCGCCTTCGAACTGGCCTGCCGTCCGGTGCCGGGGCGCGTCAAGATCGCGATCACCCGATGAGCGGGCGCAGCCGGCTGCAGGCCGCACTGGCCGAAAAGGACAAGGTGTGGGGCGGCTGGGTGGTGGGACCCACTGTGATCGGCCCGGAGGAATACGCGCGGTGCGGATACGACTACGTCGGATTCGACACGCAACACGGCTATCTCGACGACGCCGACGTCGCCGGCCTGTTGCGCCGCCTCGAGCACGTTCCCATCGCCACCGCCGTGCGGCTGCCGTCCGCGGCACCCGCGCCGATCGGGCGCGTTCTGGACGCCGGTGCCGACGCCGTCATCATCGCGATGGTCGAGACCCCCGACCAGGCGGCCGCCGCCGTTGCCGCAACGCGGTACGCCCCGGCGGGGGTGCGCAGCTTCGGGCCGTTGCGGGCCTCGCTCGGGATCGACCCAGCGGACCTGGAGTCCCGGGCCGGCGTATACGTGATGATCGAGACGGCTGCCGCGCTGCCCGCGGTTGCCGAGATCTGTTCGGTCCCAGGACTTTCCGGTGTCTACGTCGGGCCCGCCGATCTGGCGATTTCGCTGGGCCACGTACTCGGCGAGATGACCACTGCGCCCGCCTTGATCGCCGCGATCGACGCGATCGAGCGGGCCGCATCGGCGGCCGGACTGGTCGCCGGCATCCATGCCGGGGACGGCCGCACGGGAAACGTGATGGCGCAGCGTGGTTTCCGGATGATCACACTGGCCTCGGAATCCCAGGCGCTGCGGCGGGGCGTACAGGAACATCTGCGCGAAGCCGGCGGCCATGGTGCTGATACGGCGAAGGGCTATAACTGAGGTGACCGCGCTGACCGAGAGCCACTCTCGCGAGGAGATGACGCTGCTGCGCGACGCCGCGCGCGACGCGCTGGCGGCGACCGCGTCGCTCGACGATCTCGCGGTGACGGCCTTCGGCGCACACGACGACGGACTGGCGCTGCGGCCTATCCGGGAGATGACCGGGTCCGACGAGTTCTGCGAGGTCTACTTCGACGGTGCCGTGCGGCCGCCGGACAGTGTGCTGGGTGAGCTGAATCAAGGCTGGGCGGTAGCGAATTCGGGGCAGGCCTCGGAGCGGGCCTACGTCGGTGCCAACGCGGTGATGCTCGATTTGCTGTTCGACGACCTGGTCGAGCTGAAGATCGACGGCCAGTGGCGGTTCCGCCGCGGGCGGTGTCAATTCCTCACCACCACAGGACTTTCCGATTTGCCGCAGGAGAAGTCGGCATGACCGATCGGGTGGTTCTGGTCACCGGCGCGGCACGCGGCCAGGGAGCGGCCATCGTACGGCGCCTGCGGGCCGACGGCGTCAAGGTTGCGGCCGCCGACCTGGTCGGCCCCGAACTGACCGCCACCGTCGATGAACTGTCCGACGACGGCGTGCTCGCGGTGCCACTCGACGTGACCTCCGAAGAGCAGTGGGCCGCCGGTGTAGCGGCGGTGCTGGGCACCTTCGGTGCACTGAGCGCGCTGGTCAACAACGCGGGCGTACTGCACCGCGCGAAGCTGGCCGAGGAGACCGCGGCCGGCTTCGAAAAGCTCTGGCGGGTAAACACATTGGGTCCGTTCCTCGGGATGCAGGCCTGCCTGCCCGCACTACGGGAGGCCGAGGGCGCCTCGATCGTGAACACCTGCAGCACCGGCGCGCTGCGGCCCTTTCCCAACCACGCCGCGTACGGGTCGTCGAAGTGGGCGTTGCGGGGGCTCACCCAGATCGCCGCCGCGGAACTGGCGCCGGCCGGCATCCGGGTGAACGCCGTGATGCCGGGCGCGGTGGCGACGCCGATGCTCGACGAGCAGACCCAGGCCCGCCTGGCAGCGGCCGCCTCCGCGGGCCGGCTGGGCACACCGACGGAGATCGCCGATGCGGTGGCCTTCCTGATCTCCGATGCCGCGTCCTTCATCACGGGAGCCGAACTCGTCGTCGATGGCGGGCAATCCCTGAAGATCGGATGACCCCGTGGGCCAGGAGCTTTCGATAGCAGCGCGACTCGATCCGGCGCTGCGTCATCTGGCGGGCACCCGCACCGACCTAGCGGCGGAAACGTTGCCCGCGGTGCGGGCCGGCCTGGACGAGCGGCGCGCGCGGCAGGCCGCGGTGATGGACACGGTCGGGGTAGGCATCACCGACGTCCGGATCGGATCGGTCCCGGTTCGGATCTACCGCGGCGGCACGGGCGTCGCACCCGCGGTGATCTTCTGCCACTCCGGCGGATTCGTCCTGGGCAATCTGGACACCGATCATCGGATGTGTGTCGAACTGGCCCGCGGCGCCGAATGTTCGGTGATCTCGGTGGACTACCGGCTGGCCCCGCAGGAGCCCTACCCGGCGGCGGTCGACGATGTCGGCGCCGTGCTGGAGGCCGTGCTCGACGGCACGGTGGACATCGATCCGGACCGGGTTGCTGTCGCGGGCAGCAGCGCCGGCGCGGCGCTGGCCGCCGGGCTGGCCCAGCAGGCCGCGGACCGGCTGGTGTTCCAGCTGCTGCACCAACCGGTGCTCGACGACCGGCCGTCGCCGTCGAAAGAGGAGTTCGTCGACACTCCGGGCTTCGACGGCGCCGCGGCCGAGCTGATGTGGCAGCACTACCGCGGCGCCGAGTGTCCAGCGGGCGCGGTTCCGGGCGTGCTCGCCGACCTGACGGGATTGCCACCGGCGCTGATCACCTGTTCGGAACTCGACCCACTGCGCGACGAGGCAATCGACTACGCCCTGCGGTTGATGTGGTCCGGCGTCGCGACCGAACTGCATGTCTTCCCCGGCACGTGTCACGGGTTCGACGCCTTCCTGCCCGACTGGGAGGTCAGCATTCGGCTGTATGCCATGCAGGTGGCGGCGCTGCGTCGGGCGTTCGAATCCGGGTGATGTCCGGGAAAATCAAGAAACTGTCCTCGATAGTCGAGAGGATGGTGCGTGGACGCGTCAGAATGTCCGAGGAACTCGAAGGATCTGGAATGTCCTGGAATGTTGAGGTGACTGAATTGAACGTGCGTCTGGGATCGTTCGTGCTGGGCTCGGCCATGGTGGTCGGAGCCCTCTTCGGCGCGGCCGGCGGCGCCTCCGCGGACGCGCCGCCGAATTGCTCGACCGCGGATGTGGCCGGTGTCGCCGCGGGTGTCACCGCGGCCACCTCGGCATATCTGTTCACCCACCCGGACGTCAACGCGTTCATCACCGACCTGAAGGGTGAGTCGCGGGATGAGCAGCGGGCGAAGCTCCAGGCCTACCTGGCCGACAACCCGCAGACCGCCGCCGAGATCCGGGCCATCCGCCAGCCCATGACCGATCTGCGTGCCCGGTGCGGCTTTGCCGCGCCGGACTCAGACCAGTTGGCCTCCTGACGCTCCCGACAGCCGGGGTGCGTACAGCACCTTCGTCCACCGGGTTTCGTCGGCCAGGGCGCGCCGGATGATCTTGCCGCTCGCGGTGCGGGGGAGTTCGCCGGACCACAGCACGATCTGCTCGATCCGCGTCGCCGGGTGTCGCCAGTGCGACCCGGGGCCGGGGTGGCGGCGCAGGCGTTCTCGACGTCGGCCCGGCCGCTGCGGTGGTCCAGCAGGACGATGACGCTGCCGTGCCGTACCACCGCGAGGTAGGCGGCGACGGCTTGGTTCCGCAGCGGCGCCATCACCAGTACCGCATCCTCGGGTGTGACGCCGGAGTTACTGAGCGCGAGCCGAATTCGTGTGACAGCGTCGCTCAGGTCGGCGACAGGTGTCGCCGACCTTCAGCGGCAGGTCGTCGAGCTTGCCGACGTAATTGCTGCCGATGTGGTTTTCACGATCCCCAATGCTCGACCTCTCGTTGCGCCCCGATTTCAGTAGCTTTACAGCTTATGGACGATGTGTCACGCCCCCTGTGGCAGGCTGGGCAGATGACGTCTGTGCTGGATCCGGCCGACCTCTACCACATGGGCGTGGTGGTCCCGGATCTCGATGTGGCCATCGAGCGACTGTCCGCGGTCGGGGGGTACCGCTGGACCAAGACGGTCGAGGCCACCATCCCGGTGATCACCGCCGACGGGCCCGTCGACATCCCGTTCAAGATGGTCTATTCGATCGATGCCCCGCACCTGGAACTGGTGCAGGAGGTTCCCGGCACCACGTGGACCAGCGCGCCGCGCAACGCCGCGCACCACCTCGGTTACTGGACCGACGACGTGCTGGCGACCGGCGCCGCGCTGGAGCGGGCCGGTTACGCGTTCGAGGCGCGCGCCGGCGGTCACGAGTCGCCGATCTTCGCCTACTACCTCGACCCCCTGGGTGTGCGCATCGAGTTGATGGGCCGCAACGCGTTCGGGGATTGGGCGGCGTTCCTGGCGGCGATGGCCCGCTGACATGTTGAAGTCCTCGAAGTCCCCGATCCCGGCCACGCCCGACGAGATCACCCCTCAATGGCTGTCGACGGTCCTGGCGGCGCCGGTCGCCGAGGTGACGGTCAGCCCGATCGGCACCGGGCAGACCGGGGCGACCTACCGCGCCGAGGTGACCTACGGCGCCGACGGTGGCGGTGATCTGCCCGCGACGTTCGTCGTCAAGCTGCCCGCCCAGGATCCCGCGGTGCGGGCCAGCGCCTCGTTCGGCTATCAGGCCGAGCATGCGTTCTACACCGAGGTCGCCGGCACCGTGCAGGTTCCCATGCCGCGCTGCTACCACTGCGACATCAACGCCGACGGCACCGATTTCGTGCTGGTGCTCGCCGATATGGCGCCGGCTGTGCAGGGCGACCAGATCGCCGGCTGCGGCGCGCCGGAGGCCGAGCTGGCGGCGCGGGCGCTGGCCGGTCTGCACGGTCCCCGCTGGTGCGACCCGGTGTGGCGGGACTTCGCCGGTGCGGCGATGGGCAAGCCGGACCCGGACTCGGCCAAGGGCCTCGGGGGCATCTTCGCCATGGCGGTGGGTCTGACCAAGGACAAACTCGGCCAACGGCTTTCGGCCGAGGATGCAGTAACCCTGGACTCCGTCGCCGCGGTCATGACTCCCTGGCTCCTGCTGGAGCCGGATCGCTACAGCATCCTGCACGGTGACTTCCGGCTGGACAACCTGCTCTTCGATCCCGACCGCACCCGGATCTCGGTGGTGGACTGGCAGACACTGGCGGTCGGGCTGCCTGCGCGGGACCTGGCCTACTTCGTCGCCTCCGGGCTGGACCCACAGCTGCGCGCCGAGATCGAACGTGATCTCGTCGGCAGCTACCACCGGGAGCTACTGACCCACGGGGTGGAGGACTACGACGAAGCGACCTGCTGGCGCGACTACCGGCTGGGGCTGTTGCAGGTTCCGCTGATCACCGCACTGGCGGTCGCGTTCGTGACGTCCACCGAGCGTGGCGACGACGTCATGGTCGCGATGATCCAGCGCAGCTGCCGGGCGATCCGCGAGCTCGGCTCGTTGGAACTCATCGAGGAGCTGTCGGCTCTGCCGTGATCCGGTCCAGCACCACCTGCGCGCGCGGCGGCGGAATGAACTGCAGCACAACGTGATCGGCACCCGCAGCGTGGTGGGCAGCGATCCGGGCGGCCAGTGCGTCGGGCTCGTCGGGCACCACCAGCGCATCGAGGAGCCGGTCGGACGCGGAGTCGAGGTCAGCGCGATCCTCGTCGGAGAACCCGAACCGGCGAAGGTTGTTGCGGTAGTTGGGCATTGCGAGGCAGAAGCCGAGGTACTCCCGCGCGGCGTCGGGCCACGCCGCGGTCAGGGACACCAGCTGTGTCGGCGCGATCCACGGGGCCGCACCGACGGCCGTGCGGGTGGCCGCGGTGTGGGCCACCGGACAGAAGTAGGTGTGTAGCCCGTCGGTGGCCGCGGTGG
>RRZU012365930.1_pt1 | contig 39454 bp, 40 predicted proteins | sample 2165561 | NCBI WGS metagenome assembly RRZU01 (sample SAMN10456909, study PRJNA506462) | wastewater metagenome | isolation source: wastewater sludge | place: USA: Moscow, Idaho | reverse complement strand
TTGCCTCCATGAAAGACAACCAGTGGCGCATGGTGGGTGAGACCGCTTCTAAAGATATCATGCTTGCCTTTGTGAAACCCAACAAGACCTGCATGATGGTCATTTCGGAATCTTTTTTCAAAAAAACCGAGCTTCGTTTGTACGTTGCCATTGATAACGCAAATACAGGCTCTGTTAATCCTTTTGGCGAAGTGATTCCCCAGTAATACCGGATTTGTTTGCTGCCACATGACTGATTTACGGGGAAAAACCATCCTTTTTGGCGTCACTGGCTCAATTGCTGCCTATAAGGCTGCCGACTGGGTCAGGTCGCTTGTCAAAGAGGAGGCCAGTGTAAACGTGGTGCTGACCAAGGCTGCCGAACGCTTTGTATCAGCACTCACCTTCACCGCTTTATCCGGCAACGCTACCCACCGGGATATGTTTGCTGATGGCCCAGATGAGGTCATGGCGCATATCAATTTATCCCGTGAAGCCGATGCGTTAATCATTGCCCCGGCAACAGCTCAAACCATGGCACGGCTTGCCACTGGCATGGCGGATAACCTACTTAGTGCGGTGTGTCTTGCTGCACGTATCCCGGTCTTAATTTGTCCGGCCATGAACACGGCCATGTTTCATCATCTAGTCACGCAGGAAAATATCCGCCGTTTGCGTCAGATCGGCTACAGTGTTTTGCAACCCGGTTCAGGTGATCTGGCCTGCGGTGAGCATGGAGATGGTCGTCTGCCAGAGTGGAATGAGGCACGAGAAGCCTTGTTGAGTCTGCTCACGCCAGCTGATTTGCGAGGAGTACGCGTGCTGATAACTGCTGGCCCAACTCGAGAAGCCCTTGATCCTGCACGGTATCTCAGTAATCGTTCCAGCGGTAAAATGGGATATGCCCTGGCAAGAACTGCTATGCGGCGCGGGGCACTCGTTACCCTAGTTTCAGGACCAGTTGCGCTTGCAGATCCACCTGGAGTTGAAGTTGTTCGGGTAAATACGGCACAGGAAATGACAGAATGTGTTTTTGAACGGGCAAGGTTAGCTCGGGTTATAGTCAAGGCTGCTGCTGTGGCTGATTTTACGCCTGCTGCTCCATCAGAGCATAAAATTAAAAAATCAGCAGAGACATTACAGCTTGAGTGCGTCAGAACTACTGATATTCTTGCTGAGCTTGGCAGACGGAAAACCGAAAGGCAAGTCCTTGTTGGTTTTGCCGCTGAAAGTAGATCGCATCTGGAAGAGGGGCAGCGTAAACTTCTAGAGAAAAATCTTGATATGATTGTCGTTAACGACATCCTGGGCAAAGACAGCGGCTTTGATGTTAATACGAACCAAGTGACCATAATAGAACGTGACCAAAGTTTCGGTCTCCCCGTACTCAGCAAAGAATCAACAGCAGATCGTATATGGGATGAGGTTCTTAGGCTACTTGGCAGTTCTGAAGAAAAAGGACAGACGGTTTGAAAGGACCTGATGCGGGAGAACAGCAGTGGAAGTAAGCAGGTCGGCGCTGAAGAAAAAGATGAAACAGGTTGAAGAGCTGGTGGCAGAACTAGGTTCCTTGCCGAAGCAGACCGTGATGCAGTTACCGTGTCCTGAAGAGCTACGTGCACAATTTTTGGCCATTGCCTCGATGAAAGGGGGCGCAAAAAAACGGCAGATAAAATATGTAACGAAACTGCTTGGGCAAGAGGAATCGCTTGAAGAATTATATGTTTTTTTGAGCAAGCGACGGGGCAATGCCTTGTTGGAAAAAAAACAGCAACAGGAGCTTGAATCGTACCGGGATGCCTTAATTGAGGAGGCACTTGCTCAAAAAGAGGGGCACCGGGCTCATGGGACAGATTGGGCAGAAGATTGGCCTAGTTTGATCGTGCAGGAGATAAAAGAACACTTTCCCCATATCGATGGACATGCCCTCGCCAAGCTTGCGTATCTCTTTGCGCAAACGCATAACCCACGGTACACCAGAGAAATATTCCGGGCTTTGTTCGCGGCTGCAGACTACGCGCAACGAACTCCATAGCAGATTCGTTGCGCGTAGGGTCTTATTGCTGCCCCGTCTTGATTTTTTTTGATCGAGCATAGGATGCAGCCTCCATGCCGGCAACGCAACCTTCTCCCACAGCCTTTGCCATTTGATAAGGGGGGCCAGTGATGTCTCCAGCTGCATAAATACCTGCAATATTGGTTTCTTGTTTGCGGTTAGTTGCAATATACCTCATGGTTTCAACATCAAGTTCTACTCCCAGTTGAGTAGCCAGTTGCAAAGCGCCTTTAGAGCCAAGTTCTATGAATAGGCCATCGATCTGTAGGGTCTCGCCGTTTGCCAGGACAATGGATTGTACGCCGTATTTGCCTTCAATTTTTGTTACTGTGCTGGCAATGTGCTCAACGGCACTGCCATTTAAGCGAGTTTGCAGATCTTCAGATACATTTAGGTGTGCGGCAACCAAATAAACCTTTGCTGCATAGTCAAGAAGCGTTAAGGCCCCATCGACAGCGGCACTTCGGTCTCCGGTTACACAGACCACTGCCTTGCGAAAAAAATTAGCGTCGCAATCGACACAGTAACTCACACCGCGGCCAAGAAATTCCCTTTCGCCCTCCACTCCGAGTTTTGTTTTGGCCACGCCCATGCAGAAAATGACTGTATGGCTCGTCACGCTGCCGCCGTTCTCAAGTTCCAGATGGAACAGATCATTTTCCTGTGTGATTTTCAGGAGATCCTCATTCAATACTTCTGTACCAAAACGCTTGGCCTGGGCCAGACCAACGGCAAGCATGTCATAGCCATTGCTTATACCATCAACAAAAGCATAATTTTCTATGTGGCCATTATAGAGTGCGGAATTCTCCGTGCGCCCAATTAAAAGAACCTTTGTCTTTTTACGGGCAGCGTGTATAGCTGCCTGGATGCCCGCTGGCCCAGCGCCAATTATTACCGTGTCATAGATAATATTCATGTCAACTCCAATTGTTTAAAAAGAAAAAAGACGTAAATTTCAAACGTTACAAGCTATGTTAAGCATCTTTTCTGCACTTTTATTTGAAATCAAGATCGACAAAAAACGAAAATAAATGTATAATTCATAGTTATGGCCAAATCAGCTTTAGTGTCTTTAGTCAGCCATGGTCTGCTGATTGCCATAGCCAGAGTCATACAGAATAATACACCATAACCCTTAACGCAAAAGAAGGTTGTACCGTGACGACCGTCTCAATTTTTGAAATGCTTAGAAGCGCCGGGCTTGTTGTCAAGCTGGTCATGTTTATTTTACTCATTTTTTCCGGTGTTTCTTGGGCTATTGTCTTTATGAAGTTCGCCATGTTTCGTCGTGCCAGGAATGCCTCTGAAGAGTTTCTAGATGCCTTCTGGGAGAGTAAAACCTTTAATGAGGCCTATGATGCAGCCCGATCCTACCCGTTGAGCCCAGAGGCTACGGTTTTTGTCGCCGGATACAATGAGTTGAGAAAAATTAATGCTGCGCACAGTTCTGAAAATGTCAATCCGAATCTAGAAATGCAGCTCGCCACCATGGACAATCTGAAACGTTCTGTACGCAAGGCACAGCTTTTGGAGGGTGATCGCATGGCTCGATTTCTCTCTTTCCTGGCAACAACAGGCAGCGCTACACCTTTTATCGGCCTTTTTGGCACCGTCTGGGGCATTATGACTTCCTTTAAGGATATCGGTGCACGTGGCTCTGCTTCGCTGGCCGTTGTCGCCCCAGGTATCTCCGAGGCACTTGTGGCAACAGCAGCAGGACTTGCCGTGGCCATCCCGGCTGTTATTTTTTATAACTATTATTCCAATAAGGTCGTTGAGTTTGACTCCGACATGGAGAGTTTCAGCACCGATTTTGTCAATCTTATAGAGCGGGATATCCTCGCTAGGACGTGACATTATGGGTATGGGAGTATCTGGAAACGGAAGAGGCGGCAGGCGAAGAGGAGTCATGGCCGACATTAACGTTACACCCCTTGTGGACGTTATGCTGGTTCTTTTAATTATCTTTATGGTCGCAGCTCCCATGATGACACAGGGCTTGGAGGTTGAGCTACCTGAGGCAACAACCAAGGCCCTGGCGCAGACGGAAGCGCCACTTGTGGTCAGCATCAAAAAAGACGGAGAAGTGTACATCCGCAAGGATAAAGTGGAAGGCTCTGCCCTTCTCCAACAACTTGCGGACATGTCGCCGGAGCAAAAGCAATTACCGATTTATCTGCATGCAGATAAAAATGTCCCCTATGGTGTGGTTATGTCCACCTTGTCTGACATTCATAAGGCTGGTTTTGCGAAGCCGAGTATGGTCACCCTGCCAGCCAGTAACGATAAGTAAGGACGTGCACCTTGGCTGGGCCGCGTTTTACTGAGAAAGACATCTACGAGCTCCAAAAACAGGATGATCGGCGTTGGGTAATCTGCCTAACGTTGGCTTTCATGCTGCATGCTGCGTGTGCTGGTCTTCTCCTCTTTATGCCATCTATCTTTGATGCTCGCATGCCCGTTGAGGAAGCTGTTGTGGTGAGCATCACGCCGCCTCTGCCCGAGACTTCTCCTAATGTGGGGCCTCCATCAACCGGTCCAAAGCCGGAACAACAGAAAGAGACGCCTAAAAAAATTGAATCTCAGCCACCGAAAGAGGCCCCGGAAAAAGTTGAGCAGCCTGAAGCGCCGCCTGAGCCTAAACTGGAGCCTAAACCGGAGCCAAAGCCAGAACCAAAGCCGGAACCAAAGCCGGAACCTAAACCAGAGCCAAAGCCCATTCCTAAACCACAACCCCCTCCACCACAGGAGACCGTTGCGGAGACCAAGGAACCTGTTTCACTGAATCCTGTACAAAGAAAAAAACAGGTGGCACAGGACACTCGGTTGCAGGAAGAACGGGAATTAGAACAGCAAAAACGTGATGAACAAGAGCTTGTCAAAAAAATTGCTGAGCGACAGAAAGAAGCGGATAAGCGTAAGCGGGAAGAAGATATTGCCCAACAAAAAGAAAGAATTGCCGCACTAAAGCGTGAGGCTGAACGTCAGGAACAGGAACGGCAAAAGGCCATTGCCAAGGCAAACCGTGATCGTGCCATTAGAGATGCAGCTGAAGCTGATGCAGAGGCAAGGCAAGCGGCTGCCGATGCCAAAGCTGCCAATGAAGCGCTGGCAAGCATTCGTTCTGAAACATCGCGTCAAACGGCAGCTATGCAGTCTTCTCAAAGTCAAAATGCGACAGGTCGCGAGCAGGGGACTTCCCCGCTTGAACAACAGTACTGGGCACTTGTCAGTGAACGTCTCAGAAGTTATTGGAAGATGCCTGAAGGTCGGGAATGGAACCCCTCACTTTTGGCCAGTGTGGTCATCACCATCAGCCGTGATGGGCAAGTGAATAGTATTAGCTTTGATAGACGTTCAAGCGATCCTTTTTTTGACCAACTCGTTGAGAAAACCATACGCCAAGCCTCTCCCATGCCAAGTTTTCCAGCAGCTTTGCAGAAAAGCAACACACAGGTAGGTTTTAATTTCAAGCCCGGCGGCCTTGGCAACCGCTAGGAGATAGTGTATAAACTGGTAAGGTTTTTTTTGCTTCAGGAGCGGAGTTAGATAAGTAACTCTTATATTGGGATGTTAGATTTTTTTTCTCACCTTAACTGAAATATATGCCGATGCGCCTACTAAAAAAAACACTGTTACTGACTGGTCTTGCCCTTGTTCTCTGTTTTTTTCTGCAGGGAAAAAGTAGGGCGGAAACTGCATACTTTGATATTACTGCCTCCGGAGTACGGAAAATTGTCGTGGCCATTCCAGCTTTTACTGGGTCAGCTGCCGGCCAGAACAATGCTGGCACCATGGCTGCCAAGCTAATAACCGAGGGCTTTGAGCTCTATGGATTTCTTGATGTGATTGATTACGGGAGCTACGGTGGCAGAAAGGACGCTGACTGGAAGGCATTGGGCGTCGATTATGTAGTAATGGGCTCAGTCAACGGAGGTCCCTCTGGACTGACGGTGGAAGCTCAGTTTCTTGAAGTTGGTACAAATAAAACACTTGCCGGTCGGCGCTATTCAGGCACATCGGCTCAACTTGAAGACATGTCGCTCAGGCTTTGTGATACGCTTATTCAAGATCTAACTGGTGAGGAAGGTGTTGCCCGGACTAAAATGGCCTATGTCTCGGATGCCACAGGCAGAAAAGAGGTGTACGTATCAGATGTTTTAGGCAACCATCCCAAACAAATTACCAAACATCGCGCGCTCGCTGTTTCCCCTCGTTTTACACCTGAGGGCAATTCTCTGGCCTATTCGAGTTACCACCATGGCAACCAAGACCTTTATATAACGGATCTACGTCAGGATAGGCAGACCAATGTTATTTCGAGGCGACCTGGGATGAATCTAGCCCCAGCTTTTTTGCCCGATGGTAATATGGTAGTCACCCTCAGCGTTGGCGGGAACCCTGATTTATATTTATTGGATCGAAAAGGCGGTATTATTAATCAGCTCACCTCCCAGGCTGGCCTAAATGTTTCACCTTCGGCGTCACCCGATGGTAGGTTTATTGCCTTTTCCTCAGACCGTTCCCGCGGTGGGCATCCAAAGGTATACCTGATGGATTTGGCCAGCAGGCAAGTGAGCATGTTGCAAAACTCGGTTGCTGAATGCAGTGAACCTTCTTGGTCACCAAAAGGCGACGAAATCGCTTTTACCGGTCTTGTGGGCGGTAGTTATCAGATTTTTGTTTGCGACCGCAATGGGGGTAATGTTCGGCAGATCACAAGCGGTGGCGGTGATTTTGAATCACCCACTTGGGCCCCAGATGGGCGACTTGTCGCAGCGACGCGTAAGTCTGGTGGACGTTCTCAGGTTTGTGTTATGGATAAAAATGGCAAGGGCGTTCGGGTGCTGCTCAATATGCGGGGGAATCTTTCCTTTCCGCAGTGGTCACCTCGACTTCCTTAAATAAATAGATTTTGGTGCCCTACTGCAGGCGAAATTGCAGAAAAATGACATATAATTACATATATACACGTAAATGGAGAGGGTAGATATGCGAGGGATCCGAACGATTATCTTCGCAGGAGCTGCGGTTGGCATTCTGTCTCAATGTACGATTCAAGACGATATCACCAGGTTGCAAAATCAGGTGCGCGTGGTCAACCAGAAAGTTGAGGCGCTGAAGGCGCAAGAAGTTGACCAGATTGAGAAAAGACAGGCCAGTTCAGTAAACAAACTGGGCCAGGTCGAAGATGAAACCATGCGCATTCGATCGAGTTTTGAAGAAAATCAAAACCAAAACACCCAGTTTCGTAACGAAGTAAACCAAAATATCAATGGCATACAGTCATCTCTTGAAACGAGTAAACGTGAAAATGATGTCAAAATAGCTGAGCTTAATGAAAAAATAACTGTCCTTGACGCCAAAATTAACCGAATGAGCGAGGCATTAGGCAAGGCTCAACAGGCGAAGGTAGCAGAAGCGGAAAAAAAAGCCACTGAAGCAGCAAAACGTGCCGAAGATGCCAGAAGAAAAGCTGCGGCAGCGGAAAAACTTACTGCTCCTAGCGGAAAAACTAATACTTCACCAACATCAAGTTCAGTAAATATATTGCCGACCTCTGGTAAAACAAAGGTTGTTACAAAGACTACTGGCACCACATCGACAAATGCCACCTCAACGAGTAGCACAACAACCAAAGCAGCCTCAGCCACAACAACCAAAAAGGTGGAAACAGGCAACACTCCAACGAGTGTGACACCTGCAGCCGTTGCGAAGGAGACTAAACCTGCTCAGGCTACTCCTGCTGAAACGACAAAAACAACCCAGGCATCTTCCTCGGACCCGTATGGTCAGGGTATGGGCCAATTTAACAGCAAGCAATACAAGGACGCCTATAAATCATTTGAACGTTCTTTGTCGTCAAATCCCAATGGCACCAAAGCTGCTGATTCATTGTACTTCATGGGCGAGAGTCTCTATAATCAAGGCGAATACGACTTAGCCATCCTGGACTATCAAAAGGTTATATCCAATCACTCCTCAAGCTCCCTTGCCCCCAAGGCACTTTTAAAACAGGGAATGGCCTTTGAAAAGCTTACGGATAATGAGACGGCTAAGATTATTTATAGGAAGCTGGTGAGTGATTATAAGAGCAGTCAGGAGGCTTCCCAGGCGCAATCTCGTCTGGACCAGCTGTGAGCGTTATCTACATTGACTGGTAAAAAACGTATAGACACGCTTCTTGTTGAACGTGGCTTTGCCACAAGCCTAGATGAAGCAAGACGCCTAATTGGCGCTGGCCAGGTACGAATAAACGAAAAACTGCACGATAAAGCAGGGACAGAGGTTGCTGAAGCGAGCCGGATTGTTGTCAAGACAATCCGGCGTTTTGTCAGTAGGGGTGGGGAAAAACTTTTTGCTGCGTTGCAAGGGCTTTCCATTGATCCGTCTGATCTTATTTGTGCGGACATTGGTGCGTCTACTGGAGGCTTTACGGATTGCCTGCTGCAATACGGGGCTGCAAAGATATACGCTATTGATGTGGGCTATGGGCTGCTCGCTTGGAAATTGCGTAATGATGCTCGAGTTGTGGTGCGCGAACGCGTCAATGCCCGTTATTTAAGCGTAAAAGATATAGCTGAACCCCTTGATTTGGCAGTTATGGACGCCTCTTTCATTTCAGCAAATCTGCTTATCCCTCCTCTTCTTCCTTTTTTTTCACAGCAGATTCGCCTCTTAGTCCTGGTGAAACCGCAATTTCAACTCCCCCGGGGAAAAGTAATGGAAGGGGGAGTGGTGCAGAATCCACTTCTGCAAGAAGAAGCCGTAGCGAATGTGCGTGATTTTGCAAAAAACCTAGACCTTGTCTGCGAACATGTTTTTCCCTGTCCCGTGCATGGGGCAAAGGGGAATAAAGAGTTTTTTTTATATTTAACTGGCATCAACCCATCAGGGGCAGGTGGAATTAAAGAAAAGGTGAATACGTGAGCACGAGATTTAGTGGAAAACAGCGGGCAATGCTGTCTTTTACCAGTTTTTTTACATTTCTCTGTTTTTTTGCGGGGAATGGCCTTGCGTCAGCCAAGTACTACTGTGTTATCAAAGATGGTGTCAATCTGCGTTCTGGTCCAGCGCGTGACAGCCAGGTTATTTATCAACTGCCGGCTGGATACCCATTGTTGCTCCTGGAACAGAAAAAAACCTGGCTTAAAGTAAGCGACTATGAGGGTGATAAGGGTTGGATTGAGCAATCCATGGTAAATGAAAGCCCCCATGTTATTGTTAAAGTGCGACAGGCCAAAGTGCGAAAAGAACCCAACACAAAAAGTGCAGAGGTTGGTACTGCGAATAAAGAGGTTATCCTTTTGCGTGTAGGTAAGTCTGGTGAATGGGTGAAAGTTTCTCATCCCGATTTAAGCGGTTGGGTGCAAAGAGATTTAATCTGGCCCTGATCAGTACGTAAATCGCTGCTAAGGCTTGGAGTCAATTAAATCTTTTATTTTGTTGTAAGGAGTCGAGTTCGTGTCATCCATAGCTGTTCTTGGTAACGAAGGGTCGCAAACCTGGCTGGCAGCACGTGAGTTTAGTTCATCTGCTGTCATAAAACCCTATTCAGACATGACAACCCTGCTTGCTGGGTTTTCTGCGGGTGACACAGAGTTTACGCTCTTTCCAGTGTACAATACCCGTGAGGGTGAACGAAAACAGCATTTTCGTTTTTTCGACAAAATCAATTCTGGCTATTGGGTTGATAATGTTGTGCTGTACTCGCAAATCTCACTTGCTGTATTTGCTGACCAACAAGAACTGGCAAACATCCAAACCGTTTTAGGGACACGTGAGGTCTTTACCCAGTGCGAAGAATTTCTAGACGCTCATCTTTCTAGTGCCACAGAGATCCACGTTAAAAGTCTGGACGAAGCCCTTGTCATGGCTAAGCAGTTTGGCCACAAAAATATTGCCATCCTTGACGATGAAGACCAGTTAAAGTCTCATGGTTTACATATTCTAGAACGAGAAATAGCCCCTTACAACAGGACACGTTATGCGGTTTTTGGGCAGCAACTTGCACCATCAAGCGGTTATGACGCCACTGTCCTTGTGACAGAACCACTTGACGATCGCATGGGACTTTTAGTGGACATACTTGGCGAATTTTCCCGACGTGGGGTCAATATCCTTGATCTACGAACGGAAAATGATGTGAAGACCCAAAAACTCCGTATTTTTTTAGAAATTGAGGGCCATGCAGCGGAAAAGAGTATTGCCGGTGCTGTAGAACACATTGAGTCCCGGGTTATCCAACACAATGGAGCCATGCGCCTTCTGGGTAGTTTTCCCAGGGTTGATATGCGAACCAAGCATATCAAAAGCTTTGGTTTTATCGGTACTGGCGACATGAGCAAATGGTTTGCCACTCGTCTTGAGCGTGAGGGGTATGAAGTGCTGCTCAGCGGGCGGTCTACCCAACTGGCTCCAGAGAAAATGATCTCCCAGGTCGATGTGGTTGTCATCTGTGTGCCCATTTCTGCCACACCGGAAACAGTTCGCCATTTTGGCCCGCTGCTTACTAAAGGCAAGGCGCTTATTCTTCTTGCCGGTGAGTCAGAAGAGGCCATACAAAGCGCTCTAGACTCCACAGATGCTGCAGTTGAAGTTATGCTTGTGCATAACTTATGGGGTCCTAAGGCATCAACAATGCGAGATAAAAATGCCATTGTCGTGCGTACCTCTCGCAGCGGCATTTTGTGCAGCGAATTTGAAACCTTCCTGTATAAACATGGGGCTGATATTTTTCATGACAGTCCAAAAAAACATGATCTGCTCATGGGCGTTGGGCAACGTTTGCCCACCATTGTCTCGGTGGCACTGGCCATGACACTCCATGAAAATGCTATTACCAGTGAGGATATTGCCAGCCACTGCTCTTTAACCTCATTGTATCCGATCCTGGCCATGGCCCGGGTTCATTCCCAACATGCCAGAACCTATGCAGAAATTATGGCTATGTCAGGAGACAGCCGAAAAATAGTCAAAGACTTTGTCAGGAATCTTGAAAAGGTTGTGCAGTTATCCGATGCCTCTGCCATAGCTTCGCTTTCGGAGCTCATCAGCAACAATAGCAGGCTTTTTAACGAAGACTTTCTTGAAACGCGGATGCGTCAGGCAAAGGCTGTAGATGAAGTATTAAGTCGTATGATTTAACTGACGAGATTGACAGGAAGTGTTTTATGCCTAAGGTGCAATAAACACTCATTATTTTAATATATTTTGCTTTTTTTTGGGCAAGGGAAAATTCTATGTTAAGTGCTGTTTTAAAGTATATTGAAAATAAGCGTACTTGCCCGCATTGCAAGACAGAACTCACGCTCTGTCATGCGCCTCCCATGCATGTGGGAGATGGGCTGGGTTGGGGCTCGGAATATTTGTTTGTCTGCTTAAACGATGAATGTTCCTTATTTAAAAATGGTTGGGAATATATTGAAAATCAATACGGCCATGTTGGCTCCTACCGATACATGGAGTTGCCAAACTCACCCGAGGCATTTCACATGATGGTTGCTGGCAAAGATGCCTTCACCGGCAGCATAGTTGATGTGGAAGATTTAAAAAGGCGGAATGTTCGCTTTCAAAAGCAGCAAGGGGCTCTATCCCGCCTGGAAACCTGTCTGCAGGAGGGCGATATCGCCCCAGTTTTAACTCTCCTTCTTGATGACTCAGTTCCTCTGCAAAATAGAAAAAGAGCGGCAGAGCTGCTTGTGCCGTTTAATGACCTGAGTTGCGTGGAACCACTGCGGAACCATGTCTTTAAAGACGAGTATCTGCAAATGGGAATTACAACAGCACTCAATAAAATACTGAGCAATCATTTTCTGAAAGAATGCCCATATTGTGCCGAACTTATCAAGTCCCGTGCACTTGTCTGCAAGCATTGTCACAAGGAACTTGCAGGCTGATTTCCCTTGCATAATGGCGTTTCAGTGGGTATAGAAAGGCCTAATTTGAGTGGTGAGCGTAGCTCAGCTGGTGGCAGCACCGGGTTGTGGCCTCGGAGGTCGTGGGTTCAAGTCCCATCGCTCACCCCATAAACTCTTATAAAGAGTTCCAAGAAATTTTAAAAACCCGCATCCAGACTTTGGTTGCGGGTTTTTTTCTTGCCAAAACCTCCTGCACTCTCTGTATTTAGCCGGTTAGATCGTAATGCTTAGCATTATGAATTGCCTGATCCTAAGATTATAATTACTCTGCAATTAACTGTCCGTTTTATTGCGCCTTTCCCTGTATGCAATGATATGAGGTAATCTTTTTTAAAGAGTGTTTTGATATAATAGATGTTGGGTACAGCGTATCAGTAAAACACCGTATGGCAGGTCTATCCTTGTCTTGGTTATTCTTTAATGGTACTTGATAAATTCAGTAGAGGTACCGCTAGCTCCTATAATTGGATAATAAAAAAATAGAAAGGAGTGCCCAGATGGTTCAGATTTTTTCCTCTTTTAACGGGATAGAAATAGTTTTCTTGATATGTGCGATCATTGGCGGTGTCTTGGTCTTTACCAAGCTAGTAATGCAACATGTCGGTGGGGATGTGGATGTTGATGGCCATTTGGACTCTGATGTAGGCTTTCATATTCTCTCCATACATGGACTTGCCTCTTTTGCCATGATGTTTGGCCTGGTGGGACTGGCCTTGTATCGTCAAAGTCAGGTGGGGATTGTCATTTCCCTTGCTGGCGCTGTCCTTGCCGGGCTGTTTTCTGTGTGGCTCATAGGTAAACTGTTCCAGGCAATAAATCGTCTGCAGTCAAGCGGCACATTAAGCAATGCAGATGCCGTCGGCAGTACGGGTGTGGTGTATCTGACCATACCAGAAGGTGGGACTGGGCTAGTCAGTTTGTCTTTTCACAACCGTTTGCGAGAATTAAATGCCGTTGCAAAAGATGGAGGGAGACTCGAAACGGGGACGCCGGTGCGTGTGGTGCAGGTAAACGCTAATATTTTAGTTGTTGAAAAAACTCAATAAAAAGGACGAACTATGTTTGGATTTTGGATTTTACCCATTACTGCTTTTGTTGTTCTTATTGTTTCCACGATTCTTTTTCTCTCTTCCCGCTATAAACGATGCCCCTCGGATAAAATATTGGTGGTCTTCGGTAAAGTTGGTGCAGGTCAATCGGCCAACTGTATCCATGGTGGAGGTGCACTTATCTGGCCCCTTATTCAGGATTATGCCTATATCAGCCTTACTCCCATGACGATTGGCATTCCTCTGCAAAAGGCGCTCTCTCTGCAGAATATCCGTATCAATGTGCCATCAACTTTTACTGTTGGTATCAGCACGGAGCCGGAGGTTATGAATTCGGCAGCCGAACGCTTGCTGCACCTGACTCAGACTGAGATTGAGGAAATGGCCAAGGAGATTATTTTTGGTCAACTTCGTTTAACGGTTGCCTCGCTGACCATTGAACAGATCAACCAGGATCGTGAGAGTTTTCTTGAAGCGGTACGGAAAAACGTATCTCCGGAACTCAACAAGATTGGTTTGTTCCTCATTAACGTTAATATCACCGATATTACCGACGAATCTGGCTACATTGATTCAATTGGTAAAAAGGCAGCGGCAGAGGCGATTAACCAGGCAAAAGTAGACGTGGCCGAGCAGGAAAAAATAGGCGCCATTGGTGAGGCAGAGGCAACGCGGGCTAAGGAAATCCGGGTTGCGGAAAACGTAGCTGAATCAGAGAAGGGAAAGAAGAAGGCCGAAGCAGACCAGCGCATCTTTGTGCAGCAACAGGAGGCTGAGGCTACTATTGGCGAGGCTGCTGCCAACCGGGAAAAGGAAATTAAGGTTGCCGAGAACGTAGCTGAATCTGCCAAGGGCCAGAAAAAAGCCGAGGCTGACAAGCGAATCTTCGTGCAGGAACAGGAGGCTCAAGCCGTTGCCGGTGAGAACCGTGCCAAGGCTGACATTGCCAATGCCGATGCAGAGCTTTTTGTCAAACAGGCTTCAGCCAAGCAGCGCGGTGAGGTGGCCCAGCGGGAAGCTGAGGTTGAGATTCAAAAGGCACAGTACAAGGCGGAACAGGAACGATTAACGGCCGAGGAGGTAGTACGCCAGGAAATTGAAAAACGGAAGGTTGAAATTGCGGCAGAGGCGGAAGCGGAAAAAACACGTCGGGAAGCTAAAGGTCAAGCTGATGCCATTCTTTTGAAATATCAAGCAGAAGCAGCGGGCGTGCGTCAGGTACTGGAGAGTAAGGCCGCTGGTTATCAGAGCCTTGTCCAGAGCTGCAACGGCGATGCCAAGTCGGCCGCTACCTTGCTCATGACGGAAAAAATTGAAGAAATTGTGCAATTGCAGGTGGAGGCAATCCGCAACATCAAAATTGATAAGGTTACTGTCTGGGATTCAGCCGGAGGAGGCAAAGAGGGCGGTACCGCCACATCAAACTTCTTATCGGGGCTCATCAAAAGCTTGCCGCCTCTGCATGATGTGGCTGGCATGGCTGGCATTGATCTTCCCAAATATCTAGGTGAAATCACCCATAACAAAGAAGATGCTGACAAGATATCTGAGAGCTCGACTGTAAAATAGAGCTCAGTTATTTCACATTTTTATACGCCTCCTGTCGAGAACATGCACAGTCACGATGGGAGGTTTTTTTTTATTTTTAGTTGCAGACAAAAAAGAGGCGTGGTGTGCCAACGGAAGTTTGACCAATAGAGGATATTAGGCTACATCTAGCGGGTGATTAAGTGTGGGGAAGGTCTTTTTTACACTCATTTTAAAAAGAGAAAACTATGTCTTTTGCCAACAAAAAAAAGTCGCTTTTTAGCATCGTTTTTTTTCTGATTTTCACTCTGGTAAGCGGCGCGATGGCTGCGGTTGTCAGCATTAACCAGTTTGTGGAACACCCCTCCCTCGATGCCATACGAAAGGGCATGGAGGATTACCTCATAGAAAAAAAAGTTGATGTTCGTTTCATCTATCACAATGCCCAGGCAAATATGGGCACGGCGGCGCAGATAGCTAAGCAGCAGATTGGCGAGGAGGCAGATATCATTGTGGCCATTGCCACACCATCTGCCCAGGCCTGTGCCCAGCTCATTTCCAAGGCACCGGCAGAGATGCAGCGCCCCCTGGTCTTTACCGGTATAACAGACCCGGTTGGGGCTGGTTTAGTGGCAAATCTGGAGCATCCCGGCGGATTTGTTACCGGTTCCAGCGACCGTTTGCCCCTAGAGCGTCAGGTTGCCATGATTAGGGACTTTATCGGGCCGTTTAAGTCCCTTGGCATCGTCTATAATGCCGGTGAGGCCAATTCGAAAACAGTTGTTGCCGAGTTGAAGGTCCTGGCGGCAAAGGAAGGCTTTACCCTGGTTGAAGCAACGGCAAGCAAAACAGCTGATGTCTACCAGGCTGGTAAAAGCCTTGCTGGCAGAGTTGATGCGGTCTTTGTGCCAACTGATAACACCATTGTTGCAGCCCTTGAATCTTTAACTAAGGTATTCTCCCAGGCAAAGGTTCCACTTTTTACAGCCGATGTGAATTCAGTTGTCAGGGGGTCTGTTGCCTCTCTGGGTATTGACTACTACCAACAGGGCCGCCAAACCGGAGAGATAGTAGAAAAAATTTTACAGGGCACGAAAGCAGGAGACATCCCCGTTAGTTTTATGAAAAAACTCGACCTGTATATTAACCTTGCGGCGGCAAAGTCCATGGGCATTGCACCGCCACAGCAGATACTCGACGACGCCACCAAGGTTTACAAGTAAAAAAAAGAAAACGCCCATGACAAGCTATGCAATTATTGGGGCCATAGAGCAGGGCCTAGTCTATGGTATTATGGTCATCGGGGTGTATCTCACCTTTCGCATCCTGGACTTCCCTGATCTGACTGTTGATGGCAGTTTGCCCCTGGGAGCAGCAGTTTCCGCCGTGGCTATTGCAGGTGGAATGAACCCTTTTCTTTCCCTCATCTTTGCCCTGGCAGCCGGGTTTCTGGCCGGAGTGGTTACGGCCATACTCAACACAAAATTTAAGATTTTACACCTGCTCGCCTCCATTCTGACCATGATTGCGCTCTACTCAATTAATATCCGCATCATGAAGGGACCCAATGTTGCCTTAATTGGAGAGAAAACAACGATCGACTGGGCTGTTGATCTTGGCATACCCACCCAATATGCGGCCATGGTTGTTTTTGCCTTTTTTGCCCTATTGGTCCTTGTCTTTATGATCTGGTTCTTATCAACTGAGCTAGGGCAGGCAGTGCTCGCCACGGGTGATAACCCGCAGATGATTCGCAGCCAGGGGGTAAACACTGATTTTATTATTATCCTGGGTGTGGGTTTATCAAATGCCCTGGTGGCACTGAGTGGTGCCCTGGTTGCCCAGAATCAGGGGAGTGCCGATGTGGGTATGGGGGTGGGCACTATTGTTGCCGGCCTTGCCTCTGTTATTGTTGGGGAAACAGTCTTTGGCAGCTCCAGTATGGCCCGGGCCTTTATCGCAGCCCTGCTTGGCTCTATTCTCTATCGTTTGGCCATTGGCCTTGCCCTTAGTTTTGACTTTTTTATGGCCAGCGACCTCAATCTTCTTACAGCAGTCCTTGTTGTCATTGCCCTGGTGGCCCCCAATGTGAAGAGGAGGCTGATGCTCAGATGATTAACTTGCATGAGGTTGTTAAGTTTTTTCACAAGGGGAGCGTGAATGAGGTGCATGCCCTTGATCGCATGGACCTCCATTTGAAAGAAGGAGATTTTGTTTCGGTCATTGGTTCGAACGGGGCAGGAAAATCCTCTTTGTTAAACTGCATTGCCGGCAATTTCTTTCCAGATTCCGGAACCATAGAAATTGACGGCAAAAATGTTACCACTTGGCCGGAATACAAACGAGCTGCCATGGTTGCGCGCGTCTTCCAAGACCCTTTGCTCGGCACCTGTCCATCTGCCACCATTGAGCAAAATCTTGCCCTTGCTGCCCTGCGAGGCAGAAGACGCGGCTTGAGACAGGGCGTGAAGGGAATTGACCGCGAACACTTTCGAAATGCGCTGGCCCGCTTGAAACTTGGCCTTGAGGATCGTCTTTTAGATAAGGTCGGGCTTCTTTCCGGCGGGCAACGCCAGGCCCTTACCATGCTCATGGCCACATCGGTGCGGCCTAAGGTGCTGTTATTAGATGAGCACATCGCAGCCCTTGATCCAAAGACAGCCAACCAAATTCTTTTGCTCACGAAGGAAATTGTCGAAGGGCAAAGGTTGACGACCTTGATGATTACCCATAATATGAATCATGCCATCGCCTTTGGTAACCGCCTGATCATGCTCCATAAGGGGCGGGTTCTCTTTGATCTTTCCGGCGAGGAAAAGGCCAATTTAACAGTTAACGATCTCTTGCAGCAATTTTATAAAACCCAGGGAGAGGAGCTTGCCATGGACTCTCTGCTGCTTGCTTAAGAGAGAATCGCATCATCTATGTTCATCATACACAGAGGAGAAACGCTATGCACGTAGTCGCATTTAACGGAAGTCCACGGGCAAAAGGAAACACCTGGCACGCCTTTAACATGGTTGGTCAAGAACTGGAAGCCGCTGGCATCAGCATGGAAATTGTCCATGTTGGCAACAAAAAACTGCGCGGTTGTCTGGCCTGTGGACAGTGTTTTAAAAAGAAAAATGAGCAGTGCATCCAAAAGGATGACGAGCTTAACGAGTATATCCAGCTGGCCAAAAAGGCAGATGGCATTCTGCTTGGTTCGCCAACCCACTATGCGGCCATTGGCGGCACCATGAAATGTTTTCTTGATCGCCTTTTTTATGTGGCTGGTGCCAATGGAGGTCTCTTGCGTCATAAGGTGGGCGCATCTGTGGTGGCTGTGCGACGCAGCGGCGGTATTCCGGTCTTTAACCAGCTTAATGTCTATCTCTGCTATGCTGAAATGCTCATCCCCGGTTCAAACTACTGGAATGTTATTCATGGCGCCCAGATGGGTGAAGCAGAGCAGGATGAAGAAGGCAAACAGATTATGCGGGTACTTGGCAAAAATATGGCATGGCTGCTCAAGTTAAAGGAACATGGCCAGGGAGTTGTTCCCGAGCCTGCCCAGGAGGCTAAAATAGCCATGAACTTTATTCGCAATTAGATTTTGCTTAAACTGCCGTTTAACTCGGCTGATATTTAGCGAAAAGCCCCTGTGCCCGTAAAGCGGCAAGGGGTTTTTTTTTGTGTAGAGTACCAAGTATGTCAGTTTTTTTTTACTATGCACGGCGTTGGCATGCATAATAAAAAAATGATTGGCGCAGTCGTGGACTTGTTCCATGTGCCGCTTCTAGACCACTGTCATGAGCTTGCCAAGGTTTTATTTGAAACCTTTGAACTTGAGCCCCTAGGCCTCACTTTGCCAGATGAAGTTCTCGAGACTGATCAGCTATTTATTGAGGGCTGTTGCAGTCAGAGTACGTCAATCACCACGAGCGCGATGCGAGGGCTAGAAAAACGTGTCTAGCCTTCTATGATTTTGCCTGCTCACCCCGTATGTGGGTTCGATTTTGAATTTACGCACAGCCCACTTGGGCGAGGTGTAATCAATGTGCATCACAAGAGACCAATAGCTAGCAAAAGGAGAGTATGTTTTTGATCAAATAAGAGACTTGGCCCCCGTTGCCCAAACTGCCATGCCATGATTCATTGCAAAAAGGAGCCTTTCAGCATAGAAGACCTCAGAGATTTCTTTGCAGAAAATAACAGATTAAGGCACGACTAACAAACAGCTGAAACTTGATTTATTGCTGCAATTGTAAACACGCAACAAGGTATTCTTCGCTACTTTCAATCCACCAATTTTACGACTATTTGGTTATTGCTTTTCCTCTTTTTAATGGCAGGGGCGTGTACGTTTCGCTTTGTTATTCAGCGCGTAAGGCTGCCAAAGGGTCAAGTAGTGCTGCTTGCCGTGCCGGCAGGATGCCGGCAATAATGCCAATGGCAAGGGCCAGGAGCTCGGCAAAGATAATAAAGCTCCATGGCGTATGGATGGGAAGTTGGGGCAGGAAGATTTGCATAAGGGCAGCCACCAACATGCCGCCTCCAAGTCCGGCTGCTCCACCAAGAGCCGCTAAAATGGCCGCTTCCACTAAAAAAAGTAGGAGTATGGTTTTTCTGGTGGCCCCCAAGGCCCTGAGTATGCCTATCTCCGTTGTCCGTTCCCGCACGGCGATGGTCATGACCGTAAAAATTCCCACACTCCCCACAAGAAGAGAAATGCCGCCCAGGGCTCCCACGGCTAGGGTAAGCATGCCCAAGACTGAGCCCAATACCTCAAGCATCTGCTGCTGTGTGGTCACGGTAAAGTCTTCCTGGCCGTGCCGTGCCACCAAAACCCGCTTGATGGCGGCAACCACCCCCTTGGGATCAGCACCCTGGCGATAGAGCACATCTATTTCCATAAGTCCTTCCCGGTTGAACAGGTCAAGTGCGCGAGAGACGGGAATGTAGAGGGTATCGTTCATGTCAAAACCCAGAATTTGCCCTTTATCCTCCATAACGCCAATGACGCGGCCAGGCTGATCTCCCACCATGATGCGCTGGCCAAGGGGGTTGATATCAGGAAAAAGCTCTTCTTTTGCCTTGTAACCAAGGACCACAAAGGCCCGGGCACCACCGGTCTCGTCATCGGGTAGAAAACGCCCGTTTTGCACATGCATGCGAAAGGCCGTGTCCATTTCTGAGCCAATACCGTAGAGGGTGAGGCGGCGGCTTCGGCCATTGGCCCGCACCTCGGCATTACCCTGCACAGATGGCACAACGGCCTCTAACTCCGGAATGCGGCGCAGGGCCTTGCTGTCTTCCAGGGTGAGCAGACGTTCGGAGCCCAAAACCCCCAAGGAGGCACCCATGGTTTGCACTTTCCCGGGGTTAATGGCAATGAGGTTGGTGCCAAATTGGGTGAATTCAGCAAGGACAAAGCGCTCTAAGCCTGAGCCCATTGAGGTGAGCAGGATCACTGCCGCAATGCCCACCGCAATCCCCAGGCCAGTGAGAAAGGAATGCATTTTTTTGGCTTTGAGGGAGCGGAAGGTATATTGGATCTGTTCTGAAAATTGCATGGCTTATCGGCTGGCCAAGGCCTGAATTGGGTCAAGACGGGCTGCGCGAATGGAAGGTATATATGAGAAAAGTAGACCAGTGCCGAGCGAGGTTCCCAAGGCGGCCGCAATGGCCCAAAGTGGTGGCGTAGTGTGCAGGGTAGGGTAAAAGATATGGATAATGCGGGCAATCCCAAGACCAAGAACAATGCCGGTTGCCCCGCCAAGGACAGAGAGAAGCAGGGCCTCGGTACTGAAAAGCATCAGGATATGCCAGTTTCTGGCCCCGAGTGCCTTGCACAGGCCAATCTCTGCGCGCCGCTGGCTGACGCTCATGAGCATAACATTCATGATAAGAATACCTGCCACCAAAAGGCTGATTCCGGCTATCCCGGCAACCGTTAAGGTGAGGGAGCGAAACATCTTATCAAAGGCGGCAAGTACCGAATCTTGGGTGATGATGGTAATATCATCTTCACCATAATGGCGCTTGGCAATAGTGGCCTTAATCCGTATTTTCACCTGCTCAAGGTCAGAGGCCTCGCGTGATTCCAGCAGTATGCGAAAAAGCCCCTCTTTGTTAAACAGCATCTGGGCATAGCGTACCGGCACGATAACCATTTCTTCTGTTTTAAAACCAAGGGATTGCCCCTGATCCGCCAGAATACCGCTCACCCGACAACGGTACCCACCCAGCTGCATGAGTTCGCCCAGGGCATTTTTTTTGGGGAAGAGTTCTTTATCCACTTTGGCACCGATCACACAAAGGGGGCGGGTGCTACTCTCTTCCTCATCGCTAATAAATTTACCCCGCGACAGTTTAAGATGGTGAATGTTCAAGAATGCGGCCGTGGTGCCCAGCACGGGAACCTGCCTGCTCCTGCCGTCTTCCACTGCACTGAGTTCGCCTAAAATAAGGGGAGCTACCATGCTTATGCCAGCTGTGCGACGCAGGGCTGCGGCATCGCCAAGGGTTAAATCTCTGGGAGTTGCCCCGATTAAAGTGGCTGGCATGTTTGAGGCTGTATCGGAACGCCCTGGTATCACAATAATTAAATTCGTGCCCAGGGAGGAAAACTGGTCGGTTATATAAAGACGTGCCCCATTACCAATGCCAGTGAGTAACACCACGGCTCCTACCCCTATGCTCATGGCGATAAGCATGAGCGAGGTGCGGACTTTTGCACTGTTTAAGCTTATCCAGGCGTAGGAAATAATATCACGAAAGCGCATGGAGGCTTAGGCCCTTTGCTCATCGCTGATAATACGTCCATCTTTTACCTGGATATGTCGATAAGCTCGTTTTCCCAATTCAGGGTCATGGGTGACTACAATTAAGGTGAGTCCTTCCGAATTGAGCTTTTCCATGAGCGTCACAATATCAAGGCTTGACCGCCTGTCCAGGTTGCCAGTGGGTTCATCCGCTAGAAGTACAGCTGGCCTGGTAACCACAGCCCTGGCAATGGCAACCCGTTGGCGCTGGCCACCGGAAAGTTCATCTGGTTTGTGCTGCCACCTGTTCTCCAGGCCAAAGGCAGCAAGCAAATCGTGGGCTCGCTGGGAGCGTTCTTTCTTTGCTACGCCAGCCAAGAGCAGCGGTAACTCTACATTTTGCAGGGCCGTTAAGCGGGGGATAAGATGAAAGGACTGGAAGATAAATCCGATTTTCTGGTTACGCGTTGCCGCCAGGTGGCGATCATCCTGCTTGGTTATGTCAATGGAGTCCAGCAGGTACCCGCCACTGTCCGGGGTATCAAGCAAACCCAGAATATTGAGCAGAGTGGATTTACCGGAACCGGAGGGACCCATGATGGAAAGATATTCGCCAGCCTGCACAGATAGGGAAAGATCTTTCAGGGCATGAACAATCTGATCGCCGACCACAAAAGATCTGTTAATGCCGCTAAGTTCAATCATGGGGCTCTTTATCCACTTTGGCCAGGGCCTTATCCTTTACCCCCTGGCGATCAACAGAGGAAACAACCCACTCATTTTCCCGCAGGCCAGAGGTCACTTCAGTGTATTGCCAGTTGCTTATTCCTGTGGTGACTGTGCGGCGTTCAATTCGTTTGCTGGCGCGGTCAAAGACAAAGACCGCGTTGCCATCAACAATTGCTTCAGATGGAATGCGCAGCACTTGCCCGCTCTCTTTTAAGATAATTTCCATGTCAGCGCTGTAGCCAGCCAAAAGCCCCTTGCCGTCATTGGGATTATCAAAATTGGCCTCAATCTCAACGGTGCGAGCCTGCTTTTCCAGCTCAAGCACATAGGGTGAAACCCGGCTGACTGTTCCCGCAAAGGTTTTGCCAGGATAGGCATCAAGGGTAATGTGGGCCTTTTGCCCGGATTTTATCTGGGCAGCGTCAATTTCGTCAATCGGGGCCGCCACATAAAGTGAATCCATATTAATTAAATCAATGGCGGGCAGGGTGGCAATGCCGGGCGGGGAAGGGGTTAAAAACTCGCCCACCTCGCCATTTACCTCGGCAACAATGCCAGCAAAGGGGGCACGCAAAACAGACTGTTCAAGCTGTGCCTGTACTGCCTCTACCTTGGCCTGGCTCAGAGCTAAGCGGGCATTTGCCGCCGTACATGTTGCATTTCTTGCCTGAGCTGTGGCCTGGGCTTCCTCGTAGAGCGATTCCGAGGTCGATTTACTCTGCCGCAACTCTGCAAGACGGCGTGCTTGACGATCTGCCTGTTTTGCCAATAAGCAGGCCTCGTTTTGTGCTGCCTGCATGGCCTGTACATCAAATTTGGCCACCAGCAGCTCAGCCTGAACATTTTTATTCCAAATGCGCAGCAGTTCCTGCCCCTTGGCAACATGGTCGCCTTCCTGCACATCAAGCTTTTCAATCCAACCAGCCAGAGATGGAGTCAAACGCGCACGCAATCTGGCCTTGATGGAGCCAGCCCGGGTGTTTGAGACCGTGGCAGAAACTGTGCCAAACTTTACGGCTTGCACGGAAACGCTCATTGGTTTTTCCCGGCGGAAAGACCAAAAAGCTGCGACAGAAGCCCCAAGAACCAGGAGGACGCAGAGTAAAACAAGGTGTTTTTTCACAGGATTTTAAAAAAGTATTGAAAAATTAGTTAGTTATTTGACAAAGCCGTAAGGCTGATAATGACTCTACCATAAGAGGGAAATTATCAATAGGGCATTTTCCGTTGCTCACACTGAACAGATTTTCCTATAAAATTGTTGAGACAAGGCTCGAGGGAAATTCGAGCAATATTAAGGAGTATTCGATAGGGATGCAATCTGCGTGAAAAGATAGCGGGATATATTTCAAGTAATTTTCGCTTGACAAGCTTCACCATATTTGTCATTTTTTATTTTAAAAATGTCGACATTCGCCATTTTTAAAATTGCACCGACAATGCAACAAAATTGAAATTTTTATGTCGGTTCAGCTAATCAAAAAAATTTAAGAGAGAGACATGACGCCTAAAAAAGCAATATCAACAAGCAATGCTCCCGGTGCCATAGGGCCCTATTCCCAGGCAATAGCAAGCGGCAAACTGCTCTTCACCTCCGGGCAGCTGCCCATAGATCCGGCCACCGGGAAAATGGTCGAAGGGAGCGTTGCCGATCGCGCACATCAGGCCATAAAAAATCTTATAGCGATCATAGAGGCTGCTGGGGGATCGCTTGATAACGTTGTCAAAACAACGGTCTTTTTAGCAGACATCGGAGATTTTCAAGCTGTCAATGCAGTCTACGTTGAATACTTTTCCTCGCCCTTTCCAGCCAGAAGCGCCTACCAAGTAGCGGCCTTACCGCTTGGTGCCGATATTGAAATTGAAGCCATTGTCGCCATAGGCTAATTGACCAACCTTTAATTGTGGACAAAACATGGATCTAAACAGATTCCCCAGAAGAAACTATGTGCAAAGTGCAACACCCATTGAAGAACTCCCTGCTTTTTCCAAAGCTTTGGGAGGCAAGGTGAATCTCTATATCAAAAGAGATGATCTGCTTCCAGGATGCGCAGGTGGTAACAAAACCAGAAAACTCGACTTTTGCATTGCAGACGCCATGAAAAATGGTGCGGACACCATTATCACCTGTGGGGCAGTCCAGTCAAATCATTGCAGATTGACCCTGTCCTGGTCAGTAAAAGAGGGGCTTGACTGCCACCTGGTGCTGGAGGAGCGGGTTGCAGGCAGTTACAAAGAAGAGGGTTCTGGCAACAACTTTCTCTTTCATCTGATGGGAGTAAAGTCGATTACGGTTGTCCCCGGCGGTTCTGATATGGTCTCAGAAATGGAAAAGGTCGCTGTCAAGTTGCGGGAGAAAGGGAAACAACCATACATCATCCCCGGTGGGGCATCTAATGCCATAGGCGCAACTGGCTATGTAGCCTGTGCTGAAGAGATTCAGCAGCAGCTGTTTGAGAGCAATCTTGTTATCGATCAGATAGTGGTTCCAAGCGGCAGCGCAGGCACCCATGCAGGTGTTGTGGTTGGCCTTTTTGGCACCAACTCCGCCACTTCGGTTATTGGCATTAATGTGAGCCGCACAAAAGAGGTACAGGAGAGGATAGTCCATAAATTAGCCGTGGAAACAGCGTGCCGTTTAGGCATCCGCGAGACCATACCTGTTAACGCGGTGAACTGCTTTGACAACTATGTTGGTCCGGGATACTCGCTGCCCACAGAGTCCATGGTCGAGGCAGTTAAGTTACTCGCCCAGACCGAGGCAATATTGCTTGATCCTGTCTATTCCGGCAAGGCAATGGCCGGTTTAATTGACTTGGTTCGAAACGATTATTTTGTGCCTGGATCAAAGGTACTTTTTTTGCATACTGGAGGTTCCCCTGCCTTGTATGCATACCTGGATACATTCAGATAATTATTATCCGCTAAACCTCAAGTGTACACAAGATGGTGCACGAAACTTGGCCGCAGACGTGGTGTTGGCGGTCACAATCACTGCTTAGGAGAATTCAATGAAAAGAGTATTAATCATGGCAAGCACGCTGCTGCTCTGCCTGAGCATCAGTTTATCTGCAGCATCTGCTGCTGGCCCAATTGTCATAAAACTTGCACATCCCAATGTACCTCAACACCCCATGGGGCAGGCTTTCATCAAGTTTAAAGAACTGCTTGAAGAACGTAGCAAAGGTGAGTTTCGAGTCGATATTTTCGATAGTTCGAAATTTGGCAATTTTGACGCTGTTGTTCAAGGGTTGCAGCTCAATATGTTGCAGATGGGTTCTGACTCTACCCCAAACCTTTCACCTTTTTCCGACGAATTTCTGATCTTCGATCTGCCCTTCCTCTTTACCGATTATCCTTCAACCGATTTAATCACCGATGGACCCATCGGCATGAATGCAGCCAAGGCACTGGAAAAGAGCGGCATCATCGGGCTTGGTTACATTGAAATCGGTTTTCGTAACCTCTGGAACAATAACCGTGTTGTTGCCACGCTTGAAGATGCTAAAGGTTTGAAGATTCGTTCCACCCCTTCCAAGGCCCACATAGCCACCCTCAAGGCGCTTGGCATGAATCCTACCCCCATCTCCTGGGGTGAGGTGTACACTGCGATGCAGCAAAAGACTGTCGATGGTATTGATATTGACCTCAACCTAGCTTGGTACAACAATTTTCCGGAAGTTAACAAACACGTCACCATCGTCAATAGCCTGTACAGCCCACACCTGATGATGATCTCCAAAAAATTTTATGAAAGCCTCACCCCGGAGCAGCAAATGCTCATTGCCGAGACCTTCGAAGAAATGAAGCTCTACGAACGAAAACTCATTCGTGATGGGGAACAAAAGATCCTTGCCCAACTCAAGGATAAAGGCGTTACCGTAACAGTCCTTACGCCAGAAGAACGTGCCCGTTGGGCTGAGGCAACCGCAGGTGTTTATGCGGAATTCGAAGAGCGTATCGGTAAGGAATTGGTGGAGCAGGCAAGGGCAACCATCGCCGCTGGTAAATAGAAAATATCTAACAATAATGAGATAAACTCTATCTCAGGTGGCATCTGCCACCTGAGATTATGCAATGAGACAATGGAGTGTACGGCATGAAAGCAACGCCAAAATCGATGGTGCCAAGCATTGAAATGATTATCGCTTCTGTGTCGCTTGTTATGATGACAGGCATTACCGCTGTGCAGGTGTTTAGTAGGTACGTCTTTCAGAGTTCGCTGGACTGGTCTGAAGAGCTTGCCCGCTACCTCTTCATCTGGTCTGTTTATGTTGGCTGCAGCTACGCCACCATGCTTGACCGCCACCTGGAGGTCACCATAATAAGAACGGTGTTCAAAGGAAAATTCGCTAGGCCAGCAGCCATCGTCGCGTCATTGCTCACTATGAGTTTTTGCATTTTTACCGCAATAATAGGAACAAAATTTATCATATTCCTTGCCGAAACTGGCCAAAAAACACCTGCCCTGGAGGTTAGCGCGGTTTGGGTTTACCTTTGTCTGCCTCTGGGAATGGGCTTTATGGCGTTTAGGACCGTGGAACGACTGTGGTGGTTAATTACAGGAAAAATAGATCCTACCGAGATCGAAATAAACTAAGGAGCAGTTTGCTATGGATTTGGCTATTGTTTTTACCTTTGTTTCCCTTGCATTGTTCCTTATGCTCAGCGTCCCTATTGGGGTTGCGATTGGTCTGAGCGTTGTTGTTGGCATGACCTTCAGCGACATGCTGCCCTATGAATTTCTTATCCAAAAAATGATCACATCCCTTGATGTCTTTCCGTTGATGGCGGTGCCCTTCTTCATTATGGCAGGTGAAATCATGCAGAAGGGGAGTATGGCCCAGCGTCTTCTTGCCGTTTCTCGCGCACTGGTCGGCCACCTCACAGGTGGCATGGCCCATATCTCAGTTCTTACCTGCCTGTTTTATGGGTCGCTCTCTGGATCTGCACCGGCAACGGTTGCTGCAGTCGGCGGCATTATGATCCCTGCTATGGAAAAGGAAAAATACTCCAAGTCTTTTGCCACGGCTGTCAACACCGCTGCCGGTTGCTTAGGGGTTATCATCCCACCGAGCGTACCGTTGATTATTTACGGAACCGCTGCGGGCGTCTCTGTGGGCGACCTGTTTATTGCCGGAGTTATTCCTGGTCTTTTTATTGGCCTCTGCCTGATGATTTGCAGTTACCTTCTTGCCAAGCATTATGGGTTTACCGGAAATGATAGGAGAGCGCCAATAAAAGAGGTTGCTTCCACTTTGGTGCAGGCGCTTCCGGCACTCATGGTGCCCATTATTGTGCTGGGCGACATTTATGGCGGCCTTACGACACCGACCGAGGCGGGTGTTATTGCGGTTGTCTATTCTTTAATTGTTGAAGGTCTCGTGCTCAGAACATTGAGTTGGCAAAAAGTTATCGATGTCTTCAAGGGAACCGCACTTACCACCTCGTCCATCTTTCTAGTTGTCGCCACGGCGACTGCCCTGGGGCAAATCTTACTCTTTTACAACCTGCCAAATACGCTCGTTAACATCCTAGTCAGCATTTCCGATAATAAATTTATTCTGCTGCTAATTATTCTCATTTTTCTTTTGATTATGGGAACCTTTATGGACGCGCTGGCCAATATCCTCATCCTGACACCTCTGCTTCTTCCGGTCGTCAAGGTGCTTGGTGTCGATCCCATTCACTTTGGCATTGTTATGATCATTTGCTCGTCCATGGGATTTTTGACTCCGCCTGTTGGCGTCAATCTCTTTGTCGGCTGCAGTATTGCAAATATTTCCATAGAGCGACTCAGTGTTGCGGTAATGCCCTTCCTGGTCACAATGTTCCTGGCCCTGCTGGCAATCACCTTTATTCCCCAGATTGCTCTGTGGCTGCCTGGTTTGTAAGCTAAACATATCTTACCACCCCCCCTCACCTTAATGAGGAATATGCGATGATTGTTAAAAAATGCAGTGCAAAGACTGGCATCCTGGGAATAACCGGGCATGCTGGTGCCGGGCATGTTCATAGTCATTCCAGTTTTGTTCAAGACGATTCTGCCGGTTTTGCGGTCATCGCCTGTCTGCTTAGGAAGGCATACCCGGTAAATTCCACCATCGTTCAAATCGATGCCGATATTGAATCCGGGATGGTACGTATCACAACCGAGGATGGCGGTATTGGGATGTCTCCGGTCAGACGGGGTATTACCCCTTACGAAGCAAGTCTTGCCCAACGTGCTGTTGGCCTGGATGGCATATACAGTCAGGTCGCTGCCTTTACCGCTTTTGGGAGAATTTACGGGCAGGGTTGCCTTGAACTGCCAGTTGCCCTGCAGACTGCAACCTGCATTGCCGTGATGGACACCTTTGCCCGCAAATATCCTGACTCATGCTTTGTTCAATTCGAAGACAGGGAGGGAAAAAACGACCAATGTATTGGTGCCGTAATCGAAATAGACGGCGTACCCGTTTCGGTCATGGGAATACTTAACGCGACCACCGATGGCCTCGGCCCCAACGAGGATCTTGAAGGGAATGTTATGTTGGGGCAAAAGGGGCTATTAATGAAAACGCTGGGCCTGAACCGATTGCCGACAATCATCTTGGAGAGCAAAGCCTATATCCCGGCCATCAGTAACACCCTTCAGGAAAACACTTTTGTTGCCAGAATAAACAAAGAACATGATAACCGTATCGTTTATGATGCCCTGGCTCATGGCGCAGCCAAAGCGGAGATTCCCTTTATTCAGTATGAAAACGCCTACCCAAGGCATACGGGGGAGATGGCAGAAGCGACCCGGAATCTGGGTCTGAAAATCGCCCAGCTTGGCAACAGGCTCACTGGAGCAGAAACAGCTAAAGAGAAAGTGGAGATTATTGGCGAACTTGCCATTCTTATCAGCCAGGATGCAGGCGGTATAACCTACATGTCATCAGAACTTCATGATCTGGTAGCTGGAGGTGGAGTGTTGCCCGGCACGGCTGCAGTCTTTTCCATGGCCATTACCGAAGCAGAGATTCGTTTCTGGAAAATTCCGACCTTCAGGCCGCAGGATTCAGACCTGTACCTGTCAGTTTTGAAACATGCCGTTCCTTACTTGGCAGATAAAATCGAAGCAGCCACGGCTGAATTGCAGGAAAAATGGAGTTTTAGCGCACAAAAATACAGCTACCTGTTTCCCAGAATCAGTTGACGTCCCACGGGGATGCCAGGACTTGTTGAGAAAAAAGTGGCAATTAGTAAAGAGTGAAGCTATAAACGTCTTGGCTGCAATCCAGAATTCATCTGTTGACACTTGAGAAGTCGATACGGCTTGTGGTTATGCAGTAAATGAAAGACTAAATCGTGTGTATTAAATTGAAATAATTCATTTTTTTAATCAAGCGCAAACCAGGTGATATATTTAAGCATAGACTTATGGCTTATGTCCCAAGTATAAAAAAGAACATAGCGTTGATATTTGCAAAAAAAGCAACTATCAAAAAAGTCCTAGAGCTAAGCATCAGTAAAATCTACCTTATCAGTTCACAGACAGGCCATGTTCCCCATCACCAACGATGAAACGGAATTCTCCAAGCAGACTTATACCGACCGGGTCGTAACGTATATCAAAAAATCGATTCTGGACGGCACATACGAACCTGGCACCAAGGTCAAGGAATTGGCAATCGCCAAAAAACTTTCCATCAGTAGGGCACCGATAAGGGAGGCTCTGCAGATCCTCATCAAAGAAGGTTTGGTCGTGTGGATACCCCAAAAGGGCAAATTCATTACCAAATTGAGTCCCAAAGAGATCCGGGATAGCTATTTTGCTGGCGGAATCCTGGAGGCGGCTGCAGTATGCGCAGCAATGGAATTCTACACCCCTCAAGACATTGAAACGCTAGAAGAAATTGCCGAGCAGATGAGGCTTGTTTCAGAACACGATGGTTCCATTGAACGACTAGCCCCCTTGGACGACCAGTTCCACAAAGTTCTTTTCTCTCGGGTGGACAATGCTCTGGTTATTGAGTTCTGCAAAAGATCGTGTCAGGGTATCTCTAAATTTTTACTCTTTAAAAACTGGATTAAACTCTATACGGCAGAAGAAGTTTACTGGCGACACAAGGTTCTGGTCGATGCTCTTAAACGGGGCAACACCTATGAACTGGAAAAATGTATCCGAAACCATTATGTAGAAGCCGGAAAACGAATGGCGGATATCTGCAGCCAGGAAATGGAAGACTCTATTACCTGATAATTCCCTCCATTGATCAGTCATGGTGTTTGAGGCCGTGGTACTACCTTTTCCCATCTCTATGGCTTGCAAAGACACGGCAGTGTGTTTTTCCCGGCAGAAATTCCAAAAAGTTGCAACAGAAGGCCAGAGAACCAGGTGGGCGCAGATAGAACAAGGTGTTCTTGTTTTGCAGGATTTAAAAAAATACCGAAAAATTGGTCGGATATTGGGTGAAACCACTAGAGAGGTAAGTGCTCTAGCATAAGAGAAAAAACTTGTCTGACAAAAAGAGAGACGCAGATTTTAGACCATTTGCAGTGGGGCTAATTCTTTTCAGCTATTTCTTTGCCAGTATCCTGCCCTTTTTCCTTAAACTCATACTTGCTCATTTGCCTGTGTACCAAAAGCATGGAGAGTAATACGGCAAGTCCGAAGAAAACTATACCGATGTGCACGGTAACATTAGCGATAATGCCCAATTTTACCGTGGAAACAATGATGGCGACCACAAAGACATCGGCCATGGACCACTTACTGATAATGGCCAGTTTTTTGATAATTTTTGCCTTTATACGTGTATCTGTTTCTTTATTTCTCAGTAAAATGCCAAGCAGATAGAGTTTGTATGCAGGGGCAAGGATGCTGAATACAAAAAGAGCGGTTGATAAAAACCACTCTTTCTCTTTGAGTAAATAGACGACACTTTCAAAAAGGGAAAATTTGTCATGAAAGACCACAAATTGATTTAAGGAGAACATTGGCAGTGCAATTCCTGCTAAAAAGAGCATGCATGTAGTGAGCCATATGGTTTTATCCAAAACCAGGTTTTTGTTTCCAATCATCTGATTTTCTAGCCTAATCCTGTTTATTCTGTGTTTTTCTGATTTTTTTTGGGGCAGTATACCAGGCACAGGCCCATCTGTCTGGCCATAATTTTCCAGGAAACTCGTTGTTTTTATTTTGTGTGCTCAAACCTATTTTCGTTCCACGAATAATATTATGGGCATGCCCCAGGTAGCCTTTGGGAAGGGCCATCTCAGAAGTTGTATTTTTTCGTTACGATCCTGGGCTTCCCATAGGGCATAGAATTTTCTTTGATATCCCGTTAACCGCACGCTTTGGCAGGCAACGGGGCCGCCATCAAGATTTAAGGCCGTTTTTAATTGCAAAGGCGCAGCTTTGAGAAATTCAGCCAGGCGCCACAAAGAAAAATAGGCTTCTTTTGTTGTCCCGATAATGATCCGGCCTTGCTCGTCCTTGCCGACAAAGGTCCTGTTGGCAAGCCAATTGCTTTTAACTGACACATGGGTCTTGCCATCATCACCAATCAGGAGTGGATAGGCCACCATGGCATTATTCGCACCGGCAAATGCACTTTGCCAATCCTGATGCGTGAGGTCCTTGACATCAGCAAATTGTTCCGAGGCAACAAAAGTGCCCGCTTTGGCGTCATAGGATTTAGGTCCTGCCGCCTTGCCATTGCTCAGAAAAGGCGTGTCAGGTAAGCCCTTACGGCTGTAAAAGCTGCCGTTGACGATGAGAACGGCCTGGGGGAGCTCTTTTTCCCACTCATCAATGCCCTTGTTTCCACGGGGGACATTGCGGACCACAAAGCGAAAGTATTGGGGATCTATTCTGCCAAGGAGGATGCGGTCGACTTCTTTATCAGCCAATATTACCGGCAATTCGGCGACATCAAAACCTTTTTCAATGGTTCGCCAGGTAAAAGGCCCCGCTTGCGCAAGAGCCTGCGGCTGAGTAAAGGTCAGGCGCATCGATGGCGACAGACGCGAATCATTGGCCTTAACCGTAATCCAGTAAGTGCCCCCACGCCGCCACAGAACGTTGACTCCATAGGCGCCATAATTCAGCCACAACCAGGCTGCTGCTATGATGAATACACAGATCGGCAGGCAAATAAGAGTCGCGCCGAGTTTTCTTTTTATTGGTAAGGCGTTCCATCGCTTTTCTATGAATTTATGCAGAGAATTGATGAGAGGAATGTTCATGTGGCACCACCGTTGGAAGAGGTTTCGATTAGAATGATCAACTCATCAACTCGCCTGCGATACTACCCGGTGACAATGAAATGATTATGAACGGAAAGTGAAAAAGCTATGAAAAGTGCTGCTGCTTGCAGTGATAGAGGAAAGCACGACGCAGTTTATCAGAAAATATTTATGCCTGTGCGGCGATTTGCCACACAGGTATGTACTGAAAATGAAAAAAACGTGACGGCTTATTGTTCAATGAATAGGTCAGGAACTTGCATTTTCTGCCTGTTCGTAGGCCTGCTGAATACTGCTTATGGCGGGAACCACAATAGGCCAACCCGCATAGAATGCAATGTGAGTAATGATCTCGCCCATTTCCTCACGAGTGATTCCCTGCGCGATGCCACGCGCCATATACACACCCAGAAAGTCACGCAATCCCAGTGCAATAAGTGCCGTTAAGCTGGCCAGATTACGATCTCGCACCGACAAATCCGGGCGTAACCAGACAGTGTGATAGAGCAAATCGGTGCTGAAATCGGCCATGGCCGGTGCCAGCGGACGAATGTTGCCATCAATCAGAGACATGAAGAAATCGTTATCAGGCAGAGCGCTTTCAATTGCCAGCAAATCCGGTGAGATTTCAGGTAACTGGCTTTGATCAATGCCACGCTCTGCAAAAATATCTTTCAAGAGAGCCACGGCGTTAAAGGCATTTGACCAACCGGCGTAAAAGGCCAGATGCAAAACGATTTCCGACATTTCTTTGGCCGTTACACCATTATCCATTGCCTTGTTGAAATAATGCGCCATGCCAATGGTCTGTGCGCGAGCAGTTAGAGCGGCGACAGTAATGACGCAGCGATCATGCACGCTTAAACCGGGACGTTTCCACAAGGTATTTTCAATGACGTCACCGGTCATGCTGGCCAATGTGGGCGAGACAGAACGAATGTCGTCCGGGGATAAGGCGGAGTGTTTGTGCGTTGCCATGTGTGTTTCCTTGAGTATTTATAATTTAAACAGTTTTTCTGCATTGCCATGGGCGATGGCTGCTCTTTCTGTGTCGCTGACGGGCAGACAATGCAAAAAATCACGCGCCCCGTCCAGGCTTTGATATGGATAATCAATCGAATAAAGGATCCGCTCAGCGCCCATTAACTGATAAATGAACGCAAAGTGTGGCAGGGTCAACATGCCGCTGGGGGTAACATAAAAATGCTCGCGGTAGGTCTCGATCAGGCTGCGGGAAAGTCCGGAAGCGGCAAGAGGAATGCTGTCGTCCAGGCGTTGCAGATAAAACGGCAGCATTTCGCCCCAGTGTCCGCTGATAATGTGCAGGTTCGGGTGGCGTTCAAAACAGCCGCCCAGCATCATACGCAGCACATGAATCCCGGCTTCGTGATGCCAGCCCCAGCCAAACATCGCCAGCCGCGCATTCACTTCGCGGTTAAAACCGCTGTAATAGGCTTGCCGCACCGCCTCCACGGGCAGCCCTGGATGCACGTATAAAGGCACACCCAGCCTGGCAAAGGCAGCCAGCAGATCATCAAAACGCGAATCATCCAGAAAACCATGATTCGGGCGGCCATTGATCAATGCGCCTTTAAATCCCAGGATATGGACCGCGTAATCGAGTTCGGCAATTGCGGCTTCCGGGTCTTGCCACGGCAGGCTGGCAAACGCGGCGAAGCGGGTGGGATACTTGGCGCAGGCCTCGGCCATTGCTTCATTAGCCGCACGGTGCAAGGCCGCTGCCTGCGGCATGGGGGCCAATTGCGGAACACCGCCGACCGAGAGAATCTGCATGTCAATACCTGCCGAGTCCATGTGCTTAAGGCGGGTCTTGCCAATATCAAACAGATATTGCATGGACTCGTGTGCGGCAACCACATGCGGACGACCGGGTGCCACCTCGACACCATCGGTAACATCGCGCCCCCAATCCTGAAGATAAGGGGCCTGCGTGGCCATAACCGGCCCAGCCGCTTTGCTTAGTTCGGGGTAAAGCATGTGTTCTTCCACGCAAATCAGTTTCATAGGGTTCACCCCAATAAAGCGTCTCTAAGGGCTTCCCCCAGTGCGCTGCCCGATTGCGGATTCTGGCCGGTAATCAAACGACCATCCACAATCACCTGCTCATGCCAGTTGGCCGCGGGGTGATGATGTGCGCCATGTGCGTTAAGCGTGCTGGCAAGCAGAAAGGGAACGACATCGGTAGACTGCACTTCGGCTTCTTCATCGTCCGTGAACGAGGCGACATTTTTATCGGCAATCAATAGACTGCCATCACTCAATCTGGCGTTAACCAGTGCTGCCGGGCCATGGCAAACGGCTGAGACAATGCCGCCATTTTCATAAATTTCACGAATCGCACGGTGCACATCGCCATTGTCGGGAAAATCCCACATGGTACCGTGCCCGCCTGCAAAAAAGATGGCGGAATAGTCGCTGGGATTGATTTCGGCAATGGCTTTGGTGTGCGCCATGGCCTGACGAAAATCCTGATCTGCCCAATAGCGGGCAATGGTGGGATCATTCATGTCTTCAAGGCCATCCAGTGGGGGTTCTCCACCCTTAATAGAAGCGAATTCCACCGCAATGCCTGCAGCCTGCAGTTTTGCAAGTGGATGGGTGACTTCGGCCAGATTGTAGCCAGTGGGGATGCCAGTATCGCCTTTGACCGCGTGGCTGGTAACCACAAACAAAACGGGTTTGATATTGTTCATTAGAATGACCCTGTTATTAATTAATGGGTTTATATAAACGCAGCTTGAAAATCATTTGTTCAGACCGCGAATCAACCTTCCGTCATCGAGGCTTCCCACGAACCCCGGGTATTCACCCCGGCTTCTTTAGCAAGTTTTTCCAGCGTCTCTATCTCTTCGGTACTCAGGTGGATTTTGCTGGCGGCTGCGGCGTCTTCGACGTGATGCGGTTTGGTTGCGCCGATGATCGGCAACGTCCCCTTGGCAATCGCCCAGGCAATGGCGATCTGTGCGGTGGAAGCATTTTTCGCTTTGCCGATTTCAGCCATGGCATTGGTTAATGTTTGCAGTTGCGCCAGCACGCCGTTGTAGGTTTGCCCGCGACCACTGCCTTCCGGTAGCGGGTTCTGCGGGTTGTATTTGCCAGACAGTGCGCCTTGCTCCAGCACCATATAGGCAAAGAAAATGATATCGTTTTCTTTGCAATAATCGAGAATCCCGGCCTCTTCGGAGGAGCGATAGAGCAGGCTGTAGTGGTTTTGCACGGCGTTTAAGCGAAACCCTTCCTGCTTGAGCACGGCGTCAATCTCCTTGATCTGCGCCAGGTTGTGATTGGAGATACCCACCCGTTTCACCTTGCCGCTTTTTAAGAGCGGAATCAGTTGCAGTGTCCATTTATTGAACTCGGTCGGGTTATGAATCCAGTAAAAATCCAGGTAATCGGTGTGCAGGCGAGCAAAGCTTTCGGCAAGCATCTCCGCCACCGGTTCTGCCGAGCCTTCCTTGGCAATCTGCGGAGTGAATTTGGTGGATAAGAAAATATCTTCGCGTGGCACGGTCTTGACCAGTTCACCCAGTGCGGTTTCTGATGAGCCCATGCCGTAGACGGCGGCGGTGTCCCATAAATTAAGCCCGGCTTTCATCGCCGCATCGAAGACGGTTTTCATCTGTTCAGCGGTTAAGTGATTGCCAAAGACCTGATCGCCACCGGCAAAACCCGTGCCCCATGACCAGGTGCCCAGGGCAATTTTCGGAAGTGGTGTGTTTGAATTGTTTGACATGATTTTCTCCTGAGAAATTTAATATGAACTAAGCGCCAAAGCCACCATCAGCGGCGTAGCTAGCACCGGTGATATAACTCGCAGCATCAGAGGCCAAAAAGGCGACGACGGCGGCGACTTCATCGGGCTGGCCAAAACGCCCTAACGGCACGGTTTGGGTAACGGCTTCAACATGGGCTTTTGATTCTTCCTCAGATAATCCATCGTTATCATAGAGCGGGGTCATGATCGGGCCGGGTGCGACGACGTTCACTCGAATGCCATCAGCAGCCAGCTCTTTTGCCCAACTGCGGGTCAGGCTGACTATGGCGGCTTTTGAGGCGGTATAAATCGACATGGTGGGCATGGGATTATTGACCAGTCCTGTTGAAATATTAATGATTTTCCCTTGGCTGGCTTTGAGCAGCGGTAGTGCTTTGATGGTCAAATCAACCACCGCACGCACATTGAGATTAAAAATGGCATCGTAATCAGTCATGCTGACATCAGCCAGCATCGAAACCGGTGCAATCCCTGCGTTATTCACCAAAATATCGAGTTTGCCGTAGGTGTTTTCGATGTGGTTCAGTACCCGATCCAGATTGGCAGCGTTCAGAATATCGGCCACTTGCGGGTCGATATTGGCGTGTGCTTCGGCAGTCTCAAGCAAGGCGCTTTCCCGCCGCCCGACAATCACCACCTTGATATTCTGAGCGGATAACTGACGGGCAATAGCCTGACCTATGCCTGTGCCACCACCGGTGACGAGGGCGATTTTTTGAGTTGCTGTGTTCATTGTTTTTTCTCCTTTTTCTATCTGTGTCACTTACTGATAAAGTCTGTAATCTGTGGATGTATTTTGTTGGCGCTGAATTCGTGAATCTCATAAGCGGCCTTGTCTGGATAAAAGGCATCCTCTTTGAGAATGGCGTCAAGCGCTTCACGGCTTTCGGCCTGGGCGATGATCAGCCCGGCAAATGGGATATCTTTATAGGGGCCAAGCAGCAGAAAGTTGCCCTGCTCGACATATTTGGAAAACCACTGGCGATGGCCTGCCAGCAGCTGCTGACCATCCGCCTGTTTCATCGTCTCTTCTGCAATTTTTATGTCGATAAAACACATGTGATGCTCCTTTGCGATAAAATTCAATTTTCCCTGATTCATGAGAGTGATAGGGGTTACTTTGGAGAAAGCACGATCAGCAAGCATCCCTTTGGCGTCTTCGAGATAGCTTTTGAAATGCGGTGCTTCGCGGTGTTGTGCGACGGCTTCTGCGCTTTTGTAAATCTCAAAGAAATACCAGGTCTCAGGCCTGCTTTTCATTGTTCCTGCGTAAATGGCGAGCACGCCCGGCTCGTTCTTAACCGATGCCACCATCTCGGTCAGCACGATCTGACGGTAGGCTTTGGCGTCTTTGCCGTTCACCGTGACGTGGCCGAAATTGGCGATGGTGTTTTCATCGAGGCGTATCGGCGCAGCCTTATCCCCCAGATAGACTGGGGTGAGCTCAATGCGTTCTTTGTGAGCGGTGAGCACGTCAGGCGATTGCTCGATAAAGGCCTTGTATTGTGGCGAAGCCAGATGCTTTTGATAGGCGGCGTCATCGGCGTACACCTCAATCATGTACGCCAACTCAGGATTTTCGGCATTTTTCACCGAATACATGGCGAGGGTGCCAGGCTCACTTGCGATGGACTGGCTGACAGTCGCTTTGCTGAGTTCATCATAGGCGGCGGCTTTATCCGCCTGCACGCCCAGTTCAAAGATGTTGAAAACCGGGTTGGCGTGCGCCGTGGCCTGCACCGTGGTCATGGCGAGAGCTCCGGTAAGCAGTATGGTTTTAAGGGTGTTCATGTTCTTTTCCTTGTTGTAACGGCAGCTGGTTCGGGGGAGATTCGTCCACGCTGCCAGGATACGTGTATCTCGCTAATATTTTTTATCAATCTCGACATATTCAACCATGTCAAAGTACGGATAGAGCGGCAGGGTCGCGATCAGCTCCTTGGCCTTTTCCTTACTGATCTCCTTGAGGATGATGATGGCTCGTGAACCATCGCTCTGGACAAAGAGGTGATCAACCAAACCCTGCTCCTTCCAGGCGCTGACCGCGGCCACCTCCTGGGGGAACATGGTTTCAGGGTCGGGGATTTTACTGATATCGCAGACAATATGGACATGTATGATCGTCATGGTGTTCTCCTCGAATTTTGTTTAATTGTGTTGATTGAGCCTGTCGGCCAGCTGCTTTTGATAGGTTGTCACCCTGCTTTTATCGACATCCAGAAAGATCAGGGGCGGCAGATAGCTCATGCCGACATAATTGGCTGAAGCGTGCATGGGTGCCAAAATCTCCTCCATGCTCAGTCCGATTTTCCCATCAGCAGAGTAATCCTTCTCATCGGCACCGGCGGTCACCACAACCAGCATCTCCTTGCCCCGTAACGCCGTAGGCGCCCATTGGAACCACACCGAGTTGAAATAGGCCTTGAGCATGGGGGTGAGGTTGAACCAGTGGATAGGGTAGATATAAACCACCCGATCCACGCCCTCGTGGGCCTTGCGCTCGGCTTCGATGTCAATGGCGCTGGTATCATCGCCATATAAAGATTCCAGATTACGATAGATGACACCGTCCATGCGCTCCACCTGCTCCCACAGCGCTTTGTTAATCGCTGAGCGCTCGGGAAAGGGGTGGGAGGCGATGACCAGGGTCTTGCCTGTTTTGGCGTTGCTGCCTGTCTCCGCAGCTTGAACAAAACCTGCGCTGGCAAGGCTGGCCAGAGCTAAGATGAGGGTAGCAGTTAATATTCTGAGTTTACTGCGTTTTTTCTGGAAGTGATTGGTGTTGCTTTTCATGTTTATCTTCTCTGTATTGATTATTTTCATAATGTTCTCCTTTTTCAAGATTGTTGAGTGTCAGTTTTCAAGAACGGTCAGCGCTCTAATTTGCTAACTCAGGCCACTCAATCAGCGGCTGCTTCTGTAATTGCTGCAATAAGCCGCTCGGCATGCTGTTCAGCCATCGCTTTTTGCTCCACCATTTTCTTTTCATCGCGACCCACATAGCTGATGCCACAGGTGTAGATCGGTGCTTGCAGGTCAAGATTGCACAGTGTTGCCGTGGTTTCAAACTGGGTCAGATAATCCTCTACGGTGTGGCAGAAAGCACCTTCCGGACTGTAAATCTCCTGCGGGGCTCCGGTGGTAAAGGAAAGAATCAGTTTCTTGCCGCCCAGTTTGGCGGTAGAGCCGTGGGCAAAACCATGAACCATCACTTGATCAAGCCACAGTTTCATCAGCCCCGGCAGCGAATACCACGAAAAGGGAAACTGCCAGACGATAATATCGGCGTTTAACAGTGCTTCCTGCTCTTTGGCAACATCAATCTGATAATTGGGATACAACGCATCCAGACGGCGGATTTCGATCTCCGGGAGCACTGTCGAAACACGCTCAAGAATGGTTTTATTGCCGACAGAGTTTTTTAGATTTGG
>RRZU011631987.1_pt1 | contig 39468 bp, 42 predicted proteins | sample 2165561 | NCBI WGS metagenome assembly RRZU01 (sample SAMN10456909, study PRJNA506462) | wastewater metagenome | isolation source: wastewater sludge | place: USA: Moscow, Idaho | reverse complement strand
TGAAATATTTACTACTACATCTGAATTAGAGGAGTGCAAAGAGACGATATCACAACTTAATTCTACTATTAACACATTACAAATAGAACAAACAAAAGCCAAGCAATCAAAATCATATACCCCAATAAAAAATGAATTAATAAAGTACCTGCTATCGAATCCAGATATAAATATCAAAAATAATGAATACAAGGTTAATACAGGACCACACCATAGCAAGACATTTGTAGAAAAATTAGATTCAATTATTAAAAATAGCAAGAAATTTGAAAAACTACACAATGCAATAAAAAGTCTAACTCCTATCGCATACTCACAAAAAAGAGGCGTTATTGAGTTAATTTTAGATCAGTCTAAGAAATTATATGTATTAAATGTTTATGATAACGGAGATGAAGGGTTCGGAGCTCAAATTGTATTGGCTACTGAGAATTATTTCGAAGCACTTATGATCTCAAAGTGTCTTATTAATACACTTACACCACTAAATTCCTTCAAGTTAAAGGTGCGTTGAAATATAACAAAAACTTGAAATTGGAACTGCTTCGCTGCCCCACAAGTTGAAGTTAGACAACAATAAATGTAATGAGCCACTCTATGAATTCAGAAATAAATTTCTATTACCAAGAAATATCAAGTACTCTTTTAAATGCACACTTAGGTCTTGATTTGAGAGAATTTAAAAGATTTGAGTCTTGCACATACAAAAAATTTCCATTTATTTACTTACTAAAGGATACTGAATGCAATGAATACTACATGGTGCTCATACCTCCTCCGCTGGAATACAAAATATCATTAAATCGCCATAAAAAATTCGAATATATCAAATACGCCGAAGAAGCCATAAAAGAAATACAGACATATAAATCACACCCGCAAAACATAAAAAAACATTACTCTGCGACTTATTTGATGAGATGAAGGAAGACGTTAACCCCCCCAGTTATTTTGAGGCATTAAATCACCATGACTTCCTTGAAAAAATATATTCAATCCCTAATTATAGAAGACTAATGCCTGCACCTTTTGAAGTGGAATTTAAGCTTAGAAGAAAATTTAAGACTCTATTAAAAAACAAATTAGATCAAACCAAGAGTGGAATTAACGAAGATGCAATGGGAAGTAACGCAGACAATGCAAAAAAATTTCAAAACATAACAAAAGAAATTTTTGACTTTTTATTTGATAAATCACAAATAGCTGAAGGAAAACTTGAGATCAGAAACCATTCAGGTGAGAACAGAAGAGACATATTATTTGACATATCAATGTGCCGCGAATATTGTTTCCGTGATTTTTTAAAGAACTTTAATTCAACACATATTCTTTGCGAATGTAAAAACACAAAAGAAGTGAGCGAGTTCAAAAAAGGCATAGATCAAATATGTAGATACACAGATACAGGATCATTTGGAACATTTGCTATTTTTGTGGTTAGAAATAAAAAAGAAATGAAAGATCAACAAAATTTTTGGGCTCGGCAAAACGATAGGTTTATTCTTTTACTAGACGATAACGATTTGAAAAACCTTCTAGATGAAAATGTAGAACAGCACCCATTTTTATATAACTCTTCAGAAGAAACGAAAATGAAATGGCTATTAAACAGTACTGGAGCAAATCTGATACTAAAAAAATGCATGGAGCAAAAAACCGAATTTTGATAGCCCATATCTAACAAAATTTTCATGTCGGATACTTTGCGAGCTGGATGGCACTACGTGCCGCCCCTTAAGTAAAACTATAACTCAATGACTCATAGGTTTAATAAATGAACTTTTTATTAACTATTATCTTTGGTGGCCTTGCATTTTTGTTGTTCATTAATAAAAACAAAAAGAAACCAATTAAGCATGAACCATCTCTTTTCAATGAAAATGCAGGTCAGATAAAAGCTATTACAGAGCAAAGTGATGACACTTCAACTTCTGACAAGAAAATATATAAATATAGAAAAATTGAGCGTATCGTCTCCCCTGCTGAACGATCTTTTTTGGGTGTGCTGAACGCCGTTCTTGATGATGAAGTTCTAATTCTTACTAAAGTTCGTGTTGCTGATGTATTAACGCCAATTCCAACTCAAAACAGAAGTATCTGGCAACGTGCTTTCAACAGTATCTCCTCGAAACATTTTGATTTTGTTCTTTGTAAGTCAGATGACTTATCTATTATTTGTACTATCGCATTGAATGATAAATCTCACAGCGAAGCTGACCGGCAAGAGCGTGATGAATTTCTGCGAGATGCTTGTTCTGGTGCTGGCCTACCCCTGGTTGAAATCCAAGCTAAATCTGGTTATATGCTGCAAGAAGTTGCTGATCTTCTAAAACCTTATATTTCAACCTTAAATGTTATTCCTGAAGCAATTAACTGTGATAAATGCGGTTCACCAATGGTGTTAAGAACAACTAAACGTGGTGAAAATACAGGTAAGCAGTTTTATGGCTGTAGCAATTATCCTTCATGCAGGCATATTAAAGATTATCAGTCACAAGTTAATTGAATTATAACAAAAAATTCAAACTCGGTCTGGACTTCACCCACTAGACAGCACTACGTGCCACCACATAAAAAGAAGTTGGCTTACAGGGATAAATATTATGAAATCTCCATTAGTTTCCACAGAGTGGCTACATGATCATTTAAATGATCACAATCTGGTGATCATTCAAGCCACGATAAGCAAAATCATTGGCAAAGAACCATTGATCTATTCTGATCCAGTTCATATTCCAAACGCATTTAAAGTTGATATTGAAGATGATTTATCCGATTTAACCTCAGATGTTGTTCACGCCTTCCCTTCTGAACAACAATTTAACGCGCTGAGTCAACGCCTTGGTATTTGCCGTGATCACACAATTGTGATTTATGATGATCAAGGTATTTATGCCGCTCCCCGTATCTGGTGGATTTTTAAATCATTCGGGGTTGAAAATGTCTTCATTCTTGATGGTGGCTTGCCGAAATGGTTGAAAGAAAATAAACCCTCAACAACAGAATATCGCGCAACGCCAGAGACCCCATCAGCAGTGAATTTTTCGTTCAATTCGCAAAATGTCTGCTCACTTGAATTAGTAAAGCAAAACATTCTAACGAAGCAATTTATTGTTGTTGATGCGCGTGCGGCAGAGCGTTTTTCCGGCTTAGTACCAGAACCCCGTCCAGGTGTCCGTAGCGGTCATATTCCTAATGCAATCAACTTACCTTTTGGGCAAGTGATTGATGATATTTGTTACAAATCGCCTGAAACATTAAGCGATATTTTCGATACCATCAGTCACGATAAATTCTGGCCATTATCGTTTTCATGCGGTTCAGGCGTGACAGGTTGCATCATTTTAGTTGCTGCAATTATAGCCGGTCGTTCAAATGTTAGTTTATATGATGGCTCATGGTCTGAATGGGGTTCTATTCCAACATTGCCTGTCGAATTGTAAGCTGACAAAATTTTCATGCCAGGCGTTACCAGGTCCCAGAATTTAAAGTTAACCTCAAAGAGATATCAGATGAAGTTTCAAGGTAAGATTTTTGACTGGAATGATGAGAAAGGTTTTGGTTTTGTTAAACCAAACGGTGGTGGCGATAAAGCCTTTGTTCACATTAAATCATTCAATTCTCGTTCGCGTCGACCAATGAATAATGATGAAATTTCATATCATATGGTTAAAGATAATAATGATAGATACCAAGCGATGAATGTCGAGTTATTAACAAATGATAAAACTACTCTGTCGTTTGCCAGTAGCTTTTTAATCAACACCGTCGCGATCGTTAGTTTTTTAACTCTGCTTATAGCTTTAACAATCAATGGGTATCTGCCTTTTATTGCGGCATGTATTTATGCCATAACAAGTATTATTACTTATTTTGTCTACGCTGAAGATAAATCAGCAGCGAAAAGTGATAAATGGCGAACAGAAGAAGCCACAATGCATTTACTGAGTTTTATCGGGGTGGCTGGCCGGGTGCATTTTACGCGCAGAAACGTTTACGTCATAAATCGAAAAAAGCTGAATTCCAAAGGACCTATTGGACAACAGTCATACTCAATATTGGGTTAGCAACATGGTTTTTTGCAGGTAATGGTTTTGAAGTTATTTTTTCATTTTTTAATTCAATCAGATAAACATAGCCTGAGCAAAGGAGTCAGACATGGAAGTATTATTTTATATTGGTATTGGAATATTTATTATTGGTGGTATAGGAACCCTGATTGCAGCTTTCAAAGAAAGCCTTTTATGGGGTTTAGGTTGTCTGCTATTCACGCCTATTTCACTGGTATTCTTAGTCCTTCATTGGCAAAAAGCCAAAAATCCTTTTTTTCTTCAAGTAGTAGGTCTTGCAGTCGTGTTGTTGGGTGCAGGTATGAAGACATAAACACTATTTCTTAAATGCACAATCAGAGGTGCCATCATGGCTTTTGATGATAAATTCAGGCTCAGCAGTCACGCTGTTATCCTCAATCCTGAAGGTCAGGTTCTACTCTTAAAAGCAGATTATGGTGCCAAATCCTGGGGGCTTCCCGGTGGGGCTTTAGAACCGGGTGAAACAATCCACGAAGCGTTGATCCGTGAATGTCGTGAAGAATTGGGTGCTGAGGTTTTGATTAACTATCTCAGTGGTGTGTATTTCCATTCCGCCTACAATTCTCAGGCGTTTATCTTTCGCTGTGCACTACCCTCCTCTTCTGAAATCATTCTCAGTCATGAGCATACTGAATTCCGGTATGCGAACATCGCAGATCTTGGTGGTGTACAGCAACAGCGCATTTCTGACTGCCTGAATTATTCAGGTGTTGTTGTAAGTGCTAAGTTCTGAAAACAGTGGCTGTCTTTCATTATTTTGGCCTGAGTTATGTCCCTTTCCAACTAGATCTTGTTTGCTCATTGTACTAACATTAAATCATTCATATCTTGTTTGAGATAATCATGGCCAGCTCTGCATCTTCGGTTTCACGAACTTCACGGTCTGCTCGTCTCGGGCTTCGGGCTACACCTGAGCAAGAGGCGGTACTACGTCGCGCTGCTGACATTTCGCACAAATCATTAACTGATTTCATTCTTGATAGTGCATGCCATGCGGCGGAACAAACCCTCCTTGATCAGCGTTTGTTCGTTGTTTCCGGTGAACAATATCAAAACCTGCTTGATATGCTTGATCAACCCGCTCAAGAAAATCAGGGCTTGCAAGACCTTTTCTCCCGCACTGCACCTTGGGAGAAATAATGCCTGTTTCAAAACCAGAGGTGTTACATGAGAAACATCTTCTTGAGCAATTTGATTGCGGCAACCAAACATTGAACGAATGGCTTTTGCGCCATGCCAGACAAGCACAATCAAGTGGTTCGGCTAAAACTTTTGTCGTTTGTGAAGATAACGTTGTTGTGGGTTATTTCAGTCTCACTGTGGGGCAAGTCGAAACGTATGACGCACCTGAACGTATTCGCCGGGGCATGGGCCAATATCCTATTCCTGTCGTTATTCTGGCTCGCTTGGCTGTATCGAAAATGCACCAAGGGTCAGGGATTGGCGTCGGTATGTTGCAAGATGCCATCCGCCGCACAATGCTGATTTCTGAGCAGGTCGGCATCAGAGCGCTGCTTACTCATCCCATTGATGAACTGGCATCCAAATTTTACGAGCGGTTTGGCTTTATTTCATCGCCAGTGAGAGAAAGACAACTGGTGTTATTACTTAAAGACGCACGAAAACTCATCCGTTAATCATTCAATGTCTGCGTTTGGCATATCAAGTGTTATTACTTATTTTGTCTACATTCATTCCCACATATTAAAAACGATAAGGTTGTCAGATGTTTATCGGTGTGCTGTTTGCCTTAGTTGCAGGTGCAATATGGGGTTTAATCTTTGTAGGGCCAATGATAATCCCAGAGTATCCGGCAGCATTACAGTCTGTCGGACGATATCTGGCATTCGGGCTGATCTGTTTACCGCTTGCTTGGCACGACAGAAAACGGTTACTTACGCTGAGTAAGAATGACTGGTTAGAAGCACTGAAACTCGCTGCAATAGGTAACCTGCTTTATTACTTCTGCTTATCCAGCGCCATCCAGAAAATTGGCGCACCGGTATCCTCCATGATTATTGGAATACTGCCGGTAGTCGTGTCTGTTTTCTCTAATATTCACTACAGCCATCGTGATGGCAAATTTGCCTGGAAACACCTGTTTCCGTCTTTAATATTGATTCTGATAGGGTTGGGATGCGTAAATCTGGCAGAACTGCGCGGGAGTACAGCCGAATATGATATACAAACCTACCTGCTGGGTATTCTGCTCGCTTTCATGGCGGTCGCATGCTGGACATGGTATCCGATGCGAAATGCCAATTGGTTGCGTATCAATAAGACTAAAAGCCCGGTCACATGGGCAACGGCGCAAGGTATAGCGACACTGCCTCTGGCCATCGTTGGCTATGGCCTGATATGGATCCAGTTGCACATAACCGAACCCGCTTTTGAAATGCCGTTCGGCCCCAGACCGTGGCTGTTTATCAGTTTGATGTCCGCCATCGGATTACTCTGTTCATGGTTGGGAACTCTGTGCTGGAATCAGGCCAGCCAACGTTTACCAACGGCACTGGTGGGTCAGTTGATTGTATTTGAAACTCTGGCAGGCCTGACGTATGCGTTTTTGTTACGGCAGGAATATCCGCCATTCCTGACTATCATTGGTGTCATTACACTAATGGCTGGTGTTCTCAGAACATTCCAAATAAAGCGAGTTACGCATGCTTAGTCTCTGCGTTCTCTCGGTGGTAGTTAAACGTATTACATCGGAGCACGTCTATGAATCCACATATTACCGTCCTGACACTCGGTGTCGCCGATCTGGAACGTTCCGTGGCGTTTTATCGTGATGGTCTGGGGTTCAAGACACAGGGCATCATAGGAACGGAGTCCGAAAATGGTGCCGTGGCTTTCTTCAATCTCCAGTCAGGGATAAAATTAGCGCTTTGGCCACGTTGGAGTATTGCCGCAGACACCGGGCTTACGGAACAAAGCCCCTCGCCGACTGAATTCACGCTGGGTCACAACGTAGATTCCCCTGCCGACGTCGATGCTGTAATGTCGCAGGCTGCCAAAGCAGGTGCTGTCATTGTCAAAGCGGCTCAGCCTACATTCTATGGCGGATATGCCGGTTACTTTCAGGACCCGGATGGCCATTTATGGGAAGTTGTATTCAATCCTGCACTTGCATCGTTAGGGTAGATTGTCAGGGATGAGAATCCTAAGGAAGATATGCTTTATTTAATTTCCAAGTATCTGATCACTGCCGGTATGGTGGTCTTGATCTCTGAGTTAGCCAAGAAAAGTGATCGTATTGGTGCGCTAGTTGCCTCGCTGCCGTTAGTCACGATCCTGACTTTGATCTGGCTATTTGTTGAAGGCCAGTCAGATACAAAAATAAGCAATCATGCTTATTACACCTTCTGGTATGTCATACCGACACTGCCGATGTTCATCCTGTTTCCTTACTTCATGTCACGGTTTGGTTTTGTCATGACATTAGTAATAAGCATTCTGTTAACCATCGTGGTATTTGTTCTTTTTGCCGCGATTGTTAAACACTTTGGCATCAATCTGATGTGAAAAATAGTCGGGTGCGACCTAGTGCCTGACCATTAGTGACATGCTAAATTACACTCTTGACCCTCCACTGATTGAGCCAGTGGTTATTGTACTGAACGTTGATAAAAGTGCCTTTTCAGCAGGCACCATTAGTATTGATTCGAAAAAATGCAGATCAGATATTCCAATACCTCAAGTCAGGAAAAACAGAGTAAATATGAGCCTCATTGGCTGAATCAGCAGCCAACACCGCGCCATATCAACGCCAGTACCTTTGTGCTCCCATACGGTAAATGGCAGACAGTGCTTGATTGCCTGTGCGACAGCTTTCCCGCCATTATGCGTGAATGCTGGTTAAATCGTTTTGAGCGTGGGCTCATTCTTGATAGTAGTCAGTCCCCTATCGAGTACGATTTACCGCATCAGACCGGCCTGCGTATTTACTACTTCCGCGAAATTGCCAACGAGAAACCCATTCCGGTTCAGGAATCCATTCTTTACATGGATGAGCATTTGCTGATAGCCGACAAGCCGCATTTTTTGCCCGTCACCCCTGCCGGCGACTATGTTTCACAAACATTACTCGCACGATTGGTCGCACGCCTCAACAATTTTGAGCTTCAGCCGCTGCATCGCATTGATCGTCATACCGCCGGGCTTGTGATGTTTTCCGTACAGAAAAAATCGCGGGCGGCATATCAGGCACTCTTCCGGGATCGAAAAATAGAGAAACGCTACGAAGCAATCGCACCGGCATTACCGCAGATTGCATTTCCGCACATCCGCGCAACACGCATTGAACGTGGTGAACCATTTTTTCTTTCTCAGGAAACGGCTGGTACTGCGAATTCGCAAACCATCATTGATGTCATCGAGCGGCGCGCCGATTTATGGAAATACGCCTTAAACCCTGTCACCGGCAAAAAGCACCAGTTACGCCTGCACATGTCGGCACTTGGCGCACCGATTTACAATGACGCGTTTTATCCCTCGGTAAATGATGATGTGGCGGATGATTATCAAAAGCCACTGCAGTTACTCGCAAGCGAACTAACGTTTGTTGATCCAGTCAGCGGCGTTAAGCGGCATTTCAAAAGCGAACAGAGATTACTTTGGTGAGAAAAGACAGTTACTATTAATTATGTTCTGATTCAAAGAAAGGTGGCTGATTTGAAAATACGTATCATGAACGGATCTGATTTAAATGAAGCATCTTTAGTCCATAAAGCCGCATTCCCCCGGCAGAGTTTTTCTTATGAATGGCTGGAATGTAACTTAAAGGCATATCCGCGTTTTCTGAGTTTTGTCGCTGAAGTTAATAACCAGATTGTGGGTTATATCGTCTGGGCTCAAAAAAGCGGTTTCCGTGCCGAAGCAGTTCTTGAGTTAGAACAGTTGGCTGTGTCGCCTCAGTTCCAGGGTCAGGGTATTGGCCGTAATCTAATCGAAAAATCATTGCCATTAGTGAAAGAAGAACTGGCTAAAAAAAATTCAACGTTGAAACATATTATGGTTACAACCCGGGCAGATAATCATGCTCAGGAATTATATAAAAGCACGCTGGGTGCGGAAGTTGAAGCAACGATATCAAACCTCTATTCCGCCGATGAAGTATTGATGATTGCCCGGAATGTTTGAGTTAATAAGCACAGAGCCATCGATTAGCGCCGTGCTCTGTCCAACTTAGACTGATATAGCCGCTCTGCTCTTTTTCCTGTATCGTTTTGCCATGAGTAACCGTCATTTCAGAGGTATAACGGTATGACATTAGATGTCTGGCTTGCCTTCTTTGCAGCCTGTTGGGTTATCAGTCTTTCTCCGGGTGCCGGCGCTATTGCTTCCATGTCGAGTGGTCTGCAATTTGGCTTTTTACGCGGCTACTGGAATGTCATCGGGCTTCAGATCGCGTTAGCTATCCAGATCCTCATTGTCGCTGCTGGTGTCGGCGCTATTCTTACGGCTTCAGAATTGGCATTTAACTTAATCAAATGGTTTGGTGTCGCTTATCTGATCTATCTGGCTGTCAAACAATGGCAGCAAAAGCCATCTGAGATCCAGACTGAACAGCAAGCTGTCAAAAACGTAAATCCAATGGCCTTAATAGCCAAAGGTTTTCTGGTTAATATCAGTAATCCGAAAGCTATTATTTTTATTCTGGCGGTCTTACCTCAGTTTATTGATCCTGCAAAATCACTGGTACCACAATATTCACTCATGATGGTCACCATGATTGCCGTCGATATGATTGTGATGGCTGGCTACACCTGCCTGGCCGCAAAAGTCTTATTGTTTCTGAGAACACCTCGTCAGCAACGTATCCTTAATCGTAGTTTTGCAAGCATGTTCGTTGGCGCAGCCTCCCTGCTTTCTTTAGTTCATCGCTCAAGCTGATATATAAAAACATCATGTGCCACTCACTCATGAGCGGCATAATGACTAGTAAAATTGACTCAATAATATGTGGGCCTTCAAATGAAAAAAACTGTCAAAGCACTGGTCGCCATTTGCTCTCTTTTGATCAGTAGTATCGCTTTTTCTGATGACTGCAAGTCAGATAATTCCGGGTATTACTGTGCTAAAGACTGGAAGGCGGAATACATGGACGGGCCTTGTAAAGTTAAAGAAGAATCAAAGCCTTACGAATATAAAGTCGAGATCAAATGTAAAGATGGATACGGTGCTCACTGGGCTGGCGAATGGAAAGATGAGTACTGGGATGGTCCATGCAAAATAAAGAGAGATGTAAAGTTTGATGAATACAAAGAAGAAGTGAAATGCAGACGCGACGATTAGCGCAGGAGTCTCTATGTTTGGCATTCATGATCTGACACTTTTCATTATCTCCGGCTTCTTGCTGAACATCATGCCCGGCCCGGATACTTTGCTGATCATGTCCAAGAGTGCATCTCAAGGCTGGCGAGCAGGCAGTGTTGCTTCTCTGGGCATTGGCTCTGGTGTCTTTGTGCATGTATTAGCGGCGGCTTTAGGTGTTTCAGCCATTCTCGCCAGTTCTGCCACTGCATTTACCATCGTGAAATATGCAGGCGCGGCTTATCTTGTCTATATTGGTATTATGGCTTTGCGACAAAAAGCCAAAAACAATACCGGCACTGATGATGCAGAATCAGCGAGTCCGGTAAGTTCATCACCACTTTCAATGCGATCTATTTATTGGCAGGGTTTTCTGAGTAATGCATTAAATCCGAAAGTGGCGTTGTTCTTTCTGGCTTTTGTTCCTCAATTCATCAGCCATGATTCACCTGACAAGGCGTTAGCTTTTATTATTCTGGGCGTTATTTTTAACTTTAACAGTATGCTCTGGTGTCACTTTCTTGCTGTTTCCACATCATTAGCCAGCAAACGCCTGAAGGTCAGTAAATCCCTCAGTTTCTGGTTAAATAAAACGATCGGAGTCATGTTCATCTCTTTAGGTTTCAGACTGGCCTTAACAGCAAAAAGTTAACAAAGCATGCAATGTTGTTCGCGAGGTTTTTATATGCGAACCGGAAACTTGTTTGTTGATGCACTCCCTCCCCTGGAAGGCGAACGCACCGAGACACTACTGACGCAAAGAAATCTGGTTATTGAACGAACCGTGAGTTCTGCGGACGTTACGCCACACGAGTATGTGCAATCTCAGGATGAATGGGTCGTACTTCTTCGGGGAAATGCCATTCTGAATGTCGCTGGCGAAATTGTTGAACTCAACGCCGGTGACTATCTGTTTTTACCTGCCGGCCTGCCCCATCGTATTCAGCATGTTTCTGAAGGCGCCTTGTGGCTGGCGGTTAACTTATACCAGATAAAAGAACATCTGATATCAGTTAGGAAGTCCGGACGATGAAAATTAATCAGGACAGTTCTTCGAAAATCTATCTCGTCGGAAGCGGCATCGCCTCGCTGGCCAGCGCCGTTTACTTCATCCGGGATGCAGGCATCCGCGGGGAGAACATCAGCATTCTCGAACAGGACGCCACTGCCGGCGGAGCGCTGGACGGTAAAGGCGACCCTGAGCACGGTTTTATTGCCCGAGGCGGAAGAATGCATGAGCAGCATTTTGTCTGTTACTGGGACCTTTTGTCAGGTATTCCCTCCGCAACAGACCCCGGGAAAAGCGTCACCGAAGAAAGTTTTGAGTTCTCGAAACGATTCACTTCCCGTTCTCAGTCACGTCTGATTAAAGAAGCCAAAGTACTCGATGTCTCTTCGTACGGCCTCCGTCTGCAGGATAAGTTCGACATCATCCGGCTGACCGTAACGCCGGAAAAGCTGTTGGGCAATAAAGCCATTCAGGATTGGTTCAGCCATAAGTTCTTCGAAACTAACTTCTGGAAGATATGGGAATCCATGTTCGCATTTCAGAAGTGGAGCAGCCTGGCAGAGATGCGGCGCTATTTCCTCAGGTTTATGCACCTGTTCCCCCAACTTCACGAACTGGGCGGCATCTACCGGACTGTTTACAATCAATATGACTCTGTCATCGTTCCTCTGCAAACCTGGCTGAAGGAATGCGGTGTAAAGTTCAATTTCGGAACGCAAGTCACCGATATCGATTTCTCCATCACTGATTCCACCAAGACCGCGACGGCCATCCACTGCACAGAAAAAGGTATTCAGAAAATCATCCTCCTCTCCGAAGAGGACTATGTTTTCATCACCAACGGATCTATCGCAGAGAGCACCGATACCGGCTCGATGACACGACCAGCCATACAGAAAACGAAAGGAACCTCCGGCGCGTGGACACTTTGGGAATGTATCGCCAGCAAAGACCCTGCCTTTGGTCACCCCGGTGTATTCTCAAATCAGATCGACCTGCAAAAATGGGTATCATTCACGGTAACATTGCATGACCCCACCTTTTTGCGGCATCTGTCTGCCACCTATGGTTATATCCCCGGCGTGAGTGGCCTGATGACGATTACAGACTCGAACTGGCTACTCTCGATTGTAGTGGCAGCTCAGCCACATTTCGCCAATCAGCCAGCCAACGTCGACATATTCTGGGGATATGGCCTTTATCAGGATAAGCCCGGTAATTTCGTGCAGAAACGGATGCAAGACTGTAGCGGCGAGGAAATTCTGACCGAGCTTTTCTCACACCTGGAAATAACCGGTAAAATGAAGCCCGTTCTCGATGCAGGCAAGGTAAACTGTCGCCCGACCATAATGCCGTTCATTGACAGCGAATTCATGCCGAGGACACAAGGCGACAGACCTGACGTTGTCCCCGCAGGCGCGACCAATTTCGCCTTTCTGGGAGAATTTTCGGAAGTAAGCAACGATTGCGTATTCACGGTAGAATATTCGGTCCGGACAGCCCAGACAGCGGTCTACACGCATTTCGAGACGGGAAAACACATACTGCCCGTCTACATCGGCGGACATAAAGTCCGCTCACTGATAAATGCGGTTATCGCGATGAGCCGATAGATTCTGACTCAGACTAAATATAATCAGGAATTTCATGGAAAGAGTCGTCGTACTCGTTGATGTACAAAATATCTACTACACAACAAAACAAGCATACAACTGCAATTTTGACTATAACGCATTCTGGAAAAAAGTTACGGCAAACAGGCAGGTTGTAAAAGCAATTGCATATGCGATTGATCGTGGCGATGAAAAGCAGCGACAATTTCAGAATATCCTCCGGGCTATAGGCTTCGAAGTAAAACTAAAACCATTGATCCAGCGAGTTGATGGTACAGCGAAAGGCAATTGGGATATTGGGATTACGCTTGATGCAATGGAGTATGCAAAAGAATCCGATATTGTTGTATTAGCCTCCGGTGATGGTGATTTTGATTTATTAATAAACAAAATCCATAAAGACTACGATGCATGGGTTGAGGTATATGGTGTGCCCAAATATACCTCTGTAGCGCTTGTTAATTCAGCATCAAAATTCATTCCGGTTGACAGTGAATTGTTATTAAAAAAAGACATCAGATAAGCGCGTTTATCACTGATAGAATAGTATTTTTGAATCAAAGGGTAACTTTGTTGTGTTGGAAATATCTCTTAATGTCGCCATTCCTGATGCTGAAATTGAGCTCACTGCAATCAGAGCTCAGGGAGCCGGTGGACAAAATGTAAACAAAGTCTCCTCTGCCATTCATTTACGATTTGATATCAAAGCATCATCGTTACCGGATTTCTATAAAGAACGCTTGTTAGCCCTGAGTGACCAGCGGATCACCAGTGAAGGTGTGATTATCATCAAAGCTCAGCAGTATCGGCTTCAGGAACAAAATCGCGCTGATGCACTGCTACGGTTGCAGGAATTAATCAAAAGTGTGGCTAAAGTTCAGAAAGCGCGCCGCCCGACCAAGGCGACGAAAGGCTCTCAGCGAAAACGCATGGATAGCAAAACACTACGGGGAAAAACGAAAGCGTTACGAGGCAAAGTGATCTGAAACATTAGCTTTAATTTTCTTTCGTGTCATTTGCACTATTTTCAGTTTTTTTCTCCTGCTCCGCTTGGTCAAGTGTCGCAAGCTCAGCCCGCAGTCTTTTCAACTCCTGCCGGTAAATCTCTGCATCACCGTAATCTACAAACCCATCATAATAAGGATGTGCATGCAAAACCCGGCGTGCATGTTTTATCGGACACCAATATTGCTCGGTTCGTCCGACTATTTCCCTGATATAAGAAATTAATCCGTTGCCATAAGAACAATAGCCACAGTTAATTTTTTCAATAATATTCAGATAACCGAGATACGCCCGATCATATACAAAATAATCTCTGCGATGCACGCGCGGAATACCATACAGCGGAAAACAGATATATTGATAGACAGTAACAAACAGATCCATCAGGAGCATAGGAAAAAGCACAGAATAGATAATGGGTGCTGTAACAACGTGGCGTAATTTTGCCCGTCGCAAATATTTGAACAGCCCCATTTTAAAACGGCGCTGTTGCTCCAACACTTCCCGCTCAAACCGAACACGTTTTTTCTCAAAATCGATGTGGAGTTCAGCGCGCCGGCGCTCCATCTCCAGTTCAATTTCGTCCTCGATCTGACGAATGCGGTCCAGTAATTCTTTTATTTTCTGGTTCATAGCATCCCCTATTGTCTGGTTATGGCTTCACGAGCCAAGAAGACTGAATCAGTTCAGGGATGTGTCACCTCCAGGACTGTTACTGTACTAAGTCTCAATACTTCCTGATCTTATTGTTATCAGAATACAGACTTTGTTATTTTTCGATGTGAGCGCTATCAGGTTATTCATACCAATCAGCTTGCCCTGCGTTAGCCTCTGGCACCAAACCGGTATTTATCCGTGATCTCTTCTTTGGCAACGGTTAGTGTTTTGTTCATTGACCGGAGAATATATGCATGTTTCTCATTGAAATAGGTCAACAGATCCTGCATCTGGGATTTATCTCCCGGAGATACCGATACGGCCAATTCCTCTGCAATACATGTGAGCATAGCGTGCTCTGTCCACGGGTTTTCCACCTGGGTCACGATTGCATTTTCTTTTATTATTCGGGTAATGGTTTCACTTTTACTCAAAAGTGATAACAGTTGTTCGGTAGAATAATTACCGGAATATGTAGGTGTCATGTCTGCCGTTATTGGCTTTGATGCCAGATATGACAAAAAATGAGCAGACAGCTGATATTCTTCGGCATATTCCAGAAAAAAACGGATTTGGGTCTCTTTGTCCCATGAGCGAGCAGCGATCAGCTCATCATATTGCTGTTTTGCACCAGTCACGCGCATCTCCCCCTGATTCTGCACATTAATAATACCTGTTTCAGTTTCTATGCATCTGAAACAGGATAAATGCAAGTCCGGTGCCGGTATGCACAATATCAGGGAAAGGAACTATTGCGTCAGAATGAGCCATTTCAGCGGTGGAAATAGCCCGGAGAATTCAATCAGCTGAAAGTGGCATAACGTTTATAAATTTGTTCAAAGAATTCATCACCACTATCATCTTTCGTCGTTTCGGAAGTCTGATGTTCTTGCTGTGGCTGAATATATGACGCATGACGCAGGTTAAAATAGGCCAATAATTCCTGTACCAGACGTACATCTTCCGGATCAACCGCGATAGCAATGCTATTCGCTATGCATTTAGTCATATCCTTCAGCGTCCACGGGTTTTCATCCTTCACCGCGAGCGAGTTTTCTTTAATCACGTCTGTGATGCGCGAATTTTTTACCACCAACTCAATAAGCCGTTCTGCCGAATATTCTTTTGATGAAACCAGAGTACGCGTCTGAGCCGTCGGCTTTAGTCCCAGATAAGCTAAAAAATGATCTTCTAACTTAAACTCTGCAGCGTATTCGAGGAAATGCTGGATCTGAGTATCCTTATCCCATCCCCGATCAATCAGTAACTCTTCATATCGCAGCTTCAGATCACTCACAACCACTCTCCAGAATACAACGCACCAATGTACATCTTGCGTAAGCGCAAACATTGCGTGACATTATATTCTGAATGACTCAAGTGCAGCTATTAAGTCTGTCACAAGACTGTCATATTTTGGAAATAAAGTGCTTGATTTCGCCTCAATTTTTCGCTGTTAAAGAAAGACTCTCAGATTCAGTATTCACGATACGGGTAACCAGCAGCTGATCGATCTTGTAACTATCAATATCGACCACTTCAAATTTATACCCGGCATAAGTAACGGAATCGGTACGCTTGGGAATTTTACGCAGCATAAACATCATAAAACCCGCGATGGTTTCATAGTTCTCGTATTCAGGAAATTCTTCAATATTCAGCACCCGCATGACATCATCAATCGGTGCAATACCGTCTATCAGCCAGGAGTGATCATCACGCTGAACGATCTGTTCTTCCTGATGCTGATTCACCAGATCACCCATCAGCGTATTCATGATGTCATTCAGGGTAATGATCCCTACCACCAGCGCGTATTCATTCAGAATTACCGCAAAATCTTCTCTTGAGCCTTTAAAGCTCTGCAGCGCCTCGGTCAGCGTTAACGTATCCGGAATAAACAAGGGCGCCTGTATGAACTTGCCATCGGTCAGTAATATGGGTTTCTCATTCAGTACATGCAAAAGTATATCTTTGGAGTCGACATAGCCTGCGACCGTATCAATATTACCGTCACACACCAGAAACTTGGAATGAGGCTGTTCTGCGATGATTTTCTTAATATTTTCTTCTGTTTCGCGCCGATCAAAATAGACGATGCTGTCACGTGAAGTCATGATCGACGGGACAGTTTTCGAATCCAGCTCGAATACATTTTCGATCAAATGATGTTCCTGCTCCCGCAGCACCCCCGCTTGCGCACCAGCTGACATCATGGCGTAAATATCATCCGGCGTGATCACTTCTTTATACGTGGTCGGCAGCTTGAACAGACGAAATAACGTATTTGCCAATCCGTTAAAAATCCAGACTAATGGCTTAAATATCGCCACACAGAACAGCATCGGCGCAACAATATGTGTCGCGATCCGTTCCGGTGCCATCATTGCCATCCGTTTCGGGATCAAGTCAGCAAACAGAATAAACAACGAGGTAACCAGCATAAATGAGATTGCAAAACTGATGCTGTCTAAAAGCGGCGGCTCAATCCAGAGTTTCAGAACATCCAACACGTAAGGTGTTAATGCCGATTCACCGATAATACCGCCGAGAATGGCCACTGCGTTCAGCCCGATCTGCACTACCGTAAAGTAATGCCCCGGCTGTTCCTGCAATTGGATTACTTTATTGGCTTGCTCACTACCGGCATCGGCCAGTTGCTGTAATTTAAGTTTGCGGGAAGCGGCAAGCGAAATTTCAGAAACCGAGAAAAAGGCACTGGTAACAATCAAGGCTGCAATTGCGAAAAAACTGTTTGTCATGATAGATGCTCTAGATAAATGAAAATGTCGGATATGCATGACATCTGTGCCACAGTATGACACTAAACACCTGTTTTGTGACAGATTTGCCAGCAGGAACCAGCGTTTCTGTCAAATTACAAGTTTAGCCCAAGCTTTGGTTGTTGGCCTATGACTGCCCGTATTTATGCACTTCCCGACGAGATCTTCACCCAGACAGATTTTGAGTTTTATCAGCAACTCCTCCACCAGCAACAATTTCCGGGTGAAGAAGTTGCAGACACTGGCATCAGATAGCAAATTGCTGTTTCAGATAACCGATAATATCCAGTGACTCATACAACCAGTGGCTTTGCCCTTGGTCATCAATAATCTGAAGACATGGTACCTGGCGTTTTCCACCACCGGTCATTAATGCTTCCAGATGAATACCTTCCGCGATATTCCGGTTTTCAAGCGCAATTTCAGCCTGTCCGCAAAAATCCGCTACCCGGACACAATACGGACAGGATGGACGCATATAAAGAGACAGGCGATTAAGATCAGAAACAGCCGGTAATGACATAGGGAACTCCTCAGCAAGAAAACCAATATTTTACATATATTATTGCGCTTCCCGGATATATACCATTATTCGCACCACAGATGAGCAATTAGTGTAGATATCTATTTCAGAAGCGGAACAGACATCATGCAATTTTCACATTCCTTATCCTAAGATAATTTCATCAGCTTAATTAAGAGAATGCTATGGCCTCAAGAAAAAGCAATAACAATACAATATGGGAAAGCAATCATATTGCACAGCTAATTAAAGAACTCTCTGTCATACGGGAGAATATGATTGCGGCCCCCATTATCGCCCAGAAATATCTTGATAAAGTTCATCCCGATTTTTATGAAAGCGCCGTTAATCTGCTGCACTATCTGGCACTGCGCCGGCATGATCTGCGTTCATTACAATGCCAGTTGTCCGAACTTGGCCTCTCGTCCCTTGGCCGGGCTGAAGCTCATGTCTTAGCCTCTCTCGATAAAGTGCTGTATATCCTGCACAGCCTGACCGATAACATCCAGGCTGCAGCAGAAAAACATCCCGCGATTAATTTCGCCAAAGGACAACAACTACTTAAAGAACATACGGATACACTACTCGGCCAAAACAGTTCCGGCCGGGATGTCCGCATCATGGTGACCATGCCGAGCGAAGCCGCCGATGACTACACACTGGTGCATAATCTGCTGAAACAAGGCATGAATTGTATGCGCATTAACTGTGCACATGATGATGCTAATGTCTGGTTCAAAATGATCCAGAACCTGAAAATGGCCGAACAGTCATTGGACACCTCCTGCCGTATTGTGATGGATCTGGCCGGTCCTAAATTACGAACCGGGCCAATGGAACCGGGAGCCGCTGTCATTCATATTCGCCCGCAACGCGATGCCTATGGCCGGGTGGTTGCTCCGGCCCGGATATGGCTGACCACTGACCCTGCAATTACGCCGCCCCCATCGCAGACGGATGCGGTGTTACCTGTATCAGGCAAATGGCTGCAGCGATTACGGAAAAGCGACATAGTATCATTTAAGGATTCACGCGAATCCAGACGTTATCTTAAAATTATGGATGTCACACTGACCGGGTGCTGGGCAGAGATAACAAAGTCTGCCTATATTGTTTCCGGAACAGTACTGCACCATGAAAGAAAAGGTGGCAATAGTGAGCGTAAGACATCTGTTGGCGTTCTGCCGTATACCGAAAACAGCATTACATTATTTCCGGGTGATTTACTGTTACTGACCCGCGATCTGAAACCCGGACGGTCGGCAACCCGTGACAGCTCGGGGAAAATCCTCACCCCGGCTCATATTGGCTGCACCCTGCCGGAGGTCTTTAATGATATCCGTTCAGGCGAATCAATCCGGTTTGATGATGGCAAGATTGGCGGCATTATCGAAAAAGTAGAAGCGGAACATGTACATGTGCGGATCACGCATGCCCGTATGCAGGGTGAAAAATTACGCAGTGATAAAGGCATCAATCTGCCGGACAGTCACCTCCACTTAACGGCATTAACACAACAGGATCTGGATGATCTGCCATTTGTGATCCAGCATGCCGATGTTGTGGAATTGTCATTCGCTAACAGTGCGGAAGATGTTGCGCTATTGCAGCAACATATGAGAAAACTAGGCGAACGTCAGCCCGCCATTGTATTGAAGATCGAAACCCGCCGCGGGTTCGAAAATCTGCCGGATATGCTGCTGACCGCTATGCAGGCACCAATGTGTGGCGTCATGATTGCCCGTGGTGACCTGGCGGTAGAATGCGGTTTTGAGCGGCTGGCCGAAGTGCAGGAAGAGATCCTCTGGATTTGCGAAGCGGCCCATATTCCGGTGATCTGGGCAACACAGGTGCTGGAAACACTGGCAAAAGAAGGTATGCCATCCCGTGCTGAAATCACAGATGCTGCAATGGGACACCGCTCTGAGTGCGTTATGCTGAATAAAGGACCTTATGTCCTGAATGCCGTACAGGTGCTTAATGACATCCTTCGCCGGATGCAGTCGCATCAGTCGAAAAAACAATCGATGCTCAGAGAGCTGCAACTGGCCCATACGTTCCCGGATTAATACTTTTCCGACTATGTTCCTTCAGAGAAAAAACGGAGTTTTATCATGACTATGCTTGTTTATCAGGACGAAGAGCCCTCTGTTACCGAGGTGGAATCCTTTACCGGACCGGTAGTGATTGAATTTGGTAATTCCTGGTGCGGTTTTTGTCAGGCGGCTCATCACTTTATTTCTGCCGCAATGTCAGAACACCCGCAGATTAAACATATCCGGATTGCCGATGGCCGGGGAAAACCGCTGGGACGGGCATTCAAAGTAAAATTGTGGCCCACACTGATATTCCTTCGTGATGGTCAGGAAGTCGCCCGGATTGTGCGCCCGGACAACACAGATGAAATCAGTAATGCACTGGCTCAGATAGAGATCATCAGTTGAATTAATAACATCCGAACAATAAGTTCTTAACAGAACGGAGATAATGATAAAATGAACGGCTTTTTTGCCGTTGGAGTGTTGTTTTGTTTCGTTTTCATTGTGAAGGATTGAATGGTGAACAGGCTGATATCTCAGTACTGGCTGTCGATTGGTCAATACAGGGAGATACCCAGTTCTCCTGCAATGACGATCAGTTTGCCTGTCTGCTGCTGAGCGGATGCCGGAGTGACAGCGGCGGCTTCTTTAACCTGCTGGCCGGAACGAAACCCATGTATGTGGAACAGTGGCTGGAATATCTGCAGGAACAGCAAAAAATTAAACAGGTCCGCGTCAAAATCAGTCTGCCGGATGATGCTAACTATAATGAAGCACTGGGATTAGACGAAGAAAATATCCAGCAACTCTTGCCGCTGATCTTCAAAGTCGGCGGATTTAACCGCTTACAGCTAAACCGCTATCTGAAGCAGCGCAGCAATCCGGCCACTTTATCTACCCGCTACGGGCCGGCCGAATTGCAACGCTACCGGATCCTGAATGACATTATCCGTTTACTCAACAAACTACGTCGCTGACTCGTTACAACTCTGATGTGCAATGTGGGCAACGGGTTGCCTCTAATGCAATTTCAGAGCAGCAGTGCGGACATTTCTTTGTTGTTACCGGCTTAACTTCTTCATCTGCCCGCAGCTTATTCATGGCTTTTACAATCATAAACAGCGCGAACGCAACGATAGTGAAGCTGATAATGGCATTCACAAACAAGCCAAAATTCAGCGTGACTGCACCCGCGGCTTTTGCTTCCGCCAGCGTTTGATAAGGCGCTGCGGCTTTAACACCTTCTTTCAGTACAACAAAGAAGTCAGAAAAATCCACGCCCCCCAGCAGCAAACCAATGGGTGGCATCAGCACATCATCCACCAGACTTTTTACGATGGAACCAAATGCTGCACCGATGACGATACCTACCGCCATATCAACCACATTGCCACGCATGGCAAACTTTTTAAATTCACCTAACATATCTTGTCTCCTGTCCGGTTAAAAACCCAATTGAATCTTCTACTCGATCCTATTAATAAGCGTAAACTACATTAAATAATTTATCTTAAGGGTAGCATATGAAAGCGGGTGTAATTGGAACAAACTGGGGACGGGTCCATGTTCAGGGGTTGCGGAAAGCCGGTTGTGAAGTGGTCGCGATGATGGCTCACGATGCAGACCTGGTCGCAAAAATCGCTGCTGAAGAAGGTATTCCTCAGCATGGTACTGAGCTTTCCGTATTCCGTGATTGTGATGTGGTCGCGATAGCGACGCCTACTGTCAGCCACCTGAATTATCTGCAGGCCTTGCAGGATAAAATCGTGTTGTGCGAAAAACCGCTCGGTCTGACTCCGGACAATCAGCAGCAATTTCTGGCGCTGGATGCCCGACGCAGTTACATCAGTTTTCCTTTCCCATTTCTTGACTCAGCAAAACAATTACAGCAACTGATCAACAGCGGTGATTTTGGTGAACTGATGCGGATCACCGTTGTGGCTGGCGTAAATCTGCCTTATCCAAAAACACCGGTGGAATGGTTTATGGAGGATATGATCCATCCGTTTTCACTGCTGACACATCTGTTTGGTAACATGGAATTTCTCGGTGCCCGTCAGGGAACAGGCTGTAATATTTCCGCACAATTGCAGTGTCAGCATGCGCTGGTCGATTTGCTGCTCTGCCCCTGGCCACAACCCGGACTGCATTTTGACATTACACTGATTGGCAGCAAAAATGCGTATCAGCTGCGCGGGGGTTTCCGCCCGGATCGTCAGTGGTGGATGGAACCATTAATGATCGATGACATTGCCCATGGCAACGGAGAGGAAGCAAAAGACGCTATCTGGATCCGGGCTAATCATCGGGTCTCTAACGCCTTGATTAAACACCAGAAAGGCGAGATCAACGATCAGCAAGCGATGGAACTTGGCTTATTCCCGTTGCAGCGCGCTTTGGCGATGGAGCAAAGCCTGTTACCCTTGTGGCACGCACTGGCTCAGTATGATCAGCGTCCGACATTAGCTGGTAATATGGTCTGGCAAACAACTTAATATTGCAGGAACTTTCAACCGATATGTATCAATGGATTTTAGTCGCTGCCATGAGTAATCCATGGGCACATCAGGTCACTCCCAGTACTGGCTCTGCAGAAGCAATCGGCGGTTATGCTGCCGGTTGTCTGCAGGGTGCTGTAGCATTACCTGAACACGGAACCGGATATCAAATCCTGCGTCCACGACAAAAACGCATCTATGGCCATCCGATCATGCAGCAATATGTGCTGGATCTGGCCCGGCAGTCTAAAAAAGCTGGCCTGCCGGATATTCTGGTGGGTGATATGGCGATGGCGAAAGGCGGACCATTCAGCAGCGGACATCGCAGTCATCAGAGCGGATTAGACACTGATTTCTGGTTCCGGTTTGCTGCTAAACCGCTAAGCGCCAGGACGCGCAACACTATTAAACCACTGGATATGGTCGATTTCCGCCGCAACAAGGTGAATAAAAACTTTGGTCAGCAACAAGTCACATTGTTGAAACTGGCAGCACAGGATCCCCGTGTAGAACGCATCTTTGTGAATCCGCCAATCAAACAGGCCATGTGTGACACGTTTGGCGCAACAGACCCGACCTGGTTAGGAAAATTACGCCCCTGGTTTGGTCACAGCGCCCATTTCCATGTGCGATTGCATTGCCCGGTAGGCAGTAAAGATTGCGAACCACAAAAACCGTATCCGGAAGGTAGTGGCTGCGGTGCAGAGTTACAATCGTGGCTGACCAAACCCGCCATGGTTAGCAGCAAACCGTTACCAAACCGGATGCCTGACCTGCCGGATCGTTGCGAAATGCTGCTTTCGAACAAGAAACAATGACCTTAATCTGGCAATTAGCATGGTTTTTCCGCTCTCACTGGCAGCGATATATGCTGACAGTGAGTGTTCTGTGCATCATTGCCATTATTCAGACCAAAGTGCCGGCATTGATTGGCGCGATGATCGACACGGTGGTTAACTCAGCGCCCGATACTGCTATCTGGCCACAATTCCAACCGCTGCTGCTTTCTCTGCTTGCCATTGGCTTTCTGGTTTATGTACTGCGCTATATCTGGCGTGTCGCGCTATATGGTGCGGCGTATAAACTCGGCTATTTGTTACGTCAGCAACTGTATCAGCACTATCTTTCGATGGATCCTGACTTTTTCCGGCAACACCGCACCGGCGAACTGATGGCACATGTCAGTAACGACATTCAGGCTGTTGAAATGACCGCGGGTGAAGGCATCCTGACACTGGTCGATTCACTGTTTATCGGCTGTCTGGTGCTCTGGATCATGACAACACAGTATTCGTTACCGCTCACCTTGCTGGCATTGCTTCCGCTGCCCATTATGGCGTTTCTGGTCGCCCGTATCGGCAGAGAAATCCATCAGGCTTTTGGTAAGGCTCAGGCTGCTTTTGGTGATGTAAATAATATTGCGCACGAAAATATGAGCGGTTTACGAACCTTGCGTCTGTTTGCCGCCGAAAATTATGCCGAACGGCAGATGCAACAGTGCGCAGAATCAGCGAATCAGGCCAATATGCAGGTAGCCCGGGTTGATGCCAAATTTGAACCGGTGATTTATCTCTGTATTGGTAGTGCTTACCTGCTGGCCATTGCCGGAGGCAGCTGGCTGGTATCACAACATCAGTTAACCATCGGCCAGCTCACCAGTTTCAGTCTCTATTTAGGTCAGCTAATCTGGCCAATGTTTGCCATTGCCTGGTTATTTAATATTCTGGAACGCGGCAATGCGGCCTATCAGCGAATTCAGTCCGTACTGACTACAAAAGCACAGTTAACGTCCGTCCTGACAGCAACGCAACCAGTCAGCGGTGGTGAACTCGATATCCGGCTTGAACGTTTTGAAAATGAAAACGGCACTCCCCTGCTGCAACATGTCAACCTGCAGGTTCAGTCAGGAGAACTTATTGGCATCGTCGGCCCGACCGGTGCCGGCAAAAGCACTTTGCTGAAACTGATACAACGTTTTGCTGATCCACAGCACGGCTCGATTTCTCTGTATAAAAGAACGCTATCTGAATGGCCATTGCTGGATTTACGTCAGCAGTTTGCCTATGTCCCGCAGGAGTCGTATCTGTTTTCACTGTCAGTTGCTGAAAACATTGCCTTAGGTTGCCCAGATGCCAGCGAAGAACAGATCATTGCCGCCGCCAGACTCGCAGAATTACATCACGATATTCTGGGCTTGCCACAGGGATATCAGACGGCTGTCGGTGAACGCGGCATCACATTGTCGGGCGGACAAAAACAGCGCGTGGCATTAGCCCGTGCCTGGCTGACACAGCGGCCGTACCTATTACTGGACGATGCACTCTCGGCGGTCGATGCCAAAACGGCGACCCGCATCCTGCAGAACCTGCAATCCGCTACTCATGCCACTACCCTGCTGATGGTCACACATCGCCTTCAGGGGCTGGAGAAAGCGGACCAGATTATTGTTCTGGAACAGGGAGAACAGCAGGAGTCGGGATCGCATTACGCCTTGCTGGAAAAAAATGGCTGGTATGCCCGGACATGGCGCTATCAACAACTGGAACAGGCTCTGACAGAGGAAGATGATGAATAAGACCCTGTTACGTCTGCTCGCCTATTGCAAGCCATACACCCACATAATACTGGCCGGACTGGGTTTTCTGTTTCTGTCTGCACTGGCTGAAATCAGCGGTCCATTATTTATCAAATACTTTATTGATACCCGGCTTGCGGCGGGGCTCTGGTTTGCAAATGAAATCGGCATGTTCATTCTTGCCTATTTATCCCTGCAAGGCATTGCTGCTTTCAGCAGTTATCAGCAGGCGCTTCTGTTCAGCCGAGCAGCACAAGCCATCATCAAAAATCTCAGGCAAGAGACTTTCCTTGCTGCACTCCGGCTTCCGGCCAGTTATCTCGACCGCCATCAGACCGGACATCTGATTTCCACTATTGGTAATGATACCGAAACGCTGTTGCAGCTTTATATTCAGGTGATCGGTCAGTCTATTCAGAAAATCGTCTTACTGACCGGGATTTTAGGCGGTATGTTCTGGCTTAACTGGCAACTGGCTTGTCTGTGCGGATTAATGATGCTGGCCACCGTCGTCATCATGCAAATTTATCAGCGCTGCTCTATGCCCTGGTCACGACAAGCGCGGCAGTGTCTGTCCGATCTCAATCACCAGCTCAGCGAAACACTGCAAGGGATACCGATCATTCAGTCGCTGGTACAGGAAAAGCGCTTTGCCGAAAAATTTGCTGTAACCAATCAGCAATATCTGCAGGCCAGAATGAAGGTGTTACAGCTAAACGGCTTTTTGCTGCGTCCAATGATCGACCTGCTTTATATCATCACCCTGGGCTCACTGCTGAGCTGGTTTGCACTGCAAGGCACGTCTCAAATTCAGGTTGGTGTCATTTATGCCTTCGTTAGTTATATGGGCCGCATGATCGAGCCGCTGAATGAACTCACCAACCAGTTAACACAGATCCAGCAATCGTTAATCGCCGGCGAGCGCATTTTCAATCTGCTTGATACAGAAAAAGAACCATCAGGAACATACCAACAGCCTGTTCAGGGAAATATCAGTTTCCGGAAGGTAAACTTTCGCTACCAGAAGGATGGTGAACTGGTTCTGCAGAACATCAATCTGGAGCTGCAACGCGGAAAAATGATGGCACTGGTCGGCCACACCGGCAGCGGAAAATCGACCATACTGCATCTGCTCAGCCGCATGTATCAGGTAACATCCGGTGACATTATGATTGAGCAGCATCCTATTAAAGAATGGGATCTGAAAAGTCTGCGCTCACAGATTGGCGTGATCCAGCAGGATCCGTTTATCTTCGCCGGCACCGTGGCAGAGAACATCCGCTTCGGACGCACGAATATCAGTGATGATGAAATTGTGCAGGTATTAACACATGTGCAGTGGTTTGAAAGCATGAACCCTGCAGAAGCGTTATCAATGCCATTGCAGGAAGGTGGCAAGAATCTCTCCGCCGGTCAGCGTCAGTTACTCTCTTTCGCCAGAGCGTTGATTACCCATCCGCCAATATTGATACTGGATGAAGCCACCGCGAATGTAGACTCACAGACCGAACATCATCTGCAGCAGGCCATCGCCTCTATCCGCCACCAGCATGCCTGGCTGATTGTCGCACACCGTTTATCAACCATCGTCGATGCAGATGAAATTCTGGTATTGCAGCATGGAAAGATCATTGAACGGGGAAATCACAGCGCATTGCTGGCTGCGAACAAACACTATGCGACGCTGTATCAGTTACAGCAGATGACGCTCAGCTAGCAGCAACAGAAATCGGTCGTCGGATGTATTTGAAAGGTAAAAAAAAAGCGCCTAAGGCGCTTTTTTTATCTGCTACTGTATAAATTACAGTACAGTTACGTTTTCAGCCTGTGGGCCTTTCTGGCCTTGAGTCACAGTGAACTGAACACGTTGGCCTTCAGCCAGGGTTTTGAAACCGGTAGAGTTGATAGCACGGAAGTGAACAAACACATCCGGACCTTCATCCTGCTGAATAAAACCAAAACCTTTAGCTTCGTTGAACCATTTTACTTTGCCAGTACGTACGGACATAACACATTTCCTAACACAAAATACTTGAGCCTCTCGGCCATTAACGCTGAAAGAGGTTTGCTTGAAGTGATAACAAAGAACTTCTATAAGAAGGCACTGAGTATCGCTTAAGCTCTGTCGCTCAATCAGTTAACACCAATCTAAAGCATTCCAAGCCGAAGTCAATTAAAAACAGTAATGAAAAAAATAATATTTCTTTTACAATTGACTAGCATTTAATTTTTACATCTCACTTAGGATAACAAACATGAAAAACGGGATTTTATATGCAGCAATTGCGGCTGCTATCGGTGCTGGTGCCTACTACGCCATCCAGCAGCAATCAGATATTACCGCCGCCAGTCTGACCTATGTTCCCGCGGATACGCTGGTGTTCATGGGTGATCTTGAACCTGCATCATGGCAGGAAACTATTTCTCCGCTGCAAGCCCGTTTCTCTCAGTTATTTACAGGCGGAACTTCCGCATCCGTGCAGGAAATAGAACGCCTGCAAAAAGAAATCGAAGCAAAACCTGAAGAATGGAATGATGGATTAAGAATTATTGTCGGACTTTATGCCGAATATGTGACCATGCTCACCAATGGAACAGTTAATCCTCAGAGTTTCGGTTTTGCCGATAAATTAGACGCTGCTTTTTATACCGTTGGTGCCATCCCGGTATTACGTTTTAAATTAGAAAATGAAGTTAATTTCGACAAATTAATTACAGCGGCTGAATTACGTACAAAAGCCAAGGCAGAAACAGCCAAAATTAAAGAGTTTAGCTATAAGCGCTATTTCTTTAACCAGGGCAAACACCCGGTAGCATTCGCTATTGGTAAAAAGGATGGTTTCGCTGTCCTGACACTGGATGTGGGTGACATGGCCACGGAAGATGACCTGTCTATCGCATTTGGTATCACGAAACCGGCGCAATCACTCAAGCAAGCCGGAACACTTGATAAGCTGGTTCAGGCATATGAATTCCGTAAAAGCTCTATCGGCTTTATTAACAACGAAATGTTAGTAAAAACGCTGACTCGCGCTGACAGCTCGCTGGCTAAATTACTCGATAAAGTGACTGAAGGTGAAAGCACAAAAAATCTGGCTGAATATCGCACACCAGAATGTCAGAAAGATATTGAAGATATAGCCGCATTGTGGCCAAAAGAAGTATTCGGATATACCAATCTGGATACTAAAGGTGATCCGATCCGTTTTGACAGCGTCTTCAAAATTGAATCCAAAGATGCGGCGACTATGACCTCACTGCAGAAACTGCGTGGATTTATACCTGACTATGGGAAAGATGATAAATCCCTGAGTAAATTCGCGATTGGTCTTAACGTTGATGAACTGGCGCCGGTGATTACAGATTTGTGGAACCGGACAACTCAGGCCCAGGTAACCTGCACCGCGCTGAAAGACATTCAGAATAGCCTGAAGATGGCTAATCCATCCATGCTGGCGATGGGCACGGCAATGGTTCAGGGACTGCAGGGCGTTAGCTTTAATCTGCAGGAACTGAAGCTTAAAGATGATGCAGCTGACATGCCCGCAGCCATTGAAAAACTCTCTTTTGTTGCTTCTGTTTCCGGTAAACAACCTCAGCAACTGTGGGGCATGCTGAGCATGGTCAATCCGGAATTGGCAAGTATGGTAAAACTGCCTGCCGATGGTCAGAGCGTCGATCTGCCTATACCACCGGTTCTGCCGTTACCCGATAAAGTAAAACTGGGCTTATACGGTCAGCACATTACTATCTTTACCGGAGAATCCGGTGCGAAGCTGGCCGCTTCACTGGCTAAACAGCCTCTGGCTGCTAACGGATTCTACCAGTTAGGTCTGGATTACAGTCTGCTGGCAGATATGGCTCAGTTTGGACGCCATCAGTTCGAACAGGCAGCAACAGAGAATGCGGTACAGTCAGAAACAGCAACCTCGGCCACTGAAATGACTACAGAGCCTTCTGCTGCCACAGCCACTGCATCCGCTGCATCAAGCAGCATGACCGATGAAGAAAAAGAAGTGCAGCAAGTTGTGAATATGCTGGAAGAAATGCGCGGTGTTCGTCTGCTTACCGGAATGGATTTTGAACAAAACGGTATTACTATCAAAGGCAGCATGGAATTACCGCAGAAAAAATAACTGGCAGAAAAATAGCTGATCGTCAGATAACAAATTGGCCTCTTAATTGAGGCCAATTTTTTTCCTATCCGATAATGTCTGACGTCACCGGATTACACTTTGATGGCTTCTATCGCCTGCAATACCCGCTTATCGGATACCGCATAAGGTGTCCCCAGAACCTGAGCAAAATAAGAGATACGCAGTTCTTCAATCATCCAGCGGATATTGCGAACTTCCTCCGGTATCGCCTGCCCTCTGGGTAATTTCCCCAGCAACTGCTGATAAGCCTGTTCGGCATGCTGCACTTTGAGCATATACATACGATCACGGTTTGCATCCACCGGGATCTTTTCCATCCGCCGTTCAATACCTTTCATATAACGCAACAGATCAGGTAACCGGGCCGCGCCCGTTTCAGTCACAAAGCCTTTATGAATCAAGCGCTCTAGTTGTGCCTGAATATCTGAATGGGAAAACGCCAGTTCCAGCGTCATCTTGCCTTTAAACTGTTTGCGGATACCATGAGCTGCGGTCAGGATCTGCTCCACCTGCGCTGCAATTTTCACTACAGCTTCATTAAGCTCACCACGAATGAGCTCTTTTTGCTGCTGGAAAGTATCACTATCCCATGACAATCCGCCATGCTGCTGCATCAGCTGATCACACCCACAGGCGATACAGTCATCGATCAAATCAGCGACCTTACCGAACGGTGTAAAATAAAGCCCCAGTTTCGCTTTATTCGGCAGTTTTTCCTGCAGATATTTAATTGGTGACGGCACGTTTAACAGCACCAGCCGGCGTTGACCAGCCCACATCGCGGACTGCTGTGCAGCCGAAGAATCAAACAGCTGAATCGCAACAGAATCCTTCTGATCGACCAGTGCCGGATACGCTTTTACCTCAAACCCGCCCCGTTTCTGACTATATTGCTGCGGCAAAGGGCCAAAACTCCATAGCGTCAGCCCTTCCTGCTCAATGTCATCATCCGCGACTTGAGATAAGGTCTGCTGTACCTGTTCGCGCAGCTGCTCTTTCAGCAACAGCAGATCTTTGCTTTCCGCAACCTTCCGACGCTTATCATCAATGACCCTGAAGGTCATCTTCAGGTGATCGGGTATCGCATTCCAGTCCCAGCATTCGCGCGGCACGGTCAGGCCACTCATCCGTTTCAGCTGACGTTCAACTGCATCCAGTAGTGGCCCCTGCTCCGGCGAAATAGATGCCAGCAATGCATCAGCATAGTTAGGCGCAGGCACAAAATTCTTACGCCACTGTTTTGGTAATGACTTAATCAGCGCGATCAACAGCTCATGCCGCATTCCGGGGATCAGCCAGTCAAAACCCAGCGGTTCAACCTGATTCAGTAATGGCAACGGAATATGTACGGTGACACCATCCGCTTCTTCGCCAGGTTCAAACTGGTAAGAAAGCCGGAACTTAAGCCGTCCCTGCGTCCACTGATTCGGATAGTCATGTTCATTGATATGAGACGCATCACCCTGCAACAGCATTTCACGTTCGAAATTGAGCAGTTCCGGGGTTTCTTTACTTGCGACTTTCCACCAACTGTCAAAATGGCGGGCAGAGACGACATCAGCGGGAATATGCGCATCGTAGAACAGAAACAGGGTTTCATCGTCCACCAGAATATCGCGGCGACGGGATTTTGCTTCCAGCGCTTCTACTTCCGCCAGCAATTTACGGTTTTCAGCGAAGAAACGATGCCGGGTTTCAAAGTCACCTTCCACCAATGCCCGGCGAATAAAAAGCTCCCGGCTGACCACAGGGTCAATTGTGCCATACTGCACTTCGCGATCGGCGACCAGCGTAATGCCATACAGCGTGACTTTCTCTGAAGCCAGCACTGCGCCGGCTTTTTTGGACCAGCGCGGATCACTGTAATTCTTTTTGATCAGATGCTGAGCCAGCGGTTCGATCCATTCCGGCTGGATCCGGGCTGCGGTACGGCCATACAAACGTGACGTTTCGGTAAGTTCAGCAACCATGCTCCATTTGGGTGGTTTTTTGAACAGACCAGAACCGGGAAAAATCATAAACCGGGCGTTCCGTGCACCAATGTATTCAGATTTATCGCCGTCTTTTACCCCGATATGGCTCAGCAATCCTGTAAGAATGGCGCTATGAATGGCCTGCTCTGGCGCAGCATCCTGGTTAATCGTCAAGCTCAGCTCACGAGTCGCCTGACGCACCTGATAATGAATATCCTGCCATTCACGCAGTCGTAAATAAGAGAGAAATTCCTTCTGGCACTGCTTACGGAACTGATTCTGACTCAGTGTATCCTGCTGTTCCTGCACATAGTTCCACAGATTGAGAAAGGCCTGAAAATCAGAGTCTTTATCCTCAAACCGGCGATGTTTTTCATCCGATGCCTGCTGTTTATCCATCGGGCGTTCACGTGGATCCTGAATACTCAATGCAGAGGTAATGATCAGGATCTCTTCGAGACAGCCAAACTGTGGCGCAGCCAGCACCATCCGAGCTAAACGCGGGTCCAGCGGAACACGAGCCAGCTGCCGCCCCAGTGGGGTCAGCCGCAATGACTGTTTGCCTTCAATGGAGCCACTGATTGCACCTAATTCCTCCAGCAAACGCAGACCATCTTTGATATGGCGGCTATCCGGCGCTTCGACAAACGGGAAGCGGCTCATATCACCCAATCCCAGAGCAAGCATCTGTAATATGACCGATGCCAGATTAGTACGCAGAATCTCCGGATCTGTAAATTCAGGCCGGCCTAAAAAATCCAGCTCTGAATAAAGACGAATACAGATACCCGCAGCGACACGACCACAACGGCCTTTACGCTGATTGGCACTCGCCTGGGAGACTGGTTCAATAGGCAAGCGTTGTACTTTGGTTTTGTACGAATAACGGCTGATTCGTGCCGTACCCGGATCGATCACATAACGGATGCCGGGTACAGTCAGTGATGTCTCCGCCACGTTGGTTGCCAGAACGATACGTCGTCCGGCGTGCGGGGAAAAAATCCGGTTTTGTTCCGCATTCGACAGGCGTGAATACAGTGGCAGGATTTCGGTATCCCGCAGATTCCGTTTCCGCAATGCATCTGCGGTATCTCTGATCTCGCGCTCCCCGTTCATAAAGATCAGGATGTCGCCAAGGCCTTCGACGCACAGCTCATCCACGGCATTAAACAGCCCTTGCAGCGGATCGCTGTCCTCTTCTTCTTGCCACGGACGATAGCGCACTTCCACCGGGTAGGTACGCCCTGAGACTTCAATGACCGGCGCATTACTGAAATGGCGGGAAAAACGCTGCGGATCAATCGTCGCTGAAGTAATGATCAATTTTAAATCAGGACGTTTTGGCAGTAATTGCTTCAGATAACCGAGGATAAAATCGATGTTGAGACTGCGCTCATGCGCTTCATCGATAATGATCGTGTCATATTGCGTCAGCATCCGGTCATTCTGAATTTCCGCCAGCAAGATACCGTCGGTCATCAGTTTGATATATGAGCTTTCGTTTACCTGATCATGAAAACGAACCTTGTAGCCGACATGAGAGCCCAGCTCACAATGCAATTCTTCCGCGATACGTGCAGCAACCGTCCGCGCCGCCAGACGCCGGGGTTGCGTATGCCCTATCATCCCCTGCAGACCACGTCCGGCTTCGATACAGATTTTCGGTAACTGCGTTGTCTTACCCGAGCCGGTTTCGCCCGCGACAATCACCACCTGATGCTTACGAATGGCATCAGCAATATCATGCCGTTTATCGGTTACCGGCAGATCAGGGTAATGCAATTGAGGAATATTTTGCTGACGTAACAGTGCCCGTCCGCGGGCTTTTTCAAGCTCCTGCCCGATTATCGTTAAAACAGCAGCTTGTTTATTAGCCGGTAATCGCTGCACGCCTTGCAGACGGCGTTGTAACTGAATTTTATCAACGGGAAGGCATTCAGACAGCTGGCTTTGCAGCGAACGAAGAATTGCATCAGACAAAACGTGACTCCAGATCGGTTAACACAGGCAGACCAGCAGTCTGCACGGTTCATGCCTGCGAATGCTAACAGGTCAGACCCGATCCAGAAACAGTAGAAAGCAATATTCTCGATCAGAAACCCCGCATGGATCGCGGCCGGGGTAACCGTATTACCTCAGGGGGTATAATTCAGCATTTTCTGAATTACCGCCCAGGCATGCGAAACATCCATCGGACTAATCAGGACATAATCGAAGGCTAATTCAGATGACTCCACTTGTGATACGGACATCATCGCATCCGTTACGGCAATGACAGGTACACATTTGGCGATTTCAGACTGGCGCAATTGCTGAAGCAGAACATACGCATCCATATCATGCAGATGGGTATCAACCAATATCAGATGGGGATGGATCTGATTCAGCATCGTCAATGCGTTTTCTGCGGAAAAAGCTGAAGAAATAATGACCTGATTTTGCCCTGACAGACGTTCCAGTCGCCAGACTGATTCCTGATCACAGCCGACACATAATATATGGTATTTTTCAGGCGTTATTTCTGCCGGGTAATTATCTGTAATGGCTGCATCAGATAATAATCCGACCGGACTGTCGACTAATAATAAATCAATCCAGAAAACTGAACCTTTCTGCCACTGACTGCTAAATCCGATTCTGCCATTCATCGACTCAATGAGTTGCTTTGAAATAGACAGCCCGATCCCTGTACCTTTTATTCCTGAAGTCTCATGCCCCAGACGATTAAAAGGTGTAAAAAGATCTTTTTGTTTTTCCGGAGAGATACCTCTGCCACTATCACGTACGCTTATGCGCAAATATTTATCTTTAATTTCAGCAGAAACATTTATTTTCCCATTCAGATAATTATATTTAATCGCATTAGAAAGCAGATTAATCAAAACCTGACGAAGACGAGTACTATCGGCCATCACCAGCACCATGGTTTCCGGCAATTCTGCAGATAATGATAATTGCTCTTTTACTGCCATCGGGCGCAGCATCTCATTACACTCTTTAATCACCCGAATTGCATCAACTGGCTCTATTTTTAATAACGAGCCTTTACTTTCTATATGAGACAGATTGAGTACATCATCAATAAGATTAAGCAGATGCGTGCCCGCAGTCATGATCTCGTCAATATAATCCTTTCGATCCCGGACTGATAATTTATTATCATCCTTCTGCAGCAATTGACCAAAGCCAAGAATGGCATTAAGTGGTGTTCTCAGTTCATGACTCATGCTGGATAAAAACAGACCTTTCGTTTTATTAGCCGAATCAGCATCTTCTTTTGCCCGTCGCAGAGCACAGGTGATCTCATCAAGCTTTTTCCCCATATTCACAATCGCGCTGGCTGTACCCTGCAGCTCTGCAATTCTGAACTCAGGTTTATCCAGCTGATACTCTTCCCTGCCAATTTGATCGACCATCCCTTTCATATGCAACAAAGGTTCTGAGATCGATTTACTCATAGAGCGCGAACTAAGCCAGATAAAGAAAATAAAGACCATGTAAAACAAACCCAGACCCGCAATCATCAGATAACCAATCTGTTCAAATTGCTTAGCCAGACTATTGGTTTCAGCATATATCTGATTTTCATCAACAATGGTGATCAGCTTCCAGCGTGTTTCCGGTATGGTATTCCAGGCTATTAACTTTTTATTTCCTTTCAGAGTCAGAAAACCTTTACCACTGACACTGTTTTTTATATCAGCAACTATCTGCTGAGAATCTTTTCTCAGAAACAGATTAAATTGTTCCGGTTTGAATATTTCTTTTTTTATTGCTTCCTGATAACTATGTGTCGTTAATTCATTCAACCCGAAGTCGACCTCGCCCTCCGGTGGCAATGCCATGATATTCCCGTTATTGTTAACCAGGATGGCATATCCGCCCCACGGGATCTCAAGTCCTTGTATTTTTTCAATGATGGAGCCAACGGTAATATCCAGCCCAACCACACCTTCAAGAAAATCACCGTTATAAACAGGGGCAATGCAGGATGCCATCCAGCCATTCCCGGCCGGATCAATATAAACATCCGTCCACTTTGCCGTGCGTGAAGGATTGTTTTTGCCATCAGCAAGATAATAGAAATTGTAATCAGGAATAATCATATCTGCAGGATATTGATCCGGCGTAAAAAACCAGGGATAAATCCTGTTGTAGGAATCCCAGCTATTAAAATAGGCTGCTGCAATTAACGGGTTATTCTCTTTTATTTGTTTCATTAAAGGATCAAGCTGAGACAGGCGCCAGACCTTTTCATGATCCTGTTTTGATAATGGTGTCGCTGCAGAGTAGAAAGATGCAGCACCATTCAGATCTTTTACTGAGTGAAAAACGCCCTTTGTAGACACCGCATAATTTGATTTTTCTGCATCTGAGACAAAGAAATGCTCATCGGTTAAAACCCGCTTTGTCTCGGCTCTGTATATTTCTGTCTGACGGGATATAGATAAGATCTGTTCCCGGATAATTCCGGATTCTCTCTGTGCAGATATTTGCAGTTCGCTGTCTGCTTTCTGATACAGATAATCCATGTTGGTTTCACGGATCAGGTTATTACTGATTAAATAAACGGCAATCAATACGGTTTCAACTAAAACCAATGGCACCAGAGCACTGCGAACCATTGCACGCCATACCCATTTTTGAGCTGAAACACCTGCCGATTGCTGCATAACCATCTCCGTTTTCTAAATCGCGGAAAGAGTACCGCATATTAATTTTTATTGCGCTGTCTCTGGTAACAACAGACTCCCACCTCGGTGCTGAATCACATTCCCGAAACGCAAATCCTGACCGTTAAGGATGTACTAAGGTAATTCGCGTACCATAGCGACATTCTGTTGTAGTAGGTTTTTGTCTCGTGAAACAAAACAGTTCAGTCAGTCGTTACCGCTTTGCTATTTGGTTAAGTTTTTTATTTATCGTCACCAACACTCTCAGTCGCATTGTGCTGACCGTGATGGCTTCAGAAAAAAATTCCCTCTCATTTATCGATCTCGGCTATTCATTCATCAGCGGCATTATTTATGATCTCGCAACACTGAGTTACGTGCTGATCCCCGTTCTGCTCTGGCTGACCCTGATTCCGTTAAGCTGGCGGAAAAATAATATATGGAAAGTGTCCGGCTGGATTTTCAGCATCATGGCAGCCTATTCCCTAGTCATACTGGCTGTCAGTGAATGGGTTTTCTGGGATGAATTTGAAAGCCGCTTTAACTTTATCGCGGTTGATTATCTGGTTTATACCAATGAAGTCATTGGCAATATCCGGCAGTCTTACCCATTACTGATCTGGTTAAGTTTATGTGCTCTCACCAGTCTGGTACTGGTTGTTCTTATCAACCGTTTGCCATTTCTGATCCGCTGGGGTCATATTCCACGCACACAGATGCTGTCAGGCCTGATCATTGCTCAATTACTGGTTAATCTCGGATTATCCGGTCAGGCAAAAGATTTGCGGGAAAACCGTTATGCGAATGAACTGGCGGGAAGCGGACTGTATTCTCTGTTTTATGCTTTTAATAACAACGAACTGAACTACCGTCATTTCTATCAGACGGAAGATGATTCTTCTGCTAATGCAATTGTTCGTGAACAACTCTCTACGCCAGACGCTCATTTCACCTCCACATCAGGTACGGATATATGGCGTGATATTAAGCATTCCGGTGCCGAACGTCGTTTGAATGTAGTATTGATCTCGGTTGAAAGTCTTTCAGCGGACTACTTAGGTAAATTTGGCAACAGCAAAAGCCTGACGCCGAATCTGGATCAGTTAGCGGATACCGGCATGCTGTTTACCCGCCTGTATGCCACGGGAAACCGTACTGTGCGCGGGCTGGAAGCCTTATCGCTGGCTGTGCCACCAACACCGGGACAATCCATCGTACGCCGTCCGGATAATGAATCGCTGTTTTCACTGGCCAGCGTATTCAACAGTAAAGGCTACTCTTCCTCCTTCCTGTATGGTGGCTACGGCACGTTCGATAATATGAACTACTTCTTTGCCAGTAACGGTTATAACGTGAAAGATCGTCTTGAATTAAAGAGTGATCAGATCACGCATGAAAACGTCTGGGGGGTGGCAGATGAAGATTTGTATGGCATGGCTTTGCGCGATTTCGATCAATCCAGCCAAAAAGGCAAACCTTTTTTTGCGCATATTATGACCACCAGTAATCATCGTCCATATACATTCCCTGAAAACCGGATTGATATGCCAACTGGCAGCCGTGCCGCGGCCGTAAAATATACCGACTGGGCGATTGGTAATTTTATCAAACAAGCCAGTAAACATAGCTGGTATAACGATACCGTTTTCGTGATTGTGGCAGACCACTGCTCATCCAGCGCCGGTAAAACTGATTTACCCGTAGAACGTTACCATATTCCGCTGATTGTCTGGTCGCCAGCCCACCTGCCGGCACAGAAAGTCGATCGTCTGATGAGTCAGGCGGATATTGCACCTACTCTGCTTGGTTTGCTGAATTTCTCTTATAAATCAAACTTCATGGGCGCGGATGTTTTTGCGACACCCAAAGGTCCGGAGAGAGCTTTTATTGCGACTTATCAGGGACTTGGTTATCTGACACCGGATCGTCTGGTCATTCTGCGGCCACGCAAAGAGCCTGAAGTTCAGATGCTGGAAAATGCTTTTGCCAAAACAGCCAAAAGTAATGCGGAGCTGGTGAAAGAAGCTATCGCCTGGTATCAGTTCAGCAGCGATGCCTACAGTGAGGGGCGCATGAAGCTGGTTCATTGATGTTTAAAGAAAGGCCGCAGAATGAAGCGGCCTTTCACTTATTGCGCGGATAACCAGAGGTTAATTGCAGCAAGCGAATCAGGCGTAAACTCTGCAGAACGGGCCAGAATTTCCCGTGGTGTCATCATTAATACATACTCCACTTCTTCAGCCTGCAGAGCTAATTCGCCGTCATACTGACAGCTGAAAAGTGCCCCCCATACTTTGCCTTCGTCATGTGCATGAAAAAATGAACCATGTGGCGTTAGCGGCACATCCCGGATGCCCATCTCCTCTTCCAGCTCACGATAGGCTGATGCCAGGATATCTTCGCCTGCGGAGACTACGCCACCACAACAGGCATCCAGCATTGAGGGGCAATAATCCTTCGTGGCAGTACGCCGCTGTACATAGACCTGCCCCTGCGCATTCGTAATGGCAATATATGAAGCCCGATGCAGCAATTTCTGCCGACGCATCTCGGATCGGGGAGCAGTACCGATGACATTATTGTTTTCATCGACGATATCGACCCATTCTTCCGTCATCATTCTTCCCTCGCTGATTTAAGCATATCGACGTAAAATACGTGCTTCACAGAAATAATGTTTAGTTTGATGATTATCCGCTCAATTAATGACACTGACTGGCCAGCCATCCTCAGCATCCAGAGTACCGTTTATCCGGGTATTACCCCCGAAACCGAAGCTGTTTTACGCTCGAAAGTGACTCTGGGCTCAGAAACCTGTCTGGCTGTTTCCGATCGGCAGAATAATGTCGTCGGTTATTGTCTGGCTCATCCGTGGCGCCGCAAGCCGGCATGCCTGCACACCATCTATGAAACACCGTCAGAACCGCAATTACTCTATATCCACGATATAGCAATTGCACCCGGGTATGCGGGAAAACGTTGTGGCAGGATGATTCTTCAGCATCTGCAATTATGGGCAAAACAGCACAGCTTTAACGAATTATCGCTGGTGTCACTTTCTCAGGCAATCACCTACTGGCAGCGACAAGGCTTTCAGCCGGTTGAGTACACCATTGATGCAGCACAATATGGTGAAGGTGCCAGCTACATGCTGAAGCAGATATGACAAAGGCCAGCATTGCTGGCCTTTCAAATTAACGCGTCAGGATCTGGTTTTATCAGTTAACGAAGATAAAAGTACCAACCCAGAACAGACCCGCTGACAGTGCGATGGTCACCGGCAGAGTTAACACCCATGCCAAAGCGATGCTTTTCACGGTGCCAGACTGCAGACCAGAACGGTTAGCCAACATAGTACCAGCTACCGCTGATGACAAAACGTGCGTAGTCGATACCGGTAATCCGCTGATACTGGCAAGGCCGATAGCACTTGCAGCAGTGATCTGAGCCGCCATACCCTGCGAATAAGTCATACCCTTCTGACCAATTTTTTCACCTACGGTCAGAACAATACGACGCCATCCGATCATGGTACCGCCACCCAGCGCCAGAGCCAC
>RRZU010894092.1_pt1 | contig 39526 bp, 23 predicted proteins | sample 2165561 | NCBI WGS metagenome assembly RRZU01 (sample SAMN10456909, study PRJNA506462) | wastewater metagenome | isolation source: wastewater sludge | place: USA: Moscow, Idaho | reverse complement strand
GGACTGCGGCCGCAGCTGGACGCTGCCCACGCTCCGAAGCAGACCGCCGCCGACGCGTACCAGGCTGCCGTCGCCGAGTTCCAGCGACTCATGGAACAGCGGATCCTGGGAATGACGGGGGAGCTCTCCGCTGCACTCGTCGACGGTGAGCCTTGCCAGGTGTGCGGGTCGAAGGATCATCCGAAACCGGCGGCGCCGAACGTCGAGTCGGTCACGGGTGCCCAGATCGATGAAGCGGCCCAGGTCAGGGACGCGACCAAGAAGGTCAGGGAAGCCGCGGAGCAGAAGCTCCAGGGTCTGACGACCATGGAAGCCGCGGAGCAGGCCAAGGCCGGCGAAGAGTCAGCGGAGCAGGTGGAGGCTCACATCCAGCGGTTGACCGCAGACCTGGATGGCGCTGCAGCCCAAGCGGACACGGTTGATTCTCTTGTGGAAGCTCTGGCCGAGGTAAAGGAGCGCATCGCGGGCATCGATGCGGAGATGAGTGCGACCGCCACTGAGTTGGCAAGTCTGCAGACGGAGCGGAAGGCGTCGACCAAGGCGATCGCGTCGGATGAGAAGCAGATCACCAAGGCTGCTGACGGATTTGCGTCAGTGAAGGCTCGGGTCGAGGACCTGAAGGCGACGGCCGAGCGGTTGTCGGGCTTGGGCGAGGCCATCCGTGCCATCGAGGAAGCGCGGGATGCGCTGCGGTCGGCCGAGGCTGCGGCGGCTGATGAGGCTGTGGCTCAGGACTTCGCGGACGTCGCTGCGGCTGCAGCCGCGATGTTGGAACCAGGGATTGTTGCGGAGCTGTTGAAGGAGATCGCGGCATGGGAGTCCGAGGGGGCTGCCGTGACTGAACTCCTCGGTGCGCCGGAACTCGCGGACGTAGATCTTGATCGCGCAGGCGTCATCGGCCAAGAATTCCGGGATGCCGAAGTGGGTCTCGAGGCTGCGAGTGATTCCCACCAGGCGGCCGTCAAGGAACTCAGCGGATTGAACGACCGCGCTGGCCGTTTCGACGAGCGCCGAGCTGAAGTGGGTGAATGCCTGAGTTCCCGCGCGGCGCTTCAAGCGAAGCATGCGGCGCTGCTGGATCTCGACTTGCTTGCCCGCGGCGTGGGCAGAGGCATCTCGCAGATGACGCTCACCACCTACGTCTTGCGCCTGTGGTTCGAACAGGTGGTCCAGGCGGCGAACACCAGGCTGCATCGCATCGCCGGCGGCAAGTACGAACTGCGCCGGACGGAGGAAGCAGCCAAGGGCAAAGGTCGCGTCGGTCTGGGACTCATGGTGTTCGACCGTCACACAGGCAAGGAGCGCAGCCCGGGGTCGCTGTCCGGTGGCGAGACGTTCTACACGTCGCTGGCACTGGCCCTGGGGCTCGCGGACGTGGTCCAGGCCGAGGCCGGCGGCATCTCGCTGGACACGCTGTTCATCGACGAGGGCTTCGGCTCACTCGATTCCGACACGCTCGAAGAGGTGCTGACCGTGATCGACGGTCTGCGCGACAACGGGCGAGTTGTGGGCATCGTCAGCCATGTTGAGGAACTGAAGGAGCGGGTCCCGGAACGCTTGAAGGTCCGCCGGACGCGCGACGAGGGGCCGTCGGAAGTCCGCGTTGTCGCTTGACTTGCTCACACCATCGAGTACGAACCCGGGTTCAGTCGCCTAAGCGCTGGTCACTGTGCTCACGCCAAGAGCATGGCCCGAGGCGCCATGTCGTTTCCCATGACACGTGCCCGTCTCGATCAGAGATATGGGCCTACGGGAGAGGCCGTCAATGGTCCGGCTCGGTAGTCCTCGGTCTGTGACGTCTGGAACGCTAGTTGGCCGCCGAATTCCGCGGCGAGGGGTGGTCCGAACGTGTCGGTGGCACGGGCGATGTTGGAGCATGCATGCTGCAGGTTCGCCAGGTTCACGTCGACTCCCCAAATCTCGGATTCGATCAGGACTTGCTCTTGAACGTGGAAAGCGCGCGCGAATCCGATTGATGAGTTGATGTCGTTGATCTTCGCCATCAGGCCCAGAGTTGCCGGGACTCCAGCTACGGCGACACTGAACACTTGGACGATGGCGTCAGTCGGATTCACGACTCGTACATAGAACAGTGCTCCCCCCACTCGGACCGGGAGATCTCCGTCCTGATCGGGTACAGGCCTTTCGCCCGTCACCGTCTCAAGCAAGTCTCTTATGTATGAGGTGACCATTTCTGGTCTCATGCTCGCCACCTTCTCCCTGGGGACTGACGACATCCTGTCGCACCAACAGCCTCGGTCACACGCCGGCGAGGGCTACTGCGTGTGAGTACCAGGGTGCTGACGTGTCTGAGAGAGAGGATTCGTGCTCGGCACGCCACGGCAAGGTTCGGATACTCGAGCACGTGATGAGCAGCGGCCCGCATCAGCGGCCTAACGTAGAACGACTGCGTTGAGTTCCGGTCGCTCATGCCTCTCGCCCAGACGACTGGTCCGCTAGACCTTCCTCAACGCCAATGTGGTTGGAGCTGTCGATGGATAAGAGGAACGCGTCAGGGCTGGTGGCCCTCATGAACCGCGCGATGTCAGTCGATGACATCCTTTCTGATCCGCTTGTCGTGATCCGTTCGGACACCACGAATGAACAAGCCGTCTCGTTGATGCAAGCTCGCGGTTTCGACATGGTCGGGGTCGACGCGACTGGCGACGGTCGTGCCGACAGTTGCGTCACTCTGCTGCAGCTCGCTTCGGGTGATGCGCCGTGGAAGTGTGCGCAGCCCCTCCTCGCAAGCATGGCGGTGGAGAAGTCGATGCCCTTGGTTCGCCTCATGAGTCTGCTGAGAACGCGGCCTGAGGTTTTCGTGCTCGATGGCGACCACATCGAGTACATCGCGACACGTGCTGATCTGTCGCGACCACAGGTCAGCCCGCTCGTCCTGGCTCATCTTCTCGCGCTGGAGCAAGCGCTCCTGCAGATGGCCATCCAGAGCATCGGGAGCAACTGGTTCGAAGCCCTTCCAGCTGCCCGACGGGATGCGGCCATGAAGATCTATCGGAAGAACAGGAAGAGGAAGGCCGAGCTCGGGTTGGAGGACTGCCTCTACTTCGACGATGTGATGGCGCTCGCGTCGATAGCTCCTGGATTGCTGAAGGACATTGGAACCAGCCAACGTCGCTTCCAGGCGGTGCGTGAACGCTTCGCGGTACTTCGCAATGATCTTGCACACGGCGGGACGATCTTGGACCGAATGTCTCCGGATATGGCACTCGAGACTTTCGCTGAGTTGTGCCGTTTGACCGGCGAGGCAGAAGCACGAGCGTCAAGAGCCGGCGACTTCTGGAGCAGCTACGCGGCAGCACACGTTCTGGACGCCGACCGAAATGTCCTCGTAGGCCCAGGCGCTGCAGAATCGCTCCCTGTAACCGGGCCGGCCATGGTCTTGACGGCATGGAATCCAGGCAGTCGAACCTTGCCGGATGAGGACAACATCGCGTCTCAGCAGCTGCTTGCTGCCGAACTCGCCCAGGGCGGATTCCCTGCTTTGCCCGTGGTCGGAACCTCACCTGATGGGCGCTGGAGCGAGCCAAGCCTCCTGCTGTCTGATGTCTCCCGAGGAGAAGTCATTGAGGTAGCCAATCGATATGGACAGGCCGCCATTTTCGAGATCGACGATGAGTGGGTTCGTGTGATCTCGGTCCCAGGTGGCGGTGTTCGCACGGAGAGACCTCGCAACCACCGAAGTTGATGGGATTCGATTGATGGTGTCCATGTCCCTCCGGGGCCGATTCCTTACGACACTCGGCTGGGTCGGGACCGCGAGCTTCTGAACTGCGGGATCATGAGTCTCATGATCGACACCTCTCCCGGCGCTCTACGGCGTCCATGAAGCTTCCAGCCGGAGCTACTCAGGTGTGTCATTGACATCAGGCGCTTCAAGGGCTTGATACTCGCCACTGAAGGTCCAGTGGGTCCACGCTGGAGGCGCGCCCCCGCTCATGGCCTTGCCGCTGAGCGCCGCAGACAGCCAAACGCGGGGGATAACGGCTGCGTCAAGAATGGTGAATGTCGAGCGGAAGTTCTGGAAGCGCCGACCGTTTTCCGAGCGCCAGACAAAGCTGAGCGAGTCCTCGGGACTCAAGTCGGGCGCTCCAGGTGCCAGAAGTCCTCGGAATACAGCATCTCGTGTGTCCTCTACCGCTTCGAAGTAGAGGAAGACCGGCAATGACGACCGCTCCTCAGGCGAGTTCAATGAATCGAACGTGGCACGCAGGATGCGGTTCCCGCCCTTCGGAGTGTCCAGAAGACCGTGGCCTGGCCTGCGATTGTCGCCGAAGTAGGTGACTCGCCCATTTACTTGGTCGAGATGATCGGGCCAGCCAGGCACACCTCCGGTCGAGTACAGGACCACGAGCTCCGGCAGCGGCAGCGACCCATTGAAGCGAAACCCACCCTGATTCCCGACGGGCAGAAGTCTGCCGATGGGATCTGCGGCGAGATTCGGCTGTGGTCCAGCCGAGTAGACGGTGTCCACGATGAGATCCGCATCTTGCAGGTCCTCGAACGGAATCCGATCCATTGGGTCCCCCTTGGGTGAGCTGCTATGAGTCACGAAGGCTAGTCCCGTACTGATGGGCACGCCCATCGGGGGTAAAGCCGCTGCCGAATGGTCAGATCGGCGCCCGCTGCAGGACCACCATCTCTTTGGTCAGATCCAGTCCAGTTGCTCGGAAACCGGCATCTTCGAGCGCTCGGGACAGTGCCGTGTCAGCGACCCAATGGTCACGACGGGCGCGCGCTTCTGCCGGGAGCTCTGCCCCCATCACATCCTCCAGGTCTGGGAATGCGACGGGCACTTGGTCAGAGGATTGATCCAACAGCCACCCGATCAGCAAGGACCAGTCGAGGTTGTCAGGACTCTCTTCGGCCTCAGAATCGAGGGCAGCTCGGGCAGAAGGCGGTAGAACTGACGAAGCGGGACGGGCCCAAATCTTGAGGATGCTGGCCGTGAGGTCATCGGTTCTCTCCCGGATGTCCGCCTCAGTCCAAGAATCTTCGTATTGGCCGACTACATCGGCATTCAGCTTGATCGTCGAGTTCGACATCAGCTTTGTCCGCTTCCCACCCGCGTTGCCAAGACCACGCGCTTCCGCCGCTTCGGCTGACCACGGGAAGTTGGAGAGATGAGAGTTGAGCTTGCCGTTGACCAATGTGAGATTTCCGAGAGTCTGGATCACCCCGTCCCGCTCAAGTGCCTCTGTTTCATCCAACCCTTCGTTCCAGTGTTCGCGCCAAGCCTGCGGCATGATGTGCTCGACAGTCAGGCCGCGCGGGCAAGGAGCCTCGCTGTAGTCGGTGCGCCTTTCGTCCTCCAATGCCTCGAGGACCATTCGAAGGCGTGCTCTGAGCAGGGAGGTGTACACCTTCTCCGATGCCAGAGCGCCGCTGACCATCTCGTCAGCGGGCCACAGCCGTGAGTCCGACGTTTGACCCAGTAAGAACTCCTCGGTCACATCGCCAGCCGTTGCGATATCCGCTTCCTTGAGGCGCTTGAGCAGATCCAGCGCTAGTCGATTGAGGTCCTTGATCGTGTAGCGGCAAAGGACTCGACGCGTGATCCAGCTCTCGAGCGCGTCCAAGGCCTTGTCCCTCTGATCTTCTGGCAGGACCGTCTCGGGCCACCTGGTCAGCCACATGAATACGGGTGTGAGAACGCCTGCATTCATGGCCTGCAGCACGCGATATCGGAATCGGCCCGGTACGCCTTGTGTCGGCAGTTCATCCCAGGCGGCGAACCGTGACGCGTCATTGGCCATTTCAGCAAGGATGGCCTCGATCTCAGCACCGTCCACCGCGACCAGGTCGCGGAAGTCAGCGAAAATGCGATCCGTCGGCACTTCCTGGGTCAGCTGCATGATCAACCAATAGTTGGCGAAGATGTCGATCCTTGGTACGTACTGACGTCCCCGCGAAACCTTGGTGCGCCAGTAGTCGTCGTCGAGGTCCTTCCAGTACTTGTCATAGAGGTCTCTTGCATCAAGGCCCTGCGCGATCGCCCGCTGAAAGACGAGATTCTTGATGAGATCTGCGGCGAGGAGTGGCGAGCCACGATGGTTGAGGGTCTCGAAGATCACCTGAGCGTTATCGCCAGCCTCGAGGTCGATCACGACAAGCTTCAGGTGCGAATGGAGCGCCATGGTGAGAGCGTGCAATCGGTCTCGGACTTCGTCCGCAGCCAGAACACCGGCGCCGGCCCATCCCTCAACCCGACTCTGGAAGTAGGCATGGGCGGCCGCAATTGGCTGAGTCTGTGATTCGGGGTCCGGCACAGACCCGTTGTCCATAGCCTGAACGAAGGCGCCTTGATCGCGATCAGTCGGCCAAACCTTGTATACCTCCTCTTCGCTCTTGGTAAGAGATGGCTGATTGAGAACCAGTACCCGAAGCGCTTCCGCGTCCGTAGGTTCACCATGGGTTTCCGCCACTGCTTGAGTCGCGTCCAGGAGGAGCTGCAGGGTCGTCAGTCGCTGCTGGCCATCCACGACATGGCGTACCTGGATGTATGCGGTGCCTGTCGGCGCCTGGTCCAGGACGATCGCCCCGAGGAAATGAGCTGCCACGTCCTGTGTCCGAGGGGACTCGCGCAGGCGCTCTGTCAGAGAGCGCACGTCCATCCAGAGGGGTTCCCACTGGTCTTCCCGATTCCACACGTAGGGCCGTTGGAAGAGGGGGACCACGTATCGGATGTGCTGCCCGAACAGGTTCTGAGGGGTTAGCGTGTCAGCCTTCACAAGATGATCTTTCCCCATTAGTCGCTCGTTGGCGCTGCTTCGGAGACATGCCCCGAGGTCGGGCATAACTGGGATGAACCGTTCGTCAGCGAGCTCGCACTCGCGGCGTGTATCGCTCTCCTTCGCCGAATGGTGACACTCCCAAGGAAGCGACTTGCCACCTCGGCAGAATCTAGCGATTTGTGTCGGTCGGCGGTTCTAGTATCAGGTGATCAGTGTGGTCAACATGTCGAGAGGGAACCGGGGGAATCGTGGTTCGTAACGCCAGCGGTCGCGCAAACAATCAAGACGCGCTTGTCTGGGCTCTATGGCTTCTCGGCGGAGCCGATCGCGATGTCGATGTGGAGGACATCTACATCAAGTGTTTTGAGATCGCTCCGGCCCGCCTGGGATGGCGAACTCGTCCCGAGATTCCCGACTATAAGAAGACATCCAAGGCTCTGCAGTCTGTCGAGTCGAAGGAGCTTCCTGGACTCCTGCACCGAACTCACGCGCTAAGGCGCCGGCTCACGAATGCCGGCGTCGAGTGGGTCGCTCGGAATCGGTCAGTTCTCGAGGGAGTCTACGGCGGGGAATCTCCCGTCGAGGGCGCTCAGTCTGGGGCACACGAGACTCTGCGACGCACCCTGCGATCCAGCGATGCATTCGCCAGCTTTACCTCCGGCATGCCGCTCGATCGGCTCGAGTTGGCCGATGCGTTTCAGTGCTCACCAGGTAGTCCGGACGAAGTCTGGCGTGGTCGCTTCGAGGCTGCAATGCGCTCGGCGGAAGTGCTGGGCGACCAGGAGCTCAAGGGTTTTGTCGCAGCGGCGCGAGCCTCTGCGCTTGAAGAAAGGTCATCAAGTGGCGATTGAACAGGGTCGAGTCACGTACGAGGGTCGCGCATTTCAACAGGACTCGGAAGCGGCAATGAGTGGAGACATTCTGCGCGCTCTCATCGAGCTCATCACCAACGCCGATGACGCCTATCGGGGAAAGCCCGGAGCGGTCGAGGTAGTTGTGCGGCCATCCGCTGATGTGGTCGATGACACTGCGTTAGCCTCCGATCTTCCCGTAGCAGTCCTGGTTCATGACTCCGCCCGAGGTCTAAGTGCTGAGGGGCTCAAGAAGTGCTTCTCGGTTCTCGGCGGCCAGAACGAACAGTTTATGGAGGGCGAGAAGGTTCGGGGGCTCTTGGGCCGCGGGGCGAAGGACGTTGCTGGGATGGGCCAGGTGCGGTTCGAGAGTATCCACAACGGGCTCTTCAGCTCCTTCTTGCTCAAGAACACCGGAGATTGGGAACTGCTCGCCAGTGATCGGGTCCCCACTTCCGACGAGTACTCGCGCCTGCAGATCAAGCCGGGCGGTGCCGGACTGACCGCCACGGTGCTGGTCAAGAAGGCCTATCGGGTCCCGGCGCAGAACGATCTCGTCGAGAAGATACGAGACCACGTGCAGCTGCGGGCTCTCGTGGCGCGTCGGCAGGTGATCCTCACCGACAAGCGCAAGGGGAAGGCCCCCGTGATCATCGATCCATTGCCGCTTTCCGGCGACGATATCGTGAGTCGGACGCTCAGTCTCGGGCCAGACTACGGTGACGTTGAACTACGGCTCAGGAAGCTGCCGAGCAAAGAGACGCGACCACTCAGTGATTACAGCCGACACGGCATCGTGGTTTCCGGACAGAGCGCGGGGTACATGAACACGCTGTTCGGACAACATGGGAGACCAGAATCAGGGTGGATTGCGGGAGATCTTACTTGTCCCCAGATTGAAGATCTGGTCAGGAGCTACGACGACAATGCGCAGTCCGGCAAGGCTGCCACATCGCGAAACCCTCTTCGTCTTGTGTCGCGCGACCGCGATGGACTCGTTCAGCAGCATCCCTTCTTCGAACGGCTCACTCAAGCTGTGGCCAATGAACTCCTCCCGGTTCTTGACTCGCTCGCGAAACGAGAGGCAGCCGACCACAAACCAGGCGACAAGCTCGCCCAGGCACTGTCAGTTGCGCAGAAGGCCCTTCTATCGCCCCTCAGGCAGGCCCTCGAAGAGATCGATGAGGAGCAACCGGACGGCCCCGGGGGTGGGGCTGACGCCATCCCTGATCTTTTGATTGTTCCTCCTCGACTCGTGCTCCATGCCGGAGAAGAGAGGACTCTCAGTGTCCGCTTTGCCGGTGACGCAGGTGTCCCGTTCACCGCCGAGATCTCGGTCGGTGCGCCAGCGGATCTCATCGACATCGTGTCGGTGTCCACCGACTTCAAGCCACATCCACGTCTTGACGCGGTCACATCGACCTTCTCAGTCCGTGCTGGGTCCGAACTTGGGGACACCCAGATTACGGTGACCGCCGGCTCATGGACCGCGTTCGCCTCGGTCTCCGTCATCCCTCCGTCATCGATTCCCGAGACGCCGGTGACGGACCTTTCATTCGAGCGAGAAACCTATCGGGTGGCCCCGGAGAAGGCCCGGAATCTGCGCCTCATAGCTCCGGTGGATTGGGCTGGCGAGTCGATCCATGTTGTGCACCTCGGGGGCCCAGCGGTCCTGACCAAAGATGAGTTCGTACTCAAGGCAGGAGAAGATGGTCGCTGTTCAGAGTGCACGGTGCGAGTACAGGCAGGGAAGGATCTCGGCAAGGCGAGCATTCAGGCGAAGGGCCCGGCGGACTCTGTGGCCGAGACATCTGTCCAGATTGAGGAGAGGCCGCCATCGCGGGGGCTGGAACTGGACCTGCAACTTCTTGATCAAGACAGCAAGATCCTACGCGCGTCATCGCACCTCCTCGACGGGAAGCTGACCGTGAGGGTCTACGGTCGCCAAGCCGCGCTGAAAGGCGTGCTTGGCCCCTATGACGAAGCTGCCGGTCGCTTCTCAAAGGAAGACGATCCTGCAGCCAGGGCTGTTCTGGCGGAAGTCGTTGGTTTGGAGCTGGCGAGCTTCCTGGTGGAGCGTGAGGCTTACAGGCGTCCTGAGCTTGAGTGGGATCCGCCCCGCGTGATCAGCAAGCAACAGGAGCGTGCCAGCCGACTGATCACCGTGGCCCAGAAGGCACTTGAGGAACGTGCCGGCGATGCCTGACGCGGTTCTGTCGACCCCGATTCCCGGATCCGATCTCGATGTGGCTGCTGGCGAGGTGGCCCGGCGTCTTTGTGAGCAGGCCAACGTCGCGTCCGACAAGTGGGCCACGGCCTACCTTGCCCGTCAGGGGTGGGGGATGGAGAAGCGGACACTCGAGGCGATTGCACAGATGGTCGGGCTGACACGTGAACGCGTTCGCCAAGTGATGAGGGAGATTGACAGCGCTCGGCCTCTGAGGCTAGCCACACTGCCCGACGCCGTGGCGGAGGCCGCTATGGCCGTTGACTGGGATGCTCCTGCCGCAGAGATATCAGTCTTGCTTGGGGATCTCGGAATGACCGAGAACCTCCAGCAGTGGACCCCACAGGCCCTCGTCGACATCATGGCAGCGTGTGGCCGGGAGGAGCTAGCGTCGGAACTGGATCGTCGCCTAGCGCAAGGCGCACTCGATCGTAAGGTCCCGAAAGAGCTCGCGAAAGCAGTCAGGGAAGCGCGCTCGGGCCTTGGTGTTATCGACCTACGCGCAGTTCGTTTTCAGGGTGAATGGCTGCCGAATGATCAGACACTTCGTGCAGTGGAGAGCGTCTACCCCGTCGTCGTTTCCGTGGGCGAGTGGGCCCTGTGTCGGAGCAAGAAGGCGTCTTCCATGGAGAACGCCGCCATTCAACAGCTGTCGGTTGCCCAGGTTCTAACAGGCCACGAGATCTACCAAGGGATCAGTCGTACGGGGCGCAACAGGAACTGGCAGGTGCCGCCGGAGAGTGTCGCGATCGATCTCTTGCGGGAGGTTGGTTTGATCGAGGCAAGCTCTGTGGGATTTCGGCTGCGAGATGCCGTACCGGAGCTCAAGTTCGGGTCAATCGAGCAGTGGCTGCTGGACACCCTTCAGGCTGAGGAGCCGCCGGCACTCTCAGTGGATGAGTTGTTGCGTCGGGGGAGAGCCGATGGGCTCAAGCCAGCCAGTCTTAACGTGTATGTCACCTACAGCGCTGTCGTGCGCCGTGAGGGTGGACTCGTGTTTCCTGTAGGTACGAGACTCAGCGCCAACGCTGAAGAGACCCTCAGGCGTGCCGCGAAGGCGGCCCAGGTCGATAGCGATATCTCCTATGAGGCCCATCCCGCGGGAGTCGAACTCTCGATAACCCTCGGCACCGCGTACCTCACAAGCGGGGTCATCTCGGCAAAGAAGAAGCTGACTGCGCTTATCGGTGATCGCAAGCGGGGCTTCGTCTGTTGTCCCCAATCTCACTTCGAAGGGGGCGCCTCGCTGGATGCCAAGAACAAAGCATCATGGTACGGGTGGTCCCCGCTCTTCAATCATTGGGTGGAAGCTCACGGTGTTGAGGAAGGGCAGACGGTCAAAGTCCTGATGACCCCTGGTCAGCTGCAGTGCCTCGAATCCTGGGCACTGAGCACGGTGACGGGCCCGCCCGTGCAGCGCATCCCCGATGACTCCGCGGCACCGACAACTTCAGTGGCGCTGTCTTCGATGGTCGCTGCGACATCTACTGGCTCGCTCGGTGCGCAAGCACCGGTTGAAGCCAGTCGACCGGGCGCCGCGGCGCGACCTGGTGCGGTTTGGACCGCCGCAAGAGGTCACCGAGTTCTGGTCCTGTCAGGGAGGCATGAAGACCTACTTGTTCCGGGTGCCCGAGGGGTCGACCCGCAGCCCCTCTCGACGCTCTTCGGCGACAAGAGCAGGGAGATCGCCAAGAGGTGGCTTGCGATCCGCCCGTCGGGAGGGCGAGTGTGGGTGGATCGCAATGGGGATGCCAGCACCCTCATCGATGACTCACTGACCTACCTGGGGGCGCTTCCCGCCGACTGGTCTTGGTAGTTGGGAGAGAAGATCCTCCGGACTATTCCTGCGTTCAGGTGCCCTGCACGAATCGCTCGAGAAGCTCGGCGATCTCGCCGGCCGCCCAGGCTGCACGGTTTGCACTAGCAACTCCGAGGTAGGTCATCCAGCCTGGCTCATAGAAGTAGTTGGGGAGAAATTGGTCATGGGCGAGGATGGAGGTCCCCGAATCGCCTGCCCTCATGGCGCACCAAGCACCGCTGGCGGACTGTCCTGTCTGGTTGTCGTACTCGAAGGTATTGAGGAGTTGCCCGATTCTGATTGCGAGAGGCGAAGGTAGAGCCGGAGGCAGCTGGACGATCGCCAGTAGCCCCGATCCGTAGTTCGGGTGCTCTGCACGCGGGTCCAAGTCGATCAGGGTATGAGCCTCGTCCAGGGGCGCGTCCAGGAAGGGGGTCTTGATCGTTAGGGCAGCGTCATCGCGCTGACTCATCAATCCCGCATTGGCCAGGATTTCCTCGAGCTCGTTTCCGTCCGCGGATGTCCAACGGGAGGGGCGCGTCCCAACGGGAACTATCTGCTCGTCTGTGAAGTTGATGAGTTCATCGAAATCTGACCGTTGACCTGACTCTGGGTGAGCCGGATTTGCGGGTGGTCCGCAGAGCTCTGCCAGTTCAGGCAACTGCGCAAGCGCCAACGCTTCGGTATACATCATCAGCGCGAAGGCAGGGAACTTGAGGGTCATGGATTCGTTGCCCGCATGCGCGAAGTAGGTGCAGAACATTCTGACGGTTGCGGCCTCTGGGACGAAGATCAGGGCGCCTGTGCTGGAGATTGTGTTGCGTAGATTCATGAGCTCACTCAGCTCCGCAGAGTCCGAAGCCATTTCGAAGAGGTCGACCTGCGCAGTGATCTTCACGGTGCGATCACCGTGGAGGCTCAAGTCCTCTGAAGCATGGATGACCAATGGTTGAGGCCCGCCCCACCACTGGAGGACTCGGTTCGTCTGGACGGACCACTGCTCATCCATCATGAGGGCCTCACGGAACCGAGATAGAAGCTGTTCGCTCATCGACATGGAGACTCCTTCATCGCCCTGGCAACTGATCTACTCGTCTACTCGGTCCACTCATACGCGGCGCACATAGTCAGGAAGTCTGAGGCGGCCTTGGTCAGGCTGGCCCGCTCGTAGTCGGCCAACACGGCACGCATTACTTGTTCCGTGAGCTGGCCGTCCATCCCTCGCATGACAAGCAACTGATGAATCTCGCTGGGGGCGACCTCGGTCATGTTCCGTCCCCCGGACTCACGCACGACCACCGGGGGGGTTCCGGGAATGTATAGGGTCTTGGCCGCCTGACCAGATATGGCGTCCTTCAGTTGGTGAACGCGACCAGTTCGAACAAGGTAGGCGGCAGCCTTATTGAAGTTCGACCTGATCGTCCCGCCGATGCGCTGTCGACCTGAGGCCAGGTGGTAGCGCCGGTAAGCAAGTTCGGCCTTCATCGGACCCTCGGTCCTGATGATCTCTTCGAGCGCGCTGGCGAGATCTTCCCTGCTGGTTTCGTCAGCTGGTGGCAGACCCGACCCTTCCCATCGGATGAAAGGCTCGAGGCCCCTGGGCAACTGGCTTTCCGGTGCCGGTGCCGGTGCCGGAAGGGGTGCGGGTGCAGGCGCAGGAGCCGGGGGATGCTCCTCTTCCTCTTCTCGTGTGACCACCTGCGCCGCAGGGATCGCTTGGTCGGGCTCCGGCGCGATGACCGGCTCTGTTGCCGGTGGCGACCAATCAGCGCGCGGTTCATTTGGCGTAGGGGATGTGTCGTTTGAGGGCTCCTGCTGTCGATCAGAGGGCGAGGGTGGTGGGTAGGACCTGACTTGCGGCTGAGGCTGATCTGCCCCGCCGGCTTCGGCGGGGGGTTCGTCCGGGTCGGCGGGTTCCGCGGCCTTTTGGCTCACCCGCTCCAACTCCGACAGCAGATCCTCCAGAGCACGTTCGCTGTTCTGGATCCACATCGGCCACCACACGCGGGCCACTGCTGGCCACCCCATCAGGTTCTCGAGTACCTCGACTGGCAGGACGTCACGGTCAGACACCGTGCGCCGGCCCCGCCAAGACTCACCGTCCAATAACACTGGTAGCACCGGATGCTCAGGATCACGAGGGTCGGAAAGAAGGAGGTCGAGCCGGAAGTCTGAGAGCCCCACATCCACCTGGACATGAACTCCACGGGCCCGGAGCGCCTCAGCGATCTCGTCACGGTGTCGGTCACGGATCGCTTGGCCCGTGGCGTCCTCAGTGGGGGCGCGCCCAGTCTTCGCGAACGATAGGAACTCCTTGAGGTGTTTGACACCCAGGTAGGCCGACTTCTCGCCTTCGAGTTCTTCAGGCTCGAAGCTGCAGAACACGATGTTCTTGCGCCTCGCCCTGGTGACTGCGACGTTGAGTCGTCGCTCACCGCCCAGGTGGGACAGGCGTCCGAAGTTCAGCGGGACCCGAGACTTGTCACCGCGGGCGCTTTGTTGTTTGGAGAAGGCGACGGAGAACAGCACGTAGTCGCGCTCGTCGCCCTGGACCTGTTCCAGCGACTTCACGAACAGGACATCAGCGGGTCCCATCTCTTTCTCGTCCCGCAAGATCCTGATGTCAGAGTCATCGGAGGTATCAAGCAGATTCTCGATCAGATCCTTCTGCTGCTCGTTGAAGGTGACGACCCCGAGGCTCGGGCGGCGGGTACTGTCCGCGTCGATCAAGCTTCTGACTTCGGCCATGATGGCCAGAGCTTCCTCAGGATTCGTATTCGATCCCGCTTTCACCGACGCTGTGACCGACCTGGAGCCACTCCCGGCGCGAAGATACTGACCTTCCACCTTCTTGAACTCAACGCCTGTCGTGTCTGACTCCAACGTCGGAGTGGGGAAACTGCTGAGGGCTCCCTCGTAGTAGGCCTGATTGCTGAAAGCGATCAGTGACTCATCCTGACTGCGGTAATGCCAGTCCAGGCGCAGGGTCGGGACCTGGGCCGTCTCGCATTCGCTCAGGATTGACTCCTGATCCTCCAGCACCTCCTCTTCGAGTTCATCCTCGAGGTCCTCCGATGGAGCGGCTCCGACGCGGGTGGTGGGCGGCATCTGTTTGGAGTCGCCGACGACGATCACGGCTTTGCCCCGGCCCATCACTCCGATGGCCTCAGGAACCGTGATCTGGGACGCCTCGTCGAAGATCACCACATCGAAGTCGGTTACGCCGGGCTCGATCAGATCGACTGCCGAAGCGGGACTGGTCAGAATCACGGGAGTGAGGTTCTGGATCGCCCGACCATACTTGCGCACCAGGGCCCTGGTGGTGAGCATGCGCTTTGTCTTGCCCAACTCCTGAGACAGTCCGCCGGTCGAAGAGTCACGGGCCTCGAGGATCTGAGCCGGCCCAGTCGTCTTCCACTGAACACGCGCTTCGCGCTGCGCCCGGCTGAATGTCTTGACCCTCCCGTCGTGGGCCACGGGATCGAACAGATCCAGCCCAGTCGCGGTCATCCTTTCGCGCAATGCGGCTGAGGCAACGCCTCTGTCGAAATACTCCTCGGCGCCATCGGCCGGGATGCTCCCATCCAGGAGGCCATCGCGGACGGAACCCAAGCCCAGCCCCTCGAAGACCGTGAGTTCATTGGCGAGGCTGATCCAACGCTTCAGGTCGACCAGCCCTTGGTGGTTGAGGTCGTCGAGCCAGGCCGGCAGGTCGCGGCAGGCCGCCTGCATCAAGCCAATGTCTTGCCGCCATACCCGTTCGTCATGCTCCTGCACCACCAGGCAACCGGCTAAAGACTCCCACGCGACAGCGAGCGCAGTGAGCCGCGGCTGATCGGCCGTCAGGGTGCCCCTGCGAACGAGGTCCTGGACTTCGCTGGCCCAGGGATCGTTCCCCAGCACGGGGCCCAAGTCTTGCTGGAGCGTCCGGATCTGATGAGCCGCGTCGTCGATCGCCCCTGGGGTGAAGGCGGACCAGCTAGCGGGCAGCGCAATACCCGGAACGCTCCGCAGCCGGCTGGAGATCCACTGGTCCGCTTGTTGGGCACCGATCAGGCTCTCGAGCACGGCGTCTGCAGTGGTCGGATCGAGGGGGGTCGGATCGCTGCGTCGCAGCTGCAGGGGTTCAAGGGCCTTGAGGCCTCGGGACTTGCGTGTGAACACATTGCCGCGCGAACTAGCGGTCAGTTGTTGCCGTAGCGCTTGCAGATCGAGGGTCAGGACCTTCGGGTCGAAGCCAGCCACCGCGGGGCTCCATTGCGTGAAGGTCCTCTGAGAGTCATCCAGAGCTAGTCGCGCGGCTGGGGACCAACCTGCATCGAGTACCTGATCCAGAACCACACCACTGGGGAGGCGAGGATTGCTTGCGGCCACGAGTTGACGCAGTTGGCTGATGTTCTCAGCCGCAAGCGCCATCCGAGCTATTTCGGAGCCCTCGTCGGACAGCCAGGCGGTTGCTTGCGAGAGGCCGTTGATAGCCCGACCGACATCCTCAAGGGGGAGCAAATCCAGTGCTTGGGGTCCCGCTAGTCGCCATGGATGACCGGCCCGCACCCTGGCGGCTGCGGTATAGGGCTGCAGATCGCGTAGCACCTGCTCGGCTCGCTCGATGGTCTCCGCACTCCGGGCCACCGTGACGGGAGGAACGTCGAAGGACGGCCCATCGCCCAGAGCCAGAATCCGGTCCCGTGCAGAGTAGGCCGATAGTCCGGCCGCATTCCTCGCATGAAGATGGTTTGGATACTGGAGGAGTTGGAACTTTGCCTGCCTCAGTTTCCGCTCGGCGGCCTGCATCGCAGTGGGGTCCGGTTGGACCTTGGCGTTGGCTGAGCGCTTCAGCTGAGCTCGTACCTGAGCAGACGATGACCCATCCTGATGCAGGTTCAGCATGAAGGGGGTCAGTCCGACCTCTTCGAGTCGGCGTTGGACCACCTGCAAAGCAGTCTGCTTCTCAGCAACGAACATCACCTTCATGCCCCGCGAAACGCAGTGGGCAATCATGTTCGTGATCGTTTGGGACTTGCCTGTGCCCGGTGGGCCTTGGAGGACGAAGGTGCGCCCCCGGCCGGCCCAATCTACGGCTTGGAGCTGAGCAGAGTCTGCTGGAACAGGCACCAATAATGCGTCCAGATCCGCCTGCTCGTCATCTACCTCGGCCGGATCCTCAAAGGAATCCGCTGGAGTGTGGACAAGGTGTTTCACCAAAGGGTTCTCAAGGAACTCATCCGCGTGGATCGTGAGGTCTTGCCACATCCGGAAGGCAGCCAGATCGAGCAGGGCGATCTTTCCCTCTGACTCGACACTGAACGACAACCCGGCGTCGCGAACCGCCTTGCGGACGGCGGCCAACGTGGCCGACACATCGATCCCTGCCTTGTCCGCGGTCGGCTCCTGCAGTTCCGGGATCACCAATCCGTGCTCGCGCTTGAGCCATTCGATAAGTGCGTAGTTGGGTGCCACGTGACTGGAGTTGTCGATCGTGATGGTGATGCTCTTGGTCCGGGCGCGTACGTGGATCTGGATGGGGACCAGGATGATCGGTGAGTCGTAGAACGAGTTACCGCGGGGATTCTTGTCTGGCCACCGGAGCATTCCGATAGCCAGGAAGAGGGGATTCATGCCCCTCTCGTCGCGGGCTGACTTGGCTTTCCTTGCCATCGATCGCATCTCTGAAAAGAACTTGGCCGGAGGAATGGGTCCGGATGCAGACGGCCGGGTCGAAATGCGTTGAACGAAGATCCGCCGGGACCTGAGGAACTGCAGTCGGTCCTGCTCCGGGATCAAGGCAGCGTTCGGCTGGTCGCGGGCGGCATAGACCTCGGGAATATCGAAGCCGCTGGTCACCTCGAGTTCTGCGTCCTGATGCAGCATGTCTTCCAGCCGTGCGAGTCCTTCTTCCTCCAGTAGCACTGGTTGAGCGCTCGGCCCGCTCTTGAGGTTCAGGAGGGGACTGGTGGCATTCAGCGTGAGAAGTGACGCTTTCCACGTTCGGATCCGGGGAGGATGCGGGTCCACCACTCGCACGCCCCTGTCGATGGGGCTCACCGCAGACCTCTCGTCAACAGTCTGCCCGGGGGGCGTTCCCGGCTGATAGACGGTGATCTCCACCGTTCCGTCGCCACGCTCGTAGAACGTGGGGAGAGGGTGGATCTTGCTCATCCGCGCGGATGCGACGTCAATCACTCGGAAAGATTCGGCGCCGTACTTCTCGTTGATCTGTTGAGCGGCGATCGTCTTCGCCTGTTCGGCTGTGATCTTGGTTGTCGCTGCGCCCACGGTCGTTGTCTCAATCACCCCGAGTTTGCCCAAGGCCATGAGCGAGCGGAACTGGGCCCAGTCGGTGATCACCGGAGTGTTCGGGTACCACTCCTGGGGGCGTCCCGTTGACGGCAGTGGATCCACCCGCCAATAGCCGACCAGAATGTGCCCGGGAATCATGATCAGAACGGGCCATAGCCCGATGTGTTCGAGGACGGCAGCCAGGAGAACCGTCGTGTCCATGCAGTTCCCGAGACCCCCGTTGGCCACGGGGCCGTGATCCCGCACTCGCTGTGCCTCTCCCCGGTAATCCCACCCAGGAGGGCTGACGGCGTAGCTGATGTCGCGTTGGGAGAGTGCTTCGTAGACCGCCGAAACTGAAGACTCGATGTGTTTCGCCTGTTCGGCAGGATCCTCATTGATCAGCCTGGCTTGGAATGCTCCAGTACCGGTTTGCGCCAGATGTGTGCGCCCTGCCTCCCTCGCTACCTCACCGACGACTGGATGATTCGGGCGGACGAAGCTCGCAAGCAGCGACATCGCGTGTGACTCGCCGCTCTGAAGTGAGACCAACTGCCGGCTTGCCTCTACTGCCGCAGCTTCGAGCGCCACATCTGTGACGCCAGCTTCCTCCGCTTCCTGAATCAGTTGTCGATACTTCTGGACCATGGATCGGGCATGAGCACGCCGAGGGTCTCCGTCCCAGACGAATAGATCCCGCGGTTGGATATCCACATCCGACGACTGGCTGTCGAGAAGTACGGCGCCGTCGCGGCCGACGGACTCAAGTTCGATTTCCAGATGCGCCGGCCGTCTCTCGTCCACTTGGGCCATGTAGTCCGCGGACAACTCCAACAGAAAGGAGTCTCTTTGGGTTGCCCCCCAACGAGATGTAAGTCCCGGGCGGATCGGTCCTTCGTGGACCACCTGCCTGGCGATCTGCCTCTCTCCGTCGCCGAGGAGGATCGTGATTCGCGCATGTTCGATGGGGTCAGACGACTCCACCTGGATGTCCCAGACCTGGGGGATACCTGCATTGGAGGCTGCCCAGTACCACTGGTCGATGGTCTTCCCCTTGACCGTGGCGTGAAGAGACTCCCTCTCGGCCATGTCTCCCACGAGGTCCTCTGCGTCAACAGGCTGGCGGCCGTCCTCATCAAAGGCCCGTCGTTGCTGGCCGTCGTCCTCAAAGTCGGGCTGCCTCTCGAAGGGTTCCCACTGCTCCATCATCGCCCCGTTCACCGCCGGACGGTTGGCCGCCGCCCCTGCTTCGAGTATTCACGAGGGGCTGGTCGGACGCGCGTCATCGGGCGCTCTGTGCCTTCGCGGTTCGTCAGCACCTACGGCGATAGCTTTCGGTACTGCTCGAAGAGGATCGTCTGACGCTCCTCTAGCGTGGGATTCCCGTCGATTCCAAATATCGAATCGACCACCTGATCAACCTTCTCGTGGGCCGCACGGAGGTCATTGGGCATGGAACGTGGGTCGTAGAGCTGCGCCAGACTCTTTTCGGGATGGGCATCTCTCGCAGTCAGCACCGCCTGGGCCGCAAGGCAAAGTGCTGCCTTCTGTCCTTCCGTCGGCTTTGGTAGCGGGAAGGTATTGTAAGTAAACGTCTTGGAGAACCGTATTCGTGATTCAAGGCGGCCTCCTACGGCCTTCTGCCAAGTCATGAACATAGTTGAAGAAAGCACCCCCAGGGCGTAGCCCTCTGGATCTGGAGCGGTGAAGACTGCGTCGGAGCTAATGACGTCCGGCGGAAAATACGCTGCTGCGAAATATTCTCGACGCTCGCTCACAACGCGGGGAATGGCCAGATACCATTCGGTATTCTCAAGTTGCGTCGCGTCCAAGATCCCGAATCGATACGGTGTCTCAGCGGCCTCCACCGTGGCCGGATTCTTGCTTGCCAAGCGGAAGGTGCGAACAGCCTCCACCCGTGAGGCGAGGATCTCGCTCCCGTCTAGACCTGGTGTTCCGTATGGCATCCAAAGGCACCAGCGCTCCGCGTTATGCATCAGCTCCTTCGACCCGACTAGGCGCTTCAACAGAGGCTTCGCGATCGGATCTGATTCAAATTTGGCGCAGTCAATCGACTCAACAATCAGGTTTCCGCCATCAATGGCACGATGGCCAAACGCTGGTTCAGGCAGACTGTGGTTCAGCGGGTCGCGGCGTGCTCGCACGAGGACATTTGGACCCGCGATGAGGTATGGGTTGATGTTCGCGCAGACCTCACGGGCTGGTTCCCAGGTTGAGGAGTCGGGATAGGACCAGAGCACCCGCCCCTCATCCGCCGTTCTTCTGTCAAAGCCCACTATGGAGACATGGACGGCCGCGGCACCGGCGGCTTCGGAAGTCCATCGGAACGACTTGTGAGCGAATCGGCATGACCACCCCGCGTCGAGGATTGGGGCCCAGAGGTCAGCGACCGGCTCGCCCTGGCAGATTGAGTTGGTGGAGACGAATGCCCAACGGCCATCGTGAGTCTGACCGTAGTACGAGACCGCCTTGCGATACCAACAGGTCACATAGTCCAGGTTGTGGCTTACCCCCTTGCCCCAGACATGCAACATGTCCTCGCGTGCCTCCCTGGATAATGTCCGAGCCCCGATGAAGGGCGGATTACCGAATATCAAGACTGTGGATGAAGGGGGGATCAAATCAGACCACTCAGCCCTAAGAGCATTGCCGGTAGAGATGTGCGGCGTGAGCTCGATAGGTAGGCGTCTGGGAGCCTGGCCTAGCTCTTGCTCCATCTGCAGGTTGGCCTGATGATCAATCAGAAACATCGCCGTCTCGGCGATCCGGGCGGGCCAGGGTTCTATCTCAATGCCGAAGAACTGCTCAACTGTCACGTTGAGTCCGATCGTGGCATCAAGAGAAAGCTGCGAGCGATGGGGCCCGCTTGATTTCCCATCCAACTCGTCGAGGTCTCGACGCCGCTTGAGTATCTCGAGCTCGAACGCCCGCATCTCCCGATAGGCGACGATGAGAAAGTTGCCACACCCGCAGGCCGGGTCAAGGAAACGGTAGTCCTTGAGGCTGTTGTGCAACCGCGTCAGTTGGGACTTGTCGTCCCACGCGGCCTCCAGCCTCTCGTGAAGTTCATCTAGAAAGAGGGGCCCTATGGTCTTGAGGATGTTCGCCTCGGTCGTGTAATGCTCACCGAGCGCCCTTCGCTCCTTGATGTCCTTAACCACCTGGAACATTGAGCCGAAGACTGCCGGCGAAATTTGGCCCCAGTCAAACTTGCAGGTGTCTATGAGTGCCTGGCGCATAGAGCCCGGCAGAGTGCTGAGATCCGCCGGCTCAGCGAACAGTCCCCCATTGATGTAGGGGAGGTTTCTGAGGTGCGGGTCAAGATTCGTCCGTCGCTTCGCCTCAGGGGTGTTGGCCGCGTAGAACACGTCCTGAATGCGCGGGCCAAGGTCCGAACCGTCCGGTGCCGTGTGATCGGTCAGGTAGTCGTGGAAGACACTCGACTTCCACATATCGGTGTCGTCGCCGAACATCAGGAAGAGGATTCGCGCCAGGAAGAGTGACGCGTCCGCATCCGCTGTCTTTGCTTTCGCTAGGCGCTCGTACAGGTCGCCCATGAGGCGAGCGGCGGCGACAGACGCCTTCTCGGCCTCGACATTGAACGCGTCTCGCATCTTGTGGAGGAGCTCCGGCACAGTGATCTGCGATCCGGGTTCGATCGCGATCAGGTCCAGACGCTCCAAGAGTTGTGGATTCGGGTTTCCCGCCAGGTGCGGGTGATTGACCAGACGAGGGCTGCCGACGCCGACCTTGGAATAGCGCGGCCAACGCCACTCCTGACGGTCCCCCTCGGTGAAGATGATTAGGCGGTTCGTATTTCGCTTCGACACAGCCTTGTCGATCAAAAGCTGGCCCTTGCGCGGCGGGATCGCTGGACAGTGCCAAATCCCCAGGCCGCGATAGTCTGCGACCTGCTTCAAGGTCAGTTTGGCCTCTCCCAGCGGGACGGTCAGATCGTGCTGGGATGGGCGGTTCCACCCGAGCTTTTCGGTGAAGAGCCGGGTGAACTCCTTCCGGTCGACCAGTTCCAATGCTCCAGTCATTCGATGATTCCCATACTGCTCACAATTCGGATCGGATCGCGTTCTCCGCGGGCAAGCACCAAGCGTCCATCACGATGGAGAGCCTCGAGCAAGTCAGCCAGGACTTCGTTATCGCCTGCGTGGAGTGCCTGGCGAAGTTTGCGCTGCGACTCAGCGGTCAATGGACTGCGACTCATTGCATCGAGAGCTTCCAGCAGCTCCGGTCCCTGACTTGTCGCATTGTCACCCATGAGCCTGTTCCACACCGACCTTCTCACCCCTGACATTTGACCTTCGAACACCTTTCGGCGGGCCAGCACCGCCTCCGGCCCCTTCACAAGTGCAGCGAGGAGGTCGTCATGGTCGGATCGCGTTGGTTCGGCCGGCGTGTCCGGCCGGCAGTGATATGCGCTCAGGGCCTCATGACTGGTGATGGTGGATACGGCGCCTGAGGGATACGCGAAGCCGTACCTCTCCTGTCCACTGTCCGTGCGGACATTGCATGCGACGCCGGCCGCAGATTCCTCGGTCGGTGCCTTCATAGTCGCCATCGCTAGGTCGGGCAGGGCGGCGATGCGCTCGCCCATCACCGGATCGTCCCGCGTCGCCCGGTCCCAGATCTCGAACGCCAACGTGGCGGCATCCACATCCGGCTCGAACTTTGCGTCATCCAGCTTTCCGTGGAACAGGTCCTCGATGAAATGCGTCTCTTCGGGACTGCCGAAGAACTCCTCATCGTTGCCGAATGCGCGCGCATTGTCCGCCAAGCGCCGATGGATTCGTTGACGTAGCGTCAACACATTGTCGAGCGACCCGTGGAAGAACGAGTAGAGGGTCACCGTGTCGGACTCCTGCCCGATTCGATCGACACGCCCTGCTCGCTGGATGAGACGAATGATGGCCCACGGGAGGTCGTAGTTGACGATGATGTGGGCGTCCTGCAGATTCTGTCCTTCGGAAAGTACATCTGTCGCCACCAAGACCCGGAGCTCTTCGCCCACCACGTCGGGGGCGGCTTCGCCGGGCAGGCGATTGGACTTCGGCGCGAACTGGTGAGCCACTGCCGTCGGGTTGTTCACTTCCCCGGTGGCGAGTCCCACGGCATCGATGTCGGCATTCTTGAGCGAATCCGCCACGTATTGCGCCGTGTCCTTATACTCCGTAAAGATCAGCACCTTCTCGTCGGGGTGCTCTACCGTCAGCAACTCGGTCAGGGCTTTCATCTTGGAGTCGCGGTCGACCGACCACTCTCCGAAGGTCCGCAAGAGGCCATTGAGTGCGTCCGTGTCACGCCTGAGCTGCTTGACCATTTCTCCAGTGAACAGTTCGCTGCGCACCCAAGTGACAGAGGTGGGCGACTTAGCTAGAAGGGCTTCATAGTTCTGCGCCGGAGTCGCAGCTACATCGGCCTCGCCGGCGATCTCGGTGTCGACGTCCTCATCTGAGTCGGTCGCCTTGAACATCGCGTCTTCAACGGTACCGGTCGGAACGGGGAGTGATTCGTCCAAGGCGTAGAGGAAGAGTTCATTTCGAGCGATGTGTCGCCGGACGGACAAGTCGAAGGAGAAGCCGCATGAGGAGAGGCGCTTGTAGAAGTTGGTACGCACGAACCCCGCGACTTGCCCACGGCTGCGTCGCCAGCGCTCGACTGCTGCCTTCTCCGCAGCTGAGTAGTCGTCTCGCTTGGTCAGGTAGCGGGACAGGTCGTAACGGGGAAGTGCCAGATCCTTGAGAACATCAAGAGTGTCCTCACTTGCCATCAGGGCGGCTGGATCGTCGGGCCCGAACGAATGCTCGATGGGTCGTGGATCGCGTGCTGGGAAGTAGAAGTTCTCGTCGTCTGCGAACTTGAGGTAGACACCCCTTTCGTCTACCTGTCCGGCCTCTTCGGCGCGACGCTTCACGAACGATCGAGTCCGTCGAACGAGATGCTCACTCATCAGCCGTTGCCAGTCGACGGGTTCCTCCGACTTCTTGAAGGCAGCCAGCGTGCTCGTGCGGCCGTCCAGTTGGTGGGCGAGATTGGGGTTGAGGGCCATCGCCTGACTTGGCTCCAAGCCGAGATCATCGTCGGGATCGATCCACAGGCCTATCTGATTGGCAACGTCATTGAAGCCGATGTTGTACGGGGTGGCCGTGAGCAGGAGCACCCAGCAATCGTTCAGCCGGATGTAGTCGTGGAGGGCTTTGTAGGCTTGCGTCTCATCGTTGCGGAGGGTATGGGACTCGTCCACGATCACGAACTTGAAGCGCCGCAGGTCGGGGAGTTCGCGCGTGGTGCGCGGATATGTCACGACTCTCCCCGGGATGCGGTAGGCCTCCAGATGCTCCGTCCACATGGCACTCAGGTTCTTGGGGCAGACCACCAGTGTTGAGCACTGGTACTCCTCACCCATCAGGATGGCAACAGCAGTGGCGGTGAGTGTCTTGCCCAGACCGACCGCATCGCCCAGCATTGTTCCGCCGCGTGTGACGATCCGACGGACCAAGGTTCGTACCGCGTCACGCTGGTAGTCCAGCAGTTTCGTCTGGATCTCGGATGGGAGGGAATACTCCGCGAGCCCTTCCCGCACGTCACGTGACATGTCATAGCAGAGCTTTAGGTAGACATCGTAGGGAGGCAACGGGCTGCCGGCCCATGACTCATCGAGGAGCTCCAGTAGATCCTCGCTGATCACGTACGAGAACGGATCCTCCCATCGGTCCTTGAACCACCGCGCCAACCGATCGGTTGCGTGGAACTCAAGGACGTCCACGTTCAATTCCAGATTCGAGGTCATGCCCGGGGTGGTCAGGTTCGATGACCCGACGAATGCCGTCCGAGGATGGTTCGGATCGTACTTGTGGAAGATATAGGTCTTTCCGTGGAGAGGACGTCGAGTGAAGACCTTCAACTCCACGGCCCCAGACTGGATCTGCTCTTTGAGTTGCTGTAGAGCCTTCCTGTCCTTCGACGTCGGGATGCCGCGCATCAACTGCTCGCGGAGGTGCGCCATCAGTGCCTTCTTGCGCAGCCAGCCGGTGTCGTGATCCATGATTGGATCGAAGGGATCGCCGAGGCTCCCCTCGAGCTGTTGCTGCAACTCCTCCAGCGCCTGCTGTTGATCTGCGCCAGCCACCATTCCGATGAGAATGCGTGCGACCGGTGCAGGGGAACCGTCGGCCACCTTGGCCGCCACGATCGCGCCGAACTCCGACCAGCCACGCAGACTCATGTAGCCGACCGCTGCATCCATTCGTTTGTGGTCGCGCAGGCTTTCCTGCAGTTTGGGCCCTAGCTGCTCGGTCAAGTTGTCGAAGATGCGTGTCACAGCGTCCTCCCCGCTCCGTTCCTGCCTGCCAGTTAGTTCCGCGACGTAAGTGGGACTTGCTCGCGGCCCGGCAGGCTATCTACGACGCTACCGGGCGCAGCCATCGAGTGTCCTGGTGTCAATGTCCCCGGCAACGGCATACGGCGCCATTCCGCGGACACGCAGGGAGATCCCTCTTGGCCTTGAGGGTTCTCTCCTTCGCCCGAGGCCCGCGCTAGCAAGTTGTGGTCCAGCCGCCGGCCCTAACCTAACGGCCAGCGGGTCACGCCTGGCTGCTTCATCCGCGTCGAGTGACCGTGGATTGGGGCCTAACTCCGAGTGCCATCAGGGAGTCCTCGAGATCGGGCTACCCGCGGTCGGTCGGGTGGCTCCGGACGGCGGCAGGCAATACGAGCCGGACTTGGGAACGATCTGGTAGATGTTCGAGTCGATACCGAACAGGCTCTCGTTCATGTTGGGCGCGCAGTCCCAGCCGCGGTCGATGCTGGTCGTCGCCGGTGACGTGACTGCATCCATAACCTGGGCCTTGAGAAGGTTGAGTGCCGCCTCGCCCTTCTTACCGTTCAGCAATGTGGTGGCATCTCTGTATCCGGGGGGATCGTGCCGGAAGCGCCATTTGAGGTAGTTGCGGGCCGCCTTGTACACGGGGGTCGACAGGACGTCACGGTAAGGCGACTGTGCGAGACGTCGGTACGAGTCCACGTTCGCGAGAGCCTCCTCGAGCGGGCCGTGTCCCCTGCGGTGAGGTGGCATGTAGACCGCGTCCCAGTAGTCGTAGTAGTGGCTGGCCATCCTGGTGATCTGGTAGCGAATCGCCAGGGCTTCGGTCTTGTGATGGAACGCCTCGTGCAGATAGAAGGTCAGGAATGCGGCGAGCTGCAGCTCCATGCCGAGTCGCGGCGTCCACAAGGTTCCACGAGGCAGCCAACGGCCGATATCGCTGCCCACCTGGCGGATGCACTCGGAGTAGACGTAGATGCCCCAGTCCGAGCCGTAGAAATGGATCGGCTGGTACCAGGCGCAGATCTCAGGACGCCTGCCGGCCATCGAAGCTGTTGTTGACGAGTCCTCCGACTCCAGGCCGTCAGCGTCTCGGGGAGCTCCGGACCCGAAGGCGTCAGGAACGAAGCCGTTGGGACTGATGTCGGGCCACCCGATATCAGGCTCGAAGTCACCACGACTTCGTTCGAACCTGCCCATGGTCTTATCCCAGTCGACGCCGATCACCTCGTGATCCACCCAATCGGGGTCGTCCCATGGCATGTCGGTGTCAGGCGGCATGCCGAGCCAGCCTTGGTCGTCGAGAACTTCTACCACGCGCTCTGTGTTCAGTGGCACGATGCGCTCTCCTTCGGTCGGTTGCTGTCGTTGAAGTGATTGAGTTCCGGAGTTTCGAGGGTGAAGAGGTACCGGTTCATGAGGCCTCCGCCAAGCCGTCTTCAGGGGTGGGCGTAAGCGACGACGTGGCGGGGGTGCCGCCGGCCTTCGCCGCGTTGGCCAAGTTGTTCGCGATCCGAAGCTCAGCATTCTCGAATCCGGACAACGCGACCTCCCAGACATGTTCGCCATTCAGGATCTCGCGGGCTTTGTGCTTGCCGTGCTGAGCCACTTGCGCCAATGCCATGGTGGCGATCAGCCCTGTGTAGGCCTCCTGGACCTGCAACGAGATGGCGTCTGCGGGCAACCGACGCGAAGCCTTGGTCTTGGCCTCCGCCATTTGCAGGGCCCAGAACTTGAACTGCTCCTGCAGGATCGGGTGGCTCAGATTGGCATGAATGAGGGTCTCGTCCACGTACCAGGCGATCTTGTCGGGTGCGTCCTGCGCATGGTTCGCGTCCCACTCGTCCGCAGTGAGCCACTCGACCTGAGGCGCCCCCATAGTGGTGGTCTTGGTGGCCGCCGCGACACCGCCCTTGGCGTTCCTGATAGGAGTCACCTTTCCAGCGCGCTTCCCGGTACCTCGATTACCGCAGCGCTTGAACTTGGTCTTCGACTTCGTGGGGCCGTCACCGGCCCCCTTGCCATCGATGTCATCTTCAGCGGGGTCTGCCTGCCCCTTGCCCGACGTCCGTACCTCGGTGATCGCCGCGATGCGCGACTTGATGCGTGCCAATAGGCGCTCCACGCGCTGAGGACGTGCACCGTGCAAGTCCTTCGAAATCTTGGCGCGCTCCTGGTCGATGACCTTCTGGATCTCCTCTGGCAGGGTGTCTTCGAAAGCTTCCGCCCACTTGTCCATGGGCAGCGGCGAACCGTCGCTGGCGGCCAGACCGGATCGGCTCGACGTCTGCACGACGTGCCATTTCGGGCCGTTGGTCGGGGGAACGATATGCAATGCCACGCGCTTGTACGCACCCTTGATCGGGATACCGAACTGCGGGGCCACGCGGAACCACTCGCGGCCGATCGACACATTCTCGTCCCCGTACACCACGACGCCATGGCCCTCTGAACGGAAGGGTCGGTGCCGCGCTGATTTGGGGTCCTCGGCATCCCGAACGAACCAGTCGATCCGAGTGCCGTACTCGTCGACCACGACAGACCCCTGGGCCGTCGCCGGCCACGGATGCAAGTGCAAGGTGCGTACACTCGCTCGGCGTCCCTTGGGGTCACCGCCGATTGTGGCTCCGCCACCTTTGGCGTTGCCCGGTTCGGCGACGACGACCTTGACGTTGTGAGGATCGCGCACGCGGTTCTGAAGCTCGTCGTACAGGCCACCGGCGGTCTCGCCCTTGGCCGGATCCACGCCGTCAGCGTCGGTGATCGAAGCATCCTTGCCGAGCATGACGAAGGCGACGCCGCCGTGCTTCTTCAGATCCGGTGTGATCGCCTTGCGCAGGTCAACGGGGCCGAAGACGCCGGTAGGGACCACGGTGCCGGTAAGCACCGCGTACAGATTCTTGGAGTCGAGACCCAGAACGATCATGTGCGACGTGCCACCGGGTTGGACGGTCAGGACAGCGAGACCTGCCGGGTTCCATGGCAGCAGTGAGACCCGGGCGCCTTGGTGGTACTTGCCGTTGGGGTTGTCGAGCCGGAACAGGTCGCCAGCGCCGGCTCCCAGGGACGAGAAGTACGTGTCTAGATCAGCCACCGACAGGGGGGCCGCGGTGTTCCACACGACTCGCTTGGAGATGCTGGTGGACGCGCCGACATCGAGGATGTCGAACTTCTGGGTGTGATGAGGTTGAGGACCTCCGAGGATCCATAGGAGCTGTTGGAAGTTGCGCCACAGCTCGACAGCCCACTGGTATGGCTGGCCGTGCTGGTAGTTGGACTCGATGACGCTGCTGACGGCATCTGCCTGCATCTGAATGGTATGGGACAAGGTGATCGGCTCCTTCTGTTGTTCGGACGGGGGGTTGATGGGGATCGGGGTGTTCGTCATCGGTTCAGGCCGCTTCTTCCCGCGGGACTGCGAAGCCCGCCTGTGAGCGCCATCGCTCGACCGTGCGCACAGTGACGCCGTACTTCTCGGCGATCTGCGACGCGACCACGCCGCGACGCATCATTTCGCGGAGTTTCTCCGCCTCGTGGCGAGCCGTGACGTCGGCGATCGGCGACCCACGCAGTGCCAGGCGCTCAGCTGCGTCCAAGCCGCCCCAGATGCCGTATGGCTCGCTGTCCAGGGCGTAATCCAGGCAACGCTGCTGAAGGGGGCACTGGGCGCACACCCCTCTGGCCGCAGCAGCCCCTGTGGGGTCCTGCTTGGAGTCGTCGATGTCGAACCACTCGGGATCGACGCTGGGCTCGACGCACGCGCCTTCGGTGCGCAGGATTGAGGGAGTGCTCACGGGGACCGGGAACTCGGCGGGGGGCAACTGACGTCGAGGGTCGACGCTGATGACGAACTTGTTCTTGATAGGGGCCTCCTCAGGCTCGCGGATGGATGATCGATGGTTCATGGGTAAGCGGGTCAGGCTGCCGTAACGGTCAGGCGGCGTCCGAACACGCGAGACATGTCCTGTCCCGAGAGGCGCCCGTAGGCTCCGACAATGTCCGTCAAGGGAATGGTGATGGCGTCTGGGCGTACCGCCGTGGCGCGGGACAAGCCAGCGGTTGCCAGATCGGTGAGCAGCAGGTTGCCCGCACGTCGCAGGCCGAGTTGGGAGCTGGTGCAGGGCCGGACCTCAACGGAACCTGCGGAAACCGCGGTGATGACCACCGGGCGAGCCTTGTAATCGTTGCCTTCGGTGAATGCCACTCGCGCCATCACGACCGCACCGCGTACGAGAATGGCTTCGGGGACGAGGTAGATGTCCATCACTGCGTGTTTGGTGTCGATCGCGGGGGCCGCGTCACGACGACGGAACCTTCGTAGTCCTTCATTACGCATCTTGCGCTCTCTCGGCGTATGCTTAGTACCCATGAGGATCATTTCCCTTCTATTCTCTCTTGAACACGGTCAATTCTACGCTTCAGTCGCACACGACGCAACTCTTAGTAGGAAGTAGCGTAAATATGCCCAGAACCGGCGAACCCAAACCCAGCGAGTCGAGCGTCCCCGGCCTCGGTCGTGCCATTGCATCTGTCCGGGCGGCTCGAGGTTGGAAGCGAGGCGAACTGGCTAAGAAGGCGGGTATCTCCTACCCCTATCTGTCGGAGATCGAGAACGGCGGCAAGGCGGGATCGACGAACGCCATCGCCAAGATTGCTGGCGCACTCGGTGTCACGCCGGCTGACTTGTTCACGGCGGCAGAAAACATCGAGTCCGGCGGCGACGTAGCCGAAGTGCTGCAGGCTTCCGCCACTCCGCCGGGGACGAGATCGAACCAGGCCTTCGTTTCTGCTGATTCGTGGGAAGCGCTGCCTTCGGCGGCCGACAGCGGCGGATTCATGCTCGTGACACCGGCCCTCAGGTCGGCTAGTGCGGCAGGACTAAGACCGCCTCGGTCTCTGACGCCGCCGCCGGCTTCCGTCGACTTCGAGGAGCAGCTCGTTGCTAGGGTGACGGCCCAGGTGAGGGCGGAACTCGAACGCTGGCTTAGCGCAGAACTCGAGCCCGCCGTGAGGGCGCAGGTGCGCGCAGCCCTTGCCGACCTGGGACCGGACGAAGTAGCCAGGATCAGGGCTGAGCACACAGACCGGGGGCACTAGGCGTGGAGCTTCGGAATGTGGAGTTGCGGCCCTTCCAGCGGGAGGCCGTGGACGCATGGGTCCGTGGCTTCCGCGGGTGCCCCTTCACAGGGACAGTGGCTCTAGCCACCGGTACCGGCAAGACTCTCGTCGCGCTCGCCTGCATGGCCGAAGTCTCCCGTGAAAATCCCGAAGCCCGCTTCGTGGTCGTCGTACCGACTGTTGCCCTGGCTGAGCAATGGCAATCAGTCATACCGACGTTCACCGATGTGACGGAAGACGAGATCGGTCTTCTCGGTGGGGGCGCGGGCAAGTTCGAAGGATTCGGTGGCAAGAAGGTGCTCGTGGCCGTCTTGAACACTGCATCCAAGGCGCTTCCAGGCATCGCGGCCGAGAGCCAGCCTTTGATGCTCGTCGTCGACGAGTGCCACCGCGCGGGGGCCCGCCAGTTCTCCCGTGTGCTGGACTCAAAGGCGGAGTTCCGTCTCGGGCTCTCGGCCACCCCCGAGCGAGAGGAACTCGACGACGACGGACTTGCCCTGGCCTATGACGAACAGCTGGTGGGGGAGTCCTTGGGGGGTGTCGTCTACGAGTTCACGCTGCGAGATGCCCTTGAGGCAGGGTGGCTTCCTGACTACTCCATCCATCACCATGGTGTCGCCTTGCTTGAAGCCGAGCAGAAGCGTTACGACGTGTTGTCTCGCCAGGTCGACGATGCCGCCCAGGAGTTGCGTGGCCTCGGCGGAGAGGTCGGCAGGGGGAGGCAACTGGCGCTTCGGAATGACGACCTGGGACGCGCGGCCAGTGCCTACGTCGCTTTGACATCTGAGCGCAAGGATTTGCTCTTCCATGCCGGGGAACGAGGTCGGGTGGTGGTCGAGATTCTTCGGGGTGCCATTGCCGAGCGGGGCTCATCGGCACGGGCCATCCTGTTCCACGAGAGAGTGGACGAGGCGGAGGCGCTGTTCCAGGAGTTGAGTCGGGCGCTGACCGGTATTTCGGTTGCACTCGAGCACTCCGGGCTTCCGCGGGAACAACGACGGCAGGCGTTGGCGGACTTCGGTGCCGGGGACGTCCAGGTGCTGGTCTCGGTGAAGTCTCTCATCGAGGGGATCGACGTTCCCGCCGCCGATATCGGTATCTCAGTTGCATCGACCTCTAGTGTTCGGCAGCGGATCCAGTCGCTGGGCCGAGTGCTCCGGCGTTCTGACGATCCGGACAAGGTCGCGACGATGCACATCCTCTACGTTTCCAAGACCGTGGATGAGGTGATTTACGGGCGTGCCGATTGGTCGGACTTGACGGGCCGGGACGTGAATCACTACTGGACATGGCCACTGTTTGGGATCGCTCCCGAGCCAGCAGCCGGGCCGCCACGCAGCCCACTTCCCAGCGAAGCGGCGATCTACGAGAACCAAGCGAACCTCCTTCCTGTGGTGCCCGGTCCGTGGCCCGGCGAGGTGACTGGGCTCGAGTACTCGGTGTCGACCAACGGCACCGTTCACAACGGTTTCGATCGATTGATCGCAAACCCGCAGGGCGTCGATGAGATGATGCTGAACGCACGGGGGCGCGAAGGCGGCAGATTCCACGTAACGCCACAGTTCCGGTTCGTTCTGGTCTGGGAACGCACGGCGGACGGCCCACGGCCGGTTGTCATCGGCAGGCTGGAAGAACCGTTCGAGGTCGCTCCTGAGGTTTCCGAAGTGCCAGCGGTACCCGGCCCGAGAGCTGCCGAGTTGCGGCCCGGGGACGTGTTCACAGGGACCATCGACAAGGCCAATGGCACCTTCAAGCTTGGGCAGCGTCAAGGCGGCGTCATCGAGCGTGCGGCCCCCGATCGCGGTCGGGAGTACGCGTTCGTCGAGGGGACCGGCCGCGACGAGTTGGAGCGCAATGCCCAACATCTATTGGGCGCATGGAATGACTTGGGCCGGCCGGCGACCAAGTGCTTCGTGAACAGCGACTGGCAAGCCTGGTATGAGCAGGGCGGCGATCGACTGTTCCTCGCGCATGTGCCGGGTGGATTCGTATGGCCGACAGATATCGAGGGAAGGTAGAAAGCAGCATGACCAGATTGAGGAAGTACACGGGACTGGCCCCGTCGAACGTCTCGTCAGACGCCTCCTATTCTGTCGTTGGGCCCGAGTCCGCCCCGGAGATACGGCTCAAGTTCAGGATCAGCAACCGCGAGCGCGCCTTGTTGACCACTGACGGGCATCCCGATCTGGTGGACATGGTCAACGCAGTGAAGAAGGCGATCTCGGCAGGCACCCCCGGTGGACGGTTCTACATCAACGAGTTCCGCGACGTGCTCGTGCCGGATGGTCAGGGAGGCGCCTACTGGGCCGGGAAGTACCGGTACTCCCTTGAGTTCGACTTCGACGGCACAATCATTGGTCCCGAGGCGCCTGACGGGCTGGAACCTGGCGATACCTGGACCGGTCCCCACGTCGGTGTCCGGTACACCCTTGCCGCTGGTGCGAGGGACATCCGCTACAAGATCAAAGAGGGCCGGATCGAACGCACAGAGATGCTCAGCGACTCCGTAGGTCCCGAAGCTGCCGCAGAGCTTGCCGCTCGGCTGGGCAGAGTCAGGGGCTCGTCGGGGGGACGTTTCTACATCAATGAGGCGGCGCACTTCTTTTCCCCTGATCCGGAGGGCGGGGCCGACTTTATCTACCTGGGTTGTCTGACCGAAGATGACCAGTGGTTCTTTCCGCCCGAGGAGTTCGAGGACGACTGAATCAGAACCACTCGTCAGGTTTGTCCGTTCGCCGCCACCCTGAGGCGGTCTGAGCAGCCAGAGCTCCGTCGCGGGTCCGTCGGAATGTGCCGTCGTCCTGTGCTTCAGCCAATGACGCGGCGACTCGGGCTGCGGACTCCTCCCCGTGAAGGTCGGACAGGCGCACGCCCGTGGCAACTTCCACAACATCGGACTTGAGCACCTCGTACTCATCGTCCTCGTCCGAATCCTCGAGCAAGAGCTCAGCGTCGGCCGAATCGTCGGGGACCTCATCGAGGCGCCCGAGATACACGTAGCCGATCCCTGACTGTGCGGCCGCGTGGCCACCAGGCGTCAAGTGCACCGGGCCGCCTGCCGGCATGATCGTCAGCCAGCGGCCGCATGCGTCGGTGACGACCGGACCAAGTTCGTCGCTCAGGAGAATCTGCTTTTGCGGATCATAGAGGTCCCGCAAATCGCGCTTGAGCGAAAGAACCCTTACCCCCAACGGCCCCCTCCATGGCTCACCGGGTTGAAGGTCATCGGAAGGTTCGCTCGTGTTGAGGCGAGCCTTCCGCTTCCACTCGTGGAGCTGCTCCAAGAGTGCTTGCCGCTCCTCCCGTGCCTTGGCGATCTCGGCTTGGAGCAGATCGAACTTCTTGCGTAGCTCCTGGTTACCCGCGCCTTCCTGCTCCAGTTTGATGATGAGCTTCTTGTTCTCTCGCTCCATTGCCTCAGCTTGGCGATCCCGCTCCTCCAGGAGCTTGATGAGCGCAGCGCCCTTCTCCTCGGCCGTCTCCTCGCGGAAGTTGGGGTTGTTCTTGAGCTCTGCAATCCGCTCGTTGAGGGGGAACAGGTCCTTCTTCGAATCCAGGTCCAGGGTGAGTATCAACTGCGCGATTCGTTGAACTCCTTGGACGAATCTTCCCCAGTCCTGATCCATCACATGGTGAGTCCATTGGTTGCGGGTCCTCCGCACGCGGTAGAACTGGCCGCGGAGTTCGGGGGACCAGGGGGGAAGCGCAAGCCACACCGGAGAGTCGCTGTGGTACTCAGGTTCCCCGAAGACAAAGGTGGGGTCGTGCAGAACAAAGGAGTCTTGTCGGAGGGCTTCCAGCTTCAGTAGCCAGTCGTGACCATTGACCGGACTCACTGCAGCGTCGTAGCGATTCCCGAGTTCCCAGGCTACGTTTTGGATCAGTCTGTCGATGGTGTCGGACATCTGCGCGATGCCCCGATCCTTCGGCAGGTGCAAGGGGAATGGATTGCTTTGGCTCATGACTGCACTTCTTCCAAGGCGAGGAACAAGGGGAGGGGTCGCGTTAGGGCGTATGCGGTGAAGACGAGTTCCGGGGCTGCTGACTCGCCCCATGTGAACACCACATCCGATGTCTTACCTTCGCCGGTCGGAAGGACCTCCTTCGCGGTGCCCACGCGTGTGGCTCCAAGGTCGCGAAGCAGTTCCTCGACGGAGGTTCCGAGAACTCCGTCGAGTTCGGCGACAGTAGTCATTGAAACCTGACCCCACGAATTCTCGATGTCCGGCCTGTACAAGCGGAGTTGCTTCACGAGACCGTGACCCTCTTGGGTGGAATAGACGCCCAGTCGAGCGCCTTGCTGGAGCCGCTTGTAGTGCTGCGGAGCCCCATGGATGTCGGTGATCCTGACCCAGCCCTCTCCTTGGTCTGAACTGAAGTACTCTAGGTCCAGCTCCAGTCCATCGGGTCCGGACACCAGGGCATAGCGCATCGTTCCCTCCACCTCGGAGCCGGACATCAGCTTCTCCTCGAGCCGCTTCTGGCCCGCGGGCGGGACGATTACTCTCAACGGGCCGATCTCAATGGTGGCCATCAGTCCTCCCCCTATAGTTCGATTCCATTGTCATCCTCTCTTCGCTTGTCGAGTCGATGCGACCGGAGAGTCGGATATGCATCGGCGCGGAGCGGTCAGGGGGTTGTCCTTCTGTCTCCTGCTCCGCCTCCAGGCGTTCCAGAACCCGCCTCCCTACCGCCAGCCAGACCTCTCGGGCGAGTGATTTCTGAATCGCCATAGCTATGGCCTGGGCGTTCGTGTCGATAAGGAGGTCGATCCAGTCCGAGCCCTCGGTTGGGTGAGTCGACCCCTCTGTCCCGGATGGCGTGGATTCGCTAATGGCGCTTGAGGGGCGCGTGCCCGATGCGATTTCGCTGGTGCCCTGGCTCGGATCGCCTTCTGATACGTCTTGGGTCCAGGCGGGAGGAATTCGGCCTGATTCGTGGACAACATGGAGGCGTTGAGTTGTTCGAGTCGTCGCGACGTAGAGCCTTCTCATGCCCACGGCGGCAGCCTTCGCGCCGCTCTGACCCTCCGCGTCCATGATGCCGAACGGGTCGACCAGCACGACGACGTCGAACTCCAGTCCCTTGCAGTCTTCATCCTTGACAACTCTTATGCGGCCAGCCCCGTCGCTAGGCGCCATACCCTTCTGCGACTGCTTGCGTTCTAGGGCATCCTGGATCGCCTCAACATCCCATGGAGTGCCTATGACCCCGACGTACTGCCCCTGCGTGGAATACCGGAGTGCTTTCTCAACGGCGGCCTCAATCGTTGCTTCGTTGTCCGAAAGTTCCTCAACGATGGGATCTTCACCCTGACGAACCATGATCGGAGGGGTCACGTCGGGTGCAGCCATTGGGAGTAGCTTCGCCGCCAACTCATAAGCTGATTGTGGGACGCGATACCCGTATTGAAGCTCGCGAAGGTCCACCTGGGTTGACAGCTGCAAGTCGTCAATGACTTCGGCCCATGTCTCGCGGGGCCACACGCCAGTCGATTGTGCGAGGTCGCCGACGAGGGTGATCGAATCGGCTCGCATGCGCCTGCGAATCGCGCGGATTTCCATCGGTGTCAGGTCCTGCGCCTCGTCCACGACAACATGACCATAGTTCTTGAACTCATCGGTTCCGCTCAAGAGGAACTTGGCCTCATCGATCAAGAAGAGATCAGCGCGTGACCACTTCTCCTCCGATAGGCGCTGGGAAGACGGACGATGGAGACTCTCGATCTCCTCACCCGTGAAGTCAGCGCCAGCGGCAGCAAGAAGGCGATCCTTGGAGCCCAGCAGCTGCTGAATAAGGGCCTGAGGACTGGTGTTCGGCCAGAAACTGTTCACGATGGCGTCAACTCCACTGGTTGACGTGCTCACGCGATGTCGCTGCAGCAGTTGCTGCACCCGATCTTTGAACTGGAGGCGCAGTAGTTGGTAGGGAAGAGTGGGAATGTTCTCCGTCAGTTCCTCGAGGATGTTGCCAATCTCCTCCGAGTCAAGACGACTCCGCCCGACCGACAGCTGTCCAGAACCATCGGCCTTCGCTCGGATCGCAATGAGATTGCGTACCGCCCGAGACAGAAGTCCCTTCATACGACCGTCCCCCTTGAGGCGGGCAACTCGGGGTGCATCCATTCGGGATGGATCTCCCATGGCCGGGAGTCCGGCCACGTGCATTTGGACGACGTCCCCGTCCCCGAGGGAGGGCAGTACCTCGCTGATGAAATCCATGAACAGGGTCGTCGGTCCAAGGACCAAGACGTCTGATCCGGTGAGTCGCTCGTGTTCGTTGTAAAGCAGCCATGAGACACGGTGTAGAGCGACAACTGTCTTGCCGGTACCGGGCCCACCCTGCACCAAGAGGGGAATGTCCATGGGGGCTCGGACAATCGGAAACTGGGAAGCATGAATGGTCTTGACGATCTCCTGCATCCGTTCGCCACGACTCTGTTCGATGCCCTTGAGAAGGGTGTCGTCGAAGTGTGGCTCACTGATTCCCAGCTGGCCGATGCGCTCCTTGAGGTCGGCGAAGATGGTGTCTGTGAAGTCCTGGATCTTTGTGCCCTGGCATGAGTAGTCACGTTTGCGGGCCACGCCCTTGGAGTCCTGGGGGGTGGCCTCGAAGTAGTCCTTGACTCGTCCGTCTTGCCAGGGGTACACCACCTCGTCCTTCTCCTCGTCGAGGATCCGCCACTTACCGACGAAGTACTCTTCGCCGCCCTCGAGCAGTACCGAGCAATCCGCTGGAGGGGAGCCAGAGGATGGCATTCGTTCCAGGCGGTCTCGATTCGACTGTTGGATCGCGGAGTTGGCCTTACTGTCGCCGGCGCTCACCGGACGTTCGAGCCAGGCTCTTTGTTGTTCACGCAGTTTCACTGCTAGGTCGAAGTGCCGCTGATCATCAGCAACCTCAGCCTTAGTCCTTGCGTCACCCACGATTCCCCCTTTCATTCTGGCCACTTCGATACGTATTCGCTTCTCCCGTTGCCCGCTGGACGTGCAGGAGTCTGATGTCGCCTCCAATGGTTCCGTTGGTGCGGGCGTGTAGCCACCGGGCGGATCGACGTAGGCAGCTACCGGCCAAGGTGCGATGAGTTACATATCGCCGGCGGGTGGAGCAACAATCGCTGACGGTCTGGATGCTGGATCTATGTGACACCTCATCGCCCTCTCTAAAACCTATGTGCGATAAGGTATAACCCCAAAGTGGTTCGGTAAACAACGCGAACTGGTTTGCTGCCCTCAAGTCAAGATTGGACGGCCTACGCGGTGACTACCTGGATCCAGTCCGGCACGCGGTCTGTAAACGATTCGGCCTGGTCAGTGACCACTACCGCGATGCATATCGCCCGTGGGGCGGCAGCTGGCGCCGTCTCGGGCCATGGCGTGTACCCGTCGGTCAGCACGACGATCACCTCGGGTGTCGGGCGAAGGGCCGCCGCTGCCTCGATGCCCACGCGCATGTCAGTGCCTCCGCCACCGGTGAGCTCGATGCGGGGCACATCGGCCTTCGTGCGGACTATGGACACAGGTCCAACCCCCATGTCGCACGGGATCACCCGGACCGGGACGCCGCCCGAGGCCCCCGCCACGCTGCGCGTCAGCGCCGCGATGTCCGCGATGCACTGCGCCAGGTCGTCCGGACTCATCGACCCGCTCGTATCCACGACCACCGCCACCGACGGTGGCGCTGGCGCGGCCATCCCCGGCGTCGAGTACCCCGGCACCCGTCGGCGCGGGGGGCGTGACCAGCTGTAGTCCCGGCGCCCCGCCGCCTGGCTCAGCGCGCGCGACACTGCCGCCCGGAGCTCGCGGCGCCAGTCGACGATCGGCTCTAGAACCGAGTCCGACCACGCGCGCAGCCCGTGCGGAACCGCGTGCGCCCCCTGCGACCGCACATGGGCCCGCACCTGGTCGGCCGTCTCGAACCGGATCAGGTCCGCGCGATCCGGATCGACCGAACCGTCGCGTGGGATCGGCTCGGAGTCGTCGATGGGCCCTTCCCACGGTCGGCGCGCGCCCCCGGCGCCCGACCCGCAGTCACGCATGGCGACTCGCTCGGGCGGCTCCTTGGCCAGCGACCGCAGCCGCGTGTAGATCTCCTCAGTCGTCATCGTCACAGCGACTTCTGCCTCGTCCGGCAGTGAAGCGAACGTCACGTCCGTCGGCATCAACACCAGCCCCAACTCTGCGACGTCGCGGTTGATGACCGCGTCGCCGGCGATGTTGAACAGCGGGTGCCAATGCTGGGCGTCGCCCGTCTCGGTCCACCGCTGCGGATGGTCGCGAAGCAGGTGCCCGACCTCGTGCACCCAGTCCGACACCAGCAACTCCAGGCGTCGCTCCGACCGCGCGTCCAACACCCGCACCGGGTCGTAGTAGAACCGCCAGCGCGCGTCGGTGGCCACGGTGCCCAACCCCACCACCGCGATCGGCAGCATCGACGTCAGCGCGACATCCAAATACGGGAACCGTTCAATGGCCGACGCCCGCGCCGCCGAAGCCCAGGCCCCAGCCGCGACCAGCAGCTCCGCCGACGACTCCCGCGCAGGTCATCAGCGACGGGCTGCTGTACGGGTTCGACCCGATCGAGGTGCCCGACGTCGAGGCCGACCAGGTGCAGGCCTACCTGGCCGAGGCCAAGCTGCGGATCGGCTCGTTCCTGAGGGCGCGGCCCGAGCTCGCGCATCGGATACCAGCAGCGACGTCGGAGCAGGGTGTGGCGTGGCCGAGTCCGAGGTCGTGGGAGACCGCGGCCCAGGTGATGGCGTACGGTCGCGCGTCGATGGTGTCGGGCAGTGCGGTGCAGATGCTGGTGTCTGGCGCGGTCGGAGCTTCGGCGGCGCGGGAGTTCCTGGCGTGGGAACAGAACCTGGACCTGCCGGACATCGAGGCCGCTCTGAAGGCCGGAAAGATCAAGCTGCCCGACACCCCCGACCGGGTGGTCGCGGTGTGTGGCGGCCTGGTGGCGGCGGTCAACGGCAACCCGACGCGGGAGCGGTGCGGGGTCGCGGTGAACGGCATTCTGGTGGAGGTGTGCGAGGCGGGTCATGCGGACCTTGCCACGGTCGCCCTGCGCCGGATGATCAAGTCCGTTCGCGCGTCCAAGGCTGTGTTGGATCCCGTGGCAGTGGGCTACTTCGCCGATCTGTTGGAG
>RRZU010824387.1_pt1 | contig 39588 bp, 31 predicted proteins | sample 2165561 | NCBI WGS metagenome assembly RRZU01 (sample SAMN10456909, study PRJNA506462) | wastewater metagenome | isolation source: wastewater sludge | place: USA: Moscow, Idaho | reverse complement strand
TTTAATGTTGTTATTTTATTATCACTACAACTTAAAGTTCCTTTTATTAATTTTGGACGATATTTAAAATTCTTTATTTTATTCTCTTCTATATTTAAATTACCATTTATCACTTTAGGTAATCCTTGAAAAGAAGATATATTATTACCACTACAATTTAATCCACCATCTAAAATTTTAGGAAAATATTTAAAATTTTCTAGTTTATTGAAACTACAATTTAATCCACCTTTTATTATCTCTGGACAATACTCTAACGTAGTAAGTTTATTATTATTAATAAAAAAATTATCACCAACTTCTTTTGGACTTCCTTTTAATGAAGTTAAACCTTTATTATAACAACCTAAAACATTATTATAAATTGTTTCACTTAAATCATCACCATATAAACTTTTGAATTCCATTCTATAACCTTTTTATATTATTAATACAAATTATATTAAAATATACATAATTAATATATTTATAAGTTTTTTTTTAATACAATTATATATATTAATATTAATAATTTAAAAGGTTTGATAAAATGTTTAATTGTCCTATTACTAATAAAATTACACTTGAAGAATCTGATATTATAATCGGACAAATTTATAAAAAAGGAAAAGATAATTTTTTAGTTTTAGGTATTAAAGATATTAAACACAAAGTTAAAAGCTTCTCAAAAGAAGATATTCAAAAATATGGTGAGTTTAGATTAGAAACAACTCTAAGAATGTGTGTTTGTAAAAAAACTACTGAATTAAATTCTAAAAAATTTTATAATATTTTACCTTCATCTTTTCAATACAATCACAATCAAGACTCTTTTAATAAAATATTAGAAATATCTTCTGAAAATATGAGTGACATAATTTCAGCTTTAGAAGAAAATGACAACTCTTTTTATTTTGAAAAATTTATATCTTATGATGACCAAACTGAAATTTCTTTTATTTTTAAAGATAAAAATTTAAATATATCTTTAATAGACAAAGATGGGAATGAAGTTGATAACAAAAATATTAAAAAAATAGATTTTGAACATAAATTTCAACTTAAAAATAATAAAAATAAATATTCTTTTATTATTATTGAAAAATAATAATAGCAACTATTTTAAGTTTAAAGTAAGAAATATTGACTATAATTACAAATATAAAAAAAAATATTTAAGGAATATTTTATGAAAAAAATTTTAATTAATTTAATTGAAGATTTAGAAAAAAAATCTGTTAAATTTGTAAATGATGACAGTATTAAAAAAGGATATTATAGTTATGATATAGGTGAAAAAGATATATTAAAATCTTTTATTAATTTTAGCATTTATGATGAAAAAAAATATGGTGATGGAGAAGTGAATTTTAATATTAATTTTGATAAAATTAATAAAATTATAAATGACATTGAAAATATTTATATTATAGAACAAGAAGATTCAGATATTATTACTATTGAATTTAATTCTTAAAAAAAATTTATAATTTTCCTATTTTTAAACAATAGGAATTTTTATAAATAAAAAGGAAAAAACTTATGAACAAAAAATATTTAATTTATAATAAAGATAAAAATGAAAATTATCCTGTTAGCTTTGAACAATTAAGAATTTTATCTATATCTTCAATTTTACAACACGAAGCTATTAACTCTGATTTAACTCCTAGTAAAATTTTTAATTATGGAATTTTTGTTGCTAATATTGAAAATTTTATTAAAAAATTATACTCTTCAGATGAATTATTAGATTTTAATAATAATAAAAATTTAGAAACTGAATTAAAACTTTTAAATGATTTAAGGAGTACAAATCTAACTGTAGAAGAATACAGAGAATTTTTTAATGATATAACAAATAATTTTATACAGTTTGATGACAGTATAATTCAAATTAATAAAAAAGAAGAATTTAATATTCAAACTATTAACGCTTTAGAAATAAATTCTCAAAAAGAAGAATAAAAATATCTTTTAATATTCTTATCCTTTTTATAATACATTGATTTTTTATTTATATATAAAGAAATATAAAGAAATATAAATAAATATAAATAAATACATATATAAATATAGATATTAAAAATAAACTTTTTTTAAGATATATTTAAGATATATTATTGTATTTTATCATATACAAATACAAATATTCTTATATGAATATTTCAAAATTATATTTAAAGGATTTTATTATGTATTATATGAGTATATCTTTTTATTGTAGTGTTGCTTATGATATGGAAGAAAAACATTTCAAACATATATTTTCTGATAGTATAGAAGAACTAGAAAAAATTAAAAAAGATATTGAAGATACTTTTAATAAAAAGAACAAACAAAAGAACAACAAAATTAACATTAAAATTAATGAAGTTAAAAATTTTAATAAAAAAGATATTTCTGAAATTAAAAAAGATATGAAAAACTTTTTTTCTTTTTAATTAAAATTTTATTTTTAAATGATTTTAATTTATAACAGATTATATATACCATTTTTAATTTAGAACAGGTTATAGATATACCATTAGTATAATATAATTTTGTTCAATTATATTATATATAAATATATACTATCAAGTTATTATATGATAACAAGCTTAATACATTCTTTTTAAATATAACATCACACATTTATTTTTTAAATATATGGTTAAACACAATAGTTATGATTTAATTTTATATATAATTTTATATAATTTTACATATAATTTTATATATAATTTTACATATAATTTTATATATAATTTTATATATAATTTTATATATAATTTTACATATTGTTTATTATTTAATTTTAATTGATAATTAGTGTTAATATTAATATACAATATAAATATTATATATCTATTACAAGTAATTTTTTTATTTAAGCTATTTTTAATTTTTAACAACTTTTAAATTTTTTTAAAACAACAAGAAATATTTTTCAATTAACAATAAATGTTTTTTTTAACTTTTAAATAAAAATATAAAATATTAATATTAATTTTTTTATTTAAACTATTTTTTAGATTTATATTTTTTAATCTTCTTTTATATTTTTTGGAAAAACAATTTAGCTATTTAATATTAATTTAGTTATTTAATATTAATTTAGTTATTTATGTCAGTACATTTGATATTTTAATTGTAGCTATTTTAATTTAATTTCATTTTTATAATTTTTATAGATTTATTTTTTTATGTCATCACATTTGATTTTTTTATATTGTTTTTTTATATTGATATTTATATATTTTTAAAATTTATGTAAACACTTTTAATATTTATGTAAACACTTTTAATATTTTAATTGCAGATATTTTAGTATTATAGTTAATATTTTTTAATTTTGATATTTTTGATATTTATTTTTTGTGTTAGTACATTTGATAGTTTTGATATTTTTGATATTTATTTTTTGTATTGTAGCTTTAATAAATTTTATTTTATTTTATTTTATTTGATTTATAAATTGTAGTTTTGAAATTCTTATATATTAATTATGATTTTTAATATCAAAAATAATAAAAAAAATTAATTGTAATAGCTAATTTTAAATAAAGTTTTATTGTTTTTTAAGTTTTATTATTGTATAATTAAAATATAAAAAAAACGGAGACTTTTTTATGAAATTTATTTTAATTTTATTTTTATTAACTAGTTATATTTTTGCTCAAAATTTAAAAGAAAAAAATGAAATTTTTGAACAAATGTACAACAACCAAAAATTGAAATTTGCTAATATGGCTATTCCTATAATTATTAAAAAAAATAAAGAAATTTTAAATGATAGAAATTTTTTATTAACAGAAATTGTTGATGAATTTCCTGATACATTTATGTCAAAAAAATTTGAAATTGAAAAAAATAAAGAACAAAAAAGAAAATTACTTTCTAAATATTTAATAGAAGATAATAAAAATAAAACTTTGTTAAATGAAGAAATAAAAAACAAAGTAGCACCTTTAAATTTGAATTTAATTTTAGCACATTTACTTTATGAAAGTAATTTTGGACAAAAAGAAATAGCTTCAAAAGGTTATAATTTCTTTAATATAAGTACAACTTCTAAAAGATTTGAAAATTTTTATAACAATAATGATAGAATATTTACTATTAAGTACAAAGATATAGAAAGTTCTATTCATCATTACTTTGATTTAATTAATATTTATCCTTTTGGAGAAAAATATAGAATATTAAGAAATCAAAATTTTAATGCTTTTGATTTATTAACTTCTTTATCAACTTTTTATCCTGAAAACACTAATTATCATTTGAATAATATTCAAAATATTTTGATAAATACTTTTCATATGAAAAAAAGTGAAAAAAATGATTTTAATAAAGCTAAAGAATATTCTAATTATGTTTATGATAAATATATTAAAAATAATCTTTTTATAAAAAAATGATTATATTTTTTTTTTAATAAATACTTTTTTTTATTAAAAATTTTATAATATAAATATTCTATAATATATGTAGAGAGTATTAAGTTTAAACATAAAAAACAAGGAATTTTAAAAATGGATTTTTTAAGACAAAGATTTTTAAATGATTTTTTTATAGAAATTTTAGAAGAGAATAATTTTAAATTAATTTCTTATTTAATAAAAGAAAAAATTAATTTTAATTGTTTATGTTATACAAAAAATTTAAAAATGTTTCCTGATAACAAAATATTAAATAATAATAATATTATTCTTATAGAATTTAATAATTATTCTTTTTTTAGATTAAAATTAGATAATAAAAATTTCACTTTTGAAACTTTTGTTAATGATGAATTAGGAAATGTTTTATTTACTTTGCCTTTAAAAAGTATATTTAAAATAACAGTAGAAGACACTATTTTATCACAAAACTCATTAAATATAGAAAACAATAATAGTATTTTTATTAAAAACAAATTAACTTAATAATAAATATAAAATATATTTATATTTATATTTAATATTTTTTATATATTATTTTTATATGAATTTAATGTCATTTATATATTATTTTTATATGAATTTAATATTTTTTATATATTATTTTTATATGAATTTAATATCCTTGATATATTATTTTTATATGAATTTAATATTCTTGATATATTATTTTTATATGAATTTAATATTCTTGATATATTATTTTTATATGAATTTAATATCCTTGATATATTATTTACATACTATTTTAAATTTATTTAAATATAATAAAAATAAAAAAAATATATATTAATAATTAATTTATTTATCTATTTTTTTTATTTTTTGATAATAATAAAGTTAAATATTAAAGGAAAAATATGGTTTTAATTAAATTAAATGCTTTATATAAAAATTTCATAAGAATTAATGCTATAGGTTTGTTAAAAAAAAGAAGAGGCTAAAGCAATAGAAAACTTTTTTTTAAATTTTGAACAAATTGAATTTAATTTATATGATGAAGAAAAAATAATTGTTAAAAAAGACGATATTAACCTAAAGTATGTTACAGCTAATGAGTATAAAACATTAATAGATTTGGAATTTAGAAATTTTGGTTATCGAAATTTAATTTATGAGTTAGTTTATATATCAAAAAAATATTATAATAATGAAGAAGAAAACAAAATACTTAAAGAAGAAATGAACAAAAAAGGTATTTATTAATTTAAATACGTCTATAAAAATAGATATTAAAATCATAAAATAATAATTGAGATAAAAAATGAATAAATTAAAATAAATACAAATAACAAATACAAAAAAATTAAAAGTATCAGATACTAAAAATGAAACATTAGATTTTATAATTAAACAAGAAAAGTAATTAAATTATTATAACAAATAAAAGTTCTTCTTATTTGTTCAGGACTACATTTTAATGTAGAAAATTTATTGTAAAAACAGTCAAAAAATTACCCATTATTTTAGTACAATGTAATAAATCTTCTAGTTCTTTATATCGACATTCAAATTTACCTTTTATTGATTGCTGATTGAAATTTATATTGTTAGTTATTTTTGGTATTTTTTTTTAAATTTTTTAATTTATTATGTGAAATAATAAAGTCACATTTTACTACTTTTGTAGTACCCTCTAAAGACTTTAATTCATTACTATTTATATTAAAAATCCCTAATTTATTTAGTGCTTCCATTAAGTGATGTTAATTTACTATTATTGCAAAATAAATCTTTATTATATAACTTACTATTTAAATCACTATATTTTGTATATTTAAATTCCCATTATATTATAATTTAAAATATAATACCAAAATCTTTTTCATTTAATATTTTTTTATTTTGTTGTATCAAATCTTTTTTTTCTTTTTCTAAAGAGTTTTGTTTTTCTATAAATTCTTTTTCTATATCACTAAATTCTATTCTTCCTTCGTCTGTAAAATATCTTTTTGCTTTAATTTGATTATCTATTATGTGTTTTTTAATATCTTTCAAGGGTGGATTTTCTGATATATAAAAAGTTCCTTTAATTATTTTAGGCCGTCCTTTTAAAGAAGTTAAAGAATTAAAAGAACAGTCAAAATCCCCCTCAACAACTTTTGGACTATATTCTAAATTTTCTAAATAGTTAAAACTTAAATTAAAATGCCCTTTAATTTTTTTTGTTAAACCTTCTAAAGATTTTAAGTTATTATTTGAACAATTAAAATTACCATTAATTTCTTCAGGACTTCCTTCCAATGTTTGTAATAAATTATAACTACAATTAAAATCACCATTCACTTTTTTTGGACTAAATCTTAATTTAATTAAATTATTATAAGAACAGTTGAAATTACCGTTAATTACTTCTGGACAACCTTCTAAAGATTTTAAATTTTTTTGTGAACAATCTATTGTATTATTTATATTTTTTACTTCTTTTTTTATATTTCCAAATTTCATTTTATTTCCTTTTGATTAAAGACTTAAACCATATTCTTTATTTAATTTCATTTTAATTTGTTATTTCCACAATTAAAACTACATAAAACTATTTTAGGACTTCCTATTAAAGAAGTTAATTCCTTACCATAACAAAAAATATCATTATTATAATATTTTTCTAAATTTTTAAAATCCATATATTTAAAACCTTTATAAAATAAAAAAACACGTATATAAATACACGTGTTTTCAAAATTTTTATTATTTTACCATATTACATAGTTCGTTCAAATACACTACTTTTTGTAAATACAGCTCCATTCATAGCTTGAATTTTATTACTGTTAATTTCTTCAGCTATAATTTTTTTAATTACAGACTCAATATCAGGATATCGAGGTTTTAAATTTTTAATACTTTTATCAAAGAAAGGTAAAATATCAAAACCTTCTAAAACGTTAGATTTTTTTGAAACTAATTCTTTAATAATAGAGTTCATTTCTCTATATAAAATTTTATTAATAGAAGTTATAGTATCGTCACTTTCATAACCTTCTTCCATTTTACCGTTACTATCTTTTCTTTGAATTTCTTTTCTAATAAAAGTATTAACTTTAGCAATACAAGAACTTAAAATATCAGTTGTATCAAACATACTAACAACAGGATTATCTTTTATTTCCATTAAAGACTGTTCGTCACTTCCAGGAACTACACCAAAATCAGCTTTAAACGGATAGAAACGAGGAGATTTATACTTAGTTTTTTTGTAAGTAAACTCCATAGGTATCAATCTTTGATTAAATTCAAAGTTTTGTTTTTTCAATATTCTTTGAACTATATCATTAGAATAATTACTTAAAGGTAATATTAATGATATATTATTAATTTGTAAAGCGTCTAAAACATCAGTTACTTGTCTTCTAGCAAAAGAAACTTTTTCAAAATCACGTTTATCCATTTTAGATTTAACTTCATTAACAAATCTATTACTTTTTAATAATTGTAATTTTAAATTAGAATTATTTGTTTGCAAATCGTTTAATATCAATTTAATTTTTGATTTTGTTAAATCTTCATTTTTATCTTCCTCAACGTCTAAAAAGAATTTAGAATATGAAACAGATTTATTTTCTGTTATTAAATCATAAATAATGTCTGCATACTCTTTTATACTTCGATTTTTCATTATTTTTTTGTTAAACTCTTCTTCATCTTTTTTATTTAAATCAAGATATTTTATTATTTTTTTATGTTTAAATTCTTGATGATACTCTTCAATATATCTATTAGCTACTTCTATTTCGTCTTCACCATTTTTTAAACTTGCATTTCTTTTGTTAATTAACTCTCTTTTTAATTTAATATCATCAACTATAGAGTCTAATTTTATACCAAAGAATATTTCTTTTATAACGTCCCATTCATTATTATTTTCTTTTGCGTCTAATTTTTTAGATTTTTTATCTTTAATTAATTCCATATCAATAAAAGGATTAACTAAATCAAATTTTTTAACCTCTTCATATAAATCATCAAAAGATTTTGTAGTAATATTATAATCTTGAACTGATTTAATACCATCTATTAATTTTTTATATTTTTTGTCATCTTTTATTTTTTTGTATGTAGTTAAAAAATCACGGTTATCATTCATTTTTAAAAATAAGTCGTCCATATTTTTAGTATTAACTTTATCAAAAGCAGTATCTAATAAAGTTAATATGTTATCGTTCATAATTCCAGAAATATAACCTTTATTTTCACAGTTTGTACTATCCATATCAACGTCTACAATTCTTGACCTAAAAGAAGAGTCAATATTTTCATTTTGAGATATAGAATAGTTTGAAGCTCCTATTATTCTAGTACCTGTTAATTTAATTCTTATTTGTTCATTATTATTTAATGGATTAGGTATTTCTATACTATCTATTGATGGGTTTAAAGCCGCTTGAAATAAGTTATTTAATTTTTGTCCCATATTCATAGAAGATAACTCAACTGCAATTTTAGCTAACTCGTCAAAGAAAATAATATTATATTTTTCACCTGATAAATAACTAGTAGCTATAATAGATAATTTAGAAGCTAATTTATCTCTATTAATAGTAGGAACGTTATTATCAACAGCATAACTTGTAACAGTTTCACGGTCACTTGTAGGTTCTATAATATACAATCTATAACCTAAAGCTTCAGTTAAGCTTTTAATAGTTCTTGATTTACCTTGACCTGGACTTGACATTAAATTAGTAATTTCATTAGAAATAATTGAATGGAAATAACGTTTAGTCATATCACGTTCAGTATCTATTAAATTTACTTTTTCATCTTCTCTATAAATCATAGGTATATTAGTAACAGCATCTAAATTTTTTAATCTGTTATTAATTTCAATCATACTTTTATTTAAATTATTAGAAAAATTTTCTATTTCTTCTATAAATTTAGGATTTTCATTTAAAATTTCTAAAACTATTTCATTACCTAAAATTTCACGTTTATTTTTTTGGCGATTAGCTTCTCTTGAACTAAACACAGTTGTACCATATTGTTGTTCAGCTTTTTCTATTAAATCATTGTATAATCTAATTAAAACATATTTACTGTCAACTTCTAATTCAGTTACTTCTTCAGCATTTGATATTTTTTTTACATTAAAAATCATTTGTTTAACTTTAAAAGTATTTAATAAAGCTTTTGTAAATTTATTTAATATTTTTTCATTATTTTCATTTTTTGTTAATTTTCCACTAAAATAACTTTGTTTAATAGATTCTAAAGATGCTTCTATTTCTTTAAAAGTTAAATTTGCCGCTTCATTTTCACCTAATGAATTATTTTTAGTAACATAAAATTTGTTATCATTAATAGTATTAATATCAGTATTTTGATAACCAGTCATAATAATCATTCTTAATAAAGAATACATAGGGTCTAAAAGAATATCACCATTAGTTTCACTTTTTGAATAAATAGGTACATCACAAACTTCAGATTCTAATATTTTAAAATAACTAGGGAATAATATATTCATATCTTTAACAGTTAAAGCTATTTCTTTACCTGCTATTACATTTTTAATAATAGGTTCTTTATCAGAAGCCTCAGAAATAGTTCTAATTTTTAATTCATCTATTGCTCTTTTAAAAACTTTTTCTTTTAAATCAGAACCAAAAACTATTTCTATACTACTTAATACATTAACTAATTTAGAATAGTTTTCACCAGAGTTTTTTAAAGTTAAAGAATTAATTATTTTTGAGTATTCTATAAGTTTATTAGAAATAATTTTTTCTTTTTTATTAAAATCACTTTTACTTAAACTTTTAGTTAAAAAATCTCTATATTCGTAATTATCTTCAAATTTTTCGTTAACGTCGTCACCATAAAATATTTTTTTAATTTCGTGAGTATTAATTTCATTATTTTCTAACAACTCAGCAATATCACCTAAACTGTTACCGTCTTTCAAACTTTCTTCTATAACTAGTTCAAATAATTTACCGTGAAAATAAGGGTCAACAGTATCTAAATAATAATTTGTCACATTATTAGAAGTATTTCGTATTTCTTTTCTTTTATCTTGAAAACTCATTTTTTTGCCTTTATGTTTTTTTAAATTTTATTTATTATAATAAAATGTTTTAATAAAAACATTAAAAAAAAAATATAAAGTGAAAAAAATGAAAAATATACCTAGTTTTAGAAATGATTATTTTTTCTTATCTAATATGTACCCTTGTAAAATAAAATATGAAGGTTTAACTTATTATTGTTCAGAAACAATATATATATCTATGAAATATGAAAAAAATCAAACACGAGTTATTAATGGTGAAGAAATTAATTTAAGAGAATATTTTTCAAAAATAAAAGACGGAAAAATTCGTAAAAAAGAACAATATTTATATCCTATTGATAAAAATTTTAATAAAAATAAATTAAAAATTATGGAAAATATAATAAGAGAAAAATTTAAAATACCATTTTTAAGAAATTTATTATTAAAAACTGAAGATTTAGAACTAGTAGAACTAAATAATTGGAACGACATTTTTTGGGGTGTTTGTAATGGAAAAGGTGAAAATCATTTAGGAAAAATTTTAATGAAAATAAGAGAAGAAATTAAGTTGGAAAATAAAATAAATTCTTCTGTTGATTATAAAGAAAATTATTTATCTTTATAATTAATCTTCTTTCTTTTTTATTTCAAACTTCAATTCTTCGTTTAATATTTCTTTTTTATTTTTATTTTTTTCCAATATCTCTATAATTTTAGAACTTTCTTTTTTTATATTATAACAAATACAAGAATTATAAATTTCATAATATTTTTGGTCGTGAATTAAAATATCATTTTCTTCCAAAGAAACATAATACCTTTCTTTTATATCAATTATATTTTGATATTCTAATTCTACCATTTCTAGTTCTTGTTGATTAAAAAATTTAGGTTCTACAAAAAAAGTTTTATTATCATAAAAAACCTCAAAGGTTTTTAATTTATATAAATCATATTTAAATGTTTTAGAGTCCAATTTGTTTTTTGTATGAAAAGACATTATAGTTATAATATTTGATAATATACTTTCCCAGGCATTAAGAGAAATTTTTTCTATAATTTGATTTTGATTTTGAAAAGACATTATTAACTCTACTTTAGACTCTCTAAAAATGTCAATAGGTATTTCTTTTGTATAAACGTTTAAAACTCTTTGAACTTCATCTATAAATATTGTAATTTTATTTATATTTTTCATTCTAACTCTATTAGTTAATTCATTAAATATTGAATTGTTTATAATAGATAAAACATCATTATCTATTGACTCAGAATTTATTATTATTATTTTACTTTTATTTAAATTATCAAATATATTAAACTCATTTTCATTAAACATTTTATTAGTTGCTATTCTTGATAAAACATTTTCTGAAGTTAATATAATATTTTTAATTAATTCTGTTTGCTCATTATTTTGATACTCTTTTAAAGTAGAAGCATAATTTTTTATTTTACTCATTAAATAATCAAAATCTTCACCATTAATATTGTTTTTTATAGATAAATTAATTAATTTTACATACATATTTTCACTAGCTCTAGCAAAAATTTTAAAATTAAATGTACTATTTATAATTTTATATAAAGTATTTAAACTTATATCTTTTTTTATAGGAAAATAATAAACACTTTCTTCACTTTTTTTAGTTATATTTAAAGTATTTTCGTTCATATAAGTAAAAGAGAAAATATTACTGTCATAACTTTTTTTATATTTATTTTCAAAAAAAAGATTCATTTGTCTAAATGCTCTTAAAAGATTTATCACATTAATACAAAGATTAATAGAAGCATTTGTATTAAAATCATTTTTATTTTTATGTATACTTTTAAACAAAATATTTATTTCATTAATTGTTAAATTTTGAATTATGTTTATTTTTTTACCCCAAGGCTTACCTATTTCTATAACATCTTCTAGTTTGCCAAATTCTTTTGCTATGCTTTTTACTTTTAAATGTTCTATCCCTTTATAATCATAAAAAAGTATACCGTGATTATTTTTAATTCTTTCATATAAATTAGGCATAATAAATCCTGAAGTTTTACCACTTCCAGTTTCACCTATACAAACAGCGTGTTGAAATTTTTCTTTAACTATTACAGACATTGATTTAAAACCTTTAATTTTTTATTAATTATATTAAAAATAAGTATTTTTTTAAAAAATTATGGTATAATTATTTAAATTAAAATATGAAAAGTATAAAACAAAGGAAAATTAATGATAATACATTCTATAGAATTAAAAAATTTTTTAGGAACAAGAAAAATTTCAGATAAAAATGGTATAGTAAAAATAAATTTACCTAAAGATAAAAATAATATTATATTAATATCTGGTGAAAATGGTTTAGGAAAATCTACTATTTTAGAAAATTTAACTCCTTATTCTTCTATGCTTAAAAGAGATTTAAAACTTTGTATAACTTACCCTGCACATAAAAAAATTGTTATTCAAAAGAATGGAATTATTTATCATTTAGAAACTTTCTTTGAAGATGAAAAAACTAAAAAAGGTTATATATATACTGAAAATAGCAACGGCGAAAAAGAGATAATGGAAGATACTTCTAAAGGTAATATAACTGAATTTGATTACCAAGTTGAAAAAATATTTGGAGATTTTAATAAATTTAAAAATTCTTCTTTCTTAAAGCAAGGAGCTACTGATATAGTTGAAGCAAAACCTGCAGAAAGATTAGAAATAATTAATAAATTTATGCCTACTTTAGAAGTGTATGATAAAAGTAAAAATTATTGTAATGATAAAACTAATATTTTAAAAAGTGAAATAGAGAAAAAAAATATTAGAAAAAAAAATATTGAAGAGTTCTCATTTAAATATGAAAGAATTAAAGAACAAGAAAAAAAGTTTACACAAGAAATAATTCAAAATTATAAAGAAGAAAAAAATAAATTAGATGAAAAAAAAGATGAATATATTAAAGTTGAAGAAGAAAGAAAACATCTATTATCTAATATAGAATTAAAAGAAAAAAACAATAAAGAAATTGAAATTATTGACGGTTTGGAATTAAATTTAATTACTATGGAAGAAAAATTAATAGAAATTGATGAAAGACACTTATGGAATTTAGAACAATCTAATAATAATATTAAATCTATTGTTATCGAGTTAGAAAATAAAAAAAATGATGAAATTTTATTTACTAATAATGAAGATTTAGAAAAAATTAATAAAGAAGTTGAAAATCTAATAGCTATTGAAAAAAAATACATTCAAGAAAAAGAGTTAATTAAAAATAAAGAAAATGAAAAACAAACTATTTTAAATGATATAAAAAATATAAACATATTAGAAAATTTAGATAAAAAAGAAGAAGAGTTCAAATTAATTTTAAAAAATTTAGAAACTAATGAACTTAAAAATTTAGATTTATCTAAAATAAATAATATTATAGAAATTATTAGTAATAATATTTCTATGTTAAAAACATTAAATAATAATAACTTTTCTATTTCTGAAGAATTAAAAATTATTGAAGAAATTTCTTTAAAAGAAGAACTTCAAGATTTAAATGCTAAAAAAGATGATAATTTAAAAGTTTTAGCAAGAAAAGAAGAACTTTGTTTAAATAAAACTAAGTATGAAAAAGAATTAATTAAGTTTGAGAATACTGATGAAAAAATTAATAAAATTAATTTAGAAATAGAAAATATTAGTAAAAATATTAAAAATATAGACTGTAAAAGATACGAAGATTTTATAGAAGAAATGAAAAATTTTTCTCAAACTTTTAAAAATATGGAAACAAAAAAATTTAGTAAAGACTTAATCTCTATTGAGAATGAATTGAAAGAATTAAATGAAAAATTAATAGATTTTAAACAACAAAATGAGCTTAATATTTCTAATAAAAACTTAATTTCTAATATTAAAGAAAAAATTAAAAAAGAAGAAGAAAAATTAATTGAAGTTCCATTAATTCATATTGAAGATTTAGAAAAAATGGAAAAACGTTTTGAAGCTTTAAATAAAAAAATTTATAGATTAGAAGACTTATCTAATAATTTAAAACATTTAGAGGCAGAATGTGTATGTCCAACTTGTAATAAGAGTATTAATGAAGAAGAATTAAATAATTTAAAAGAAGAACTTAAAGAATTTGATTTACTTGTAAAAGAAAGAGAAAATTTATCAATTCTTATAGAAGAAAGTAAAAAAACTTTAAAAATAAATGAAAACAATACTTCTATTAATATTATTATTTCTTCATTACAAGAAGAATTAAAATCTTTAATAGTTACTGAGGTTACAAATAAAGATATTGAAGAAATTGAAGTTAAAATTAATGAATTAAAAATTTTAAATAAAGATTTTATTATTATTTCTAATGAAATAGAAAATTTAAAACAATATAATGACTTCATAACTAATTTTAATTTTGAGGATTTAGATAAATTATATGAAGAATTAAAAGTTATTTTTTATTCTTCAAAAGAAACTCTTAATAATGAAAAAAATAGTTTAGAAAAGAAAAAAAGTTTAGATAACGAACTTGAGTTATTATTAAGAGATAAAAATAGTATGAAGCATATTTTAGAAAGTATTAATACTATTGATATTGATTTAACTCTTTTAACTTTAAATGACGTTGATTTGACTAAAATAAAAGAAAAAGAAAGTGAAATTGAAAAAGTTAAATTTTATTTAAAAGAATATCAAATTTTAAAAGAAGTTTCTAAAAATTTGAATGAATTATCTTTAAATGAAGAATTAAATTTTAATATTGACTATTCTAATATTAATAATAATATTGAGGAATTGAATAAAATTTTATTATTAAAAAAAGAAGAATTAAACAAAGAACTTGAAGTATTGAAAAAAATTGAAGAAGTAAAATCTAATTTAAATATTTTACAAAAAGACATTGAAACAAATAACAATAATATATCTTTAAAAAATAATATGATTAAAAAATTGGAAGAAATTGAAATTATTTTAAATAAAGATAGAATAATTTTTGATGAAAATAAAATGATTTCTTTAAAAAATGAACAAGAATTTATAAAAAATAATATGTCATTTATAAATACTTTAAAAGAAAAATTAGATTTAATTAAAATTAACATTCATAATTATACTAATTATGAAATGTTGTTAAAAGATATTGAAGTTTTATTATCTAATAATAATTTAGAAATAGAAAAATTTATAGTTATTAAGGAAAAAAATGATGTTATTAAAAATGAAATAAAAGAATTAAAAGAAAAAATTCAAAAGAATTTAATTAACATTAATACTTTTAATAATAACATTAAAGATATAGAATTATCTAAAGAAAAAATATCACAATTAAAAGAAATTGATTTTAACTTTGATGATTATAACAAATTCATTTTAGATTTTGAAGAGTTTAATGAAGAACTTAAAAAATTTTTAATTGATAAAACTGATATTGAAATTAAATATAAAGAGTATGAAGATTTAGAAAAAGAAATTAAATCTTTAGAAGAAGAAGAATTTATTTGGAAAAGATTAAAAGCTATTAGTATAAAAATTAAAAAATCTATTATTAGTTCAACTTTTGCAGAAATAACAGACTCAGCTAATGAAATTTTAGAAAACGAGGGTACTATTTCTTTAAAATTAGCTATTAATCAAATTAATGATAAAAAATTTGAAATAAAAGCTATAGACACTAAAGATAATACTAGTGTTTCAGATATTTCTTTGTTAAGTGGAGCTGAAGCTATGGCAGTAACTAAAGCTATATCTTTTTCTTTATCTAAAAAAACTGAACATAAAGTTTTATGGTTAGATGAAAGTGACGGTGTTTTATCTAAAGCTAATAAAAATTTATTCGTTGATATGTTAAAAAAATTGTGGGATAACTTTGATTTAGATGAAATATTTGTAATATCACATCAAGACGAAGTTAAAAAAATGGTTGATGTTACTATAGATTTAAATAAATTAGTTAAAAAATAATTTATTTATATTATTGATAATAAAAGGTGTATTTAAAACACTATTTTATTATCTAATAACTCAAGATTTAACTCTTTTTTATTTTTTAATTTTCCAAATAATATATCCTTACTAATTTTGTTAATTATTTCTTTTTCTATTAATCTATAAATTGCTCTAGCACCAAATTCTTTGTCATAACCATTTAAAGATAACCATTCAACAACTTCTTTAGAAACTTTCATTACTATATTATTGTTTTTTAATAATTTTTCTTTAATTTCATTTAAAAATTTATTAGTTATATTGTTTAAATCTTCCGTATTAAGCTCATTAAAATATAAAATAGCGTCTAATCTATTTCTAAATTCTGGTGAAAAGAATTTATTTATATTTTTTTCTTGATTACTTAAATTTTCTGTATTCATAAACCCCATAGTTTTATCTACGTGAGTTTTAGAACCTGCATTTGAAGAAAAGAAAATTATACAATCTTGAAAATATGCTTTTGAAGAGTCACCTGCTGTTGCCTCACCCTCTTCCAATATTGATAAAAATGAAGAAATAACCTTTGAATTAGCTTTTTCTATTTCATCAAATAAAATAACTGAATTGGGATTTTTCTTAATATCATTAATTAATTTTCCACCTTCTTCATAACCTATATAACTAGGATTAGCACCAAATAATTTAGAAACAGAACTTTCTTCAGAATACTCAGCCATATCATATCTTAAAAAATTCATATTTAAATTTTTTGCTAATACTTTTGCTAACTCTGTTTTACCTGTTCCACTAGAACCCAAAGATAAAAATGAACAAGCTGGTTTATTATCTTTATTCAATCCTGATTTATAATTAAAAAACTTGTTAATAACAATATCTATATTATTTTTTTGTCCAAAAATTAAATTGTTTATATTAGCTTCTAAATTTTTATATATATTTATTTCTTCTAACATATCAATTTTAACATTAGATTTATCACTTATTATCTGATAAATTTCTTCTTTAGTTACATTTTGGTTTTGTATATTAAAAACTCTTTTTCTAGCACCTATTTCGTCTATTATGTCTATAGCTTTATCAGGAAAATGTTTATCTTTAAAATATTTATCTGATAAATCTACTATTAAATTTAAAATTTTATTATTAATTTTTATAGAATGATATTTTTCATAACTTTTTTTTATACCAGTTAAAATTAATAATGTTTCTTCTTTAGACGGCTCTTTTATTGTTATCTTTTGAAATCTTCTTAAAAGTGCTTTATTTTTATCTATTGTTTGTTTAGCTTCTTCAAATGTTGTAGAACCTATAATTTTTATTTCACCCCTAGAAAGATAAGGCTTTAACATATTAGACATATCAAAAGATGAATTAGAAGAAAGACCGCCTAGTCCATAAATAGAATGTATTTCATCTATAAATAAAATTATATTTTTATTTCTTGAACATATTTTAATAATATCATTAATTCTTTCTTCAAAATCACCTCTGAATTTTGTTCCTGCAATCATACCACCTAAATCTATAGAAAAAACGTGATTATCTAATAACTCATTCGGCACTTCTTTATTTATTATTTTTAAAACTAAACCTTCAACGATAGCTGTTTTACCAACACCAGGCTCTCCTATTAATACAGGATTATTTTTATCTTTTCTTGTTAAAATAGTTATTATTTCATTAATTTCTTTATTTCTTCCAATTAAGTTATTTGATTTATCTTTCTTTAAAATTTCTTCATTTAAATATGTTGAATACTCTTTTAAAATTTTTAAATCTTTTTCAAATTTTTCATCACTAGACCTGTCTATATTATTAAAAATATTTTCATCAATATCAAATTCAAATACTTTGCTTTCATTACTAAAATCTTTTAATATTTCTACTAAACTTAAAGAATTTAAATCATTAAAAGAACCATCAACTTCAAACATATATTGTAATTCCATTAAAACATCTATAGTTATTTTATTTTGATTTAATAAAACTTTTGTCATTGTTTTTTCTTTAAATTTTAATATTTCTATTAAAACGTCAAAAACATCAATATCTTTATTATTTTTAGAACTAAATCTTCTTAATATTTTAAAAAAATTAAAATATTTTGAATTTTCTTCTTCTGTATTTAAATCATTTTCATTTAAATAAAACAATAAAGAATTAAAAAAATCTTTATGAGAAACTTTAATACTAATAAAAGCTTCTTTTAAAACATCAGAATTTTCTATTAGATAAAAAATAAAATTATCAATATTGTTATTTTTATTTTGATATTTTGTTTTATAATCATAATATATTTTTTTCATTTCATTATTGAATTTCATTATTTTCCTTTAAAGACATATATTCTTTTAAAGTATAAGAAAGATTTTCAAAAAAAGAATATATTTCATTTGTTTTATTTGTTATAAGAAGTGAATTTTTTTCTGTTAATTTAATATTAACTTCTATAATATTATTTAACATATTTATTTTAAAAAATAAATCGTCTTTTTCATTCATTTCAACCTGGTTTTTTTTATAAATATCAATAATTTCATTATTATTGTTTTTTAAATATATACAATAATTTTCTATATTAAACTCTTCTTTTAAGAAAATATCTAATATTTTTAAAAAATCTTTTTTGTTATTAGTATCTTTTAGTAAAATCATAGTTTTACTCATATTAATAAAATAATTTTGTATGTGTTTAGTTTTTTTTAATTGTAACTCTCTTAAAAGGTACAAAGTAGAGCGTTTAGTTTTTGTTTCTATCATTATAAAATATCCTATATTATATTATTTTATGGATATTATATGTAAAAATGTTTTTTTACAAAGTTTTTTTTATATGTTATAATTATAAAAAAATAGGGAAATATTTTGTTTTATTTTTTTTCATTAAAATATATATATAAAAAACAAAAAACCTTGATATTTGATTTAAAAATTGTTTATTTTTAATTTTTTTGATATAATATGGAACAAAAATTTTGTAAAATATTAAAGGACAGAAATGAAAAAAAACAACATTGAAGACGATTTTAATTTAGATGATGAAATTGAAAATGAAATAGAAAACACTTATAATGCCGACTCTATTAAGGGATTATCTGAAAGAGATAAAATAAGAACAAAGACTCCAGTTTATGCCGGTGATACTGTAGAAACTGGTTTTCACGTTTTATTAAGAGAACCTGTTGATAACTCTATTGACGAATTTAACTTTTTAAAAGATTTTAATGAAAAACAAGGAAAAAATACTTCTTTTGATACTATTAAAATTTTTATTAATAGTGAAAAAAATATAGCCTCTGTAAGAGATTATGGTAGAGGTATACCTTATGAAAAAGATAAAAATGGTTTATCTACTTTAGAAAAAACTGTTTCTATATTACACGCTGGTGGAAAACACGAAAATAATTCAAATCACTTATTGAGTCAAGACTTAAATAGTAATAAAAGTAATTATCAATTTAGTTCAGGAATTAATGGTATTGGTATTACACTAACAAATTATGCTTCTAACTTTTTTGCCGCAGTCGTTTACAATGAAAAGAAAAAAGAAAAAGCTTATATAGTTTATAAAAATGGTTATTTAGATAAAGAAACTACTATTGTTGATATTAATACTCCTTTAGACTTTTTAACTGAAGAGCAAAATCAAGACAATAGAAACGGTACTTTAATTATTTATGAACCTTCTGTTAAAGATGATGATTTTGACGACGAAAACGTTTTTGAAGCAGGTACAAAATTTAATAAAGAAATGATTTTTAGCCAATTAAAAATTTTACCATACTTAAATATAGGTTTAAGAGTAGAACTTAATTTTGATGGTGAACACATTATTTTTGAAAAAGAAGAAAAATTTGTCGATATATTAAAAAAAGAAAATAAAAAAATTGTTAGTGTTAAAGGTGAAGACGGAAATTACATAAAAAAAGAAGTAGATTTAAAATTAATTATGGAAGAAAGCCCATATTTTACAGAATATATGATTTTAGGACAAAATAGAGAAAGTGATTCTAAGAATAAAAAAGTTTTTTCTTTAGAAGAATGGATTAAATTAGACTATGAAGAAAGAAAAAAATATAAAATTAAAACTACTATTTTTGAACTAGGATTTAACTTTATAGAAAGTAATGATATACCTTTCCAAGAAAATACAGTTAATGGTTCTATTAGAATTAAAGGTGGAAAACAAGATACTGTTTGGAAAACACAAATTAAAAATACTATTAATAGTTATATTGAAGAAAATCATAAAAAAATAGGTTCTTTTGAAACTGAAGATATTATTAACTCTTTAACTTTTATGTTTATGGTTAAAATTAATGAACCTTTATTTGCTGGTCAAACAAAAGAAAAATTAAACAATCCAGAATTACAACAATTCGGAAATTATTTCTTTAAAAAATATTTAACTTACTGGATTAATAGAGAAGATAAAAAGAATTTAGCTAGATTAATTATGTTATTAGAGGCTAATAGAAAAGCTAGACTAAAATCTAATGAAATTAAAGAAAGTGTATTTAAAGAATTAAATAATAAATCTGATGATGCTTTATTATTAAATAAAGGTAAATTATCTGAGTGTACTTATAGAGGTAAAGACCCTGAAAAATTAAAATTACTTGAATTAATGTTAATTGAGGGAGATTCTGCCGCCGGTCCTGCTAAATCAGCCGCTGTTAGAGAGTATGTTTCTATTTTACCACTTAAAGGTAAAGTTTTAAACGCTATTAAAAATTCACCAGAAAAAATATTTAAAAATGATGAAATTATTAACTTAAATACAGCTTTAGAGTGTGGAATAGGAAAAGATTTTGATATAACAAAATTAAAATATCCTACAATTAGTATATTTACCGATGCTGATATTGATGGACTTCACATAGCTTCTTTATTGATTGCATTATTTTACAAATATTACAAACCATTGATTAGTAATGGAAATATTTATATCAATTTGGCACCACTATATCAAATTGTTTGTGGAAAAAATATTAAATATGCTTGGAATGAAAAAGAAAAAAATGATATAGTTAATAAAGCTAATGGTAAATGTACTGTTCAAAGGTATAAAGGTTTAGGGGAAATGAACAATGACGAATTATATGAAGCTACACTAAAAAAAGGTGCTAGAAGAATGGTTCAAATACAGTTAAATGATTTAATTGAGAATGAAAAAGAAATTATGACGTTTATGAATGATAGAAATGAAGATAAAGAATATTTAAAAGTTATTTTTGATAAATATTATCAAACAAATAATAAACCAATAATTAAATTAACAGCACCAAAAAATTAGAAAAGGAAATATATAATGGCTAAAAACAAAGATAGTTTACTAAAATTAGACAATTTTGAGAATTTTCAAAACGAAAAAATTGAAGAAAAAGAAAGTGGTGAAGTTATCAGAGAAAATATGATACAGTATGGTGATTTAGTTATTTCTAACAGAGCTATACCATCTATTTTAGACGGATTAAAACCAGTTCAAAGAAGATTATTATATACTTTTAAAGACTTCAATTTAATTAATAAAAAAATTAAATCAGCAAAAGTTATAGGTAACACTATAGGTTCTTTCCACCCACACGGAGATATAGCAGTTTATGAAGCTATGATTGAAATGACAGTACCTTTTAAAAATAAGTTCCCTTTATTTATTAAACAAGGTAACTTTGGTTCAATAGACGGTGACAGCGCCGCTGCTATGAGGTATACAGAGATTAATTTACCTACTGATAGTTCTGATTTATTATTTGAAAACATTAATAAAAAGAATGTCGTTACTTGGGATAATAACTATGATAATACTACTTTAGAACCTAAAGTTTTACCTGTTAAATATCCTTTACATTTATTAAATGGTTCATCAGGTATTGGTTACTCTAATGTAACTACTCAAATACCTTCATATAATATTATTGAATTAACTAATTTAATGATTTATTTAATTGATAATAAATTTTATGATAAAGAACATTTTAATGTAGAAAATCATAAGGAAAAAATATTAAAAATAATTCCTACTGTTGATTTACCAACTGGTGCAAATATTTATTTTGATAAAGAACAAACACAAGAAGACACTATTTTTGCTAGTTCATTTGGTTTTAGAATGAGAGCTTCTTATGTTATTGATGAAAAAAATAATCAAATTGTTTTCACTAATATTCCTATTGATACTAATGGTGAAAGAATTAGAAGTGAAATAAGAAACGCTGGTTTATCATTTAAAGTTGTTAAAAAGAAAGAAGTTGCTAAAAATCCTTTAGAAATATTAAATATTTCTGGTAATGCAACAGTAACATCAATTAGTTCATATGATATTAACAATTATGAAAACGATGCTGAAATTATTGTTAGTTTTAAAAAAGGTGTTAATTTAGAAGCAGAATTATCAAAAATTTTAAAATATTCAACTTTAGATAAAGCTTATTCAGCTAAAATGATGGTTATTGATGAAAATGGTAGAGCTAAAACATACAGTTTATATCAACAAATCTGTAAATTTTTAGAATTTAGATGCCACGTTATTTATCAATCATTTATTGATGATATTGAAGATTTAGAGAAAAATTTACATTTATTATATGGTTACTCTGCAATTTTATCTAATTTAGATGAATATTTAAGAATAATCACAAAAGAAGATGAAAATAATATTATACCTTTATTAAAAACTACTTTTAATATTGATGATTTACAAATTGATTATTTATTTGATATGCGAGTTAAAAAACTTAAAAAAACTTCAGTACAAAATTTAAGAGATTTAATTACTGAAAAAGAAGGAATATTAAATTATAAAAAAGACGTTATTTCTTCTAAAGAAAAAGTATACGAAGTTGTTAGAGAAGATTATAAAAAATTATTAACAACTAATAGAATTAAAAATAAAGTTAACAAAAGATTAACAAAAATTATAGATGCTAAAAAAGAAATCTCTCAAGAAGATTTATTAACTGATAAAGAGATTATCATTATGTATATGGAAGATGATACTATAGCTTTTGTTGATAAAAATAAGTTTAAGTTAAAAAATAGAGGTACCAAAACTACTAATAATAAAATGAATAATACTTTTGAATTAAAATTAAAAATTACTGAAAGTTGTAATTTAAAAGATGAATTATTATTAATTTCTAATTTTGGAAAAGTATTTAAATTAAAAGCTTATGAATTTGATGAACAATTTAGATTTATAGGTAATATTATTAACTTAGATAAAGATGAAAAAATAGTTTCATTAATTAAATTTGATAAAAACAATAAATTCTATTGTATAGGAACAAAATACGGAAAAATTAAAGGATTAAACTCTTCTATGTTTAAAAATACAACTTCTAATAGACCTATAAAAGCTATTAAATTAGAAGATAAAGATTTAGTTAAGTCATTTATTCCTTATAACAATACTGAAAACGAAAAAGTTATTATATTAACTAATGAAGGTAGAATTATTAAGTACCCTACTTCTGAAATTAATATTATTCAAGGTGGAAATACTAAAGGAACTAAGTCTTCAATTTTAAATGAAAAAAATAAAGAATATGTTATGAAATTATTTATATTTGAAGAAACTAACGAAACAGTTTTAATAGGAATAAGTCATAATGGTAGAGCTAAAAAAACTTATACTAAAAACATAACAGATAAAAAAAGAGCACAATCACCAATGTTATTCTTTAATAATAATGAAGTTAATGGAAAAATCGTTAGTGGTGAGGTATTTAAAGATGAAGAAAACGAAATATTAATGATTTTAACAGAAAAAGCAGACGTTTCTTTATTAAAAATTAATAAATTTAACAAAGTTTCAAGGGCTGCAAAAGGTTCTGTTGGACTATTAAATCTTGGTAAAAGTGAAAAAATTAAATTAACTAGATTAATAGAATTACAACAATTATCAGAAACTCAAACACAAATTTTAGTTGAGGCTAAACGAGTTGGTGAAGATGAAATTAATAATGAAGAATTTGAAGAAATTATAGACCCTAACGAACCTGTGGAAGAAGAAATTATTGAACAAGGTGAGCCTGAAGAAGACGAATTCATTGAAGAAAATGATGAAGTTGAAGAAACAGAAGACGACGAAGAAGAAAAATAATTCTTCTTTTTCTTTTTTAACTCATTTCTAAACCTAGATTTAATTTATGTTCGTCATTTTCCACAAAAAAATTTAACCATTTTTCATTTTGTTTAACTTTTTTAGAGTCTTCCGTTTTGAAAAGACTACCTTTTATTTTTAAATTTTTTAATATATTAAAAATTTCAATAGGCTTCCAATAATAAAAATCTCTTCCATTAATATTTTTAAACTCACCTTCACCTTCTTTTAGAGAAAAATAAATAGTACTATTTGGTTTTAAGAATTGTTTAAATTTTTTAATAGTGTTTTCAAATTCTTTTTTATCAGCGTGAACTAATGAAGCCATAAATAAAATACCATCATATTTTTTATTTGTTTTAAAAGAGTCAAAAGTTTCAACTTTAATATTTTTATAACCATTTTTTTTAGCTAATTTAACTAAGTTTTTAGAAGCGTCAAAAGATTCAACATTATAACCTTTACTTTGTAAATATATAGAGTCTCTAGCAGAACCACAACCACGGTCTAATATATAACCGTTTTTTGGTATTTTTTTTAAGAATGTTTCAAAGATAGACTTGTCTATCTTTAAATTTATAGTATCTTTAAAATAATTTTCACTATTATTATCATAAAAATTTATATTTTCATTTTTTTGTTTTTTCATAATATATTATACCTTATTCTACCTCAAAATTGCCTGTTTTTGGATTTATTTTTATTATTATACTTTTTATATATTTTTCTCCGTCATTTAAAGTTACTTCATATTTTACTTCGTATTTTTCGCCTATTTGTTCAGATGAAATAAAATTGTAATCTTTTATTTTAGGAGTATAATCAAAATATTTTTCGTTTTTACAAATTTCTATTATTTTATTATTAACTAAAACGTCTGTAGTTTTAGTAGGTATTTTTTCTTTCTCAAATCGTAATAATAATTGAGCTTTTACAACATTTTTATCAAATGGTTCTAAATGATTTAAACAAGATGAAGCTATATATTCTGTTAATTGAACGTATGTTAATAATGTAGAGTATCCTTTTAATAAATCAGGATTATTTGTTTTAAGTGACTCTAAATACAATTCTGCAACTTCTTCTTTACTTTTAGAACAACCTGAAAAAGTTGTAGCTATTAAACAACAAGTTAATATATTCAAACCTATTTTCTTTAACATTTTACACCTTTTTATTTTTTAATAAAAATAATATTTTTTTCATAGAAGTTTTATCATTTTGAGTTAATTCTATATTATTTTCTATAAATGTCAAGCATTTTTCAAGATTAAATTCTTTAACTACTTCATTTTCAAATTTTTTATTATCAAAATCTATAAGATTTGAGTTATATAACATTTTACTTTTTTTATCTATCTTTGTTATTTTAATATAACTTAAATTAGAAAATTTAATATATATTTCTTCTAATTTTGGTTCTTCTAAATCTAAAAGATATTTTGTATTAGAATACTCATATATTTTAGCAATAATACCGTATCTTACTAAATCTATAAATTTATTATAACGATTTTCAACTTCTATAGAATTTTTTGTTTTTCGATTTTCTGAAATTATATCTGTTTGAACTTTATCAATGTCCCAATTTTGATAAAATTCTTTTATTATATTTTTAACAACTCCAAACTCTAATACGTTATAACCTTCTTTAAATACGTTTATACTATAATCATAATCCCATTTCATTTCATTTAATGAATTTACATTATTTAAATTTTTTATACTATAATTATTTTTTTCTGCCCACTCTTTATATGATTTAGTATCTTTTAAATTCAACAACAAATTTAAGTATAAATCTAAAATATCTTTAACAGTAAGCTCAGACCATTTTTTTAAATTTTCGTTTGTATCTTCTAATTTATTTAATTTTAAAAAGTCTTTATAAAATCTTTTATTATGATGAATTTCTTTATAAAACTTTTCCATAAAATAATCGTTTTTTAAAAATGTTTCTTCCCTATTTAATTTCCCTATACATTTTAAATCATAAATATATCCTGCCATAGTAATTTTCCTTAAATTAATATTTCTAAAACATAAATAAACTTTTTAAGTATTTATCTTTTTTTTATATAATAAAATATACTAATTATTATAATAAAAAACATATAGGATTAATATTTTGGAACAGAAAGATATAATTAACAAATGGCTAGATTTTTTACATTATGAAGATATAGAGAGAACAAAATTTAATCTAAATAATTTAAATCAAGATTTATTATTTGATATTAATTTAATTAAAAACAATACTTTTAAATTTGATAAAAAATATACAGATTTAATTTCTAAGAAATATCAAAATAATAGAAGAAATAATAATGATTTATATTTATTATTCCCATTAATAAAAGAAACTAGATACGATAAAAATAATAATAAATTTGAATATCTTTTACCATTATTTGCTATAAATATAAATTCTTTAAAAAATGAAATGTTTGAAAAAAATGAGTTACATTTAGATTTAAATAATTTTAAAAATTATCAAGTTATAATTAATGTATTTAGAGAAATATTTGGAATAGAAGAAAACTTTTTTGCTAAAAATTATAATTTTTTTGATTTAATAGAAAAAATAACAAATATTGAAAGTGAAAATTTAAAGGAATCTCTTGGAAATTTAAAAAAATATTATAACGAAAATTTTGAAAACAATAAATACAGTTTTTATGATAAACCTTTTATCATTTCTAATATTGATATTAATATATTTAATGAAGATTTAATAGAAGAATTAAAATTATTGTCAGAAGTTAATTTAAATAAAAGTCAAGTATTAAAAAGTTATTTATTTAATAACAAAAATAACGACAAAATGACTTTTGAAAGTAATAAAATATGGTTTGGTAATTATAATGATTTTCCATTATCTTTAGGACAAGCTACAGCTATGCAAAAATTCCACAATGAAAATTTAGATATTCTGCCTGTTCAGGGAGGCCCTGGAACAGGAAAAACAACTCTACTTTTAAATATTATGAGTAATCAAATTATTAGAAGAGCTTTATATATTATTAATTATAAAAAAGATTTTAATAATATGACTTTAATATCTTCAAATAGTAATAAAGCTATAGATAACATTACTGATATTTTAAAAAGAGATTTTAATGATAATAATAATTTATATTTTATTAGTGGTAATATGGAAAAAATAAAATCATCAACTAATAGAATTAATAAATTAATAGAAGAAATGTACGAAAAACAATTTAACCGTAAAAGATTTGAAACTTTAATTCAAGATATTCATAAAATTGTTTTTAAATTTAATACAGATTTGATGGAATATGAAAATGCTATTTTAATTTTTAATGAATTAAAAGAAGAGTACAAAACTGAAGATTACAATGTAATTATGAAACGTATTGTAAATAAAACAAAAAATTTCTTTTTAGAAAATAAAGATGAAAAAGATTGCGATATTGATTTTGAAAATTTTAATGTTAATAATGAATATAAAAAATTTTTAACAAAAATTGAAGATTTTAAGATATTGAAAAATAAAAAAAATGAGTTAGAAACAAATATTTATAAAAAATTTAATTATATTATATTAGACAATTTTGGTGCTAATTTTAATAGTTTATTAATTATAAATTTTTTAAAATCTAATTGTTTAAAAAATTTGAATGACCGTTGTTTAAAAATAAAACAAAATAAAACAAAATTTATTTATAAATTTAAATTTTTATTTAATGTTAATAACGATGTCATTAATAATTTTAATAATAATCACAAAAAAGAATTTGATGATTTTTATATTTCTATTGATTTAAATGAAGAAAATTATGAAAATTATTTAACTATGACTAATATATTATTTAGTTTAAAATCTGAAAATAAAGATTTATTAGAAGAATATAATAAATTAAGTAACATAGATGAATATGGTAAAATCTTGAGACAAAAATATGAAATATTAAAATATACTAAAGACTTAAGTAAAAAATTTAATTTATTAACAGGATATTATAATTATAATTTTCGTGAAAACTTTAGAAATAATGAATATAAAAATAATAAAAATTTATTTTTATTATGTGAAGAATTTATGTTTTTATATGCTTTAAAAAATAAAAAAGAAGTTATAGAATGTTTAGAACATTGGAAAAATATTTTATTTTATAATAATAACACAAAATCTTCATACGATTTTATTTATAATGATATGAATTATTTTTTTACTAATATTTCTATGGTGTATCCTTTTATCACTAGTACAACTAGTTCACTAAGAAATATTTTCAAAATAGATTTTACAAAATATTACGATGAAAAACCATTTGATTTATCTCTTGTTGATGAACGAGGTATGATTAGTATTCATAATTTAGCAACAACATTATTTAGGTGTAAAAAACGTGTAATAATAGGAGACACTAAACAATTAGAACCTATTATATCTATATCTAAAAATGTTATTGATGATTTTAGAGACAACTTTGTTAAAAAAGAAGATTTTTTAAAGTATTCACCTACTGAAATAACTTCTTATCATAGGGCTAAAGGGTGTGAAAATAAAAATGATATAATTTTCAATAATGATATAGTTTTGGACGAACATAGAAGATGTCAATTAGATATAGCTAATACTTTTATTAATTTATCTGAATATAAAAATCTTAAGATTAAAACTACTAAATTAGAGTTTGATAATAATAGTGACGCTAATAGTTTAAACAATAGAATGTATTATTTAGTTAAAGATTTTGAAGAAAAAAATTTGGTATTTTATCACGTTAAAAAGACTAAAAATAGTAAATATAATACTAATCTTGATGAAGTAGAAAAAATAGGAGAAATATTAAAATATTTGAAAAATTCTAATATAGATTTAAAAAATGATGTAGCTATAATAACTCCATTCTTAAATCAAGAAAGACTTTTATTAAATTATTTTAGTGATACTCTAAATCATACTTATTTTAATGCTAAAATAGGAACAGTTCATAAATTTCAGGGTGTAGAATATCCTATTGTTATATTTTCTTCAGTAATATCAAATGATAACGATAGTGAAGATTTTTTAAATGCTAAACCAAATTTATTAAATGTTGCTTTATCAAGAACAAAATATTTATATATAAATGTTGGTAATTTTATTAAATTAAAAAATAGTGGTGGATATTTATTAAATTATTGTAAAAGCTTTAATGATTACGGAAAAATAATAAAATAATTATTTTAATATAATTATTTTTATTTTTTTATAATATTTTTACTAGAATTTATAGAACTATTTTTTTATTTTCAAAAATGGTTTTTTCTTCTCTTATTTCTTCGATTAGTGGAGCTATAATATTATCAACTTCAGTATTTTCATAATTATTATATATATTTTCTTCTTTATTTTCTTCACTTAAATTTAATTCGCTTATTTCTGGTTTTAGTGTTTTTGGAAAATCTTCTATAATCATTTTACTTTCAATTTTTTCTTCAATTTGTTCTTTGTTTAAAATGTCTTCATTATTATCATTAGAAATATACCCAAAATCATTATTATCTATTTGATTTGTATAACCATAATTGTCATTCTCTATTACTTGATTTGTGTAACCATAATCAATAATATCTTCTTTTAATATTTCATTATCATTGACACTATTATTATTTACTTTTATTGTATAAACTTTTTGACTATCTTTTAATAAATCATTTTTATCGTTTATAACGTTCCAATCATCTTCTATAATATATTTATCTTCTTTTAAATTATTTTCAATATTTTCATTATTTATATAAAAGAAATTTCCATTCTTAGTTCTTTCTATTTCTTGTGAATATAGATTAATTGTTAAAGAACTTAATAATAATATATCTAAAAACTTATTATTCATATAAAACCTCTTATATTAATTTTTTAAAATTATTATACAATAAAATAAATAAAAAGAAACTTTTTTACTTTTTTATTGAAAAAATATTATTTTAATTGTATAATTTTATAAAGAAATTTTATATTGATATAAGAGGTGTTAATTGAATAATAAAATAGGAAGATTTTTATTAAAAAATTATTTAAGTTTTGAAAAAGTAGATATTGATTTTAATACTAAAGAAAACGAGGGTTTAAACCTTTTTACAGGAGCTAGTGGAGCTGGTAAATCTATTTTATTAAAATCTTTAATAAGTGCTTTTGGTGGAACAAAAAATATAGATTTTGACTCTGCCGAAATAGAGATTTTAAACAATTCTTTAAATTTAGAAGAATTTGAACTTGAAGGAAATAACGAAGATTTTACAATAAAATGTATCAAAAAAGATAAAATTAGCTTTTTTTTAAATGATTATAAAATATCTAAAAACAAATTAAGTGAAACAGTATTTTCTTTTTTAAAACATTTACATTTAAAAGATACTAGTGAATTTGATAGTAAAAATTTTTTACAAACGTTGGATAAAATTTCTTTAAAAGATAATAAAGAATACTCTGAACTATTAAACGATTATATAAAAAACTTTAAAGAAAGAACTTCTATACTAAATCAAATTAATGAAATTAATAACAATGAAAAAAATTTAGAAGATACTAAAGAATTTTTAAAATTTGAAATAGATAAAATTAAAAAGATAAATCCTAAAGTTGATGAATTTGACGAATTATTAGAAACTAAAAAAAGATTAAGTCAAAAAGATAAAATAACTGAAAAAATTGCTAAAGCAAGAAATTTTCTAAATGGTTCTTCTCAGATAACAAGCCTTTTAAATGAAGTTAACGAAGACTCTACACTATTTTTAGAAAGTATTCAAAATGTTGAAAACATTATAGATAAATTAGAAGAAAGTTTAGAAGAATTAAATGATATTGATATTGAGGGTATTCTTGATAGAATTTCAGATATTAACAGTTTAAATAATAAATATGGTTCTATTGAAAAATGTTTGGAAGAATTTAATATAAAACAAAAAAAACTTGATGAATTAGAAAACATCACTTTTACTAAAAAAGATTTATTAAAAAAATTAGAAGAAATAAATAAAATTTTAGAAGAAAATTCTAAAAAAATAACAGAAATTAGAAAAAAAACTTCTATTTTATTAAATGAAAAAATAAATTATTATTTAAAATTTTTATATTTAGATAATGCTGAAATTATATTTAAAGAAGTTGATTTTAATTCTTTAGGAAAAGACGAAATTTATTTTAAACTTAATAATGTTAATTTAGAAACAATAAGTTCTGGTGAATTTAATAGATTAAGATTAGCTTTATTAACAGCTAGAACTGATTTTGAAATTGAATCTGGTGGAATTTTATTTTTAGATGAAATTGACGCTAATCTAAGTGGAAAAGAAAGTGAAAGTATAGCTAAAGTTGTTACAAAATTGTCTAAAAATTGTCAAATTTTTGCTATTTCACATCAGCCACAATTAACTTCTCAAGCTGATAAACATTATCTTGTAGAAAAAAAAGATGGAAAATCTACTGTTAGACTTTTAACGTTAGATGAAAGAGAAAAAGAAATATCAAGAATGATTAGTGGTGAAAACATTACACAAGAAGCTGAAATTTTTGCTAAAAATTTATTAAAAAATAAAATTTAACTTATTTATGAAAGTATCTATAATTGGTGGAAAAAATTTAATTATGCTAAAACTTTAAATAAAAAACTTATTATTTTTAAATATTAAAAATTTTTATATTATATTTTTTTTATAATTAAAATACAAATTAATTAAGGATTTATATGAAAACAATTATTAAATGGACTGGTGGAAAAACACAAGAAATTAAAGATTTTATTAATTATACACCTAAACAATATGAAAGATATATTGAACCTTTTGCTGGTGGATTAGCGTTCTATTTTTATTTAGAAAATAAAAACTCAATTATTAATGATATTAATTTTGAATTAATATCTTTATATAAAATATTAAATAATGAAAAAAGTAGAAATAAATTAATTGAAGAATTAAACATTATAAATAAACAAAGAATGTATTTAAATGAATTTTGTGAAAAAAACATAGAAAATTTAATTGATATTTTTAATAATAATTTAATGTTTTTTAATGATTTAGAATGTTTTTTAAAAGATGAAAAAACATTTCAAAATTTAATTCAAGCATCAATTAAAGATAAAATTAAAAGAATTAAAGCAATAGAAAAAAAATCAAATATTAAGTTTAATACAAATGAAATAAAAAATCACATAATAACAGCTTTACAAAGTTCTTTATATTTTTATACAAGAAAAATTTATAATGATGGGTTAATTAATGAAAAAGAACTAGTTTATTATATAGCTAATTGGTATTATGTAAGAGAATTTTGTTATGCTTCTATGTTTAGATTTTCAAAAAGTGGAAAATTTAATGTTCCTTATGGTGGTATTGGTTACAATTCTAAAGATTTTGGAAACAAAATAAATTATTTAAAAGATGATAAATTAATAAAATTGTTAGAAACTACTGAAATTAATAATTTAGATTTTGAAGTTTTGTTTAAAAAATATAATTTTTTTAATAAAAATGATTTTATATTTTTAGACCCACCTTATGATAGTGAATTTAGTCAATATAATAAAGAAAATGATTTTGATAAAAAAGAACAAATTAGATTAAGAGATAATTTATTAAAAGTAAAATGTAAATTTATGGTAGTAATTAAAGAAACTGATTTTATATATGATTTGTATAAAGATAATTTTTTTATAAATAAATTTGATAAAAAATATTTAACTAATATGAATAATAGAAATAATAAAGATTGTCAGCATTTAATAATAACAAATTATGAAATGGAAAAAATATGAAATTAACTATTGAATTAGTGCCATCAACATCTTGGTATAACAATGTTAGAAGTATGGTTTCTAAAAAAGAATGGGACATTATTAGAAAAAAATGTTATCAAATGTCTAATTATATTTGTGATATTTGTGGTGGTAAGGGTGAAAAACACCCAGTAGAATGTCACGAAATTTGGGATTATAATGATAAAACAAACACCCAAACTCTAATAGGATTAACTTCTTTATGTCCGTCTTGTCACGAAGTTAAACATTCAGGTCTTGCTATTTTACAAGAAAAAGAAAGAAAAGTTATAAATCAACTTAAAAAAGTTAACAATATTAATGAACAAGAATCTATCAATTTATTAAGAAAAGCTTTTGAAATACATAATATAAGAAGTAAAAAAGAATGGACTGTTGATATATCTTTTTTAAATAATTATCTTAAAACTTAAAAACTTAAACCATAATCAATATTATTATTTTTTTGTTTTAATTGTTTAATTCTTTTTTGCTTTTGTTCTATATTATATTTTAGGAACTCTTCCTTTATTTCTTCAAATTTGAATTGACCTTCATCAGTTATATATATTCTAGCTTTAATTTGATTTTCTATTATTTGTTGTTTAGGATTTTTTAATTTTTTATTTTCACTTATATCTAATGTATTTCCAACTACTTTTAAACTTCCTTTTAACGATAATAATCTATTATTACTCAAATCAAAATTATATTTTATTATTTCAGGACTACCTTCTAATGTTATTATTTTGTTATCACTACAATCGTAATCACCATTAACTTCTTTTGGTGAAAACTCTAATGATTTTATTCTATTATAACTTAAATCAATACTATCACCTATTGAACATTCATTTAAAAATAATAATGTTGTTAATTTATTATGACTACAATCCAATCTACCACCTATTTTTTTAGATAACCCTTCTAATGTTAATAAATTATTATGACTACAATCTAAATTTTTATTTATTTCATTAGGGCTTCCTTCTAATGTTATTATTTTATTATTATTACAATTAAAATCGCCACCTATTTTTATATTAGGTATATTTAATACCTCAATTTTATTATAAGAACAATCAAAAACACCATCTATTTTTTTTGGTATTCCTTCTAATGTTGTTATTTTATTATTTTTTAAATTTAAATCACCATTAATTATTTCATTCAAACCTTTTATATTAGTTAAATAGTTATCTGTAATTATAATGCTACCATTTATTTTTGGTAAATAATCTAAATTTACCAATTTATTATAATTTAAACAAAAGTTACCTTTTATTAAATTTGGACTATCTTCTAAAGATTTTATATTATTAACTATACAATCAAAATTACCATCTATCACTTTTGGTGAATATTTTAAAGAAATTAAATTGTTATAACTTAAATCCAAATTATTATTAATTTTATCAGGAAAATTAAGTTCTTCTAAAGATTTTAAATTTTTTTTTCTTAATATAATAGGTTTATCATAAACCTTATTTGGATTAAATATTATTTTTTTCTTTTTAATCATTTTAAATTCCATATCCATAATCCATATTATTAAATTTTTTTTGTTTAATTCCCAATTTAAAATTTTCTTTGATTTCATTAAATGAAAAATTACCTTCATCTGTATAATACATAAAAGCTTTAATTTGATATTTAATAATTTGTTCTTTTGGATTTTTTAGATTTTTATTATTTGAACAATCAAATATTCCAGTAACTTCTTTTAAACTTCCTTTTAATGTTATTAAATTATTATCACTGCAAAAAAAATGACCTTTTATCTTTTTTGGCAACCCTATTAAATTTTTTAATTTATTTTTGTCTAAATAAATACTATTATTAACAAATGCTGGAAAAAAATCTAAATTATTTAAATTATTTCCTATACAATAAAAATTTCCTTCTATTTTTTCAGGACAATATTCTAAAGAAGATAAAAGATTTTCATTAATATTAAAATCACCCTTAACTATTTTAGGACTTCCTTTTAAACTATTTAAATACATATTATTTACTATTATTTTATTATTGTAAGTTTTATTAGTTAAATCACTATAAACTGTATCTGAAAAAATCATTTTAAATCCTTTTTTATAATTTAAATTAACATAACGTAATCTACACTTTTGTTTTTAAATTATCTTAATTTTTTATATACTTATTTATTATCATAAAGGTTTATATCTACATCAAATTTTTTTAACATAGAATTTAACATTTTTATTTTTATTTAATTATATTAAATTAAATATATTATATTAAATTAAATATAAATAATTTATTAAATTTTAATTATTTTATGGTATAATATTGACTGAAGAATTAATTAATTTTTTAGAAGGAAAATAAAATGACATTTGAAACTTTTTTTTATGGAAAAGAATTTTCTGAAAGATTTAGAGGAAAATATAATATATTAGAAGATATTTTAATTTCAATGAAAATAAATAACGAAATAATTTATTTAAGAAGAGAAAAAAATTCAAGAAATGATTATATTTTAGGAAAAATATTAGCAATAGATTTTTTAATAAATAATAAATTTACAAAAATTGCTGATAAAATATCTGAAGAGTCTATGAATGTTTTTATTAATGAAAATACTAAATTATTTGAAAATGAAGTATTTTTAAATAAGTTTAAAAGAACATACAATATTATTGACGTTGAGTTATTAGTATATGGTGCTACAAGTGTTTTTAATGATATTTATAAATTAATGTTTAGTGATAAATATACTGAAGTAATAAGAGATTTAAAAGAAAACTCAGAAACATTAAAGAATTTTCTTTTTGATATTTTTAATAATGATATTTTTAAAGAATATGAAGATTAGAATTCATATTTAATATTTGGATTATTTTAATTTTTTTATTTATAAACAAAAACCAAAATCTTTATTTTCAAAATTATCTTTAAAATTTTTACTTCTTAATAATTTAATATGTTTTAAAAATTCTTTTTCTATTTCTTTAAAAGTAAAACTCCCTTCATCTGTTATATAAAATGTTGAAAGAATACTATTTTCTATTATTTGCTGTTTAGGTTTTTTTTAAAAAAACATTATTTTTACAATTAAAAATAGATGATTTTTTTGGGCGATGTTTTAATGAAGATATATTATTTTTTGAACAATTAAAAACACCATTTATTTCTTCTGGACAACCCTCTAATGTTCTTAACATATTATTACTACAATTATATCCGTCCATTACAATTTTCGGGCCACCTTTTAATGAAATTAATTTATTGTGAGAACAATTAAAATTTTCTGTAACTATTTTTGGTGAATATTTAAATGTTTCTATCATATTTTCAGAACAGTCAAAAGTTCCGTTTATTTCTTCTGGACAAAATTTTAATGAAATTAAATCATTATATGAACAATCAAAACTTGAACATACTTTTTTTGGACTACCTTTAAGAGAAGTTAAATTGTTTTTTATTATAGAAATACTTGCTTTATATTCTTTACCTGTTAAATTACCATATTTTGTATCTTTAAATTCCATTATAAGCCTAAATTCTTTATTGTTTTCATTTTATAACCTTTTTTATTTTATTATAAATAATATTTAAATTTTAAATACTTAAACCGTAGTCATCTTTATTTATTTTTGATTTAATAGATAATATAATAGGTTTCATTTTATTTTTTAATAATATTTTTTCATATTTTTCAAATTCTTCTTTGATTGAATCAAAATTAAAACTACCTTCATCTGTAATATAAAATTCTGCTTTAACTTGATTTTTTATTATTTCTTTTTTTATATCTTTTAAATATTTATTTCCAGTTATATTTAAAGTACCTCTAATTAATTTTGGACGCCCGTTTAATGAAATTAATTTATTTTTAATTCGTATTAAATTGCCATTAATTTTTTCAGGAATACCTTCTAAACTAGTTAAATTATTAACACTACAATTAAAAGAACCACCTATTTTTTTTGGACTATTTAATAAAGAAGTTAAATTATTCCCATTACAATAAAAGCAACCTTTAATTTCATTTGGAGCATATTCTAATGATTTTAATTTGTTATTAGTTATACTAAAATCTCCTTTTACTATTTTTTGAATACCTTTTAATGAAATTAATTGATTATTTGATAAATCAATACTTTTTTTAAAATTTTTTGGAATATTTTCTAAAGTAGTTAATAAATTATAAGAAAAATTATAATCACAATTATAATCATCTATTAAACAATCAAAATTATTTAATTGTAAATGTGAGTAATTTCCATTTTTTATTTCAAGAATAAAATTTTTTTTGAACATTTTTAATCCTATTTTATACTAAAGATATACCAAAACTATCTGTATTTTTTATTTTTACTTTATGTTGCATAATTTTTTCTTCATTTAATGTAATTAAACCTGATAATAATTTATAATTATTAACACTTCTAGCAACATTAGACTTTTTAAATAATTCAATGGCTTCTGATAATTCTATATTTTTTAAATATGTAGAATTATTAAATAAAAATCTATAAAAACTTTCGTCTTCAAACCAATGTTTTTCTTTTTTATCAAGTTCTTTTAATTTATCAAAAATTTTATTAGCCTCTTCTTTAGTTTCTATCTGGTCTAAATAACTCATTATTTTTGATACATCTAAATTATTATAAAAATCTTTTGTTTTTAATTTTTCTGGTATTTTTTGAGTATTTATTAAAGTTCTATAATCATTTGTTGTAACAGTATTTACTCCACCATTTTCATCTGAAATTAAAAATAATTTTGAATATTTTATTAATATTTTTTCTGGTATATTACAAGTTTTTATTAATTTAAGAATTATTTCTACAAAGCTTTCATTTAAAAGTAGTATTTTTAATTTTTCATCAGATAAATCTTTTAATTCTTCTATATTAAAAATTTTATTATAGTGTTTTTCTGAAGTATTTTCATTAAATAATTGTAAACTTTGTGTAAATGATAATGAAAAATTATTTATATAAGGTATATTTTTTTTTGTTTTTAATTTTTCAATAATTTTTTCATAAAAATCAAAATCAAAATTTGAATTAGAATTTAATATTTTTAATAATAAAAAAATTGTAGAGTCTTCACCACTATTTTTATATTGATTTACTTTTATGAAATGTTCAATATAAAATAAAATCATATCTTCTATATCTTTAGGATTTTTTAATTTTCTAAATATAGCTTGAATATTTATTTTTTGTATATCTTCTTTTAGTTGTTGTTTAAAAAATAATTTACTAAGTTCTATATCAGCATTTAAATTATTTAAGTTAATACTTTTTAAATCTATATATTTTTTAATCATATCTTCAGTTAAATTAGGATTAATTATTATTTTATTAACTGGAACTAAATTTTTATATTTTTCTAAAATAAAATCATCTAGCGGTATGTAAGAAAAAAAGTATTCTAAATCTTCTTTATCCAAATTATTTAAGAAACTAATATATACAATATTATTATTATTATTTTTTTGATTTTGAATTATTTCTGTATTATCATTTAAAAATTTTTTAACTTTATCTAAAGTAAAATAATTTTTATTTTGTAATAAATTTTTTGTTTCTTCTAAATTCAATTTTCTATCTTTTAATAAGAAATCTATATTTTTATGATTTTTTAAAAAAACACTTTCAGGAATATTTTTTAAATTTTCTTTAATATCTTTTAAATTTTCTTCAGAAAATTCTATATCTTGATTTTTTATAATATAATTTATTAATTTATTATTACTTATATCTTTTTGTTTTTTAGCTATATTAATTATTTTTTTTACTAAAGTATTTATTTGAAATTCAGTATATTTGTTATTTTTAAATATCTCATTAACTTTATTTATGTTAATTTCATAATTATTTTCTATTAATTCTATTAAAAAATTAATTGTGCAATACTCAGTTACAATAAAATCATTAATACTCAATTCTTCTTTTGTTAAATTTTGTTTTCCTTTATACAATTTTAAAAGATTTTTATTTATAGAACTTTTATCTTTAATTTGATTAAAAACTTCTTCTTGTATTTTTTTATTGTTTTCATTATGGTTTACTAACATTTAAACACCCTATTTTTATATTATTTTTTATTTTAATAAAAAAAACTTTTTAAAACATTTAATATAAAATTAATTATAAAAAATGTCAAAACTTGAAGTATCTGAAACAAATTTTAATTATATTAAAACATATTTTTAAAATTCATTTAAACAATATTTTTAATAAAAATGTTGTAACTATTGACAATAAATGAATTTTTGTATTATAATCCACTTTTAAAATATAAAAATATATAAAGGATTATTTAAAATGAGTTATATACCTTACGTAGTAGAAAAAACAGGAAATGGTGAAAGAAGTTACGACATTTATTCT